>Ga0315282_10009016_pt1 | contig 15955 bp, 13 predicted proteins | sample YL17G07_20_MG_FD_203693 | JGI IMG/M metagenome (GOLD analysis project Ga0315282, IMG submission 203693) | Sediment microbial communities from Yellowstone Lake, YNP, Wyoming, USA - YL17G07_20 | ecosystem: Environmental > Aquatic > Freshwater > Lake > Sediment | place: USA: Wyoming | collected...
CACCTGGGGTGGCCTCCTGCTTTGGATATTTTGTTGTTGTACCAACCACATTTTATCCAATCTGGTGGCCATTCCACAATGATCTAAACACATTCTTGCCAATATTTTATGCAACTATCAGGTTTATATGCTAAGTCCTTGCACTTTTGGGATAAAAGGGGGGAGGCGATGTTCTCATGGATGAAAGGTATCGAGTCGTCCTTGTTGAAGACCATGCTATTGTCCGTGACGGACTACGGTCCCTGCTTTCCGCAACGAAGGAGTTCGATATTGTGGGAGAAGCAGAAGATGGTCTTGAAGCCATTAGAAGCATCGAAAAGTTAAAGCCTGATCTCGTTCTCACAGACCTATCGATGCCAAGGATGGACGGAATGGATATGATCCGAACTATCAAGAATCAATCTTCGGAGACCAAGGTTATTGCCCTAACCGTTCACCGGGGCGAGGAGTATGTCCTCGCCACCCTTAAGGCCGGCGCCGATGGATATGTCCTCAAGGAAGCCACTTATTCCGAACTAATGATGGCCATAAGAAGTGTTTTAAAAGGAAAGCGTTATGTCAGTCCGGAAATTTCGGGGACGTTGATCGAGGGATACCTGGAAGGAAGCAAGAATAAAGTCCACTCACTTTTGGATATCCTTACCGGGAGGGAGCGCCAAATCTTGAAGCTCATTGCTGAAGGTCATAAGCATACGGAAATTGCAGATCTGCTTTATATTAGTGTATATACCGTTGAAAAACACCGGGCAAACATCAAGGCAAAGTTGAACTTTCATAGCACTGTGGAGCTCGTAACCTTTGCCATAGAAAAAGGGCTCGCTTGTAGAAGGTAGTGTGGTGGCACGGCACAATGAATGGAGGGCTATCTATTTACCTGTCCCTTAAGGGCCATATGGCTCGAATCAGCGTTCCTTTTCTTTTGGCCGATTCGATGAAAAAAGAACCTCCCAAGTGCTCGGTCCTCTCCCTCATACTCGATAAACCCATGCCCCATCTTGACCCGTTCATAGAATGCGCTTCCTGAAGATCGAATCCTCGACCGTTATCTTTAATAGACAACTCGATCGTCTGGTCGGTGTTGCGAAGTGCGAGGTGCACAACGTTTGCGTGGCTGTGTTTGGCAATATTGTTCAGTGCTTCCTGTAAGATCCTATAAATCGCCATTCTCAGAGATTCATGGACTTCCGCTTCCTGCACATCGATTTGCTTTTCGATATGGATACCAAAAAAAATCCTTTCAAAGTCCCGGCAAAGCCAGGAAATGGTCGCTAAGATACCCAGATCGAGGGCGGAAGGACGCAAATCCGTCTGTATTCTATGAATCTCCCGGACACATTCCTGGATCATAGGAATAACAGATTCGAGGGGTTCCACCTCTGTTTTCCTCTTCTTTTGGCCTATTTTCTGGAGGAAACTCTCTATTTTGAATTTGATAGCTGTCAGGGATTGCCCGAGGCCGTCATGGAGTTCCTGGGCTATTCGTCTCCTTTCATTTTCCTGGGCTGCCATAAGCTGGGAAGAAAGATGTCGAAGCTGCTCCGTTGATTCCTTCAACGCATCTTCTGCTCGCTTACGCTCGGTAATGTCGCCAATCGATCCCACCCACCCGATCAACTTTCCCTGATGGTCTCTTAAAGACGAATTCAGTATCATTACATCAAAGCGCTCTCCATTCCGCCGTTGAAACCGTTGTTCAAAAGTTTGAAGCTGTTCCCCACCACTCGTGAGCTTTCTAAAAGCTTCGGTCAGGTTGTCTATTTCTTCCGGCGGCCAAAACACGAATGGTGGCTTCGCTCCCACCAGTTCCTTTTCACTCCACCCCGCCATGTTGCAAAAGGCATGATTGGCGTAAACTATTCGACCTTCTAAATCAATAACGATAATGCCAGCAAGAATGGACTCTTCGATTGCCCGGCGCAACGATTGTTCATCTTTGGTTGCTTGCTCCGCTTGCTTACGCTCGGTCACATTCACGAAACTTGAAACCACCCCGGCTACTTTGCCATCGGGCTCTTTCACAGGCTGGAGGCCCCAGTCCCAATAAGTTACTCCACGTTCCGGATGTTGAGGATGTACGAAGGGCCTCTCGCAGCCAGATATGGGTTCACCTGTTTCCACCACTTTCCTCAAATCCTCGTTGTCCACGTTAGGAAATAAATCAAAAAGATTCTTGCCAACGAAGAATTCCGGGTCACGCCCGTCATCTTCGGCAAAAGCGCGGTTCACACGGAGGAAGTTAAAATCTTTATCCATATAGGCAATCATGATGTCGATGCTGGAGAATAACCTCTCTAGGAGTTCAGTCATCTTCTGGAGATCTTGATTGGCTTCGGATAGCTTTGCGGTCCGTTCCCGAACCCGTATTTCCAATTCCTCACGCGATCTCCGTAGCTCCTCCTCTATTTGCTTGCGCTCGGTGATATCTACGGAGCTACCAATCATCCCTATCTCTAACCCCTCTTTTTTCATCAACATGGAGAGCGAGAGATGAGCATAGAAATCTTCACCCGATTTCCTTCGCATCTTAACTTCAATCTCATGACGCCCTTTCTTCTTGAGAGGCTCAATCACTTCCTCTTGGAGAAATTCATGTTGATCTGGAGGATAAACGAATGAAATGTGTCTGTCTAATCCTTCTTCCGCCGAATATCCGAATATCCTTTCCGCGCCTTTGTTCCAGGTCGTCACATATCCATCCATGTCGGTGGAAATAACTGAATCATGGATCTGATTTAAGATTTGGGCATGTTCCTGCAGTTTTTCCTCATATTGCTTGCGCTCGTGGATGTCAATGGCTGTTGCAACAATGCTTTCGATATGGCCGTCAGCATCTCGAATTGGATGGCCTCGGTGTAACCATACCTTCCCATCGGGAGAGGGAATTTCCGCTTCTTCTGATCGACCTGTTTCAATGACCTTCAGGATTGGGCAGTTCACGCAAGGTTCACTTCGCTGGGCCCACATTTCATAGCAATAACGACCAGCCATCTGTTCAGGGGGCAAACCGGCACGCTCTGCACAGACCTTATTTGCCCATACTATCCTCAGGCTTGTATCCACGGTCCCCATCGCCTCCAGCGTAGCATTTAAAATCACTGCTTTCTCCTGTTCCGACTTCCTCAACCTCTCCTCTGCCATCTTACGTTTACCGATATCAAATATTACCCCGTCAATGTATAACGGCTTCCCGTCTGCTCCATAGATCGGTCTCCCGCGCTCTAAGAAATGTCGAATATCTCCCGTCTTCTGTTTGAACCGATATTCGATTTCGAATGGCTCCTTATTGAGTAGGGCACGGTTTACTTCGGAAACCACCTGCTCCCGATCCTCTGTCAAAATAAATGGCTCGATGGAGCAGACCTCTCCAGCATATAACTCCTCGGCTCTGAAACCCGTCATCGCCTCGAGCATATTGTTAAAAAACTGCATCCTGTTGTTTTCTCTGATAAATACCCGATAGACCATTCCAGGAAGGTTCTGGGTAAGAGTGCGATAAGCCTCCTCGCTCTCCCAGAGCGCCTTTTCGGCTTGCTTACGCTCGGTAATCTCTGATGTAATCATAACGGTGCCCACCATATTTCCTTTTTCATCACGGACAGGATAGCTTCGGTGTAACAAAATCCTCCCATCAGGAGTAGAAATTTCCCCCTCTTCTCGTTGACCTGTTCTAATCGTCCTCACGGCTGGGCAGTCTATGCGGGGTTCACCATTTTGACACCATACATCGTAGCAATAGGATCCCACGAGTTGCTCAGGAGGCAAACCGGCAGACTCGCTTGCAGCCTTATTAACCCACAAAACCCTCATGCCCATATCCAGGTGTGTGGTTTCCTCCGACAGGGAATTTAGAATGGCTGTCTTCTCCTGTTCAGACTTTTTGAGCTCTTCTAATTCGAAGATAGGTTCTTCTTGGGTTTTCATAGCAACTCCTTCTCGGCCTTAGTATCCTGTTCTCTAAGCATATCACAAAAACTTCCCTTGATGATAATTTCTTGCAGTCAGGCGGGGCAGAAGGAGTGCGGGAATGCAGTATTTTTGGGCCTGCTTGTACGGAGGGATAAAGAATGGTCTTGTCTAGTTCCTTCCTTTCGGGTATGCTATCTATATGAACTGGTTTGATCACATTTTGAAGCAATTGATCTCTCTAAAGATTTTTCTACCTTTCGTCCCACTTTTCGTGGCCTTCGATGCCTTAGGTATTCTTCCCATTTTTGTCTCTCTCACCTCAGAGATGGCAGGACCTGAGCGAAAAAGAGTTGTACATTAATCCATCCTGACAGGCTTTCTGGTAAGCATAGGTTTTCTTGGAGTTGGGAAATCGGTCTTCACGTTACTGGGGATCACGGTCTCTGACTTTCAGATCGCAGGAGGAATTCTGCTCTTTATCATCTCCATTGTCGATTTGATCTTTCCAGAAAAAACCCGAACCTTTCCAAAAGAGACCATGGGGGTAGTGCCCATTGGGATTCCCTTGATTGTAGGGCCGGCTGTCCTCACCCTCCTCCTGATCCTTGTTCACGCCTATGGTTACATTTCAACACTTCTCTGCCTCATCCTCAACTTTCTGATTGTCTGGCTCGTCTTCAGCCAATCCCATGGGATCATGCAAGTCATGAAAGAAGGGGGAGCCAAAGGGATCGCAAAAGTCTCTTCCTTGTTACTCGCTGCATTTGCCATGATGATGGTCCGAATGGGGATAAAGGGATGGATCGATCTGTTTAATGGGCCGTAATTTGGAAAAAAGATGTCAAAAAAACATGTTTCGTCCTGCGGCATTTACCGCCGAAGCTCCAGGTCGCATAGGAAGAACTAATCTTCTCACCAATATAGCGCGTTACTGTTTGGGGGCATATCAAAAACGTGGCCTTCACGGAGGGGGATGACTTGCCTGCTTTTCTATATGCCGGGAAAGCAGGTCCAAGGCCCGCAATAGTTGAACATCTCCGCTGGCCCGCAATTTCTCTAAAGTCATCCCCCTCTCCGTCTTCGGAATCAGAGGGGTCACCTCTGGAGGTAAGGGAAGTACCACATCTGGAGAGATACCCTGATGCCAGATCACACGTCCGGCAGGAGTCAGCCATTCTTCGATGGCCAACATGAGTGCCGAGCCGTCAGAGAGAGAAAATGATTCCAATAAGGTACCTGTACCAAAAGTTTTTTCCCCTATGAGCGCGGCGCGGTGCGGATCCTGCAATGCCCCGGCAACAATTTCGGCACCACTGCTCGTCCCGCCATTGATCAGTACCGCCATCGGCATGGCAAGTGCGATCCCCCCTTCTTGTACCGGGACTGGCTTGACCTTACCTGCAGCATTCTTCTCCAGCATGACGTTGCCACTTCCCAGAAACTGACTTGCTGTGGCCACCGCTTCATCTAACAGACCGCCAGGGTTACTGCGCAGGTCAAGGATGAACCCAGTCAGCCCCTCCCGCTGAATCTCCATTAACGCTTTCTGGAGATCCTTGGTGGTTCCTTTGTTGAAAGCCACAATCCGCACATGGGCCACCGTCGTTCCCGGAAGGCGCAGCCAGTCTACGCTGTGAAGCGTGATGCGTGCTCGAACAATGTCGACGTCCACAGTACGCCCGGTGTTCGGATTCAAAATGTTCAACTTCACTGTGCTTCCAGGAGGTCCTAAAATTCGGCTGACCACCTGTTCCAGTGGGAGACCACTGACATCCTCGCCGTTGACCTTTAGAATGACGTCGCCCGGTTTCAAACCGGAGCGCTGCGCCGGGGAGTCATCTAACGGTGCCACGATGACGACTTGCTTGTTCTTCATTTGCACTTCAGCGCCAATGCCTTCAAGTTTGCCTCTTGAGAAATTGTGCTCCTGCTTTACCACCTCTGGAGGAAGAAAGCGGCTGTGACCTGTGTCTCCAAGGGAATCCACCATACCGCTGATCGCACCATAAGTCATAAGTTGAGGGTTCACCGCATTCCGATTCACGTAGACCCGCTCGATCGTATTCCACGCCTCTGCCATTAACCGGGAATGGGGCTCTGCGTTAGGAGGAATTGTGTCAGAAGGGGTAAAGGCGGCCAGCAGATGACAGCTCAGTATTGCACCTCCGATTAAACCGAGGGCGAGAAAGCCGAAACACGGTATCAACCGATAGCGTTGGTTTTTCATGACTCCTCCTTTTGAGCTCAGGCAGAAGGTCTGGCTCTCTCTAAGAGTTCGTTCGCCACAAAGAAGGTTTCTTCAGATTTTCTTACAATATTGCAGATAAAAAAATAAGGTCAATCTTGTATTTTATAGGCGGAAATACTGTATATCGAAGGGACTTGCGATGAAATCTTAAGGCCGAAAACTTGAAAAAGAGGCAGTCTGTAGTTATTGATAAAGCTCTTTTCTTATGAAATTCGTGAATATTGATCCAGGAAACCGGGTGAGGGTTAATGAAGGGTCAGGAGGTTCCTTTGACATTCTCTCACTATTTTATCCAATCTGTTGATTTCCAAACTCTTCTGATCGTCAGCCAATGTTCTTGGCAGGATCACTGAAATGCCAAAATTCTCTTTCTGCAAGTTTAATTCCGCAATGTAATCTTTATTCCCATTCGAACCCAGCAGAGGGGCATAAATTGTTATTCTGTTCTCATTCAAGTAGGTGATGATTTTATGAAGATGGGACATCCCTATGGTGAAAATGGCCCTTCTACTTCTTATATTTCCATGCCGAACCTCCCCATCTATAATTTCGGGAATCTTCTGAAGCATGGCCGCTGTCCTTCTCTCTTGCAAGTAGTCCAGTTCCGATCTCACGAGAGAGTAATTGTCACTGTCACACGTTACAAGCTTGAAGATACTCTTTCTCACCGCATCATAAAGCTCTTTATCCTCCACTTGCTGTAGCTTCAACAGATGACTCTCTTTTAATAACATCTCCGCATTCACATAGGTTTTGTTGTCGGAGAGTCTTTCTTCCAGCGCCTTCATATCTAATGATGTGCAACGATTTTCTCTCTCCGGAGCGCTGATCTTCTTTTTTTCAATCTTTGTTGCCGTGCTTTTGAAGAAGCCTTCAGGCAAAATGAGTTCCAGCCCTTGGTTGTGGATTAACCAATCGCCGATTTTATAGACTTCAGCTTGAACCCTTGGTGTATTGTCGCCATTGAGACAGGTTAAAGCATCTCTATGGCTTATACCGATCATAAAAATTTGATTTTGGCTGTTTTCATTAAATCGGTATATGACTTCACCATATTCAACTGGGATCTTGAGGTTTGTTTCTGCACGAGAAGAGGTGGTTAAAAGGAAAGAGAAGAGAGTTAAAAGTAGAAATAGAGGTTTTCTCGCTGAACACACAAGTATAATTATGAGATTAAATTCTTCAGAAATCAAGGGTATGAGAAATGATTCGATCAAGGAAAGTTATTGATAATAACCATTTTTTTCAACTTTGCCCCTGAAAACCATGTGGCTATAAAACGTGTAGCCCAGCACTACCGGCAAGACGATGATCACTCCCCAGAGGGTGAATCGTAACGTCTCATGCTGTGCCGCAGTCTCTTGAAAGGTGATGCTGGGGGGGATGGCATAGGGATAGATCGAAGCGATGAGACCCAGGTATCCAGCGAAGAAAAGGACCACACTGCAGAAAAAAGGCAGGATCTCACGACGAGTTTTTAGGCTCTTGATGAGGCCATAGAAGGCGGCCAAACCCAGCAGGGGGAAAAGCCAGATAAAATAGATGCGGGGTGAACTAAACCAATTCGTCAAGACTGAAGGGTAATGTATGGGCGTCCAAATAGTGACGAGGACTTGAAATCCCAGCACAACCATCGCCGACCAGAAAGCCTGGCCATAAGCCCGTTCTTGCACCGAGCCTGTCGTCTTGATGATGAGGTAGGTAGATCCCAGTAAAATATAGCCGGCGATCAGCGCGATTCCCACCATCGCTGAGAAAGGGTTCAGCCAGTCAAAAGAACCCCCTGCAAAGCGGCTCTCAACCACCTTCGTTCCTGAAAGAAATCCTCCGAGTGTCAATCCTTGCGCCACGACTGCCAGTAGACTGCCGAGAAAAAAGGCGCTGTTCCATAGTTGTTTTCGAGTGGCATTGGCCCTGAACTCAAAGGTCACACCACGAAAGATCAGACCGAAGACGAAGGTCAGGAGAGGAATATAGAGGGCGCTGAAAAGTACCCCATAAACGATAGGAAAGGCAACAAAGAGGGCCCCTCCCCCGAATACCAGCCATGTTTGATTTGCATCCCATACCGGGGCGACGCTGTTGATCAATAGATCGCGTTCGCCTTCGTCCCTGGCACTCGGAAGCAGGAGAGCAACCCCGAGGCTGAAGCCATCCAACACAACATAGAGGATGATAGCCAGGGCCACCAGGCAGGCCCAGATGATGATGAGATCCAACTTAAACCCCTCAATTAAAATATTTAGGGATTCAGGAACTTAGGAATTTCAAAATCCCTGAATTCCGCAATCCGTAATTCCTCAATTCGCAATGAAGGAATCCGGAATTTTGTCCTAATTTCCCAATCCCTCAATTCGAGAATTCATAAGGGGCCTCATGCCTACCGGCCTTTGAATCGGTGGAATGGGGCTGGCCAGATCCACGCCCCGGTGCAATGTTTTCAGGATGTAAAAGAAATAGATCGCCCCGATTGCTGGAAAGATGATCAGAAAGAGGCCAAGAGACCATATGACGTTCCCGGCTGGAATGGGTGAGACACCTTCAGCCGTCCGCATCAAGTTGTAAACCACCCACGGCTGACGGCCCACCTCAGTGGTCATCCAGCCCAGCTCCGTCGCGAGAAATCCCAGGGGGTGGACGATCAGCAAAGTCCGCAGGAATGGCCGATGATCGAAAAGACGGCCCTTTCGCCACAGAAGTGCTGCCCAGACCATGACGAAGAAAAGGATAAAGCCAATCGCCACCATCAACCGAAAGGCCCAGAATAGGATGAAGACATTGGGACGGTCCTCCCCAGGGAAGTCTTTGAGTCCCCGAACTCGCCCGTTTAAGGAATGAGTGACGAGCAGGCTGAGGCCATTAGGAATGGCGATTTCATAAAGATTCCGCTCCTCCATCATGTCAGGAAGCGCGATCACTGCGAAGGGGGCCCCGACGTGGGTATTGGTCTCCCAATGAGCCTCTATGGCGGCCAATTTGACCGGCTGATGATGAAACACTTGGCGACCGCTCGCATCGCCCAGGTAGATCTGAAGAGGTGAGAAAAGACCAGCCATTACCAAGGCTATCGCCAATGAACGTCGAGAAAGATCGACCTGTTTTCGATTGAGGAGGAAATATGCACTGATGCCTGCGACGACAAAAACGGATGTCTCAAAGGAAGCCACCGTCATGTGGCTCACTCGAACGGGTAAAGAGGGATTAAAGATCGCGGTTAAGAAATCGGTGACCATGAACTTTCCGTTAACCCGTTGATAGCCAACAGGGGTTTGCATCCAGGAGTTTGCAGCTAAGATCCAGAAAGCAGAGAGGATCGTACCGAGTGCCACCAGACATGTGGCCAGAAAATGAACCCTTCGATTGACCTTTTCCCAGCCAAACAGCATGATGCCTAAGAACCCTGCTTCGAGGAAAAAGGCGGTGATGACCTCAAAGGCCAAAAGAGGGGAAAAGACATTGCTCACCATTTGAGAGAAATGAGAGAAGTTGGTCCCAAACTCAAACTCCAGGACGACACCGGATACAACACCCACTCCAAAATTGATTGCAAAGATCTTCACCCAGAAACGGTACATGCGATAATAGATCTCCTGTTTGGTCCACAACCACAGGAATTCTACCACCACCAGGTAGAGCGAAAGGCCAATCGTCAGAGCAGGGAACAGGATGTGGAACATAGTGGTGACAGCAAACTGAATTCGTGAGAGAAAAACAGCATCCACGATTGCCTCCATCTGACAGACCGACCCCAAAGACCCAATGGGTCAAATAATATTTTTGTATCAGGATCAATGCAAGGAAAAAATAAGTTGATTGCCTTATTTTATAAGTAAAAAGACTGTATTTTTAGGTCAATCTGCTGTGTCATCGACAAGGGTCTCTCTTCGCGGCAGTCTTATCGGAGGAAGAGGCTGTAGGTCAGGACACAGAAGACAAAACCCGTGAAAAAGGTATACTTCCAGTTGCGCTCCACGAGAGCAAAGTAGAACACGGAAGCCAGAACACGTAGAAAGGGGGTTAACATTAAGACACCGATTCCCATGTTGAGGATGAGACGGGGACGAATGGCATGAGAAGCGGTCTGACGAAGGGTGGATAGTATGAATTCGAAGAAATTCATTCCAACGATCGAATGTTCGAATCGTACATTCCCCCATCTCGCCCAATGCCAAATTAAGCCAATAGCAAGTAAAGCGACACTCGTCAGAACACCCACCAACAGGATATACCCGACCAGGATCTCCATATCGAAATGATCCACTCTCTTTTGTTTCTGAAGACGATTGGTAGGTTCTTGCATAGCTTGCATAGGATATCCCATCAACTGCCCAGAATGCCGCGGAGCATCATCTCGACGCCTAAAACTAATAATACCATCAGAAAGAAACGGCGGACCGTTTGGTTGGTCATTCGTACGAGCAGGCGTGTGCCAATCGTGGCACCGAGGACGACACCGAGGATGATCGGAGCTGCCAGTCCAGGATCGATCATTCCCGCTGCCAGATAGACACTGGTACCGGCAAGGGCCGTCACACCAATGATCAGATTGCTGGTTGTTGTGGATACTTTGGGTGGCAGGCCCATTACCAAATCGTGGATCAAGACCTTCAAGGCACCTGCGCCGATGCCCAACAAGCCGGCGATCACACCAGCGCCAAACATGAGAGGTCCACCCATATAAGCTCGGGCCCCTCGATATTGTAAGGTTTGTCCTATGGATTGATCGTAGTAGCTCCCTTCCAATTCCAGCCATTGGGAGAATCGATCTTGATGGGCTACAGGCCGCCAGCTCTCGCGTCGCTGTCTAAACAATGTTACCCAAGAAGCCAGCAGCACAATACCAAACAGAATGAAGAGTGGCCGTCTGCCAGAGACCAAGGTAATGGCAGCCCCAACCCATGCACCGATAATCGTAAACATTTCCAAAAACATGCCAACTTTGAGATTGGTTATACGATCCCTGACATAGGCGGAAGCTGAACCGCTCGATGTTGCAATCACTGAGACGATGCTGACAGCGATGGCGTGTTTGATGTCCATGCCGAAGAATGTGAGCACGGGAATAAGAATGACGCCGCCGCCCATTCCGCTCATCGAGCCGATAAAACCGGCAATGATCGATGTCAGGAATAGCAATTCAAATGACATCGGGTTTCCTCCGCTTTAAGGAGTTTTACCTCGAAACCAACTTCCCTGAGCATGGCCGTCTCTACCTGTCTTTAAGTATCTCGAGGCTTGGCGTCAATTTTACAACATTTCTCATTGTAAAGACCACCGGGCATCTCTGCTGGGCCAATTCCTCGGCCTCCTTAATTTTCTCTACCGGTGCATCGCTCACCACTTTTAGTTTTATTCGCACCTCTTCCATCGGGGGTTGATCTCCGACACCGACCATTCGAGAAAAATTGAGATCTGCCTCCACACGCGTCGTGACCCGTTTTAGTTCGATACCGAGCATCGTCGCAATCGTTGCAAAGACACCTGTGTAGCAGGAGGCCAGACCAAAGAAGCAATAGTGCATGGGTCCTGGTAAGGTTCCGCCGCCGCCCATAAAGGTAGGATTGTCCACTTCGAACGTTGTTTGTCCTCCTTCGAATTGGATCGGTGAACGGAATTGGACTTGTCCTTCCTTGACATTCCATTCTCCTTCGAGGACCTGTGTCCTTCTGGCCTTTGAGGGATTTTTCTTGATCTCTTCTCCAAATGCCATGACTTTATCAAGATCAACATTGTTCACTTTTTTCATAAGTTCCTCCTCATTCTTCCATTTTTAATCTCATATTTTCTCACATACTGTGCAGAAATCAATAGGGTGATTTCGGCATTTCTTCAGAGAAAATACGGTATTTTGGGGGTTGATGCTATGCGGTGACATGTTGCCGATAGACAACTCTTTACGAATCCATTTTAAAAAAGAAGCCAAAATAACAGCGTGGAAAGGATTCCTCCAACAAACAGGATATAGGGGAGGGTGACTCATGTGAATGTATCCAACCTTTCCGAAAAATACTCTATTTTCCCTCCTAAAATACAGGACTCACCCTATTTACAGCAAAGTCAGTTTTGAATATCTTGAATGGTAACGTTAGATAGAAAGGAGCAATCGATGAAAAACTCGCTATTCCCTTTTTCAAAGACAAGAGGAAAACATTTGAAAACGACCTTACAGCAGATTGTTATTAGCTTGGTCGGACTGGCGTTAGTGGGGTTTCTATTTGTCGTCAATTCAGAAACAGTTGGAGCCCAAGAACTGACTCCAAAACAGAAATTGGGGAAACTGCTGTTCTTTGACACGAGCCTTTCAACTCCAAACGGGATGTCTTGTGCGACTTGCCATGATCCAAAGGCAGCCTTCACAGACCCACGTTCATTCTTTCCCGTCTCGGGGGGAGTCATATATGGCCGGTTTGGTAATCGAAATGTACCTTCTGCAGCTTACGCTGCATATAGCCCGCCTTTGTATTTTGATCCCACTCCGCGTATGGGCAATATGATGCAAGGGATGTATCGTGGCGGTCTATTTTGGGATGGCAGGGTAGATAGCCTTGAAGATCAAGCAAAACAACCCATCTTGAATCCTGTCGAAATGAACAATCCAAATAAACGATCTGTAATTACCGAAATTCGTCAACGGGAATATGCTGATTTATTCAAAAAAGTGTTCGGCCCTGACTCCCTATCATTAAATAACGTGGACGCAGCCTATAATAATGTGGTCCAGGCAATCGCGGAGTACGAAAGGTCGAGTGAAGTAAGTCCGTTTAGCTCAAAATACGATCAATATTTGGCAAACCCGACTCAGAACCCTTTAACCGATAGTGAAACACAGGGCCTGGCACTCTTTACTGGAAAAGCGAAGTGCTTTAACTGCCACTTTGCCGATACAGACAATTCAGCAGGCAAACCTTTATTTACAAGCTTCGGATACCAGAACATCGGTGTGCCCAAGAACCCGGATAACCCCTTCTACTCTCTCCTGGAAAAGTTTAATCCTGATGGAGAGAATTTCATTGACCTTGGACTGGGAGGCATTCTTAATGATCAGAAGCACTATGGTCAGGTCAAGATCCCGTCACTCCGAAACGTCGCGGTAACCGCCCCGTACATGCATAATGGTGTGTTTAAGGCGCTCCGTGAGGCCTTGGATTTTGACAATACCAGGGACCTCGGAAGTTATCCACCGCCTGAGGTCGATATGAATGTTCATAGGCACATGCCGCCCATGGATGGCTTTTTTGGTCGCCTCGGTTTAACAGACCAGGAAATAGGAGATATCATTGCTTTCCTTATGACTCTCACGGATGGCTATGTAAAATAGCCTTTGCATGCGCTCAAATTGGGTAGGGAGGTATGCAATTTGCCTTTGGAATCTGAAGTAGATTGCTGAAAGAACAGGGAGGGCGTCAAATGCAGGCAGGACAAAAGCCGCCGCTGCTGTAAGGGCTCCCAGAATTCCTCTGACGCGATATCCAATGTAAGTATCATCTACAAAACAATGAGGGAAATGACTGTCCCTATTAGGACTACCCACAGGATATCTACCTTTAAAATCAGGGCAACGAAGGCTGCGCCTGAAAGAAGAATACGAGGAGCATCCCAGGGAATGTCCAAGGCAAAACGAATTGTTACTGTTAAGAGAAGGCCTACAAAAGAACACAAGATGCCGGTGATAACCTTTTTAAAATAGGGTGAACTACGCAACCGGTCAAAGTAAGACGCAATTCCGACAACTATCATGAAAGAAGGCAGAAATACACAGACGGTAGCAAGCAGCCCTCCGAGAGGGCCTTTCAACAAATACCCGATAAAGGTCGCTGTAATGACAATGGGCCCCGGAGTCACCTGCCCAAGAACAATACCATTTAAAAGGGTTGGCCCATCCAGCCAGGAACGTACTTGAACAACTTCGTAGAACATGAGAGGAACAGAGGCAAACCCACCTCCAAAGGCGAATAGATCTATCCTGAACATGAGTGTAGCGAGGTCGAAAAGTTTTCGGTCTAAAAGAAAAAGCAATCCAAATCCTATGCCTGTAGCTGACAATAATAAAATGAGGGATTTTGGAGCATGTGCCTTTTTCGTGGGAATCACCGTGGGAAGAACAGGTTGTCTGTTATAAAGGATAATTCCCAAAAAGGCAGCTATGATAATGACCACGATGGGACTGACTTTTAGTCCAAATAGACCCGCTGCAATCAGCGCATTGATAACATTTTTCCAATGCTTCATAGAGGTCCTGCCAAAGGATAAGGTGGCGTTGGCAACAACAGCAACAACAATAGCCTGAAGTCCGTTAAATCCGGAAACGACAACAGGCAATGTATGAGTTCGGGCATAGAGGGCCGATAGGATCATCATGAAAAGAAATGCAGGAAGGCCAAATCCTATGAAACTCGCCCCAGCACCCGCCACTCCCCTTGCTCTGAAACCAACGTACGCGGACATTTGCATTGCCGTTGCCCCGGGGATTGTCTGGCATAGCGCGACCCCATCACGAGCGGATTGATCGTCGAGCCAGTGTTTCTTTTCGACTGCCATTTTGCGAATATAAGCCACCATCGCGGGGCCACCGAAAGCAGTGGCTCCCAGTCTTAAAAAGGCAATAAACAGACGCGATAATGAAGGGCTTTGGCTACCAGGTTGTTGCACTTCTTGCATCGAGAAATCTCCTTGATTGATTTAGGGTTTTGTCTCCCTCACCGTTATGCGGGCAATCACAACAAGTCCGGCCAAGAAAATACCGAAAAGGAGGTAGAAATAGGCATATCCAGCTGAACCGATGATCTTTCCGCCAATGGCAGTCCCCACACCTCCGCCACCCATAAAGCAGAAGGCCACAAGGGACATGGCTGTTCCCCGTGCTGCTTTAGCAAATTCCGTGGCGATGGTCACAAGGCTGGAATGGGCCAGCATGAATCCAATCCCGAGGAACGCCACTCCCATGACCAGACCGACAGGACTGCTGCTCAATCTGGAAAGGAGAATACCAGCCAACGCCGCCGAAATGAGCCCAAGGCTCAGGGTGTTGGAACGGCCGATCTTCGGGGCAATCCTTCCTACAAGACGGCCTGTGATTACCGCTCCCGCACCAAAAGCTGTAAGAACCAGTCCAATGACAAAGTAGTTGTAGTGAAAAAGATGCTCTGTGTATGCTCCCAGGTAGGAAAAAGACCCGACAATCAAAATCCCCTCTGCTAGAACTACAAAATAGACCCACAGGCTCTTAGAATTCCGGAGTAGGTCAAGGTAAGGTTTCACGAACTGGCTTCCGGGATTCTTCTTCGATAGAGCCTTCCGGCCTGCAAAAACAAGGAGGAGGGTGGAAATCAGTGAAAGGGCTCCGTAGGTGAAGAAAACGCCTCTCCAGCTCACAAAATAGGAAATCGAACCTCCCACAGACATACTGAGTCCCTGGCCAAGGAATGAAATCCCCAGAAACGTTCCGACCGCTTGCTGGCGTCTTTCCATAGGAACGACATCGCCGATCAGAGCGAGGGAAATAGGCATGACAGAGGCTGCGAACACGCCTGTAATGGCTCGATAAAGGGACAGGTCCAAAAGACCAAGTCCAAAACCACACAGAGCCGTTCCCACTGTGAAAAAGATCATCGAAAAGGTAATGACCTGTCTTTTCCCATAACGGTCAGCCAGCGGACCAAAGACCAGTTGGAAAAGACCAAATGGGATCATATAAGCGCTGATAAGAAGACCAGCCTGAACAGGTGATACCTGAATGGAGCGAGCAATAGCAGGAAGAATCGGTGAGAGCACCCAGTTGTCAGCCATGACTACAAAACCAGC
>Ga0315282_10009017_pt1 | contig 15952 bp, 13 predicted proteins | sample YL17G07_20_MG_FD_203693 | JGI IMG/M metagenome (GOLD analysis project Ga0315282, IMG submission 203693) | Sediment microbial communities from Yellowstone Lake, YNP, Wyoming, USA - YL17G07_20 | ecosystem: Environmental > Aquatic > Freshwater > Lake > Sediment | place: USA: Wyoming | collected...
GAAAGAGCCGGCACCGTGGGCGTCAGACCAGTGCTTGACAACCCCAAGCCACAGCGTCGTCCGAAGAGAACCCCCTATGACGTTTTCGCTGTGGATTAGGTATGACATTTTCGCTGTGGTTTGACAGAGTCAAGCCGCGCGGTTTCGATTCCTGACTTGACCTCAGACGCCTGTTCGTTACTCTCAAGATGGCATGGATGAAATGAGACTCCGCTACGGTGTAAACCCTCACCAGGACCGGGCCCGGGCCTATGTGCCGGACGGCAAGCTGCCGCTCGCAGTCCTCAACGGCGTGCCCGGCTATATCAATCTGCTCGACGCGCTCAACTCCTGGCAACTGGTCCAAGAGCTGAAAACGCTCCTCGGCCTGCCCGCCGTGGCATCGTTCAAACACACGAGCCCGGTCGGGGCGGCCGTCGGCCGGCCCCTCTCGACGGAACTGGCCGAATCCTGCATGGTGGCCGGAATGGACCTGTCGCCCCTGGCGTGTGCCTATGCCCGGGCGCGCGGCGCCGACCGCATGTCCTCTTTCGGCGACTGGACCGCACTGAGCGACCCGGTTGACGAACCGACCGCCAGACTGATTGCCCGCGAGGTATCGGATGGCATCATCGCACCCGGCTACGAACCGGGCGCGCTTGACCTCCTGAAATCCAAGAAGAACAGCACGTATCCTATCCTCCAGATGGACCCTCTGTACCGCCCGCCGGAGACCGAGACCCGCCAGGTCTTCGGCATCTCGCTCGAGCAACTGCGCAACAACGCGGCCATAAACGACAAGCTGCTCGAGAAGGTCGTCACGCATAAACACGTCATCCCGGACCCGGCGCGCATCGACATGCTTGTCGCCACGCTGACGCTGAAGTACACCCAGTCCAACTCGGTCTGCCTGGCGTATGACGGCCAGGTCATCGGCGTCGGCGCCGGCCAGCAGTCGCGCATCCATTGCACCCGGCTGGCCTGCGCCAAGGCTGACAAGTGGCTCCTGCGCCTGAGTCCCAAAGTACGCGGCCTTGATTTCAAGAAAGACGCCACGCGCACCCAGCGGTCCAATGCCATCGACCTCTACCTGGAAGAAGACGCCACCGAGGAAGAGCTCAAAGCCTGGCGCCTCCAGTTCGCGAAGCCGCCAGAGCCGTTGACGCGCACCGAGAAACGGCAGTGGCTCGACAAGTTCACCGGCATCTCCCTGAGCTCAGATGCCTTCATTCCGTTCCGGGATAATATCGACCGGGCCGCCCGCTCCGGCGTCAGCTATATCGTTCAGACCGGCGGCTCCAGCCGCGACGAGGGGGTCGTCCGCGCCGCAGACGAATACGGAATGGTTATGGTCTTCACGGGCCTTCGGCTCTTCCACCACTAGGGCGAGCGTCCGCAGTCACTCCGGCCGCCTGCCCTGACGCGGGTCAGTCGTCCTTCTGCCTCAGCCCGAGCGTGTCAAGAATCATGTCTTTCCCGGCGTTCAGGCGCCAGAGCGCCACGGAGCCAAGGACCCGCGCGGTGTGTCTGACCGACTTGCTGTCCCTCTCCTGAACCCGGACGAGAAACGGCAGCGTGGCGAACCTGAACAAACCGGCGGCAAGAAACATGACATGGTAGTTGACGAAGCTCCTGCCGAGCAGGTGCAGGTGGAACCGTGAAAGCGACTGCGCGATGACGCCGGCGGCAAGCGACGCCAGAAACGCACCGACTCCGGTGACCACGCCGTAGATGGCAAAGTAGCTCTCTTTGCGTGCCGGATTGTCGGCCAGGTCGAGCAGCAGATTCCACAGCCCGAGGCTGGCGCCGGACCAGACAATGCCGTTCATGAGGCCGTCCGTCCAGATGGGCAGCCGGAAGGACGGCGTGGCGAACACCCAGAGCAGCGGCATGATGCCCACCAGGGCAAAGTTGAAGACCGTGACCGGCCGCGAGCCGAACCGGTCGACTACGAGGCCCCAGAAGAGCTGAAAGACCAACCCTGACACCCCTCCGATAATAGAGTAGACCCCGATGGCCGTGAATGAAAAGTGCAAGTTCTTCATCATGTGGACCATGTAGAAGGGCGAGGCCAGGGTGCCGGTAAGGAACCAGACACAAAGGAACAGAGTCAGACGCCTGAACTGCGGCTCTCTCAGGGGGCCGAACAGAAGTTCGCGCGGGCCTACCGGAGGCTTGGGCGGCATGGCCGGCTCGGGTTGACGGACAAGCACGAGCGATGAAGTGATGCCGAAGACCACGGCCAGACCGAACGCCAGACCGTAGCCAATCACCTCGTGGCCGTGTGCCTTGAGCGCGTCCATGCCCCGGCCCGCGGAGTACGCCGTCGCGACGCCGATAAGTCCGTGGATGGCATTGCGCAGGCCGAAGAACCGACCCCGGCGCTGCTCGGGAACGAGGTCGGAAATCCACGACTGCCACGTGGTGCCGGCGATCGCCATCAGGACGCTCGATACCGCCACCGCGGCGAAGAAAAGGACCAGGCCGACTTTCATCCGCAGCAGCAGGAACGGCACAATGACCACGAACACGGCCCGGCCCACGCCTGCGGTCCAGAGCACGAGGCTCTTGCGTCGCCCGGACCTGCGGACCAGATACCCGGAGAGAAAACTGAAGCCGGTCACGAGCGCGGGGATGGCAGAGAGCAGCGCGATCTGGAACGAATTGGCGCCAAGATAGAGCGCCAGGCCGGTAAGGAACATGCCGCCGGCGAGGGTCGTGTACAGGGTCGCAAATGAGCCCTCGACGACAGAAACCCGGAGGCCGCGGCTGACGTCTTGTGGTGTGAGGCTGTTCACTTACGGGAACGAATTCTACAACAAAGACCACCGGGCACAAATGACACGCCCGCGCTCGGAGCGCGGGAATCCCTTCGGGAGTCCGGAATCCGGACGGGGGGTTCCGGGGCAGCCCGGGATTCCGTACGTCGGACGCACGGGCGTGCTACTGCACCGGTGCCGAGAAAACCTCTTCGGCGTGGAAGGAGCTGCGCACGAGAGGACCACAGAAGGCCTTCTTGAAACCCAGGCCGAGCCCCTCGGCTTCGAGTGCAGCGAATTCATCGGGGGTAACGTAGCGCTCGGCCGGCAGGCAGTTGCTGGCCGGCTGGAGGTACTGACCGATAGTAACGACATCGCACCCCACCGAACGGAGGTCGCGCAGCGCCTGGCGGACCTCGCTCCCGGTCTCCCCCAGACCGACCATCAACCCACTCTTTGTGGTCACATGCGGCGCAGATTCCTTGATCGTGAGGAGAACGTGGAGCGACCGGCGATACGACGCGCGCCGGTCGCGCACTTGAGGAGTCAGCCTCTCGACCGTCTCGATGTTATGCCCGAACACGTCCGGCCCGGCATGCGCGACAAGCCGAATCAGCTCTTCACGACCGCCGAAATCGGGCGTCAGAACCTCAACCCGCGCCCGCCCACCACTGACCGCTGCTCGCCGTCCGCAGTCTGGGCCGTTTTGCACGTTGACCTCTGCGTCTTGACCTCTTACCTGGCTCACGGTCCGAGCGAAGATGCCTGCGCCGAGGTCCGGCAGGTCGTCACGGTCTACCGATGTCAGGACCACGTACCTGATGCCGAGCTCCGCCACCGCGGCGGCGACGCGCCCCGGCTCACCTTCGTCCACCGCGCCGAGTGGATTGCCGGTTCTGACCGAGCAAAACCGGCAGTGCCGCGTGCACGTGTCGCCGAGAATCAGAAAGGTTGCGGTACCGCGTCCCCAGCAGTCCGCCAGATTCGGGCAGCGCGCCGATGAACACACCGTGCGCAGGCCGTGAACGCGCAGCCGCTCGTTCACGCGTTCGAACTCGGTGCCTGACGGCAGCCGCATCCGGAGCCAATCGGGCTTTCTCACGGGACTGGAATACTACCGCAAAGACGCGCAGACGCAATCTTGCGGACGCAGTCCACCGCTGTTAACGCCGGCTGGGTCTTTGTATCGTGGCTGCGAGGTCCGTCAGGCTTTGATACTGAGGCTGGTCTTCGGGCAGTTCCAGACGCACTCGAAGCAGCGAATGCATTCCAACTGGTTCGGCCCCTCGTGCGGCTCGATGTTCATCGGGCAGACTTTGCGGCACACGTTGCACTGGGTGCAGGTATTGCCGTCGAACCGCATGTGGAGCATGCTTCCTTTGTTGAACACCGAGTAGACCGCCCCTATCGGACAGATGAGCCGGCAGAACGGCCGCCGAATGGCGATGGCCGCGACCACGACCAGCAGCAGGATGCCGATCTTCACCCAGTAGAGCCAGCCGACCAGGCTGCGGAGCGCGTGCACGGGGTCCCATACCACAAGAGGTATGCCGGCCTCGAACGTACCCTGCGGGCAGAGCTTGCAGAACCATGGCTCCCCGGTCTTGTAGGCGACCGCGGCGGCTACGACAACGAGGAAGGCGAACTTCAGGAAGGTAGAAGGCAGCGAGGCCCTGAGTACCCGGTCGAGCACGAACACGATGATGAAGGCCGCTACCGCCGCTGCCGCGGCCAGCGCGACGCCGTGCAGGTGACCGATACCGAACTCGGGCGCGACTGCGGCGAGCGCGAAACCGGCAACCGCGGTGCCTATAGCCGCGAACCATCTGCCGGTCAATCCAAAGAGGGCCATGCCGAAGACTCCGGCCACAATCCCGAACGCTGCTCCGAACTTCAGCCACACGAGAATGCCCAAGCCGACCCCGGCCAGCCAGCCGCCGAGCCAGAGCCGCCGCGGGATGTCAAACTTGCCCCGGATTGCCACGAAGAGCACCGCCGCCGTGAACGGCAGCCAGGCGTATGCGAACACAGGAAGCACGGGCAGGTGAAGCACCGCAACGAGAGCGAAACCGATCAATGCGGCGATGCCGGCGATGACGCCGAAGGAGCCCCAGCGCTTCGCCCCCGCCTGCGGTCCGACTCTGATCTTCTCGAGCAGGTCCTGCCACATGCCGAAGGGACACAGCCAGCCACATGCGGCACGACCAACGAGCGCGCCGACAACGACGAATACCCCAATGGGCAGCCAGGGTATGCTGTGAATGCCGACCATCTGCTGGAGCGAACCGATTGGGCACGCGAACACCGACAAGGGGCCGCCGTAGCAGTTCAGGACCGGCTCGGGGATGTGCTTGAAGAACCCCTGGTAGATAATCTTGTTCTGAATGTAGGCGAGAATGTACGCGTTGAGCAGGACGGTCGAGACTATCTGCGCGACCCGCGACGGGGCGATTCTGCGCTTCTTGCTCACCGCTCGCTACTCACCGTTCACCGGCTTGGGGCTACACGAGCCCCATGCAGGAAAGTCATATCTGGCTGGCAAAGCGGTGGATCGTCTCCGGGTCGCCTAGCTTGATGCCCAGAGCGACGGCGGCTACGCCGGCCAGAGCCAGCACGATGAACGTTATCCTGCGTGCCATCCTGCCTAGAACCTGCTGATGAGTTGCGCCTTGACGCCCTTGAACGGCGACTCGAACCGGCACACGCCGCCCGAACAGGTGTAGCCGCCCCGCTCCGCGCCGATGCGCACGCGCAGTACGTTACGCTCGGTTATCGACCACACCGTCTCGAACATCGGCCAGGACTGCTCGCCGTTGTAGCGGCGGTCGAGCTTCATGTCTACGCCCTGCCAACCAACCGTGAAGAGCAGCGCCGCGCCGTAGCCGTAGCTCAGGGAGACGGCCGGCTCGTGATACTTCCACGGCACGACCATGCGGCCGGTGTCCTCGGTGACAAAGTCATACTCCGCTTCGAGAGCGATGGTGCTCTGCCCGAGGAGGTAGTTGGCTTGGAGCGTCGGCTTGTTAGTGCCGCGGCCGGCCACGTGCAGTTCAATGTTTTGCTGGACCATGTGGTTGAACTTCGCTTCGAAGGTCAAGTCCGTACCGGGTGAAAACCGGCTCTTGCCCTCCCACTCCACGACGCCGGTGAGATTGTCCTTATGCCGGTACAGGCGCCCGTAGTCGGCTTCCAGGTACAGGGGATTCGTCGGCGTCGCCGTGGCGGTGACACCGAAACCCTTCTCATCCACTCCCCGGTCAATCGCGACACCTGACTTGATGGGCGTAGGCGGGTCATTGTAGTGGTAGCCGGCCGCCGGATAGCCCAGCGTGTCGTAATCCATGTACTCCGCCAGCAGCGAGTAACCGGAGACGGCCGCAGTACCGCTGAGATAATACCCCAAACCTTTGTCGCGGCCTCCGATACCCGGTTTGGTTCCGAGGCGCTGGCACAACTCGCCGTAGACGTCGACCGGGCCGTAGGCAGCAGACATGTTCCCACCCACAAACTCGGTGAACGCTTTGGGCGCTGGGTCATTCTGACCGTTCACGCGGACGTAGCGGCCCCCGAACCCGAACCATTCCAGAGGCTGCGTCGAAAGGTCCGCGCCCATCACCTGGTCGGTCGTGTCGGTACGGTTGAGCACCTGATACGTGTTCTCCTGAAAAAAGACGTCGCGCAGTCGGCCGGCCAAAGCGACGACCTCGGTCGAAAGAGGCAGGTGGGCGGTGCCGCGGCAGCCGTTCATGCTCTTGTAGTGCCGGAAGTCGTCGTCGGAATAGGTCCGCAGGGCCAGGCCTTTGCCGAACGTCTGGAAGAATTTGCCGTAGAGAATCTCGAGCTGCTTGGGGCTGTACGCGACCGTGTAGTCGAACAGGCGCATGGGCTGCTGCAGTCCCACCCACGGCCTGGACGGCTCGTACATGAAAAGCCCCAGCGTGCCGTTCAGGTCGCCGTAGCGGAGGTCCATGTCCATCTTGTCCTCGGTGTGAGTCGCGTAGACCGAGTCGAAGAACGCCCAGAACTCGGCCCGGTTCACGCCCTGGACGGTAAGACCGGCGGCAGAAACCAGCGAGACGAATGCGGACACGAGAAAGCAGAGTCGAACAGCCCTCGGTATCACGGCCGCCGTTACTTGTCTTTCTGACCCTCGGCCGGCTTCTCTTCCTCGGGCTTCGCCTCGGTCGACTCCTGCACTACGGGCTTCTCCGGCAGCCACTTAAGGAACTGGTCCTCTATCCTCGTCTCGTCGCCCTTCTTGTACCCGATGTGCGTGTAGACGATTTCGCCCTTGGTGTTGATGAGGTAAGCGGTCGGCTTAATGACGATATTGTAGTCCTTCTTCACCTTGTTCTGCTGGTCCAGCAGGCAGATGTAGGGCCACTTCTTGCTCTTCACGAACGTCTTGACCCGCGCCTCGTCCGAAGGCTTGTCCACGGAAAGAGCGATAATCTGCAGGCCCCTTTCCTTGAGCGAGTCGTACACGGGCATCAGTGCGTCGAGCTCGGCGATGCAGTTCACGCAGGGTAGGTCCCAGCACTCCATATAAACCGGCCCGTTTTCCAGCAGCTTGGTCAGTGTGACCTGCTTGCCGGCAACGTCCTTCAGAGTGAAATCCGGTCCTGCCTGGTACTCCTCCTTCTCAGGGACGGCGGCCAGTGCCAGCCCGATAGCGCAAAACAGAATCAGAGCGAATCTCGTCAATCTCATGAGTCCTCCTCGGAACATAGATCGCTAATCCTCAAACTTCCTTTTCACCACCGACTGCAGCACGTGCATGCTGGTCGTATCCTGCACGAACACCGCAGCGCCGAGCCGTGCCCGGTTCCAGTCGCCGAGCGGCGTCGTCAGCAGCGTGTCGAAATCCTCGCCGAACCGCAGGTGCAGCGGGATGCCCCAGGTATCGCCTAGCACCCGGCGTACGCAGAACCGGGCGTAGCTGCTGTCGCCCTGCAACTGCGAGTAGTAGGGCGCGCTGTCCTCGTAGATGACGGTCACGAGCATCAGCGTGTTCATCCGGTTGACGGCCGAGTCTGTGGGCGTAATCCGGACGCGGATGTTCGCCTGGGTCGAGTCAATCCTCGTGTCCGCGGTATCGAGCGTCATCTCCAGCACCGTCGGCTGGGACCGTGCTTGGTCGACCATCCCGCTGAACAAGTAGTAGAAACGGGACGTATCCTGCTCCTGGGGTGCCCGGTAAGACCCGTCAAAGAAGGCCGAAGGCCACAGGTCGCCCACGTTGTAGCGCGCGCTGCGTGCCTCACCGGCACCGGTCTGCAGCTCCTCGTGTCCCGGATCCTGGTGGTACCAGGAGAAGAAGACCACCGAGTCGCCGTAGGTCACTGCCAGTCTGTCCAGAGACCGCTCCGCGGCCTCGCAGTACGGTCAATCCGTGGTCGAGAATGTCTCGGTCAGGACTATCCGGTTCGCCTGCCGGACGATGAGCGGCGCATCCGAGCACGCTGCGGCCAGCAGCGCCGTTAATACGAGACCGGCGAAGACCCGGTTATCTCGAAGCATAGCCCTGATTGTAGAACACGGCCTCGATGCTGTCAATGTTGCGGACCGATTCCAAAGGCACAGCCGCCCCGACCGGTGCATTCCGCCCGGCAAAGCAGCCGGCCAGCGCACGGGACGCTGGCCGGCCTTGAAACGAGACGGTAGGCTAGAAGTAGAAGTTGAGACCCAGAGTCGTATAGGTCACGCCCAGACCGAGTGAGCTCGCCGTAACGTACGAATAAGACTCCGATTCGTACTTGGTCTTGGTGCCGCCAAACAGCATCCGGCAACCGAACTCTCCGGTAATAGAGAGGCTTCGGTTGAAGAAGTACTCACCGCCCACGGCTACCGACCCTCCCAGGTTGCCGCCAAGCAGGTCCTTTATCTGTCGCTCGCTAGAGGTGTCGCGAACGGTCGTATCGCCGTTCGAAGAGGTCATCTTGGCCGTGGCAATCGAATAGAAAGCACTCAGCCAGACGTAGGGACGTGCAAACCCGCCGCCGCCTTCGTTCTCCCCGGCGCTGCCGAAGTATGCCCGCGCCGCAACCTGAGGAAGGAACACCGAAACGTCGGTCTTCGTGGTGTATGTATGCTCCTGCCACTGCCCCGACCAGCTATCCCTTTCGGTTGACTTGTTCGTCAGACCGACCGACGCGAACTCCAGGCCGACGCCGGCAAAGTAGGCGTCGGACTTGTACCCGAAGTGGGCACCGTTTATGATCATCCCGGGCTTCAGGCTGATTCCGAAGCCGCCGTCTTGTGCCCATGCCGCACCTGCTGCAATGACAACGATGCCGGCGATAGCGAGCACCTTACCATACTTCATCTTACCTCCTTAGTGCTGAAACCTGTTTTCCGCTCTCCGCAAGACTTCCGGCCGGAGGCAGGTCTTTCGGTAGAAAACCTCTCCGCGGTCGCTCCCGGTCGGCAGGTCTGCGGAGTCCTGCTTAGGATACCCACCGTATGCGAATGTCAAGCTTGACGTTCGCCTGCTCACGGCGGTAGATTCGCTATTGACTAATCCTGCCGGTCGGGCAAACTGTGGCTGGTGCAAGAGTACCTGCAGGTGCTGACAGCCGCCGGCACGCGCGCCGATGCGTGCCGGATGGCGTCGGTACTGGTGGAAAAACGCCTGGCCGGATGCGTGCAGGTCATCGGACCCATCGAGAGCACCTACCGCTGGAAGGGCAGGGTCGAGCGCTCGCCTGAATGGCTCTGCCTTGTGAAGACGAGCCAAGCCCGCTATAATGAACTAGTGAGTATTTTGGAGGCGATTCATCCCTATGACGTTCCCGAAATCCTCGCTGTGCCCGTGACGCGAGGCAGCGGCAGGTATCTCGCCTGGCTCGGGCGTTCGCTCAAGCCGGCCCGCCGCCGGAGGCGGCAATGCCGATAAGAGAGCTGATTGCCCGCCTGCGGAGTCCTGACCCGGTGGCCCGCAACCGGGCAATCGACCAACTGAAGAAAATGGGCGGTGATGAAGCGGCAGGCGCGCTCGTGCTGCTGCTCGCCGACCCCGACCCCGGAATTCGGCAGCGGGTTGCCGACCTGCTCGCGTCAATGGGCCCGGTTGCTGCCGAGCCGGTCAGCCGCTATCTGGCCAGTTGGGAAGGTTCGGTCGGGACCGCCATCCCGGCGCTCGTCGGCCGCCTGCGCCTCGAATCCGGCCTGAACGTGCTGGTGAAGAACATCGGCGACCCGGACCCGGAAGTCCGCGCTGCCATCGCCGACGCGCTCGGCGGCATCGGCACGGCCAAGACCGTTCCGGCTCTGCTCGAGCTGCTGCGCGACCTCACTGACAAGGTCCGCATCGCCGCGGCCCGCGCCCTGGGCGAAGTCAAAGACCCCTCCACGATAAACGCCCTGATGGACGAGATGGCGGACGACAACCCGGCCGTGCGCGTCGCCGCGGCCGGGGCCCTGGGTAGAATCAGCGACCGGAAGGCGGCCGAAATGCTCGCCCGCATATCTTCCGAGGACTCCTCGCCCGACGTGCGCCAGACCGCCCTGAACGCCCTGCGCCGCGTCAGCACCAAGGCGGTCGACCCGCTGATTCACGCGCTTGCCAGCGATGACCTGCCGGAACGCATCCGCGCCACCAGCCTGCTTCTGGACCAGGGCAAAGCCGTCATCCTGCCCGTATCCGAGCTGCTGCTCAACGACAACCCTACTGTCCGGTCTTCAGCCGCGGAGATACTGGGCTCAATCGGCGACCCCGCCTGCCTCGACGCGCTGGCTCGCGCGCTCAAAGATAACGATGCCCGGGTTCGGCTTTCGGTAACAAATGCCCTTGGCCGCATCAAACACCCGCGCTCCGCCGAGCGGCTGGCCGACGCACTTGAGGATGAGGACGAGAAGATCGCTGCGGCCGCGACCAGCGCGCTTGAGTCGATGGGCGAACTGGCAATCGAACCGCTGTTCCGCCTGTTGGGCCACGACATCGCTGACGTCCGGATTCGCGCCACCGACGTGCTGGGCCGCCTGCGCTACAAAGGCGCGGCCGATCGGCTCATTAAAGGCCTGTCCGAGTCAATCGTCTCGGTCCGGATTGTCTCGGCTCAGGCGCTGGGCGAAATCGGCGAGAATCGCGCCGTCCCGCCTTTGATTGAGGCACTCGGAGACCGCGACAATGTCGCCCGGGCCATGGCGGCCGAGGCGCTGGGCAAGCTGCGCGATTTCCGCGCCACGATGCCCCTGCTCGACCGGCTCAAGGATGAAAGCGACCTGGTTCGCATCTGCGCGCTGCGAGCCGTCGGACGAATCGGCAATCCGGTCGCCGCCCCGTTCCTGATTCAGGCTTTGGACGACCCCGAGCCCGAGATCCGAGCCGCGGCGATCGCCGGCCTGGCCAGCCTGCGGGTCACGAGGATGCTGCCTACGCTACGCCGAATGGCACGGCCCTGGCCGTTCGGCAAGGAACCGCGCGTAGTCAGGCAGGCCGCCGAGCAGGCAGTGGATATCCTGGAAGTCGCGGCCCAGCAGGAAGAGGCGCTGACCGGTTCCGAAGAAGAACCGGAAGAACCCACGGACGAAGGCGAGCAATCAGCTCCCCCTGACTCTGAGCCCTAGCGCGGTCGTCCGACGCCCGCAGTCCGGGGCTGCCCCGGAATCCCCCGTCAGGATTCCGGACTCCCGAAGGGACTCCGTGCGTCCGACGCCCGGCTAGTCCTCGAACAAGGCCCGGGCAAAGGCCTCAGGCTCGAACTGCTCGATGTCGTCCAGGGTTTCGCCCGTACCTAAGAAGCGAATTGGTATGCCCAGCTCCATCACAGTCGGAATCAGCACGCCGCCCTTGGCCGTGCCGTCGAGCTTGGTTACGACGAGGCCGGTAAGCCCGAGTTGCTCATTGAAGACAGCGGCCTGGCGCAGCCCGTTCTGGCCCACCGTCGCGTCGAGTACCAGCCAGATTTCTTCAGGGGCGCCCGGCTTCACCTTTGCGCACACGCGCTTGATTTTCACGACTTCATCCATCAGGTCCTTGCGCGTGTGCAGCCGTCCTGCGGTATCGACGAGCACGACGTCCAGGCCCTTCTGCGTCGCCTTCTGAATCGTATCGAACGCCACTGCCGCGGCGTCCTGCTCCTGGGCCGACGAAACGATTTCCACTCCGGCGCGCCGGGCCCAGACCCCGAGCTGTTCGGCCGCGGCGTCGCGGTACGTGTCTGCCGCGGCCACAACCACCCGCCGCCCGGCCTTCGCGTAGAACCGGCACAGCTTGCCCACCGTGGTCGTCTTGCCCGAGCCGTTCACGCCCACAATCATGACCACCTCTGGTTTGGTCCTTGGGCTCCGGGCTTTGGCCTCCGGCGTAAGCAGTCGGGCGATTTCCGTCTCCAGGAGTCGCCGTCTGTCACCGCTGGCGTGCGCCGCCTTCCCGGCTAGATACGCGGTCGCCTTCACTCCGACGTCGGCCGACAGCAGCAGCTCCTCCAGTTCCGTGGTATCGGCGGCAACCAGCAACCGCTGGAAGACCTGGCGGGTTTTCGACAGGCCGGACTTGAGCCTTCTGAACCCGGCGCCGATTCGGTCGAACGGGTTCACGAAACCGCAGGGACCGGCTCGGACGGCGTGCGATACCCGGCGAGACTGACGGAGATGAGCTTTGAGATTCCCGGCTCCTCGGCCGTGACGCCGAACACGACGTCGGCCCGCTCCACCGTGAGCCGGTTATGCGTGATGATGACGACCTGGGTCTTCCCGGCAATGCCCTTCAGATAGTCGGCGACCCGGCCCACGTTGGCGTCGTCCAGCGGCGCGTCAACCTCGTCCAGGAAACAGAACGGCGCCGGCTTGACCCGGTAAAACGCGAAGAGCAGCGACACCGCAAGCAGAGCCTTCTCCCCGTCCGAAAGCTGCTCCAGCCGCTTCGGGTTCTTCCCTCTGGGCTTGGCCACGATGGCGATCTCGGACTCGAGCGGGTTGGCGTCGTTTACCATCACCAGGTCCGCCTCACCCTCAAGGAACAGCTCCCTGAATATCTCCCGGAAATGACCGCGCACTTCGGAGTAGGTCGCCGCGAACTGCTCTCGGGCGTGCCGGTCTACCTCGGCCATGGTCTGTTCCAGGTTGACCTTGGCCGCGCCCACGTCCTGCCTTTGCACCCGCAGCCGCTCCAGGTCGTGCTTCTCCTGGACGAACTCCTGCCCGGCCAGGGGATTCACCCGGCCCAACGCTTCGAGGCGACGCCGGACCTGCACCAGCCGCTCGGTCACGCCGGCCTGCGGCTCCGGCTGGAACTGGGCGATGTCGGTCGCATAGCCGGTCTTCGCTTCCTCGGCGACCGTCTCCAGCTTGAGGCCCAGCTCGCGCAGCCTGAGCCGTTGCTCCAGCAGCAAGTCCTGATGCTGCTCCTGGCCCCGGCGCAGCTCGGCAAGGTTACTCTCCAGCTCCTCCTCGGCGCGAACCAGGTCATCGAGGCTCATCCGGCCCAGTTCGGCTTCCAGTTCAGCCAGGACCGAACGGGCCTTGCCTATCTCTATGGCCCGGCCGGCAATCTCCTTCTCAAGGAGCGCGGTCTCGTCCAGATGACCGGCCGCGGCCGTCTCCAGCTCGGACAGCCGGCGTCGGCTATCGTCAATCGTCCGCTTGGCGAACGCGTTCTCGGTCTCCAGCCGCGACACCGCCTGCCGGGCTTCGCTCAGCTCGGCCAGCGCCTGAGCCGAGCGCTCCAGGCCCTGCCTGACCGTGCGTTCGAGCTCAGCCACTTCATCGCTGCTGCGTTCGAGAGCCGACATCGTCGTCTCGACCCTGCCGTCCACTTCCGCAAGACGAGCCGCAACCTCGGCCCGCTTCTTCTCCGCAGTTTTCTCCTGGCCGTCCACCGAACGCTGCTCGGCCTGTATCCGTCCGTGGTCGCGCGCCAGCTCGTCGAGCTGATTCGCCGCCGCGGCTCTAGTGGCATCCAGCGATGCCCGCTGACGCTCGGCATCGGTCAGCTCGACTTCCGCCTTGCCGAGTTCGCCGTCGAGTTGCTCCCGGCGTTCGAGCAACCCCTTCTCCTCTGTCTCAAGCTGTCCGAGTTCCGCCTCAATGCCGGCGAGCTCGTTCGACTTGTCGTCTATCGACCGCACGAGATTAAGCCGGCCCTGCTCTCGGGCCCCCAGAACCAGCCGACCGTCGGCAAACCGGCACGCGCCGTCCTTCGTTACAAACGACCAGGCCGGATATAAGCACGCCAGCCGTTCAAGGTCCTGAGCGCCCTTGACCACGAGGAACTGGCCGACCATCTCCCGCAACAGAGCCGGGGCAAGCTGGTCGAACTCCACGAACTGTACCAGGGGCGCCAGAATCGCGTCATCCGTCGGCATCTCGCGCCGCGCCGGCGCCGTCGTGGCGCCGAACTGGATAAGCCCGAACCTCAGGTCCGGACGCTTCTCCGCCAGTTCACGCGCCTGCTCCGGCTGCACGACCGCGGTGACGACGAGGAAATCGACTATCGAGTACAGCGCGGCTTCGAACGCGCTCTCCCAGCCCGGCCGCACCTCGAGGAACTGGCTCACCTCGCCCAGGAGATTCACCCCCAGGACCGCCCGGCACGCCTCGGCCTGGTCCTGGGCTGTCGCCGCCTTCAGCACCGCCAGTTCCTTTTCCAGAAGCACGCGGTCCTGGCGCAGGCGCGCGCTCCCGGTGTGGACGGCATCGCGGCGCGCCCGCAGAACGGAAAGCTCGGCACCCAGCGCCTCCCGCCGCTTGCGCGTTACGTCGGCCGAATCGGCGGTCGCTGCCAGATGCTCATCCATCGACCGCAGAGCCTCGCGGGCCTGGGCGAGGCGCTGGGCGAGCGCCTCAAGGTCACGGGCCAGCCGGGCGCCGGTCTCGCGCTGGTTCTCCTGCGCCGCATCGAGCCGGGCCCGTTCCTGCCGCAGTGTGGCCTGCTCCGTGAGAAGCTCGGTGAGCTGCTGCCGCAGCGCCGACTCGTGCGTTTTCAGGCTGTAGAGTTTCTCTTCATCGGTCCGGGTCGCTTCGCGCGTCTGTTCCAGTTGTGCCTGCGCTGCCGCCTGGCGGTCGCTCGCCTGAGCCAGCCTCGCCAGCGTCTCGGAAAACAGCTTGTCCAGCCCGTCAATGCCCTCGACCAGTCCCGTGCGCTCATTCGCCGCCTGCTCGGCAACCGACCCGAGGAATTCTATCCGCTGTCTCGCCAGAAGATTGCCGCCCTCCAGGTCGGAGACGACCTGCCGCTGCTCGCGCACCCGCCCCGCCGCCGCATCCTTGTGCGCCTGCAGGTCGCGCAGCCGGCCCCGGTGCGACTTCAGCTCCTCCTCCAGGCGGTGAATCTCAGCCATGCGCGCGGCATCGGCCTGCTCCATCGCTTCCGTATCAGAACCGACACGCACGAGCTCACGCTGCAGGGCATCATGCTCCTGCTTCAGCTCCAGCAATCTGAGGCCCTTCTCCTCGGACTTCAGCCGGTCGTACGCTTTCAACTTGCCCGCCTGCCGCTGAAGCGTGCGCACGACCCGCTCGCGCTCCGCGATGATGTCGTCGAGCCGGAGCAGGTCCGACTCGGTCAGGGCCAGCTTGCGCTGGCAATCCTCCTTCGCATCCTGGTACTTGGCCAGGGTCGCGGCCTCCTCGAACATCTTCCGGATGTTGCCCGAAATGATCTCGCGCATCTGGCGCAGGTCGAAGATGGAGTAGGCCTTGCTCCCCGTGCCCGACGAAAAGAAAACCTCCTGGATGTCCTTCAGCCGGCACTGCTGCCGGTTCAGGTAGTACTCGCTCTCCCCCGAGCGGAAGTAGCGCCGCTTGATTTCAATCTCCGAGCCCAATTCCGAATCGTCGTCATTCCCGAGAACGAGCTTCACTTCGGCATAGTTCGTGGGCGGGACCGTGGCCGTGCCGCCGAAAATCACGTCCTCGTTTCGACCGCAGCGCAAAAGCGAGAACGACTGCTCGCCCAGCACCCAGCGCAGCGCGTCAAGGATGTTGGTCTTGCCGCAGCCGTTGGGGCCGATGACCGCGTTGATTCCGGGAGAAAAGTGCAGGACAGTCTTGTCTTGAAAGGACTTGAACCCGAGGAGCTGCAGCTCTCTTATGTGCACGGTGCAACTATAGAAACGTCACCGGCCCAAGTCAACAGCCGCAGGCCGGTGGTAGTATTCTTATCTGTGTGTAACTTGGCTAGAAAAAGGGTCGGGCCGGGTGTATCCTTCTGGCCTGACCGAGTATATGACCGTAAGGCTATCAAACCATGGAGGATAAACCCATGCCCGAAC
>Ga0315282_10009018_pt1 | contig 15951 bp, 17 predicted proteins | sample YL17G07_20_MG_FD_203693 | JGI IMG/M metagenome (GOLD analysis project Ga0315282, IMG submission 203693) | Sediment microbial communities from Yellowstone Lake, YNP, Wyoming, USA - YL17G07_20 | ecosystem: Environmental > Aquatic > Freshwater > Lake > Sediment | place: USA: Wyoming | collected...
GATGGGTGCCGCGATGTTTACTTCGTATAGTCATTGTAGCATGGAACGTGAAGTTTTTCTGCCACGAGCTTTGCCTTGCTTTCATCGACATCGCAAACAGCAGTTATCTTTGCTTTTTTATTCGCAGGCTAGGAAGGAACGTGCCTTTCTGTGGCTATTTCTTCACAACCAACAATCGCAATACTCAATCGATTCGTGTGTCTACCTCTCGTTACGTTTTAATGCGAGGCAAGTTATGTTCATTTTTGGATCTTTTACTCGGATTTCTGCTTGTTCTTTGTGTATTTTTTGTATATGGTTTTGAGTGTGTCTTTAGTTACGTACACTATGCATAAAAATAGTGTGGCTATTGATATTGCTGAGCCTATGTAGAATAGTTTTTGGGGCCAAAATTCCAGGGTTATAGTGTATGTGCCTGTTTTGTTGATGCACCAGCCGTTGGCATAGCCCGTAGCCGTGAAATGGAAATTCACTATAATAAATTAATCAGCCAGTTAACTAAATCATTGGTCGATCGGTTTTCTGAGTGACAACGACTGCTTGCGTCTTGTGCCTCTTAACACAGCATAACTCTCGTTAACCCCCTATAGCCCCCGCCAACACCACATCACCAAAGACGCACCAAACTAGCCAAACCGACGCCGAAAATTTATCTTTATTACAAACAGCAAAACACGAGTCCGTTAGAAGGTAATAACCATCATAGCACGCGCGGATTTTGTGGGCCTCATCTCAGGTTGAAAACTTCCTAAAAGCTGGTTTTTTCTTTTGAGGAATGCGTCGAAGGCGCCGATAAGGTCGTTGATGTAGAGGACACAGTGGACTTGCTTGCCGTCACCGTATATTGTGATAGGTTTTTTAGCTATGGTTGCTATGTGAACCAAGCGACCCATCCTTGGTCTTCGAAGCCGAACTGTCTGGGTGAAAAATTTTCCCTTGTCAAATATAATAACTGTGGCCTGGTTTATCTTCAGTGCGCTATGGTTTTTAGTCTTTAGAACAAAGAAATAGTGAATAATGCGATTTCTCTTGGTTATTGAAAGTATTCTAAAAGGTAGGTACAGTAGTAGAAATTCTACTATTTTATTTTCAAAGAATTTCATTCTAGACTTATTCAAAATAGGAAGCTTTCTGTAAAACCCTGCATATGCTGTGTAATTGTAGTAGTAATTTTGCTTGACCACTTCTGTTCTAAAACCTGACCTCGCGAAGAGCCTTTCATAATCATCCAAAGTCCTTCTAATAGCCAAATGAGAGCCATTTTCTGTGATAACAGTTTTTTGAGAAGCAATTGGTTCTCTTACTATTACAACGGAACTACTATGAAGTGCTTGTTTTAGCTTTCTGAATAGATTACTTCTCCCATGTGTACTAAGTCGTATTTTTGATCTTTCGGGAAACTATATTCCAAAATATTTGTACGGATTATTTTGACATTAGAAAATCTTTGAAATCGTTTCTGTGAGAAAATTGCCATTTTTTCTAAAAAATCAATACCTGCCAAATTAACGACCTGTCTTTTAAATAAGCTATAAAATTACCAGTTCCGCATCCAATATCAAGAAAATTAATTTTCTGCAAAGGCAGATGGTCAACAACAAAATCTAAATCTTTTTTGAAGCGGTAAAATCCCAATTCCTCATCATTTCTAATTCCATAGAAATATATACCATTTTGTAGAAAATTTTCTATATTTTTCCAGTATTCTTCCACTTTACCGTAATCGAAGACCATAGTTATTGACCTACCATATCGCAAAGCACATGCAAGAAGAAGGGGTCGAAGAGTCTAGACAAATCGCTTTACGTTACCCTAGAATATTTCCTTGAAAACTTTGACAAGCTATGTCTTTGGAGAACAAGTTTCAGGGAGTGTAAGAACCCAGTAACGTCTTTCTCTGTTATTGAACCCATATTAGCTACCTGAAAGACTTTGTCTTTTAGATTACCCTTACCCGGGTATATTATATATCCTTGCTCTCTCAGATCATCGTGAAACAGTTGTGGATCGATTCCGCTAGGAAGGATAACTGTTGTCAGCACGTTCGACATAATTTCTTCTGGAATAAAGAAAGATAGACCGAGTTCTTTCATTCCGGTGCGTAGTCGATGAGCGAACTGTTGGTATTTGTTCTTTCTTTCTTCTAGGTCCTGTGACAATACTTCATCAAGCGCAGCATCAAGGGCGAAAAAGAGATGTACCGCTGGCGTGTTGGGCGTTTGGAGAAACTCTTCTTCATACTGGTAGTGCTTGAACAGATCCAAGTAGCTAACTCCTGGAGGAGTATTCCTTAGCTTCTCAAATTCCATTCTCTCGCCGCATACGAATGAAAGTCCCGGAGGAGCACCAATCGCCTTGTTTGGAGCTGCACTGCAGAATGATATATGGTTTTGTTCTACTTCGACTGATTCAGCACCAAGGCTACTAATAGCATCGACAAAGAAAAGCTTCTGATGTCTGAAAGTGATCTCTCCAATAGAACGGATTGAGTTAAGCATGCTGGTGCTCGTTTCGTGGTGAACCATGCAGACTAAATCAATATCAGAATTTTCAATCAAAGTCTCTTCGACATCTTCAGCTTTAATGGGAGTTCCCCACTCGTATCTCAAGAGAACTTTTTTCATCGCGTGCCTATCAGCAATACCAGATAGTCGCTCCCCAAACTCACCATTTGTGACCACAAGAATTTTCCTCACTCTTGGAGCGACGGAACTGAGAACAGCTTCGTTAGCAGCGCTACCAGAACCTGTGAAGATTACACAGCTGTATTTATGATCGTTTGAAACTCCGTATAATCTGAGCAAATTGTATCGAATTTTGGTAAGTATCTCCGAGAATTCTTCTTCACGATGACAGATATCTGGGTGAAGCAATGCCCTGCGTGTATTTTCGGAAATCACAACTGGACCCGGAGACAGAAGAATTGGAAACCGCTTCCTATTGGTCAAGGTGTTGAATTCTCGCTTGCTGCCAGAGAATATCTTCAATGCTTCCAAGTAGTCGACACTAAAATCCACTTCAACCCATCTGTAGGGCGCTATAGGAACAATGCGAAATTCGATCCGATCCGTGCATTTATCCATCACGTCGTCGTAATAACTGGTCATCTTGTCTGTTTCTCTTAACTTCTCTATTGCATCGAAAAGCACAGCTGCGCCCTCAGCTGACAGTTTTGATGCCCCTATGTACTCGCCGCCCGCTTCCAAAGGACTAATGCTCTTACCTATTCGCTTAACACATAGGTTCTTATCAATAGTGACTTTGACTTCTTCTCGCCCTTTGCCATGTTCGGTATCCACTAATAAAGCGTCAGCGTAGTCACTCGTAATGAGTTTGAGGAAGGCTCCTTCTTCACAAAGAAGATCCCCGTCGAGCTGAACAAAAGGAGCCCCTCCATTTTCTTCTTTCGCCAGCAGAAGAGAATACGCTGTATTGGTACTCTCGTAATGGGGATTAAGAACGAATGAGATGTCAACTTTGAATCGAGACTTTAGCAGTGACCGTACTTTATCCTCTCTGAATCCAACTACAACGATTATCTTCTTTATTCCACAGCTGATCAGTTGTTCTATCTGTCTCTCGATTATGGTCTTGCCACCGACAGTGATGAGACATTTCGGAGTGTTCTTGGTCAAAGGATAGATTCTTCTTCCCTTTCCAGCAGCTAGGATGACTGCATGGTTTACATGAGATGTCATAAACTTTCCTTGTAGTGCTTTTGTCGTTCTACATTTAATACTTTTGGACAGGCGTCTTCAAAAATTTTTTGCTATTACAGGTTTGGCGTAAATTTTGTTTTATGCCAAAAAACTTGAGCCCGTGAAAAGAAAGACAGAGTTCAACTAGGTTCTGTATGGGAGTCTGCGTTAGGTTGAGTTCACCCGAGAAATTTTAGCTTGGGACATTCGCCAAACGCGAATTCCAATTAAGACAGAGGCTACCGTATTTAAAAGAAAAAGTGTGAACAGAGCGGCGATCGCGAGATCAAAAAGCAAACCAATAGTAAGCAAAACAAACATTACGGGTACGTCATATTGCACGGGAGCTTTCACGAAGCGAGACACCTTGGCTGTCACCGTGGGAGATTTCATTATTTCACTACTAGGCATTCCAATGATACGCACACCTTCGGTGGCTGATGTTAGCAGAAAACGACTAGCAAGAACCATTAAACCAATGACTAAAGGTGCTATACCCCAGTCAACTTTACAAAAAAGGAAAGTATGTTTCACGTATAAACCAACCGAGATACCGATATATATGGCTGACTCAGCAAGCTTTAATAGCATGCCATCGAGCCAACCTCCAATCTTGGACTCAAGTCCTTTAAACCTTGCTACTTCTCCATCAACACAATCAAACACGTTTGAAAGGTGCATTAGGATTATGCCCACCAGACCTAATAGGTAGTCGGCTCGACTGAAGAGGAACGCTGCAACGATACCTAGGATGGAGCCAAACACGGTGATTTGATTGGGTGTCAAGGGTGTTCGGACAACAATCTTAGTAATACGTCTAGATAGTGGCCTGTAAAACCGTTGCGCAAAGAATTCTTCATCATAACTCTTTTTCTGTGCATTTCTGATATTTTCGTCAGTGGGCTTCATGATATTTTTCCTCAGGATCTTTCTAACATTGACAGACAGTGCAAAGACCGTAATTGCAATTATAGTAAAAACGCTGATGGTAACACCTAGATAGAAGTAAATCTGCGGCGCATACCAAACACTTATTGAGAGCGCACCTGTTTGATTTACATACCATGAGTTAGCATAACCGTTGGCAACCTGATGACAGGTAGAAGGTAAGACCTGGCCGTTTACGCTGGCGATCCACCCATCATCATAAGACTGACTAATGACAAGATAAAACGGGCTGGTTGAGTTAGCTTCAATCAAGTACTTTACCGGACTCACCTTCGTGTAGGACAAGATAACCGTTCCCTCTGGGAAGGGACTGGAGTTGAGGTGGGGCTTACCTGTGTTTTGAGATGAGAAGAAAAGTAAAGTTTGGTTCGGATTGTTATAGAGAACTTCAGTTATTGACCACGCGCTCAAATCGCCTTCAACTAGAAGCGCATTAGTTGAAGCAAAAACTTCGTTTGGTCGCCAATAGTTGTTCAGGTAAAAATCGATCATTCCAAAGTTCCTTTCAAGCTCGAACCCGGGTAGGGAGGAAGCTGCGTGTACAACATCAGGAGTGGAAACCAAATATCCATAGTGCGCGAGCGGCCAGTTTGTATCATTATGAATAAAAAGGTATTTTACGTTCATCAGAGCCAAGACCTTTGCGAAGGTCTCATTCGCCCTTTTCAAAGCAACCGGGTCAATGTAGTTCAAAGTAACTAGGTCAATGTGAAAGGTCCCGGAAAAAGGAAGATTTGCGAATGAAATCTGGCGAACTCTAGTCAGATCTGGCGACCCCTCCACAACCATACATTCAAACGGGACGATAATCCTCTGCCAACCGTTAAAGTTATCCGTGAAAGTGTAGTACAAACTGTCATCATAACTATTTGGTCTGCTCCACACATTTAAACGCCAACTCATTCCGCTGTTCGTTCCATACCAGTAGAAAGAGATAAAGTCAAAGCTTGACCAGTTCTGTGGAGGGGAATAGGAGTGGTAGATTACGCGGCCACTGTCATTTCTGACGTCTACACGTAGCGAGTCGGCTCCTGTGACCTTAAGAGAGGAGTCATTAGTCAGCGTCTCCCGTTCCCATCCGGACCAGAACAAAGTCTGCGAATCATCTGCTATTATCGTTGCATTACTATTATCTTGACTTACCAAAAAAGGTATAGTTCGGTTGGTAAGAATATCAGCTGCAGTGAAACCTAGACCAAAACCATTAACGACTGATCTTCCTAAAATGGACGAGGTTGGGTCAACTCCTCTGTACCCATGTTGCCAGATGAAGCTCCCATAGCCAAGCTCAGAATATGGCAAAGAATACAATCTGAAACTGCAGTCTTGCTCTTTAAGCCAATTTGCCGCGGACAGGTAGTAGATAGGTATCTCATACCTCGCTTCGGGGATAATATTGTTGCCAGGATAAACTAGGTCACCATGCCAGACTGGAAATGAGTAAATACAAATGAGTACTACAACGGCAATAGCAACAATAGCGCCAATTCGCAGTCTCTTTCCATAAAGAAATCCAACGGTTCGCCCTAGCAGGACAGACATGCCTAACACAAGGAACGCCCCTCCACAAATGTAAGGATCGCCCGCCAAGATGAGGCCGAAGGGGATGTGTGTAAGTAACAATATATTAAAGGGTCCGAAGGGACTCTTTGAACCATTCATCCAGAGAAGAGCAAAGAGGGACAGAAATGCAAAGAACAGTTTGTCATCTCTCTTCTCTGACTTTGATAGAAGAGTGATAAATGATAAAACAAACAGTAAGGTTCCAACGCAAATAAATGCGGGAGTGTCATACACCTTAGTCCAATAGTACCAAGGAGCCCCTGGCATGTAGCTTTCGCGCAGGGTTATGAGTCCCATTGATCGCATGGCTTCAAACAATGGCGCGCTGTTAAGTTCGTATCCCGAAAGATAACTACGACCAAGACTTGCGTAGGTAGAGACACTACTTAACAGCGCTTGTGTGGAAAGCCCATATTGGGGTAGGATCCAGTACGCGTTCATGGCCACAAAAACGAGCAGAGTCATTATGGTGAACTTCAATAAGCTAACAGCTTTCTGTATTGTTTTGCAGAACGCCAGTTTGAAGACCATGTAAGCGATGAGAAGACCCCAATCATATATCAAAAAATATGGGCTCGTGTATAGAGAAGCTGACGTAATTGTCCATAAAGCGCACATTACTGCGACGTACTTGAGTCCTCTGTTCTCTTGAATCCCTTTGATAAAAAGAAAGAGTATGAGAGGAAGAAAGGCGTAAAACTCCCACATGTAAGTAAATTGCGCGAACATAATTGCGAAGTAGGGGGTAAACATGTAGAAACATCCCGCCGTCGTTGCTCCCAAGCGCCTTCCTCGTCCCTTTGTGATGTAGAAGCAGAGTAAGTACATCGAAACGCCGCCCCCAGTGAAGTAGATATAGAACCAAAGCTCCTGTACAAGAATTACCGGCATACCAAGAAATTGACCGATAGCATTATATGCAGACCATGGAATAAGCCCAGCGACCCATCTTACATTTGTTAACCCTAGTGACTGATCGCTCCAGACGAAGAGTCTTTGCCAGAAATTTACGACTCCATTTGGTGGAAAAAGAATATCTGATTCTGATATCATAAACCCATGAAACCACGAAAGTGATACTAGTCCCAATATCATGATAACAAAAATTGGTGCGTGATATTGGACAATTGGACCAAGCTTCTTGTAACTGCTATGCCACTTTCTCATTCTATTTCTCCATGCATAGATACAATATTCTATATTAGTTCTTGTCTAAATTTCAGTATTAGCATTAGTAATGGTCATCTCGTAACTATAATAGAACCGCATCTTCAACACCCACGCCGGAATAGAGCAGCGCGCGCGTCTTTTGGATTCCACTCAGGCGGGTAATTTGCCAGCTTTCCCTTTAGTTCTCCCGCCCAATATCGCTTATAGTAGTCTCTTTCCATAAGGAAGCCCTCACTTTCTATACGAGTACTTTATCATTTCGGCATTGTTTACGACCAAAAAAGAGGAGGTACTGTGCGTAAGGAGCCAAAAAAGTCGGGAATATTCTAAGGCCCTTGTTAACTCTGCCTACAAACCCCACCCATATACACATGCATTCGCCCGACAACCCTGCATTTTTTACTAATGTGATTAACTGCTCTCGCGTGTATTCTCTTAAGTGTATGATATCAGGTCCTAGATAGCGTGGATAAACTATTTTTTTCCCCAATAGATTTCTTAGCCTATTCGACAGCCTTAATCGATTAGGAGTTCCGAGAATTATGATGCCCCTTCCCTTGCATACGCGAAAAGCTTCAGCGACAAACTTCTTGTCATCCGATATATGCTCAATGACGTCAAACGACACTACGGCATCGAAACTTTCATTTCTGAACGGCAACTTCGTTGCATCAGCCACGAAGAAGCAAAACTTGCGTTTTCTTTCCACGCTGACCTGGCCCATAATATCAACGCCAATGACCCGGCTTACATCGTAAAACAGCTGCGTTCTATCTCCGCTTCCGCATCCAAGCTCAAGTATTTTCTTTCCAACTAAATTACGACTAGCGAAATCGGCGACAAGCCCATCACGCGCCTCGTCAAATCGACAGATGAACATTCAAAGAATCACCTATGCTCTTTTTATTGCTTCCAGTAGTTCTTCCGCTCTTTTGTCCCAGTCCCATTCCTCAGCCAAATCCAGCGCGTCTTTTCCAGTCTTCTTGTAGAGGTTTGCATCATTCAGCAGTTTCAATATGTTTTCAGCAAACGCCTTTAAGTCAAAGCAAGGTGTCTTAAGCATTCCTTTTGGGTAGTAAGTCTTTAGTGCTGGAAGATCGAAGCTTACGCCGGGTAATCCGCATGCCATTGCTTCGCATGCAGCCATTCCACCGCTATCGTATATTGCTGGGTGTACGACAACCTTGCTATCTTTAAATATCCTAAGCTTCTCCACGCCATCCTTGAAACCAAAAAGAACAATATTATTCTCTAATCCATAATCGCTTATTTTCTTTCTCAGTTCATCTTCAAGATCACCAACACCAATCACAGCCAACATAGCAGATTTCCGTTTCTGACAAACAAACCTCCAAATGTCTACAAGCTCCAAAACGCCTTTTTGAGGATGAAAACGACCAATAAACACCGCGTCAAACCTTTTCTTCGCGGGCTCAGGTATAGAAGCAGGCGTCTTAACATCCACCCCGCCTCGCACCGCCACAACCTTTTCAGGCGACAATCTACTACCAAACATCCACCTGTCAGGCTCACTCGTCACCCAGACCATATCGGCATATCTCCTAACTAGGTAATAAACCGGTAGCTGAGATAAGTAGTAAAGTAGCCCTCTGATGAAGCGTTTCCCCTTATAAGGCGACTCTGCACTTAACGGGTTAGGGGCGAACAAGTAAAAGCCTGCAATCCATTTTACGTTCTTAAACCGCATTTTAAGAATCCACGCAGGGATCGAGTCAGGCCAAAAATCTGAGCTAGAATAGATTACAGTGTTCGCCTCTTTTGGTATAAGCTTCATCATTAACAGTAATAGTTTCACCGCCCTAATCACATAAAGTAGGTAAATGCCAAGTCGTCTGTACCTTGAGGATCGTATCACAGTATAATGGAGATTTATTAACCCATAGTTTCTGAAGGATTCAAAACCCTCTTCCGATGTAAAAACATGTACGTCATGTCCTCTTGCAACCCCACATTTCGCTGTTTCAGCAAATATTCTAGAGCCCCCATCCCGCATTTCTCTGTCAACCTGAGAGTAGGCTATCATGTAAATGCGGAGCTTCATAGCGCCACGCACCGGTTAGTGTTAATTGAATTTGTACTAGAATTGCCTCTGGGGTTCAGAGTTGCTTTGACAAACAGTGTGGCGGATCCCTTTCCCTGATACTCCTTATTTCGCAGATACTCTAGGAACGACTTAAATGGGACTTCCATACCAAATAAGTGCTTAAACAGGTATAGAAGAACCATCGATAAAGCTTCTGCAACCCCTCCGCCATACTTTACTTCATAAATGTTGAAGCCCGTTTTCTCCAAGAAACCGCTTATTTCATTAAGAGTGTAATGTCTATGACCAATTAAGAAGTAAGCTGGATCCAAAAGTTTAATGAAGAAATGATTGTTTGGAACAGAGACTAGTAGTAACCCGTTTGTGTTAAGTACCTTGTTTGTCTCAGACAACACATCAAGCTCTGAGCCTCCGGGCAAGTGCTCAAGAACATCAAACATTGAAACCACATTAAAGCCGCCCAGCTCAAATGGCAACTTATATGCTGATGCACATACAAACTCACACCTATCTGCAGAGACGCTCTTCTTTGCCTCACGTAAGGCATTACGATCCAGATCCATTCCTACAATGAAATTACAGCCCTTTTCAACCATAAACTTTTCATACCAACCTATCCAGCATCCAACATCAAGCACCATTCTATCCCTTACATCACCTGAAAACTCGATACATGCTTTGTGTCGAGCAGTAAATCTAGTCTCAATATCCTTGCGGTACCGCATTTATCTCCAGTACCCCATGAACTTAATACCGTAGGTGAGGAGAGTTAGCCAGCATGCCAGCGGGTGAAGAAGCCACGCTTTATCTGGCATCTTTTTATAACCTTTAACAGAGTCTCTTACAATAGGAATAATGAGTAATGTATAAGTATGGAGTGCAAATTTCAATGTTCTTACGCGGCTTAGACGTCTCCAAAATGCTTCCTCACGCGCGCGCTTCTTGGCATAGAGTGAGAAATAAAAGCTAAATATATTTTCCTCAATGTTAGGTAATTTTGTTCTTGTAACGTCCATCATATTATTCATCTTCATATTAGTTGGCGCGCGCGCCGTTAGACACAAGCACCAAGTTTTTAACTCTCAAATATTCTTCTAATCTTTTCCCCAACAATTGCACAAATTCACCATCATTTGTCAGCCAGCGAGTAGCCCATATTTTCTTCAGGTACTCTACATATTGTTCAAGGGGTGGAAGAATCGACTTCGTAACAGGGATCATTCTTTTTCATCTCTTCAAACTTGCTTTATAGATGCCTTTTGGATCACTTTGCAGTTCTCTTATATACTCATCTATTTTTTTAAAAAGGTCAAAGTTAATCTCTCCCAAAGAACGGATATCACCGCAATCAAAGTTTGTAGGAACGTTATCAACTAAGTCTAGATCTCTATTCTCCACTATCAAATCACTTATCCTACTCTTTAGAAAGTCAGCTATCTCCCCAAAAGTTCTTTCTTTTCCAGAAACGATATTTAGCGTCTTTCCAAAGAATTTTTCTTTGCCAATTAGCTTCACGACATATTGAGCTGCAATATCCAATGGGAGAAAATCTCGCTTAGCAATTCCTTTATTATAGATAGTTATTTTTCTATTTTTGACTCCATCGTATACTAATTTAGATAGTCCATCTTTTGTTGGATTTTTATAAAACAACGTTGAAAATCTCACTATGGTAATCCGCATCTTGTAGTGTGCGCATATAGTTTCAGTTATATATTTTGATAATGCATAATCAGACATATCTGCAAAATCAAGATAGTCATTTGGCAAAACATTTTGCTTCTTTTGCAACACACTCATGCTGCTGAAATAAATGAAATGCACGTTAGGGTTTCTTAGACTAAAATAATCCAACAGATTTTTTGTTAATAAAACGTTCGAGCCAAATAAATCGTTAAAGCTTCCATTAAGTAAGGCCCCGCAATGAATGAAGACATCACATGTTGACATTTTAGACTTTTGCCGCGTATCAATTTTTCCATATCTCAAAGAAACTGTATTAATATCAAAATCATTGAGATGTTCAATCAATTCAGAGCCGAAATTACCGCTGGCACCACTCACCAAAACCTTCATAATTTCATCCCTTCATGGCAAATAAAACCCTTTGATTTCATTTCTCTGATCTTATCATAACTAACAACCAATTCCTGCCAATATCTTAAAATGGCGATTTCCTTAATCTCGAATCGTGGTTTCTTGATGCCTTTAAAAATATAATCACATATCATTTTCGGTTCATTAAATCCCGCCAAGGCGCGACTTGCGGTAGTTCCTGAACACCGAGCATTGAATTCAAAAATATAAGGGATGTTATCTCTCAATCTTAGCTGAACATTGCAAGCACCAAAAGGTCTTAAAGTATTGATGACTGTTGTAACGAATTTTGAAAGCTTTTTATCTTTTACGACAAATGCTTTGTAAGTGTCCCCAGCACGTAGTGTACGTCTCATTAATATGGTGCCGATGCACTGACCTTCAAATGAGACAGTACCACAAGTATACTCATCACCTTCAATATTCTCTTGAACCACATAATTGCCCACATCAACACCTATAGTGTATTTATCAAACTCTCTTCGATTATTGGCTACAAACTCGCCAACCGAACGAGCTCCACCTTTTCGTGGTTTTAATACAATTGGAAAATCTAATTCAAATGAGTAATCTTTTAGGCAATATGTTTCTGGGTAAGGAAAATTATTGTCTTTTAAGAATTCATAAGTTTTCAGTTTATCATCACAGATTGCTATTACTTCAGGATTACTTACGATAGGAATTATGCCATTTGTTTTTAGTCTCTCTATGTTATTTGAAAGAGGTGGCAACTCAACATCAAGACCTGGAAAAACAACAGTGCAGTTTTCCTTTCTGCAAATCTCAATCAGCCTATCAATGAATCTAGGATGATTTGCATAGAAACCTAAATAGGATCTTCTTGTAGCGTATAGTCCTGTACCCAATACTTCGCCGTCGATGCCTACAACATTATATTCGGTATTCTGCAAAGCTTTAATTATGCTTTGCCCTACCCCACCACCAACTCCGGTAACTGCAACGTTCATAGAATATCCTCCAAATTCACAAATTCAATCTTATCGCCGCGAATTATCACGTAACTCCTATGAAAACATCTTCTTCCTTTTGTGATGGATCCAGGGTTGATTATTATCTTTTTGTTATATTCCCATAGAACTTGCTCGTGAGTGTGCCCAAAAAATACGTATTTCGTATTCTCGCGCATCTTTTCATATAACCTGTGGAAATCTTTTCCTGTTCTTAAATAATGATCGTTTATAGAGTGAGTTATATACATGTCTTCATACCATATCTCTACGGGTAGAGACGAGAGCATTTTTATTTGCGTTGCGGACAATCTGCTTCTAGTAAAGAGGGTGGACTCCCTTACTACAGGAAGTTGTTTCTCTAGATTCTCATTTGTTATTGCTAATCTTTCATGGTCTCCTAAAACAATAAGGTCTACGTTATTTAGAACAAAATCTATGCAATAATCGATGTCTTTCCCATAACCTACAAGGTCTCCGCAGAAAATGCTTAAATCAACTTTGTTGAGAACGGGAACAATATCTAGTAAAGCTCGTTTATTGGCGTGTAGATCCGAGAAGACCAGCATACTTTTCATGCGCAGCCCTTTCACTTGAATGCATAATTTTCTCGGTAGAACAATTCCAGATTGCTAATATATATCTTGTAGTTATAGCCGCGCGTCTTACCGCAGACTTTGTATGCGTAGAGTCTCCTCCCATGGCCACCATAGGTACCGGAGCTCAATACGTTGCTAACCCCCAACCCCTATACATGGAGGGACTACTCGTTGGGACAGGACTACTCCTCAACCCCCAAAAACAATCATCAAATAAAAATAATCTAGCCCTACTTTTGAATTTACACATTAGAGAGGCCCATTACCTAAATTTTGACAAAGAGTACATTATGCCAACACATAATCTAATGAACACTACCGCAATATATAGGTGAAAACCTTCTGCTACCTTCTTCCATTTTCCATTTTCAAAAAATATACCTATCAATCGATAACCAGCGCTATATTGCTTGCTTACAATTCCATTATAAGCCTTTTTACTTCTTTTTTTCCACTTTTCTTGGTATATCAAACTTCCATCGGTATATTTCGTCTTTTTTGTTAAATATTTCCATAAAGATACAAGCTCCTCATGGTGATAGACACACTCATCAATAATTCCAAAGGTACAACCCATTTCTTTTAGTTGAATATCAAAGTCCCAATCAGCCGGACCGAATGATAGCTTCATATCATATTTTTCGGTCATTTCGAATTTTTCTTTTTTTATTATCCTTGCGGCATCTATTACGGTTGAATTATAAAAACTTCTTTCAAAGGTTCTGATTTCAGTCCATAAAGGACCATTTCCAACGATTTTTTCTGGAACATACCAAGCATCAACTTTGTTATTTGTTTCTACTACTTTTTCAGCAAAATTCTTTAGCAGATTTCTCGACATTTCCATATCGTGATCCAAAAAGAACACATATTCTAACTCTGCTTTCTCTGCACCTAGATTTCTTTGAGCACAACCTTGAGAGGGAACTCCGCTCAGCAAAAACACCTTAGCACCCAAACTCTTCGCTATGGGAACAGTTCTATCTTTACTGTAATTATCAACTACGATTACCTCAAACTTATTTTTCGGATAATTTTGATTCTTCGCTGCTTTTAAGCATGATTCAATCACTTTCTCCGAATTATAAGTCGGAATTATTATCGAGATTGTTGGCAGCATCTTATCCATTGACAGTACAAAAACCTCCACTCAGGAAAGCGCTCGCTTGATTATGTTAATTATTTTCTCTACTACGGGTATTTCCAAATCAGGATATAGAGGTAGACATAAAACCGTATTTGATATTTTGGTGGCTTCATTTAGACCGTATTTCTCAACTAGATTTCCGCCTTTCTCCTTGAAATAACTAAAATCTGCCGTTAGAGGGAAAAAATACTTTCTAGGCTTGACTTCATTCACAATAAGCTTCGAGCATATTTCATCTCTTTTCTCAATGTTCTCAAAACATATCGGCATATAACTATAGTTATACTTGGACGCTACTACTTTTTGAAACTTAACTCCTTTAACACTACCTAACTTTTCTTTATAATAACAATAGAGCCTTTCTCTGAGCCTGATTTTTTCATTGACGATTTCAAGGTTGCAAAGGCCCATTGCAGCCTGAAATTCATTCATCTTTGCATTTGTTCCGCAAAGAACCACTTCTTCCTCAGATTTGATACCGTGATTTCTTAACAACTTCAGCTCCTCAAGTAACTTCTCATCTTTAACAACAAGAGCCCCGCCTTCAATTGTGTGAAAAACCTTAGTGGCATGAAAACTTAACATTGATGCATCGCCCCAGTTCAATAAGGATTGATTTTTGTATTCTACACCGAAGGCGTGTGCCGCATCATAAATTAACTTCAAATTATGTTTATCAGCAATCTCCTGAAGTTCTTCTACATAACAAGGGTTGCCATAAACGTGAACCCCCAATATGGCACTAGTTTTTTGAGTTATCTTTCTTTCCACATCTTGAGGGTCTAAATTAAACGTCTCAGAATCAATATCAGCAAAAACAGGAGTTAATCCCTCCCACAACACCACATTTGTGGTAGCGGCAAACGTGAAGGGAGTAGTTATAACCTCTCCCCTAACTTTTAAAGCTCTTAACGCAAGTTGAAGAGCCAAGGTGCCATTAGAAAAAAGCAGTAAATTCTTAACTCCCAAATACTCCTCCAGTTTCCGCTCTAATAACTGGACAAATTCGCCATTGTTGGTCATCCACCTACTTGACCATATTTTTTTCAAATATTCGACATACTTCTCAATTTCAGGAAGATCCGATCTGGTATTATATATCATTCTTTTTGTTGTCCCCCATCTCGCTCCAATTATTTATGACCAGTTCGGTTTTCGATTATAGGCAATCTACTGGAATGGAGTGAAATTTTAATTTTACTGTTGATAGTAGACTTCTGTGCAAAACTACTTGTCTTTTGCAAAATCTTTCACATGCCCCAAAACTTTTGCAGCACCCTTAACAGAGTACTTTACATCTCTCAAAGATCGTATCCGAACCAACTGTTTAAGCATGTACTTCGGCGACAAAAACACCCTGTAAATCTCGTCACAAATCTTCACCACTTCCTCAGGCGTCATATCCGGCGTACTCAAAACAGGTTCCTTCATGTCAAAACGATCATAATCCTTCGGATCAATCCTGAACCATCCATTCTTCAACGCTTCGGCATATAATTTAGTCCCTGGATACGAAATAACAATCGTAGACTGAAGAGTAACAGCCCAACCTTTCTCCATCAACACTCTAGCAAGCCTCAACGTCCCCAACGCATCCTCACGCATTCGCATAATTTTTTTGTTTACAATAAGGTACGATAATCCAGCGTATCTCTGCAACTACTTGACCATCATAACCCATGCTTTGACGCGCCAA
>Ga0315282_10009019_pt1 | contig 15950 bp, 12 predicted proteins | sample YL17G07_20_MG_FD_203693 | JGI IMG/M metagenome (GOLD analysis project Ga0315282, IMG submission 203693) | Sediment microbial communities from Yellowstone Lake, YNP, Wyoming, USA - YL17G07_20 | ecosystem: Environmental > Aquatic > Freshwater > Lake > Sediment | place: USA: Wyoming | collected...
CAGCCGACTAAACTAAGTGGTTTCGGATATAGTCCACCGCATTTCTAAAGAAAACAACTCCCTTGCCTTCTTCGGGCAATTCCTCCCGGGTCCAGCGGGGGTGATTGGTACGATGGTGGTATGCCTCCGGGTGGGGCATCATCCCCATGAGGCACCCTGTTCTGTCACAGATGCCAGCAATAGCGTCAACGGAACCATTCGGGTTGAGAGGGTAATCCATGGCCGCTTTGCGAAACCTTTCGTCCGAATATTGAAGGCTGATCAGTCCTTTTTCGTTCAATTCCTTTTGAACAACCTCATTCTTCGGAATGAACTTTCCTTCTCCATGCCGGACGGGGAGATAGATCCCTTCCATTCCTTGTGTAAAAACGCTGGGCGAATTCGGATTCACCTTCACATAGACCCAGCGATCCTCAAATCTTCCCGAATCGTTGAACGTCAGGGTCACTTCCTGGTGAGGACCATCCCCTTCCAGATTTGGAATAAGCCCTAACTTAACCAACAACTGGAATCCGTTACACACCCCCAGGATCAGCTTCCCTGCGTCGATGAATCGAAGGAACTGGTCATAGAGCCTTTCTTTACTTCCAGAAACCCTTGCGTACCGAATTCGGTTCGCCCCGGCTTTCGCTGCTCCCAGGTCGTCTCCATCCAGAAAACCGCCCGGAAGATTCAAAAAGTGATAGTCATCGAGCCGCTTCTCACCAGCGATCAGCTCATTGATGTGGACGATATCAACGACCTCTGATCCCCCCAGACGGCAGGCATGGGCCATCTCCATTTCGCAGTTGGTCCCGTAACCGGAGAGGACGATCGAGCGAACCTCTTTCTTGCCCAGCTTTTCTCTCCCGTAACAATTTAGCGTTTTGAAAAAGGACGCTAAATTTCATTGAAACGTGCAAATTGCAGAATGAAAAATGTAAATTTAAGAGAAAAACTCATCTGAATTTTGCATCGCAGTTTTAGCCATTTCTTTAAAGAGCTGAACTCCACCCGCTATCTCTGGTGGCAGCTTCGTTCACTGCCGGACTGTAGAACGAACTTCATCAACCAGTCGAGAGAACGTCCTTTCAAAACCAAACCGGTTCTTGCTGGTTGAACCCGCGAGAACGATCCCTCCTCCAGAAGAACCTCTGGGTATTCTCACCCACATCCTCTGGTGAGCAAAGAAGAAAGACATGACGAGCCCCAAGATCATCAATCCGCATCCCAGCCACACGATCCAGACTCCGGGATCCTTAGCCACCTGGAGCCCGGTATATTCTCTGGCCTCAACTCCTTCAAGATCGAAGACTGGCCCTTCGCCTCCCGGCTGGTTGGATCTCGAACCCTCTTTCACTACCCAGAAGGCCCCGGGGGGCCTGTTAGGGATGAATAGGGCCACCTGAACCCCTTCTCCGAGATTATGAACCTCAGGGGCATATTTCAATAGCCGGAGAAGCATATTGGAGTTCGGAATCGGAACGGTCTCTCCTTCGGAAAGCTTAAGAAGCGTCTTCTCTTTCTTATCCTTCCACTGAATGCCTATGGTGGCGTCATGGAGGGCTCCATAAGACGATTGATAAAAAGCTAACCCTTTGTAGTGGAGAGGGTGATTGACCTTTACGGTCTCTTTTAAGACATCCCTGCCATTGTCAAGGATGGTGAGGAGGCTAACATATTCTTTTACATACCTTTCCTTCTTTCCCGGAAGGTCATAGAAGATCAGTTTGAAGTCATCACACCGCACGGAGAATCCAAGAGGTCTTGGGACCTCACTATCCTTTCCCCTCAAGTAAATCTGATCGATTGTTTCTCCCTCCAGGATATTCACAAACCCCTTAAATCCGTAAAGGCTCCCCACTATGGCTCCGATAAGGATGATGATGATGCTGAGATGGGTGAGCGGAACGCCCAATCGGGAAAACCTCCCCTTTTCTGAATACAGGGTAACAGCGGATGGGGTCTCGATTCTCTCGGGATTCTTGAACCTTTTTTTGAGATGTAAGTGGATCTCCCCTTCCCTTTCAGCCGGATTTGAACTGTTCACCCTCGCCACATAGGGAAGGGTCTTAACCATGGAATCTTCCAGCCCCCCCCGACCGGGTCCTCGAAAAAGCTGGCTCAAGATGCCTGGAAGCCGATGAACGGAACAGGCGATCAAATTGATGACGAGAAGAAGGAGAATCGCACTGAACCACCATGAATGGTACATATCAAAAAGATTGAAGAAATCGAGGACTTCGTAGAGGTTCGCGCCATATCGCTCGACATATTCCTCAACGGTCGCATTCTGGCTGATCAAGGTGCCGATGACCGAAAGAATGGCAAGAAGGATGAGGAGAAAGATCGTAAGCTTCAGGGAACGGAAGAGATCGAAAAGTATCCTGGAGAATCCTTTTCCTTTTTCGCTATTCGCAACGTCCGTTTTTTTCATAAGGGTTCTATTTCAAAAAGAGCATGGGGGATGGCTCAAAAGTACTTGAAATATTTAACATATGCCCTAATTCACTGTCAAGTAGAAAGGGGTAGACCCTCTCTCGGATCTACCCCTTTTTCATTTTCTTGCAGAGAACTTTTCAGATTACTTCTTGGCGGGTGATTTCACGTGGCACTGAGTGCACCCGGTTGGCCCTGCAGCCTTCTTGGCTTTCTTCGCCTCATCATGACAACCCCTGCAGTCCTTATGGGCCGCATCCTTCATTGAAAGCGCCTTTCCCTCGGCCTTGGCCTTGTGGCAGTCCTTGCACAACTTGCCGCTGGTCTCGCCCTTCTTCCATGTGTGGTGACATTTCAGGCAATCGATCTTCAACGTCTCGGCATGCTTCTTGTGAGTAAATTTGACCTTTCCGTAAGGGACATCGAAGGTCACTTCACCCTTTTGAGCGAAAGCCCCTGTCACCATCAGGATAGACAGAACAAAACCTGCCAGAATCGCCATACTCAACATTCTCTTCTTCATTCCTGTTTCACCCCCTCTCTTCTAAAAGATTTGATCTCCACCCATTCATTAGACAAGAAAGTTTAACAAATATTCATCCTTTGTCAAGAAAAAAATCAGAGATGTCGTGTGGTCAAGCAGTCGAATCGTCGCATAGTCAAAGAATTTCTAAGAACCAATGACTACAGGACTATCTGACTTCACGACCAAGCGACTATCAGGCAGGTCCTACCGGGAGCGAGGAACTCTCCTGTTTTTCCTGTTCTGAAATTGCCGGGCCTGATGCATGAATGCTTCAAGACGAGTCAACGTGTTCGTCTGCTCCTGGCCATCATAGGCCATATTGAGGATCGGGATATTATGATTCTCCTCACCATACCGTTTAAGAAGGGTGCTGACGATCGTTCCGGGCATACAGGTAAAGGGCATGATATTGACAATGCCGCTTGCTCCTCGTTTCGCAAAATCGATCGTCTTTCCAACAGAAAGAATGGCCTCCCCCTCGAACGAGGCATCGAGGTAGGGTCTGGCGTTTTTGAAAAGGGATTTCGTCTTGGGTTCCCCGAAGTTTTTGAGATGGCCCTTAAATATCTTTTCGAGCGCATGCTCATCCTTTTTCTGGTAGTAGTCGGTAAGAAAAACCTTCAAGAGATTTGCAAAGAATCTATTCCTCAGACTTCTCTCTTTGGAGATGGTGTTGACATAGAGGATCCACTCCGTCAGGGGCGCAAGCCACGCCTCGCCCCCGAATTGTTCGATCTTTCGGATGACCTCCTCGTTGCTGAACCGGTTGAACCGGACAAAGATCTCTCCCACAATCCCGATCAAAGGCTTCGTGCCCGGACCTGCGACTTCAATCTGACCAAAGGCCTCGAGACTCTTCTCGAGCGCCACACGCAGCTGCCCTCCGCCCGCCTGGATCGCCTCGCAGACCTTCTTTAGCGACGCCTGATAAACCTCCTCCGTCTTCCCCTGATTTCCCTCATAGGGCCTCGTCTCCAGCAATTTCTTCGTCAGAAGATCGACCGCCACAATCCCCTGCCATCCCAGGCGGGTGAAGCGAGACCCCATGATGCCGAGGTCCGTGTAAAGGGTCTCGTCCTGGTTGGGTGAATAGATGGGAACATGCTCAAAACCAAGGTCATCGAGAACGAGGCGATGAAAGCGGTGATACTGTCCGAATCGACAGGGACCATTTCCTGAGGGCATAAAAAAAGCAGCCCGTCCATGATCGAAGTCCGGGTTCCTCAACAGCTTTACCATGTCTCCTGTCGTCACGATACAGGGGTAGCATTCCTTTCCGGAGGTGAGCTTCCTCCCCCAGTAGAGGGTCTCTTCGTCCGAATTCGGAAAGACGTCAGCCTCGACGCCACAGGCCTCGAAAGCGGCTGCCACGGCAAAGGAGTGATCGCACATATAGGGAATATAGATCTTTTTGGTCCTGTCCGTCCTCGCCTTCGTCTTCCTGACGTGAAGAACCTCTCCAATCCTGACATTCTTCAGGCTGTCGAGAAAGGCTTCACACCGGGTGATCGCTCCGGCATCGGCGCTGTGTTCGTCAATCTCGATCTGGAGGTAAGGTTTTCCCTTTGACAGATCCCTGTAGAAATGACCAATGAAGGAATCCGGACCGCAACCAAAATTCGTGATATAAACTGCATAAAGCCTGGTATCCTCGTTAATAATCTTTCCCGCAGCAAGGATTCTCTGTCCATATCGCCAGTACATCTCTCTGATCTCTTCTGATGGATGGACAGATTCCAACGGAAGGAAATCCATCGGGATCGAAAGGGCTCCCAGGTCCCTTAACTTCTTTGGAATCTCGAGATTGACCCCGGGGTCACAGGAGTTATAGGGCCTCCCAACAATAACCATGACCCTCTCGCCCGGTTTGATCCGATCAAGAACCTCTTTCCCCCGGTGAAGCAGGCTCTGGTAGAAGACGGCCTGGAATCTCTCGGCCTTTTCAAAGGCCCTCTTCACCTCCCTGGCTTCCCTGCGGAGTGACTTGCCAAACCGGACCAGTTCCTTTTCGGCAGAATCCCTTCCGAAGCCGAAGTGGATGATGGGCTGAAGCACCTCTGCGCCAGCCTTTTTGAAGTCGATGGAAGAAGGAGCGGCGTACGGAAAGGATTGAGCATATGGACATACCGCGCTATTGGGGATTTCCGGGTGGGGGGGCTTGAGGTTGACGATGCTCGGCAGAAAGATCCTCTTCACCCCCTTTTCCAGAAGATTGAGGACATGGCCATGACTGACTTTAATGGGAAAACAGGTCTCTGCAATGACATTCTCCACCCCTTTTCGGATGAGTTCCTTATTGGTAGGATCGGACAGGAGCACCCGGTAACCCAGTTCTGTAAAGAAGGCCCTCCAGAAGGGAAGCGTCTCGTGAAAATAGAGGATCCGGGGTATGCCAATCTCCGGAGCATCGGGAGAAAGCCCGGCTTCCCCTTCGTAAGGGGAGAAGAGCAATTTTTCTCTCTCTTCAAAAAGGTCCGGAATGTCCGATCCCTTGGTCCGCTTGATGACATCATACTTTTCACAGCGACTTCCATAGAAAAGAGGCTTCTCGCCTTCGACGCTCACCTTCCGAATCAGGCAGAGGTTCGGACAGCCCTTACATTCAAAGGAGGAATGTTCGTAACGGCGCTGGCTGAGATCGAACCCTTTAAAGCTCGATTTCTCCCACGTCCGTTCCTCCATGGCCAGGATGGCCACACCGATAGCTCCTGTCACATCGTGATCGGGGGGAACGACAATTTCCTTATTCAGGACCTGCTCAAAGGCTGCGACCACGCCCTTATTAAAGGCCGTCCCTCCCTGGAAGAAGATTCGCTCTCCAACCCGGCGGTCACCGACCACCCGGTTCAGGTAGTTCTGGACGATGGAGTAACTCAGGCCAGCCACCAGGTCATCTTTCTCGGCACCCCTCTGCTGGTGATGAACCAGGTCAGACTCGATGAAAACGGTACACCGCTCTCCCATCCTCACGGGCTTTTCTGCGGAGAGGGCGAGATCTCCGAATTCTCCCTTGATGGAGATGTCAAGCTTCTCCGCCTGTTCCTCAAGAAAGGAACCTGTCCCCGCAGCGCAGACTTTGTTCATTTCGAAGTCGATGACCACGCCGTTGTCGATGCTGATATATTTGGAGTCCTGCCCACCGATCTCAAAGATCGTATCGACCTTCGAGTCAATGTGGACCGCCGCGGTCGCCTGGGCAGTAATCTCGTTTCTTACCAGATCAGCGCCCACAAAATCGGCGGTGAGGTAACGACCCGATCCTGTCGTTCCAACACCTTTGATCTCCACCCGGTCTCCGATCTCCTCGCCGATCTCCTGAAGCCCCGTACGGACGGCCTCAATGGGACGACCTGCCGTCATCAAATAGCGCTTCGCGAGAACTCGCTTCCCCGGGTCGATGACGACCAGGTTCGTGCTGATGGATCCCACGTCGATGCCCAGATAGGCCTCCACCTTTTTCCCCTCGGAGAGATCGAGGGGGGCCCTCCCCTCTTCTTGCCGCGCCCGATGAAGAGCACTAAGAGCAAGAGGTCTTAAAGGCGTTTCTTCTTCCTTGTGCTCCCGGAGGTACTGATTGAGAGGGTCGAGCCCCCTCCACCCTTTCGTCATCTCCGCAACCTCGTGAGTCGCCAGCACTGAACCGATTGCTCCCATGGAAGCGAAATACTTTGGAATAATCAGTTCGCCGTCACAAAGCTCCAATACCCCCTGGAATGCCCTTCGCATTCCTACATTGGCCGCCACTCCCCCCTGAAAGGAGATCGGCTTCTTAAAGATTTTCCCCTTGGCGATATTGCTCTTGAAGTTTCTCGCCAATGCATAACACAGGCCGGCGACAATGTCGTAATCAGGTGTGGCGATCTGCTGAAGATGAATCATATCGGATTTGGCGAAGACACTGCATCGGCCCGCAATACGGGGCGGGTGGGTCGATTTCAGGGCAAGCTCTCCAAAGGCTTCGATCGTCAGCCCCAGCCGGGTTGCCTGCTGATCGAGGAAAGAGCCTGTCCCGGCTGCGCAGAGGGTGTTCATGGCGAAGTCGCTGATCTTGAACTGGCCGTTCTCCTCCTCAATGAGGATCAGCTTGGAATCTTCGCCGCCCATATCGATAATGGTCTTTACTTGAGGGTAGAAACCCTGGATACCCCTCGCCTGCGCAATGATCTCGTTGACGAAATTTCCTCCCAGAAGCTCCGAAAGGAGTTTTCCTCCTGTGCCGGTGAAAGAGACGGTCTCGAAGGCTTCCAATGGAATCCGGCCAAGAATCTCCTGAAGGATTCTCTGGACGGTCTGAAGAGGCTGCCCCTTGATCCGGGTGTAGTGCTCTTCCACAACTTCCAGACCATCATCCATGATCACCGTATTTGCGCTCACCGAACCAACATCGATTCCCAGATGGAGTTTTTTCATTCCTTTACGCCGTTTACCCCTTCAAGAAAAATCTAGCCAAAGATATTTGAAATTTCGTAAGTCTTTAGCCATTTTTAAAGGTCCATCAAAAAGACCTGTAGTGTAGGGCTTCATGCCCGTGGAAAAAATCAGGACAAAAATGTTTACGCCTTGAATGATACGCCCACAAGGGGCTACACTACAATTATCTTCCAAGATTCCTTTTTTGGCTAAACAGTTACGAAATTTCTAAGACTTGTCATCCTGAACTCGTTTCAGGATCTCACCCTCTGGACAAAACGAGATGCTGAACCAAGTTCAGCATGACACCACTTATTTCCAGGTTTTAGAGACAAATTCTCAGACTTTATGGTGTAAGAATGCAAATGGAATTCTAATCGATCCAAATAGGCCTTTTCAAGTCGAAGCGCTCGACCCCTGTAATGCCTCACTCTCCGGCGGATTGGGTGATTCTACCCGCCCCGTGTGACGGGGGTCGCCCTATTTTCCCCGGCTAAGGCCTCGATTCCACGTGTAGGTGAGGGGATTCCGACTCCTTCACTTCGGTTTCATACCGGTTTCATATTGGTCCGCATCCCACCGAAGTTGTCCTAACCCTGTAGAGGGACGTTTCGCCGGGGCGTTTCGGCCTCTTCCAGTCACGGCAGCAGTACGAGGTGGCCGCGCTCGCCGGTCTTACGTGATTCTCTTTTTCGAACTCATCCATCATTGATTTTATGGAAGGCCTGTGATATTTTTACAACTGCAATGGATAAGGTCAGAGCACACGTCGTCATTGAGGGAAGGGTTCAAGGGGTCTTTTTTCGCCACCACACTCACAAAAAGGCCCTTGATCTCGGCGTGAAAGGGTGGGTGAAAAACTGCTGGAATGGAAGTGTCGAGGCTGTCTTTGAAGGAGAAAAGGAGCGTGTGGACCGGATCATCCAGTGGTGCTATCGAGGACCTTCGGAGGCGAGGGTGACAAGAGTACATCTCGACTGGGAAGATTACAGGGGGGAATTCGACAATTTCACGATCGCTTACTGACTCCTCTTGGGAACTTGCTTCTCCTCTTTGAAGAGCCTCTTCTTTATCGTGCCTTCGATCGTTTCTTTGTCCTTCCTGATCGTTTCTTCCATAATTTCCATTCTCTTTCCCGTTTCCGTCAGGTTCTCTCCCACCTTCTTTACCGTCTTTCCGCCCCCAAACATGAGGAACAAAAAGAAGAGAAGGATGCCAACAACCACCCCCAAGAGAAACTTTCCCATCGCATTCTCACCTCACCCATGAGTTTGTAAAACCACCCGAACCGCGGCCAAATCATCAGCCGCCCGATCTCAGGGTATCAGGATTCCTCCAGGATTTCAAATTTCCATTTTTGGGGACAAAACTTATGAGACGCGGCACTAGACGATTGCCCGGAACCTAAATGTGCGCATTCTGAAGCTTAGAAAACCCGCAAGTCCTTCCGGTCCCAGAACCGCGAAAACCGATTCTTTTACACGCTCTGAAGGAGTAGGGTGGGCACGGCCCACCCTAAATTGGCTCCTCTCCCTCGTCTGGTGGGCAATGCCCACCCTGCAGTGTTACGATATTGAGCCTCCTATTTCCGTTTCTACGTGCCCATCTTTCTTCGGGCCTCTTTAATCTCCTCCAGATAGTGTTTAATTAAGGGTGACATCTCAGGAGGCTGCCAGTCCGTTTTCTTGGGCTCCTCCGGCCAGGTAAAAGGAAGGTGCCAGACCTCTCCCGGCTTCCTGGCCTTTTCAAGGACTGAAAGAGCCTCGAGAAGGACCTTTCTTTGCCCATCTCTATCCCCCACCTGTCCTACCGGCCTGCCGTAAGGATATTCAATGGCAGCCGTTCTGGGTATCCCGACCGCCCTGTGAAACTCATAGGTGGGAGAGAGAACAACCGTGGAGAACCCTTTTTCTTCCAGAAACCTTGCGGCCAGTCCAACGGACTGGCAACAGAAGGGTCAGGCCGGGGTCAGAAGTACAGCCTCCACTGCTTCGATCTTCATCTTTCTCGAAATCGGGGCAATGGCTTCCTGCAGGAAATCGGTGTTCTCCCATTGAAAGCCATAAAAGGAGTGGGCCGTGGGAGCAAAACGTCCAATGATCCCTTCCTTTTCGAGCTCACCCATTCGGGTAAGCGGTAGAATGACATTGATATCCTGCTTGATATAGGTGGTGTTAATGTGGAGATGATTGACGTCGATATCCTTTTCGGTGGCCCCTCTCGGTATTGTACGAAAGGACCGATCCCCCCATGTGGCTTCCCTCTTCTCCCTTTCCATATCGAAAGGCGGATCTGTTTTCAGGCTGATCCCTGCGCTGGTCACCAGGGCAATAGTTACCTTGTTCAGGGGTTTCGACATCGGCGTCCATGGAATCGGCCCGTTATACTCCCTTTCCTGAATGAAGATCTGGACCCAGGCTTTCAGACTCGGTGGAAGGAATCGAAATCCATCAACGATCTTTTCACCCTGCGCCATGAGTTCCTCCTTGTCCAATCATTGTCTTCTTTATATACAATCCTCCTGGAATAAGCAAGAAGAACGCGGAGACGCAGCATGCTGCGTTTCTACATTTCCCTTCTCTACGACATTGGAACTTTTTCAATTTTACTTTTTTGATTAAACGGTTATAATAGGCACTGTCAACTTTTCACTGCTGACTATCTTCCTTCTTGACCGAGGTAAGAAAACTTTTTCAGAGAGGTGTGAAGACATGGAAATCATCAAGACAAAGCAAAGCAGAAGGGATCAGGTCGATTTCGAGCATCTCGGATTTGGAGAGGTTTTTTCAGATCACATGCTGAGTATGGAATACAGGGACGGACAATGGTGTGAACCCCAAATCACGCCTTACGGTACCATTGAGATCGCTCCGGCCATCTGTTCACTCCATTACGGGCAGATCATTTTCGAGGGTCTCAAGGTCTTTTACAGCAGAAGTGGGGCCCTCCATCTGTTTCGTCCCCAGAAGTACCATGAGCGAATGAATCTGTCCTGCCAGAGGCTTTGCATTCCCGAAATTGACTTTACGGTGTTTATCGAAGGGTTGAAGGAGCTGATCCGATTGGATAAGGAATGGATTCCCAGGAAGAAGGGCTATTCTCTCTACGTACGGCCTTTTATCTTCGCTTCGGATAGTTTTCTGGGTGTTAAGGTATCAGAAACGTATCGGTATATGGTGATCACCTCTCCGGTTGGGGCCTATTACAAAGAGGGGATCAATCCCGTGAGATTGATCACCTCCACGGAATTCATCCGGGCTGCAAAGGGTGGGCTCGGGGCTGCGAAAACGCCTGCCAATTATGCCGCAACCCTTCTTCCCGCCGAGGAAGCTAAAAAGAAAGGGTTCACTCAGGTCCTCTGGCTTGACGGAATTGAAAGAAAATACGTCGAGGAAGTGGGGACGATGAACATGGCTTTTGTCATCGATAACGAGCTGATCACGCCCCCTCTGGAGGGAACCATTCTTCCGGGAGTGACTCGCGATTCAGTGATTCATCTCGCAACGGAATGGAAGGTAAAAGTTTCCGAAAGAAGGATTTCGATTGATGAAGTCTTTGCTGCTTCGAAAGAGGGCAGGTTAAAGGAGGCCTTTGGTACCGGTACAGCTGCCGTGATTTCACCCGTCGGGGAAATCCACCATGAAGGAAAGAAAATCATCATAAACGATAATAAGATCGGGCCGTTAGCACAAAAATTGTATGACGAGATAACCGGTATCCACTATGGAGAACGGCTCGACCGATTCGGCTGGATTTACACGGTTTGATCCCTGATCAGGGATGCCACACGAACGGTTAGAGATCGCCAGCAACTCCAAGAACTCTTTGTTCCCTTCTCGGAGCAGAAGCGCTTTCCTTACGCCTAATATCCCTCGATGTGAGGAAAAACCTTACACATCTCACCTGGGTGGTCACGGTTTTAGTCTCCCCCGCCCGAAGCGGGGCATTTGCATTCAACCCCTCTTTTCCATAGATAAGGTTTCGACGCTTGACAATGGGTTGGGGGGTAAATTATAGTTTGGTAGAGATTTCGAATACTTATTTGACTCATCGCGGAGAAAAGATTTGGCTCTTTTTATCACCTTTGAGGGAGTCGAGGGAAGCGGAAAGACCACCCAGATCGAGCGGCTGAAAAAGTATCTGGCCCGAAAAGGTATTTCTTGCGTCGTTACCAGGGAACCGGGCGGATGCTCTATAAGCGAAAAGATTAGAAAGATCCTGCTAGACCCGGACCATCACGACATGGACCCTCTAACAGAACTTTTCCTTTACGAGGCTGCGAGGGCTCAGCACGTAAAGGAGCTCATTAAGCCCCTCCTGAAAAGAGGAACCTTAGTCCTGTGCGACCGTTTCAGCGACGCGAGCCTGGCTTATCAGGGTTACGGCCGGAGAATCGACTTGAAACTGGTCGGGAGACTTAATCGTCTCGCTACCCAGGGGATCATGCCTGACGTAACCTTTCTTCTGGATTGTCCTTCGACGGTTGGATTGAAGAGAGCAGTCCAGAGGAATCAACGAATGAAGAAGGCTAACCAGGATCGCTTTGAAAGGGAGGCCCTTCAGTTTCATCAACGCGTGAGGAGGGGATATCTCGCCCTTGCGATGGAAGAACCCCGACGCGTGAAAGTGATTGACACACGCCAGGGCGAAGAGAAGGTGTCTGAAGAAATTCGTCGGACCATCGACAAATTGATTGATGGGACGAGCAGTTCTAGATTTCAGGTTTCGGATTAAATCTCGATCCATCCGCGATCCGCAATCCAAAATCTGCAACGGGGTAAGCCATGTCTTTTGGGGTAAGCCGTGTCTTTTAAAGATGTTTTAGGCCATGAAAAGCCTATTGAGCAGCTTCAACGGGCGATCAGAAATGACAGGGTCGCCCATAGCTATCTCTTCTGGGGCACGGAAGGAATCGGAAAGAAGTGGGCTGCACTCCAGTTTGCAAAAACCCTGAACTGTCTTGCCGAAGGGGCCGTGCCGGAGGACGCGTGCGACCACTGCATCTCCTGTAGAAAGATCGATCACCATCTCCATCCCGACGTTTTGCTCATCGAGCCGGAGAATCAAACCATCAAGAAAGAGCAGGTGCTTCAGATGCAGCGGGAACTCTCCTATCGGCCTTATGAAGGACGGCGTCGCGTCTGCATCCTGACTGCTGCGGACCGAATGGCTCCCAATATGTCAAACACTCTCCTTAAAACTCTGGAGGAGCCCCCCCTTCACACGGTGATCATACTCCTTGCCAATCATCCAAGGCTGCTGCTCCCCACAATCCTGTCCCGATGCCAGCCGATCCGCTTTAATCCCCTCCCTGTTTCGCTGGTCTCCAGGTGGCTGGTCGACCGGAAAGAATGGGAGGAATCAGAAGCCCATCTCCTGGCCTCCCTTTCGGAAGGGAGCCCCGGAAAAGCCCTGGAGCTTCAGGAAGAGATAGCCCGAGTTCCAAGGGAAGAGCTCCTAACGGACTGGATAGGATCGAAGACCTTCAGCTTTGACAGGATGGAGCGCTGGATCGAATCATTACCATCCCGGCGGGATCATTTGCTTCTTGTTCTTGAAGTGGCAAGGACGCTGCTCCGGGATCTGGTCATGGTGCAGACGTTAAGGGATCGCTCGAAACTAATCCATACAGACCTCTCGGAGAAGATGGAAACCCTGTCTTCAAAATGGACGCTCACGGCTCTCTTGAAACGTCTGGATGCGGTTCATCAAACCATCGTTGCCATCAGTCCCATCGGGGGGAATGCAAATACCGCCCTGGCCCTCGAGGCGATGATGCTCTCCTGGGCGGAAGGATGAAGAAATGGATTGCATAGAGAATAATGGTCGTTGGTCAAAAGGTAAGGGTAAAGATGCCCGTTTGGTCAAAGGGTTAAGTTGTTAGTCCTATGGAAAGTGGTCCTTGCCCCAACACCTAACCTAAACTGGTTTCCTAACCTTAACCCTAACCTGTAATCATTTTCACGGTTCACGGCTGACGAACCCGTCATGAGGGATACCGAACATGATTCGTCTGGTTCTGGTCAAGTTGGTCAATGGAAAAGCAGAGGAGTTTGACGCCGCAGATCTCACCCTCGAGGTTGGAGAGAACGCGATCGTGGAGACAGAGAAAGGTCCTGTTCTCGGAAAAGTCCTCCGCCCGCCCTGTGAGAAGGAGCGACGGTTCCTTGTGAAAACCCCGGGCAAGGCAGTGCGAAAAGCAACGCCTGAGGATCTGCAGCAGTTTCAGAGAAATCAGCAACTGGAGAAACAAGCCTTCCAGTTCTGCCTCAAGAAGATCGCTGAGAAGGGCCTCAACATGAAGCTGGTTAAGACCGAGGTCCTCTTCGACCGCTCCAAAACCCTCTTCTATTTCACCGCTGAAAAGCGGGTCGATTTCCGGGAACTGGTGAGAGACCTGGCTGCAGAATTCAAGATGCGGATTGAGATGCGGCAGATCGGTGTAAGGGATGAGGCCAAGATGGTCTGCGGTATCGGAGGCTGTGGAAGAGAACTCTGCTGCGCGTCGTTTCTCAACCGATTCGACCTGGTCTCGGTCAAGATGGCCAAGGAGCAGAATCTGGCCCTCAACCCGACAAAGATCTCCGGAATCTGCGGCCGCCTGATGTGCTGCCTGGCTTATGAATACTCTACTTACTGCGAGTTGAAGAAGAATCTGCCCAAGGTGGGCAAGTCCGTTGTCACCCGCTCCGGCAAAGGAAAGATTATCCGTCAGAACGTGCTCAACCAGACGGTGACTGTCGAACTGGAGGAAGGGGGAGAGGTGACGATCCATGCCTCCGAAATCTAAGAAGACCTTCTATATCACCACGCCGATCTACTATGTCAACGACGTGCCGCATATCGGCCACGCCTACACGACGATTGCTGCGGATATTCTCGCCCGTTTCAAGCGGCTCGAAGGCTATGAGGTCTTCTTTCTCACCGGGACCGATGAGCACGGCCAGAAGGTGGAAAAGGCAGCCCAGGAGCGGGGAGTTGATCCAAAGACCCACTGTGATGAGATGGTAATCCGATTCCAGGCCCTCTGGAAGAGGTTGAACATTTCCCATACGGACTTCATCCGCACGACAGAAGACCGACATAAAAAGGTGGTTCAGAAGATCCTTCAGGATCTTTACGACCGCGGCGAGATTTACCAGGACAGTTATCAGGGATGGTACTGTGTTCCCTGTGAGCGATTCTGGACGGAGAAGGATCTCGTGGAGGGGAAGTGCCCCGACTGCCTTCGTGGGGCCATCGAGATCTCCGAGAGCAATTACTTCTTCCGGATGAGCAAGTATCAGTCCTGGCTGATCGAGCACATTGAAGGGAACGGACGCTTCATCCTTCCTCTGTCGAGGAGGAATGAAATCCTCGGGTTTCTTCGAAGCCCTCTCGAAGACCTCTGTATCTCAAGGCCCAAGAAACGGTTGAGCTGGGGAATCGAACTCCCTTTTGATACGGAATACGTCACCTATGTCTGGTTCGACGCCCTGATCAACTACGTAAGCGCGATTGGCTACGGGTCTCAGAACAATCTGTTTCCGGAGTTCTGGCCTCAAGTGACCCACCTCATCGGGAAGGACATCCTCACGACCCACACGGTCTACTGGCCGACCATGCTCAGGGCAGCGGGCCTTACCCCTCCGAAGAGGGTGTTTGCCCATGGGTGGTGGACAATCGAGGGAAAGAAGATGTCCAAGTCCCTTCAGAATGTGGTGGAGCCAAACCGCCTGATCGACACTTACGGAGTTGATGCGGTCAGATACTTTCTCATGCGAGAAGTCCCTTTCGGGGTTGATGGTGACTTCTCCCACTCGGCCATGGTCCACCGCATCAACAGCGATCTGGCGAATGATCTTGGAAATCTCTTCAGCCGGGGCCTCGCCATGGTTCTGAAGTATTACGATGGGGTGATCCCGGGCCCGGCCTCTCCTCTGGAGACCGATCGGAATCTCAGGGAAGTTTCTGAAAGGGTTCTCTCCCGGATATCCTCCCTGATGGATGACCTGGCTTTTAACAAGGCTCTGGCCTCGATATGGGAGTTTGTTGGCGCTGTCAATAAATATGTTGATGAAACCGCTCCCTGGTCCCTGGCCAAAGACGAAAAAGATCGACCCAGACTCGGGACGGTGCTTTATCAGACCTTGGAGGCCCTTCGAATCATTGCGCTGCTCATCGGTCCATTCATGCCATCGACCGCCGAAAAGATGTGGTCCCATCTCGCAATCGACGGAGATATCTGGCAAAAGAATTTGAAAGAGGACAGCCTCTGGGGAGGCTTGAGGCAAGGGAAAAAGGTGGTTAAACCGATCCCGCTTTTTCCAAGAATCGATGCTTCTAAGATGGCCGTTACGGAATGACTGTCTCAATAGACACTAATCGGCTGCGCGCAAACAACTTGAACCAGTCCTCATGGCAACGACCGTTCGGGGTGAGCTTATCGAACCATGAACGGCACCCTTCGACAAGCTCAGGGTGAGCGGGTTGGTTGTTCATGTTATTCGTGCGCAGCGGTGAAAGATAGCGTTAATTCGAGATGGCAAAACCTAAACCCATCCGTTCAATTCTTGAAGAAACACTAAAGGGCCTGGAGATCGATGGTTATGTAAAG
>Ga0315282_10009020_pt1 | contig 15949 bp, 14 predicted proteins | sample YL17G07_20_MG_FD_203693 | JGI IMG/M metagenome (GOLD analysis project Ga0315282, IMG submission 203693) | Sediment microbial communities from Yellowstone Lake, YNP, Wyoming, USA - YL17G07_20 | ecosystem: Environmental > Aquatic > Freshwater > Lake > Sediment | place: USA: Wyoming | collected...
AGCTGTTACTGATAATTCAAGACGCTAACTTCTTATATTTTTCCGGATTATCCCAATCACCGTTTTGAACAGGTATTTTTCCGAAATCGAGCACTTGACGATTACCATCAACCTGAATTTTTGAATGTTGGTTCAATAAATTTTTAACAGAGTTTATATCTGTAATATTTTGTTCACTGAGCCATTCTGCGGTCATTGCTGTGGCTATACTGCTCATGACATCTCCTGTTGTTTCTGATGGGTCGGCATAGTATACGGTTCTAGGCGGACCTTCGATATCCTGTTGTGGTTTCTGTGAACCCTCATTCCAGGCTGCAACTAAAGCTAAGTTTTTAGGCAATGAGATGTTACCAATATGAGTCGCGCTATTGCCGGTTGCGGTCACGATAAATCTATCGGGTAGAGCATTGGCAAATTCTGTCAAAGGAGTAAAATTTTCCGGGTTTGAATATGACGTTTCAAGCGCAATCGCTGGTACTGAATATATGACCATTTCACCCTGCGTGCTTTCCCTAGTTCCAGAATATTTACCATTAGTCCAACCTTCTTCTACATTAGCGGTTTGTCCTTCCGGAAGTTTGTAACCCAGACGAATTGGTATATTACCAAAGTTAAAACTGCAATTAATTATTTTATACGGACTGTTTTTAAGTGTTTGAGCCAGTTTCTGATGGTCTATAATGACATAAAAATAAGGATTACCCCATTGATCAACTTTCTTTACTTCTTTTAAATCAGCAATGTAATCCTGTAGGGGTAATATATGATAAGGTTCGACTCGATGTATATTCGTTGGTTTTTGCTCAACATTTTTCAAAACTGCTCTCCCTTTTTGCAATAAATCTAAAACTTCTCGGGTATTATATTGACCGGGTAATGCCTCAAGTCCATCAACATATAGTTTTTGCTCAGTTATTGGTCTATTTCGAGCATCTCTGAAATTACGCATCGCATGAACAACAGCATTTCCATGGTAAGACCATTGGTATGCCAGAGATAAACAAATAGCTTCTTTTTTATGTCCTTTTTTAAATAAATATTCTATACCTGATTCGCTCAATAACGGTGATTCTGATTTTTCACTTAGTTTGAATTGTTTTTCTAATTCCGCATATGATGAGTGTGCTATTCGTTCAAAAAATTCCTCAATATTAAATGCCTTGGTATCTCTTGTTATTAATCCACTACTTTGTTCTTGTGCAAGAGTATCTGGAAGAGGTGTAAAGTCAACAATCAACGGAAGATCATTGATAGTGGGTTCAATTTCTTTATTTGCTAAAGGTTGTTGGGGATTTGGTTCACCTGGAAGTAAATTAGATACTCCTAAACCAAGCGCTAATCCTGCTGCTCTTTTTAAAAAAGTCCTCCGGGTAATACCTTTAACAACTTTATTAATTGTATTTATTTTTCCCACTTCTCCAGTTTCACTCATAATAAAATATTATCATAAGATTTCAATATTGGTGATAATAACTTCTGCTGGTTGACAGCCTACCCCTATTTTTGTTAACTTATAACATGCCGACCAAATACTTATTTATCTCAGGTGGTGTGATTTCAGGGCTTGGTAAAGGGATAACTGCCTCATCCATCGCCCTACTCCTCAAAGCCGCGGGATATAAAGTGGCTCCTATTAAGGCTGATCCGTACTTAAATCATGACGCAGGTACCATGAATCCGATCATTCACGGCGAAACTTTTGTGACAGAGGATGGTCTGGAGACCGATCAAGACCTGGGTCATTATGAACGCTTTATCAATGAAGATTTATCAAGGCTCAATTACATGACCGCCGGGCAGGTCTATTTATCTGTCATTGAACGGGAGAGAAGGTTGGAATACGACGGGATTTGCGTGGAGACGATTCCTCATATTCCTCGTGAAATAATCAACCGGTTAAAACTTCTTGCAGAAAAAAATAAAGCTGATTTCGTGATTTTGGAAATAGGAGGTACAGCTGGCGAGTATCAAAACGCCATGTTTCTTGAGGCAGCCAGGGAACTGGCCTTAAAAAACAAAAATGACGTTTTGAATATCCATGTTGCTTATCTTCCCCTACCGCCCTCTTTGGGAGAGCTCAAATCCAAGCCTGTGCAGACTTCCGTACAGCTTCTCCATATGGCCGGGATTCAGCCGGATATCATCATCGGCAGAGCTGTCAAAGAGATCGACCGGAGCCGCAAAGAAAAAATTGCCACTTTTTGTTCTATCGGTATTGAAGATATTTTTTCCAATCCTGACATGCCATCAATTTATCAGGTGCCGGAGCATTTGGAAAAACAGGGAATTACCGACAGGATTCTCGGAAAAATAGGACTAACAAGGAAAAGCGGCGATTTGGCAAAATGGAAACAGTTTACTCAAAAAATTATTGGAGTCAAAAGAAAGCTAAAAATAGGAATTATCGGCAAATACTTCAGAAGTGGAGATTTCTCCTTGGAAGATTCATATGTTTGCGTGATGGAAGCGGTAAAACAGGCTTGCTGGTGGCAGGATATTATGCCGGAGATTACTTGGATTGATTCGATGGACGTGGAGAAAAAGGGAGAAAGAGAAATTCTGTCAGGTTTTGACGGCTTGATTGTACCTCAAGGATGGGGGAGCCGGGGTATTGAAGGGAAAATTGCCACAGCCGGTTTTGCCAGAAAGAACAGGATACCCTATTTAGGTCTTTGCTTTGGCATGCAGCTGGCTACAATTGAGTTTGCCAGAAATGTCTGCGGCTTGGAGGGTGCAAATACAGAAGAAGTTAATCCCAATACAAAATATCCCGTAATTCATATCATGCCCAACCAGAAGGAATATTTAGCCAAAAGACAATACGGCGCCACAATGAGACTTGGTGCCTGGCCGTGTGTCATAAAAAAGAATACAAAAATATATGCAGCTTACGATAAATGGTCTAAAAAAGGATTAAATACCATTTATCATCTGCCAAAAATAGAAGAAAGGCATAGGCACAGATTTGAATTCAATAATAAATACAGAAAACAGTTTGAGGATAAAGGCATGATATTTTCAGGTGTTTCGCCTGATGGCCTTCTGATTGAGGCGGTAGAAATCGCCGATCACCCGTTTTTTATCGGTACCCAATTTCATCCAGAATTTAAGGCCAGGCCACTTAACCCGCACCCGTTATTTCTAGAGTTTATCAGTACCTGTATCAGTGGAAAATGAAAAGTGTCTATCGGATTGAAGTGTATTCAAAAATTGAAGATGCCAGGGCCCGTGTCCGCCAAAGAAAAATTGAGGCAGTAGAAGGAAGAGGAAGGATAAGGAACTTAAAGCTTGCAGATGTTTATACTGTTACTAAGAAATTTACTCCAAAAAATCTAGAAAAAATTGCTTCTTGCCTCTCAAACCCGGTTACCCAAAAGGTAGTTATACGTGGAGAAGGTCAAAATAAACCTTCGTTTACTGCCGGCGAATTTACCTGGGCAATCGAGGTGGGCTTTCTTCCCGGAGTCACAGATAATGTAGCCAATACTGCTCGTGAAATAGTTGAGGATCTGCTTAAAACCAGGTTTGAAAATGAAGAAGGGATATACACTTCACAAATTACATTCATTGATGGCGATTTGACGTTAAGCAATACCCAGAATATTGCCTCAATGCTCCATAATCCGCTAATCCAAAGATCCAGTATCAAAAGTTATGTGCAGTATATCAAGGATAGAGGAATGGATTTTATAGTACCGAAAGTGACACTTACGCGCAAAGCTAAAGTTTTGGAGGTTAATCTAGACGTTTCTGACGAAGAGCTGCAAAAAATTGGTAAAGCAGGTATTGCTAATCCTGACGGCACAAGACGAGGTCCTTTAGCTTTGGATCTGAGATTCATGAAAACTATCCAAAAATACTTCAAAAAGAAAGGGAAAAATCCTACCGATATAGAGCTTGAATCATTGGCGCAGACCTGGTCGGAACACTGCAAGCATACAATATTTGCCGATCCGATTGATGATATTAAAAACGGACTATTCGATAGCTTTATCAAAAAAGCCACAGAGGAGATAAGGAAGAAGAAAGGTAAAAATGACAAGTGCGTCAGCGTCTTCCATGATAATTCAGGCGGAGTGGAGTTTGATGAAAATTATATCGTGACGCATAAAGTAGAAACCCATAACAGTCCATCTGCTCTTGATCCGTTTGGAGGAGCCATAACCGGAATAGTTGGTGTAAATAGAGACACAATAGGATTTGGTTTAGGAGCAAAGCCGATTGCAAATTATTACGGTTTCTGTTTCGCGAGTCCCTTTACTGACAGGATTTTGTATAAAGGGCCGAATTTCACCCAAAAAATGCTTTCGTCAAGACGGATTATGGATGGGGTGATTGATGGCGTCAATGCCGGCGGAAATCAGTCCGGTATACCGACGCCGTCAGGATTTTTATATTTTGATGAAAGATACAGAGGAAAACCGCTGGTTTTTGTAGGAACTCTCGGGATTATTCCCAAAAAGATCAAAAATCAAAAATCATATGAAAAAAAAGCAAGACCCGGTGATTGGATAGTAATGATCGGAGGAAGGGTCGGAAAAGACGGCATACACGGAGCGACTTTTTCATCTGAGGCTATGGATGCCGGAAGTCCGGTTACGGCAGTCCAAATCGGAGATCCGATCACCCAGAAAAAATTAAGCGATGCAATAGTTAAAGAAGCCAGAGATATGTTTCTTTATCATAGCATTACCGATAATGGAGCCGGAGGATTATCCTGCTCTGTTGCAGAAATGGCCAAAGAATCAAACGGATGTACAGTTGACTTGGAAAAAGTGCCTTTGAAATATCCCGGACTTAATCCTTGGGAAATCTGGGTTTCGGAATCGCAGGAGAGGATGACTTTGGCTATTTCTCAAAAAAATCTGAGACAATTTTTAAACTTAATGAGAAAAAGAGGAGTTGAGGCGACTGTCATAGGAAAATTTACGGATTCAGGTAAATGCATAGTGGAATATAAAGGGAAAACTATCATGGATGTTGATCTGCAATTTTTACACTGTGGATTGCCAAAGCGGTTGATGAAGACGAAACAGACAGATACAAAACATAAAGAACCCGACTTTCCCGATAGAAAAGATTTGACAGGCGAGTTTATTAAGATATTAGGAAGGCTAAATATTGCCAGTTATGAATTTATAACGAACCAATATGACCATATCGTTCAATCAAACCTGGTACTTTCTCCTTTATCGGGCAAAGGTCGGGTTAATTCGGCTGTTGCCGCAATAAAGCCCGTTTTAAACGGAAAGCGCGGTATACTGTTGTCTTATGGTTTATATCCTTCTTACAGCGATATAGATACTTATCACATGGCGGCAGCTTCGATCGATACGGCGGTAAGGAATATCATTGCCGCAGGCGGAAATTTGAATGAGATTTATCTTCTCGATAACTTTTGCTGGTGTGATGGGAGCGATCCTTTCAGGCTTTGGCAGTTAAAAAGAGCAGTTCAAGCATGTTATGACTGTGCCAAAACATATGGTACCCCATTTATTTCCGGCAAAGACAGCATGTTTAATGATTTTAAAGGATATGATGAAAAAGGGGATCCGATCAAAATTTCCATTCCTCCTACCCTTCTTATTACTTCTTTGGGAATTATTAAAGACATTACCAAGGTAGTCTCTCTTGATGCAAAAATGCCCGGCGATTTAGTTTACCTTTTGGGAGAAACCTATGAGGAATTGGGTGCTTCAGAATATTTTTCATCCAAAGATTATGTCGGTAATAATGTGCCCAAAGTAAATGCGGAAAAAAATCTCAGACTATATCAGACTTTCCAAAAAGCAGCAGAGTTGGAGCTGATATCCTCAGGTATAAGCATTGGACACGGAGGCCTGGCGGCGGCGTTGGCTAAAACTGCCATGGCAGGCAAATTGGGATTAAACACTTCTCTTAAGGGAGTTCCCGGAAAGGTTACCCGGAATGATTTTGCCCTTTTTTCAGAAAGTCAGGGGAGAATATTAGTTACTGTTTCACCGATAAATAAGGAAAAATTTGAAAAAATTATGAAAAGGAATAGTTTTACCTGTATAGGCAAAGTGAGAAATGATAAAAAAATAATAATTAACGGCTTGAGAGGAAATTTAATAGTCAAAACTGATACTGATGAAGCGTTAATATCTTATAGAGGTACATTTAAGGGATTTTAAAATATATGAAACCTAAAGTCCTTATTTTTGCCGGATATGGTTTAAATTGCGATGAAGAGACGAAATACGCCTTTGATATAGCAGGAGCAAGGGCTGATATTGTCCATATCAATGATATTATTGAGAGAAAACATAAACTTAAAGATTATCAGATTTTAGCTTTTCAGGGTGGATTTGCCTATGGAGATGATACCGGCGCTGGCAATGCTTACGCGATGAAGGTAAAAAATCATTTATGGAATGATTTGTCGGATTTTATTAAAAGAGACAGATTAATTATCGGCATATGCAACGGTTTTCAGATCCTGGTCAATTTGGGTTTATTACCAGCCCTGAATGGCAACTACGGTGATCGGCAAGTCGCTTTAGTAAATAATGACAGTGCCAGGTATACGGTACGTTTTACTGATCTTCAGGTTGAAAACAGTTCTCCCTGGTCAAAAAATATAGATCAGATATCTTTACCGATTGCCCATGGCGAAGGGAAACTATATGCCTCGGATAAAATATTAAACGAGATGAAGAAAAAAAGCCAAATAGCCATAAGATACATAAAAGGAGAGATGTGTGGATATCTCGATTTACCAGCTAATCCTAATGGTTCGATTGATGATATTGCGGGAATAACCGATCCGACAGGAAGAATTTTGGGTTTGATGCCCCATCCAGAGCGGGCAATTTTTTTCACCCAACTACCAAATTGGTTACTTCGTAAAGAACGATATAAGCGAGAAGGAAAAGCAATTCCCCAGGAGGGTCCAGGGCTTAAGATGTTTAGGAATGCTGTGGAATATTTTAAGTGAAACGCTCCCAAATGCCTGTTGATTTTTGTGAAAAACAAATGTAAAAAATAGATTGTAGATGATAAGCACAAAAACTCTAGCTAATCTCCGTAGCAAGGTTTTGAGAACCGTTGATATTCCCAAGCTAAAATCGAAAAAACAAGGCAAAGTCCGCGACTTCTATAGAATTAACGACAAAAGAATTCTTATCACAACTGACAGAATTTCCGCCTTTGATCGGGTCTTGGGATTTATTCCATATAAAGGTCAGGTATTAAATCAGCTTTCCGAATTTTGGTTTGATAAAACACGTGATATTGTGGATAACCATCTTATTGAGGTGATCCATTCCAACGTTTCCGTAGTCAAAGAAGCGAAGTCATATCCAGTTGAAATGGTCGTCAGAGGATATATTACCGGCGTGACTTCCACCTCCATCTGGCGTGCTTATGAATTAGGAGAGCGGGTAATTTATGGCATTACCTTTCCAGAGGGCTTGAAAAAAAATCAACAGTTGCTAACTCCAATTATTACTCCGACAACTAAAGCAGAACACGGAAAACACGATGAGCGGGTATCGCATGATGAGATATTGAAACGAAAATTAGTACCGGCCAAAGTTTTTAAAAAAATGGAAGAAGTCTCTTTGGCACTTTATAAAAGAGGCAACGAGATATGTAAAAAGCGCGGCTTGATTTTAGTTGATACAAAGTATGAATTTGCCGATTACAAAGGAAAATTGATGCTTATTGATGAAATTCACACGCCGGATTCAAGTAGATTTTGGCGCGCTGATAGTTATAAAGAAAGATACAAAAAAGGACAGGAACCGGAAAACTTCGATAAAGAATTTTTCCGAATGTGGTACACAAAGCAGGGTTATCGCGGCGACGGAACGCCTCCTAAAATGAGTGTCGATCTTCAGGTAAAAACTGCCCAAAGATATATAAAAATTTATGAAATGATAACAGGGAAAAGGTTTAAGGGAGAAAAATATCCATTAGAAAATAAAATTAAAAGAGCAGTACTTAATTATTTAAAATAAACTAACTCCAATTACAGGACAAGTCTAATGGTTCAAATCATTAGACTAAAAAAGAAAGGTAGGTTATCGATGGTAATAATATTTTTAGGATCAAATTCAGATCTTGATTTTGCCAAATCTATTGAACGGTTTTTAACTAATTTTGGAGTAATTTATAAACTACACATTGCTTCTGCCCATAAAACTCCGGAATATTTACTTACTCTTATTAGACGGTACGAAATGTTAGATAAACCCATTGTTTATATCTGTGTTGCTGGTAGATCTAATGCTTTAGGCGGATTTGTTGATGCCCAAACTTCTCATCCAGTGATAAACTGCCCTCCACAAAGCGATAAGTTTGCTGGTATGGATATTCTGTCTTCACTTCGAATGCCATCCGGCATTGCACCATTAACTGTGCTTGATACTGAACCGGCAGCTTTGGCTGCGATCAAGATACTGGCGAATAGTGATAAAAAGCTTAAGCAAAAGATTCTATCTTATCAAAAAGAACTTAAGGAAAAAGTAATCAAAAATGATCAGGAGTTAAATAAAAAAAGATAAGCTTTACATGATGAGTAATTGGATTACACATTGGAAACGGAAAGAAGCTTTACATGATCACTGCGGGGTTTTTGGGATTTTTGCGCTAAAGGAGAATGTCGCCAAAATCACTTATTTTGCCTTGCATAGTCTGCAGCATCGGGGTCAGGAAGGAGCGGGGATAGCCGTATCAGACGGTAGGAAATTACGAAGTATTAGACACCTGGGACTAGTGACCTCAGTTTTTAATGAAAACAATTTAAGCAAACTTAAGGGTTTTATTGCGATTGGTCACAACCGCTATTCCACAACCGGCGGAAACAGCGCAAATAACACGCAGCCAATAATTATTTCACCCAAAGGCAGAGTTTTTGTGGTTGCTCACAACGGAAATATTGTCAATGCAGGTGAGTTGGCAAAAAATTTACACAATGTAAGGCGGATAACTACAAGTGATACTGAAGTTTTAGCATACACGATTTATCAAGCGCGTGGGGATAAATGGCAAGATAAAATAATTAATGCCGCGCCAAAGTTTCGCGGAGCATACAGTATAGTTGCCTGTTCAAAGAAAAGACTCTATGTGTTTCGTGATCCCTGGGGTTTCCGCCCACTGGTTATCGGCAAATTAAATGGATATTATGTCGTATCTTCCGAAACGTGCGCCTTGGAAACAATTGGAGCTGTCTATATCCGCGATGTGGCCCCGGGAGAAATAATTGAAGTTGATAAAAAGGGTTTCCGGGTCATCGGAGAAATTGCCAAACCAAATCTGAAATTTTGCCTTTTTGAATATGTATATTTGGCTCGGCCTGACAGTATATTAAACAATGTCTTAGTTCATGAGGTGCGTCACCGTTCCGGCGAAATATTAGCCAAAGAGGCTCCAATCAATGCAGATCTGGTGGCGGCGATTCCTGATTCGGGCACTTCATCAGCATTAGGTTATGCCAGGGCTTTGGGCATTCCTTTCGGTGAGGTGCTGATCAAAAATCGGTATATAGGAAGAACGTTTATTCAGCCGGAACAACATATAAGAGAGCTTGGAGTACAGATAAAATTTAATCCGATGAAAAAAATTGTTGAAGGCAAGAAAATAGTGATTGTGGACGACTCAATTGTCCGCGGTACGACCATGAAGAAAATCGTTGAGGTATTGAGGAAATGTCGGGTGAAGGAGATTCACCTTCGTATTTGTTCGCCACCGATCCGTTTTCCCTGTTTTTTTGGTGTTGACACTCCATACAGAAAACAACTTATTGCTTCTAAAAAGAGTATTGCACAAATAAAAAAATTCATCGGTGCTGACTCTTTATGTTATCTAAGCCTTCCAGGTTTGATTGCCGCATCAAAACAGAGACAATCCACTCTTTGTACGGCCTGCTTTACTGGTAAATACCCGATTAACGTAAATTATGATTTCACCAAAGAAATTTTTGAGAGTGAGAAAAAATGATGCGGTTGGCACTTTTTATCTCAGGTAGTGGAACGACAGCAACAACCATCGTAAAATCCTGTTTAACCGGCAAATTGGCAGTTGATCCGGTACTGGTAGTGGCAAGTAAAAAAGATATCGGTGGTATTACTAGGATACAGGAAGCAGGATTACCGTTGGACAAAATTGTCATAATAAACCCCAAAAATTACAAAGACCAAGATGAATTTGGACAAAAACTTCTTGACGAGTGTGATAAGTACAAAGTTGATTTAGTAGGCCAGTACGGTTGGTTGCCGCTTACGCCCAAAAAATTCATCAAAAAATTTAAAGGCAGAATCATCAATCAGCATCCCGGACCACTTGATCCGCCCCGAGCAGATTTCGGCGGAAAAGGCATGTGGGGGAAAAGAGTGCATGCTTCAATTCTTTATTTCCGTCGGATAACCAAACATGATTTTTGGACTGAGGCGACAACACATTTTGTCACAGAGGAGTTTGATAAGGGAGAAGTGGTCAAAAGAAAAAGAGTCAAAATTTTGCCCAATGATACAGTTGAGGATTTACAAAAAAGAGTCTTGCCGATAGAGCACGAAACACAAATTGAAGCTTTGAATGATTTTGTGTTGGGAAAAGTGAAAATTTGTAAACGTCAAAAACCATTAATCCGAGTTGATGAATTGGTAATGCTTAAAACAGCCAAAAAGATAGCCGCAGTTTTCTATCCTCACGGCTGATATATTTAGATTGTAATTATGAAGGTACTGGTGATTGGTTCAGGCGGACGGGAACATGCGCTGGTTTGGAAAATAGTTCAGTCCAAAAAGATAAGCAAAATATTTTGTGCACCGGGAAATGCCGGAACAAATGAGTTAGCAGAGAATGTGGCGATAGGAATTGGTGAGCTGGATCGATTAGTCTATTTTGCTAAAAAAGAAAAGATAGATTTGACAATTGTCGGACCGGAAGCGCCTTTAATTGCCGGTATCACTGATCTTTTTGAAAAAAATAAACTGCCAATTGTCGGGCCGACAAAAAGAGCGGCGAGAATTGAAGGTTCTAAAATATATGCAAAAAAATTATTATTGTGGAATAAAATTCCAACCGCAAAATTTGCCTGTTTTGATGATTATAAATATGCCAGCGAATTTTTAAAGACAAAAAAATATCCTCTAGTTATCAAAGCGGAGGGTCAATGTCTAGGTAAGGGGGTGGTGGTTTGCAAAGATGAAAGCACTGCCCAAAAGTTTATCCGAGAAAGCATGGTGGAAGGAATTTTCAAAGACGAAGGTAAAAGAATTATCATTGAGGAATATCTTGAAGGTCAGGAAATATCATTTATGGTGGCTACAGATGGCAATGACTTTGTTTCTTTGCTTCCCTCTCAAGATCATAAACGCGCTTTCGATGGTGATCGCGGACCAAATACCGGCGGTATGGGTGCTTATGCACCAGTTCCTTTTGTCGATAATAAATTGATTAAAAGAATTGAGGAAGAGATAGTCAGGCCCATATTGAAAGCAATGGTTCAGCATGATAATCCTTATATCGGTATTTTATATCCCGGTCTTATTTTGACAAATGACGGCCCGAAAGTCTTGGAATTTAACTGTCGTTTCGGTGATCCGGAAACCCAACCAGTATTATCGCTATTAGATTTAGATATTATTGATCTGTTTGACGCAATCCTCCATAAAAAAATAAAAAATATCAGACTAAAGTGGAAGAAAGGTGCGGCCGTATGCGTCGTCTTAGCATCATCTGGTTATCCAGGTGAATATAAAAAAGGAATCATTATTCACGGATTAAAGAACTTGATAAAGAAAAAAGATGTGATTGCTTTTCATGCCGGTACAAAAACAGATGGAAATGAAGTTGTTACAAATGGCGGTCGCGTCTTAGGTATTACATCTGTCGGCAAAGATTTAAAACAGGCCATCAAAAACGCATATAAATATATCGGAAGAAAAGGTGTGCATTTTTCCGGCATGCAATATAGAAAGGATATAGGAGAGAAAGGATTAAGAAAATCATTATGGAATTGGCTTTACAGGATAAATTGCAAAGATTAGAAGCTTGCCAGAAAATAAGAAATATTGCCGCCCAGACTTGTTTCTACACATTCCAACAGATATTGACAAAACTAAATAAAATATCTAAAGTGCAATTTAGCAATATTTGGCGAAAAAAATTGGAGAAATTATTTAAGAAATAAAAACAGGCATGGCATTTAGTCAGTTGTTCTCACAGGCATCGAAGATTATTAAAAATAATAAACTCAAAAACCATGTTGTAGGTTATACGGATAAAGCTGGAACTGATTTCGGACACACGACACCCTTTATCGATCGTAATCTTGATGAGGATGAAATGTCAAAAATTAGATTGGGAATAGCCAAAAATATAAATCAAGTTATAAGTGAAGCAAGAATATTCAGTAACGAATTGGAAGATTACCGGATTTCCGAAAATTGCGCGTTTACTTTCGAACCAAGATTTGTATCCCCTGATGATAACTTACCGATGTTTTCTCTTCACAAAATAATCCAATTTGTTAATGGGAAAAAAATAATCTTGGAAAATTTCAACGGTATCTTTAATTTATTGGGTATGGATTGGTTAAATTGAGATCTTATGCTGACATATTCAAAATCAGGCGTTGATTATAGCTTACTGGATCCAGCCAAGAGAATGTCACAAATTGCTGGACTGAAGACCGCAAAGAACATCGCGAATACTTCTTATAAAGAAATATCAAAGAGTCGGGGTGAAACTGCTTATATCATTGAAGCAACGGATTGTTATTATGTTCTTGTTGAAGAAGGATTAGGGACAAAAAATCTGGTAGCAGAATCAATGAGAAAAATAACGGGAAAAACATATTATGAGGTAGTTGCTCAGGATACAGTTGCGGCAATTGTTAATGATATTATCTGTGTTGGAGCCAAGCCTCTGACAGTGTTAGCATATTGGGCAGTAGGTGATTCAAAATGGTTTGCCGATAAAAAGAGAGTGAAGAATCTTATTGATGGTTGGAAGAAAGCATGTGATCTGGCAGGCGTCACATGGGGCGGTGGAGAAACGCCAGCCATCAGTGACATGATAAATCCATCGACAATAATCTTAGCCGGTGCCTCCTTTGGTATTATAAAACCTAAAAAAAGACTGATATTGGGTGACGCAATAACTGCCGGTGATGTAATCGTTTTGTTTGAAAGCAATGGTATCCATGCCAATGGATTGTCTCTGGCGAGGAAAATTATCACTAGAGCGCCTAAAGGATACGAAAGTGTGCTTCCGAATGGCAGAATGTATGGTGAAGAGTTACTGAAGCCTTCAATTATCTATTCCAAATTAATTGCGGATCTGTTTGCCAATGATATCAATATGCACTATATAGTTAATATTACCGGCCATGGCTGGCGGAAGTTAATGAGAGCTTCAAAACAGGTTACATACGAAATAAATTTTGTCCCTCCTGTTCCGGAATTATTCATTTTTATGCAAAAATATTCAGGTTTATCAGATGAAAAGATGTATTCAACATTCAATATGGGGGTAGGATTTGCCTTAGTAGTGAGCGCTGACGATGCAGAAAAAGTATCGGCAATTTCCAAGAAAAATAAGGTCAAAGCCTGGATTGGTGGAAAGGTGGAAAAAGGTCCCAAACAGGTAATTATTAAGCCTTTAAACATTATCTATAAAAGTAATGAGTTGGGAATACGCTAGAAAAATCTATGAAGTACACGATCGCAACGATTGCTTCACATTCATCTTTGCAGATACTTAAGGGTGCCAAAGATGAAGGATTTACAACTTTGGCAATTGCCACAAATGATAAAGTTTCTTTTTATAAAAGATTCAAATTCATTGACGAGATTATCAGTATAGATTCGTACAGCCGGTTTTATGACCTGGAAAATCAGTTGAAAAAGAAAAAAGTAATTATTGTGCCACATGGATCGTTTGTTGCTTATCTGGGAAAAGAGGGGGATAAAAAAATCTCACTTTCGTACTTCGGCAATAAAAAAATACTCGCTATTGAGGGTGACAGAATGAAGCAATACCGATGGTTAAAAGATGCCAATCTAAATTTACCAAAGATATTCACTCATGTTGAAGAAGTTGACAGGGTAGTTATCGTCAAATTACACGGAGCCATGGGAGGGAGCGGATACTTCATTGCAAAAAATCAAACTGATTTAAAACTAAAACTTAAAAAATATAATTGGATAAAAAATGATTACATAATTCAGGAATATATAATAGGAGTCCCTGTTTATCTTCAGTATTTTTATTCTCCGCTTAGTAAAAATCTTGAACTTATGGGAATTGATAGGCGATATGAGTCGAATGTAGACGGAATTGGAAGGATACCGTCAAATATGCAGCAGGAAATCAATACAAGTCCGTCTTATACTGTAATAGGAAATTTTCCAATTGTCTTGCGTGAATCATTACTGCCCAAAGTTTATGAAATGGGAGAAAAAGTTGTCGCGGTTTCAAAAAGATTGGTTCCTCCTGATGGTCTTTATGGCCCTTTTTGTCTAGAGACGATCGTGACAGCGGATCAGCAATTTTATTGCATTGAAATATCATGTAGAATAGTGGCAGGAACAAATCTTTACATTTTAGGTTCACCTTACACAGATTTAACTTTCAAAGAACCGATGAGTACAGGAAGACGAATAGCTTTGGAGATAAAAAGAGCGATTAGGGAAGATAAATTGCATTTGATTACAGACTAAAAATGGACAAATATACCATTGCTACCTTAGGTGGTCATAGTGCCTTAGAAATTTGCTTAGGTGCCAAAAAACACGATTTCAAAACATTAGTGATAGTGGCAAAAAGGAGAGATAAAACATATACTAAATATTTCAAGAATCTGTTTGATGATTATATTAGTGTGAATAAATTTAGCGAATTGACTGATCAGAAAGTCATTGAAATTCTTCAGAAAAAACAATCGATATTTATTCCTCACCGCTACTTGCAAGTTTATTGTGATTTAGATAAATTTGAGAAAAGTTTTCCTATTCCTACTTTTGGCAATAAGTATTTACTTAAATATGAAGAAAGAACAGGAAAGTATAATCAATATTTGGTTTTGAATAAAGCGGATGTTTTATATCCAAAACATTTTAAAAACCCTAAAGATGTCGACAGGTTGGTTCTTGTAAAAGTAAACGAAGCAGTAAGAGGTTATGAGCGGGCATTTTTCTTTGCCAAAAGTTTCGACGAGTTTAAGAAAAAGTCAAAAAAAATGATTGAGTCAGGAAAGATTACAAAAGAAAATTTGCAAAGTGCCGTAATTGAAGAATATATAATCGGCGTGCAAGTTAATTTTAATTTCTTTTATTCACCACTGCGAATGCGTCTGGAACTTCTAGGTACAGATGCTCGGAGACAAACGAATATCGACGGATATATAAGACTGCCTGCCTTTATTCAAAAGCAAATTGACGAATTTGTTTCACCTTCCTACATTGAAACAGGCCATTTTGCCGTGACCGTCAAGGAGTCGTTATTGGAAACTGCATTTGAGATAGGCGAGAAAATTATCAAAGTATCAAAATCGATATTACCGCCTGGAATAATCGGACCCTTTGCCATTCAGTGTGCCATTTCGGCAGGTCCACCGAAGGAAAGGATATATGTTTATGATCTATCAATCCGGATGCCGGGTTCGCCTGGAACAAGCTTTACTCCTTACAGTGGTTATCTTTTTGGCAAATCAGTAAGTTTTGGTGAACGGATTGCCATGGAAATTAAAGACGCGGCAAAAGAAAATAAAATCAGCAAAATTACTACATAAGTTTATGAATGAGATTTCGCAACATTTGATGGCTATCTCACTTCTTGATGGTCGGAATTGGAATAAAGTTAGTGTTGTCTCTAATTATTTTTCCGAATACGCGCTTATTAAATATAGATTAAAGATAGAAATTTTGTATTTGATTTTTTTAGCAGAAAATACAAAATTGCTCCGTAAATTTTCAAAAAA
>Ga0315282_10009021_pt1 | contig 15949 bp, 11 predicted proteins | sample YL17G07_20_MG_FD_203693 | JGI IMG/M metagenome (GOLD analysis project Ga0315282, IMG submission 203693) | Sediment microbial communities from Yellowstone Lake, YNP, Wyoming, USA - YL17G07_20 | ecosystem: Environmental > Aquatic > Freshwater > Lake > Sediment | place: USA: Wyoming | collected...
GCGGTTGATGGCCGGGGGACCGCTCCGTATGCCGATTGTCAAACACGTTCTGAGCCTGGGTTGGCTGCCCGTCGTGTTGGTGCTGGTGGGATGTGCCGCGCCTGCCAATTCTTCGGGCGGGCGCCGCCCGACGGCGACCGCCGCGGTGCGCCCCAACCCCACGGTGATGCCCACCTACACCGCGCTGGCCGACGGCGCCTCCTCACCCGGGGAGGTCTCTGCATCCGGCTGCTCGTGGCCGGCCCTGGTGAGCGGACAGCACCTGTCGGCCAGCGGGAGTTACACCCAGTCCGAGAGCCAGGCGGCTGGGAAGATGGTGTGTCGCATTGAGCCGGACAGCTGCGCCTACCACTATTTGATTGGCGACCTGAACCCGGCGCTGGTATTCAAGCGCGAGGAAGACGCAGCCCACGCCTACGAGGATTTCCTGGTGCACCCGGCCATGTTGGCGCCACTGTCGCGCCTGGATGGCCTGGTTCAGGCGGAATGGGGCGGCCGGCTCCAGCTGCGCATCACCGATGCCTATGACTCGCAGCTGGAGCACGACTTGACTCAAAGCGATCCCAGTCGCAGAATCTCGCTGCACTTTGAGGGGCGTTCGGTTGATCTGACGACCTGGCCCAAAGAGCCGAGCAATTATGGACAGCTGTGCGCGCTGGCTCTTTGCGCCGGCTTCGACTGGGTGCAGGACGAAGGAGATCACTGTCACGCCTCGATCCGGGCAGAGAGTCTGTGTCTGCGTTGCAAGCAGTGACGGCGCAAGTACCCCGTTCGGGGCACAAGGAGGAAATTCACCGTGAACTACCGCGCGTTTGGACGTACTGGATGGCAGGTCTCTGAGGTGAGCTTTGGCGCATGGGCGATTGGCGGCAGCTGGGGCCAGGTGAGCGACGCGGACGCCCTGGATGCCCTGCGGGCTGCCATCGATAACGGCGTAAACTTCATCGATACTGCCGACGTGTATGGGGATGGGCGCAGCGAGCGCCTGATCGCGCAGGTGCTCAAAGAGCGGCGGGAGAGGGTCTACGTGGCCACCAAGGCCGGGCGGCGGCTCAGCCCGCACACGGCCGAGGGGTACAATCGGGCCAACCTGACTGCCTTTGTCGAACGCAGCCTGAAGAACCTGCAAGTCGAGACGCTGGACCTGGTGCAGCTGCACTGCCCTCCGACCCAGGTCTATTACACGCCCGAGGTATTTGGGGTGTTGGATGACCTGGTGAAGGCCGGCAAACTCCGCTATTATGGGGTCAGCGTCGAGAAGGTGGAAGAGGCGATCAAGGCGGTCGAGTATCCGAATCTGCAAAGTGTGCAGATCATCTTCAACATCTTCCGGCAGCGGCCGGCCGACCTCTTCTTCGATGTGGCCAGGAAGCGCCGGGTGGGCATCCTGGCCCGGGTGCCGCTGGCGAGCGGCCTGCTCACCGGCAAGCTGACCCGCCAGAGCACCTTCCCAGCCGACGATCACCGCAACTTCAACCGGCACGGCGAGGCGTTCGACGTGGGCGAGACGTTCGCCGGGGTGGATTTTGAGGTGGGCTTGCGGGCAGTGGAGCGGCTGCGCGCGCTCGTGCCGGCGGGGGCCACGCTCGCCCAGTTTGCCCTGCGCTGGATCTTGATGTTCGACGCGGTCAGCTGCGTCATCCCCGGCGCCAAGAACCGCCAGCAGGCCCTGGACAATGTGCGAGCGGCGGAGCTGCCCGCCCTCAGCCAGACCACCTTGGCTCAGGTCCAGCAGATCTACGAGGAGCTGATCCGCGAGCAGGTGCATCAGCGCTGGTGACCCAACGATGACGTCGCAGGGGCAATGCGTGAATGGGCAATTCGTGAATTGCCCCTACCGGGCGTCACATCGCCTCGATACGGGCCTGGAGCCTGGCCAGCTCGGCGCGGATGGTGGCAACCTCACCCTGGTTCTTGGTCAGCCGGTCGCGCTCGGCGCGCACAAAGCGGGTGTAGGGTGCCACCGCCTGGCCGATGCGGGCCAGGCTGCGCTCCAACTCCTGCTGGAACTGGGCGGTCATGCCGCCCATCAACTGCCGGCGGACGGCGGTGATCTTCTGGCGCAGTTCGAGCTTGGCCTGACGGCGGCGCATGGGGATGACGAACAGCCCCAGCACCGCGACCGTGCTGGCGGCCAGGATGCCGGAGACGTCGGCCAGCGTGGTAGTAGCGATCATCGTCACCAGCGCGCCCAGCCCGATGGCACTCACCTCGGCCAGGGCGGTGCCGGCCACCGCCATTTGCACCGACTCGGCCATGCGAGCCGCTTCGTGTTCGCGGTCGTACCCCTGGATCGCTTCCTGGGCGGCCCGGCCCACCGTCTCTAACAGGCGGGCGCGGTCGTAGTCGAAACTGCCGCCCACCTGGCCGACGATGCGTCCGGCGTGCGCCGCCTGGCGGCGGGACAGGTGATCCACCACGGCCTGCCACTGGTGCAGCTCGTGCGACACCAGCCAGTCGATCACGTCGTTGACCCGCCGTTCGATGATCTGGGGCACGTCGGCCACCACAATGCGCTGGTAGTCGGCCTTGAGTTTGTGCTTGTTGATCAGATCGAAGATGCGCCCCAGGCGCATCTTCTCGTCGAAGAAGTCGATCCCCCGTTGTTCGAATTCGTGCAGCACGTTGTCCACGTCCGCCAGCCGGTAGCGGAAATCGCGGGTGACGTCCTGCTGATAGACTGCCAGCTGGCTCTCGATGTCCTGAATCGTGACGAGGTCATCCTTCAGCAGGTCGAGGCGCTGTTCGAGAATCTCCAGGTACCGGCCGGCCATGTGCGTGCCCACGCCAAGCGGGTTGAGCAGCTTGAGCCGGATGCGCTGCGTCTCATCCAATGTGGATACGATGTACTGCTCCAACGCCGTGAAACGGCTGGCATCCGGGTGAGCGTCACCAGCAGATGCGCCGGCCTGTTTGGCGCGCAGAGCCAGCCGCGCCGACACCGGGAACACCTCGGGGGTGAAGCCCAGGAGCACCCGCATGTTCTCGCCGATGAAGGTCTCGATCTTGGCGACCTCGTCGGGGCTTTCCAGGATGTCGATCTTGTTGAGGACCACTACCACTTTCTTGCCCCACTGCCGGATCCGTTCCAGGAAGGCGCGTTCGCTTTCGGTGAAAGGCCGGTCGGCTGAGGTCACGAACAGCACGATGTCGGCGCGCGGCACGAATTCCTGAGTGATCGCCTCGTGCTGGCGTTGGATGGCGTTGGTGCCCGGCGTGTCCACGATGTTGATCTCTTGCAGCAGCTGCACCGGGGCGGTGATCACCTGCGCGGCGGGATCGACCACGGTGCACTCGACCGACGGTCCGTATTTGACCAGGTGGATGCGGCTGGTGGTCGGGGTGACGCCCTCTCGGAGGAGCGGCTGGCCGAGCAGGGCATTGATCAGGGCGCTCTTGCCGGCGTTGAATTCGCCCACCACGACCAGCAGGAACAGCTCGTCGAGCTGGTGGACGGAATGCTCGAGGGTGGCCTGGTCTTCGGCGGTCATGTCGAAGCGCGCCAGGGCCACGCGCAAATCGCCCAGCAAGCGCCGCTCGTCGGTCAGGATGCTCGTTTGCGCTTCGTTGAGAATGGGATGCAGCATAAGCTCTCCCTACGTCGTCATCACCATCGGCCTGCCTTGTGCCGAGCGATCTCGCGCTCGACTTCGCGCCGGGTTTCCTTTTCGCGCAGCGCACTGCGCTTGTCGTACTGCCGCTGGCCGCGCGCCAGCGCGATTTCGATCTTGGCCCGGTTGTTCTTCAGGTACATGCGCAGCGGCACCAGGGTGAACCCCTTTTCCTGCACCTTGGCTGCCAGCCGGTTGATCTCACGCCGGTGCATCAGCAGCTTGCGCGAGCGGCGCGGCTCGTGGTTGGAAAAGAAGGTGCCCCGTTCGTAGGTTGCGATATGGGCATTGATGAGCCATATTTCTCCATCTTTGATGGTGGCGAAGCTGTCGCGCAGGTTGACCTGGCCGGCACGGACCGACTTGATCTCCGTGCCGGTCAGCACCATGCCGGCTTCGAACTTGTCCTCAATCGCATAGTCGTGATAGGCTTTGCGGTTGGTGGCCACCACCTTGACGGCTTCAGCGCTCACTTGCCCTCCGTGAGGTACTGGACGGCCCGGTCCAGCTGCGGGTCTTTCCCGGCCGCGAAGTCCGCCTGAGTCATCGGCACCACGATATCCGGCGTGATGCCCTGGTGGTTGATCTCATCGCCGTTGGGCGTCAACCATTCGGCGATCGTCACGCGCAGCTCAGAGCCGTCGCTCAGGGTGTGCGGAATCTGCACGGTGCCCTTGCCGAAGGTGCGCTCGCCGACCAGTTCGCCGCGATGATGGTCGCGAATGGCGCCGGTCACAATCTCCGAAGCGCTGGCACTGCCCGCGTTGACCAGCACGGCCAGCGGCACCTGCAAGGCGACTCCGCCGGGCTGCGCGTTGAAGACGGTCTGCTGGCCGCCCTTTTCCCGTTCGAGGGTGATCGTGCCCTGGTCGATGAACTGGCTGGCCACCGATACCCCTTCGTCCAGCAGCCCGCCCGGGTTGTTGCGCAGGTCGAACACCAAGCCCTTGAGCGGCCCTTGCGCTTCGAGCCCACGAATGGCGTCGGTCAGCTTCTGGCTGGCGCCGCGACTGAACTCCGACAGGCTGACGTAGCCGATGTCGCCATCCAGTCGTTTCGAGGTTACCACCTGGATGTCGATGTGAGCCCGGGTCACCACCACGTCAAAGGGCCGGGTTTCTCCCTGGCGCAGGATGCTCAAGGTGACGCGGGTGCCGGCCGGGCCGCGGATCAACGAGATCACGTCATAGAGGCTCATGCCGTCCAGTGACTGGCCGTTCACGGCCACGATGACATCCCCGCCGAGCAGGCCGGCTGCTGCCGCCGGCCGGCCCGGGTAGGCTTGGGCGATGGTCACCCGGTTCATGTCATCGAGCCGCACGACGGCCCCGATTCCCTCGAAGCTGCCCGACACGTCCTGCTGAAAGATGGCAGCCTGCGTGGGATCCAGAAAGGCGGTGTTTTGGTCGCCGTAGCTGTTCACCATGCCGCGGATGGCGCCGTACACGCGCTGCTGGGCGGCGGGCACCTGTCCGTAGAACTGCTGCTCGACGTAGTTCCACGCCTCCCAGAAGACCGGGAAGCCCGGAACGTTGGCCTCAGTTGTGCCCTGTTGAGAAGGGGCAGCCGAGGCGACAGCGGCCAATTGGCCGGTGCCCATCCAGAAGCCAACCTTGAAAGCGCCGGCGGCGACGAAAGCTATCAAGACCACGACCGAGATCGCTCGGAAGGTGATCCTGGTGAACACTGTCCGTTTCATCTTCATACTCCTTGGTCCGGGGCGTGGAGCGTCCCACGGATCCAACAACCATCAGGCGCACGGGGCACCGGCGGCGCTATTGACCCTGCAGCTGGGTGACGGCGCGCTCCAATACCGGGTCCTTGCCGGCAGCCTTGTCTGCGTCTGACACGGCGACTTCGATGTCGGGAGTCAGGCCGGTGCTGTCGATCTGGCGCCGATCTGGCGTCAGCCAGCGGGCCACCGTGACGTGCAGCGACGACTGGTCCGACAGGTCGTACACCAGCTGCACCGAACCTTTCCCGTAGGTGTGCTGGCCGATCAAGGTGGCTCGTTGGTGGTCCTGCAATGCGCCCGCCACGATCTCCGAGGCGCTGGCTGTCCCACCGTTGACCAACACCGTCAGGGGCAGGTCCTGCGCCAGCCCGCCCGGCTTGACCGGATACGTCTTCTCGGGAGCGTTGCGCCGATCCTCGTAGAGGACGGCGCCTTTGTCGAGGAACTGGCTGGCCACATCCACCGCAGCATCCAGCAGGCCCCCGCCGTCGTCGCGCAAGTCGAGAATCAGGCTGGTTGCCTTGGCCTGGCGCAGTTCCTGGATGGCGCGCGTCAGCTCCTGGTTGGTGCGTTCGGTGAACAGGTGGATGCGGATGTAGCCGATGTTGGGTGCCTGGTCCAACGTGTGCCACTCGACCGAAGGGGTCTCGATGACCTGGCGGGTGATGCTCACGACGACTGGCTCGGCTGTGCCCGCTCGCCGCAGCGTCAACCGCACCTGGCTGCCTACCTTCCCCCGGATGAGCAGCACGACATCGCTGGTCTGCAGCGTGCTGCTGATGGGGGTTTGGTCCACCTGGATCAGCACGTCGCCCTTTTGGACGCCGGCCTGCTCAGCCGGGGAGCCGACCAGTGGGGTAAGCACCACGTCGCCGGCGGCGTTGCGGGTGATGTAGGCGCCGATCCCGCCGAATTCTCCCTGCAGGTCGGCCTTTTCGAGTGCGCGCGGTTCCGGCGCGACGAACAACGTGTAGGGGTCGTTGAGGCTTGCCAGGGCGCCCCGCAGCGCGGCGTAGGCCGGCGCCGGGTCGGCCGGGATGGTGCCGTAGAACTGATCCTCGATGATCCGCCAGGCCTGCCAGTAGATGCTGAACTGGTCGATCTCCGCGGAGGTCGGGTTGTCGCGGGTCAGATACCAGTGCGAGCCATACCCGACGATGCTCCCCAGGCTGAAGATGGCCAGCGCGGCGACCAGTGCCAGAATTACGGTGGTTCGGTTCGGCATACGTTTGTCATCACCCGTATCAAGCTGATAGACTATTCTATCACGGCTGAATCGGAGCGGCAAATAGTTTGAGGGGGAACGGCAATTCCTGTTTTGGTGGCTTGCCATCCGCGAATTCGTCACGAATACACGAATGAGGCTCGACTGTTGGGTGGCCTATCCGTGTATTCGTGGTTGCATTCGCGGATCGCAAGCCATGGCAGGTTTGTAAGACGAACCACTATACCTGGTCCAGGGCAAGATCCGCACTTTTCCACCGAACGAGCTGTCAACGGATTATGGGAACCGATTGAGCGGATTACGGCTTCCACTGTGTCTCAAACACGATCTCCTGATGGCGGGCACGCCGAATCCGTTCAATCCGCTCCCATAATCCGTTGACAGCTGCGCGCCGGCAGGAAAACCGACATGTAGATTTCATCCTGGACTCAGTTTAGCCTGTTCCCCGACATGTGGTATACTGCCGGTGCGCTCGAGATTCGTCTTCGTCGTTGCACCGTTACGATATCTCCCTTAAGGATGGTTTGCATGCAACCAGATTTGATTCTTCACAATGCTCGCATTTACAGTGTAGACCCGGCCCTGCCCTGGGCCGAGGCGGTGGCCTGCCAGGGAGGACGCATCCAGGCCGTGGGCCGGGATGACGAGATCCTGCCGCTGGCCGGACCCGGCACACGCCGGATCGACGCCAAAGGCCGCCTGGTGCTGCCCGGATTGATCGACAGCCACGTCCATTTCTTGAACTATGCCATTCGCCAGCAGGAGGTGTCGCTCTTCGGCGTGCGGCAGGTCGAGGAAGTGCGCCGCAGGGTGCGCCAGGCGGTCGAACGGGCCGCGCCCGGCGGCTGGGTGCAGGGCTGGGGCTGGGACGAGATCCATTGGGACGTCAAGCCGCACTGTGCGCTCCTGGACGACATCGCTCCCCGCACACCGGTGCTCCTCAGGCGCATGTGCATGCATTCCTGGTGGGTGAACAGCGCCGTGTTGCAGCTGGCGGGCATCACCCGCCAGACGCCCGACCCGCCGGAAAGCCGCATCGAGCGGGACAGCTCGGGGGAGCCGACCGGCGTCCTGCGGGAGTGGAATGCCCTTCAGCTGGTGGAGCCCTGCATTCCCCGGCCGGACGCGGCCACCCTTCAGGGTTGGCTGCGCCAGGCGATGGCCGACGCCCACCGCCTGGGGCTGACGGGCATTCACGACCAACGCGTCCAGGCAGAGGGCCAGCAGAGCTTCCGCATGTACCAGGAACTGATCCGGCAGGACCAGTTCGACCTTCGGATGCACATGAACATCGCCGCGGACCACCTGGCGGATGCCAGCCGGCTGGGGTTGCAGGCCGGTTTTGGCGACGAGCGCCTGTGGATGGGGCACGTGAAGGCCTTCGCCGACGGCAGCATGGGGTCGCGCACGGCCACCATGCTGGAGCCCTTCGAGGGCGAGCCGGACAACACCGGTGTGGAGGTCATGCCGCCGGGCGAGATCGAGCAGCTGGCCTGCCAGGCAGAAGAGGCGGGCTGGCGGCTGGCGGTGCACGCCATCGGCGATCGCGCGGTGCGCCAGGTGTTGGACATCTTCGGCCGGCTGCGCGAACAGCCGGCGCGCCGGCCCGCCTTCCCCATGGCGCACCGCATCGAGCACGTCCAGACGATCCACCCGGATGACATGCCTCGCCTGGGCCGCTATGGCGTATTGGCCTCGGTGCAGCCTGTGCACCTGATGACAGATTGGCCGACCGCCGAACGCGTCTGGGGCAGGCGAGCCCGCAACACCTATGCCTTCCGCTCGCTGCTCAACCAGGGCGCCCGGCTGGTGATGGGCTCCGATGCGCCCGTCGCCCCGCTCAATCCGATGTTGGGCATCTATGCTGCCGTCACCCGCCAGGACGACCGCGGCGAGCCGGAGGGCGGCTGGTACCCCGAGGAGCGGCTGAGCGTGGCCGAAGCGGTCTATGGCTTCACCATGGCGCCGGCCAGCGCATCCGGCCGGCAGCACTTCCAGGGTTCCATCACGCCCGGCAAATGGGCTGATCTGGTGGTGCTGGATCGCAACCTGTTCGAGATACCTGCCGCTGAGATCAAGGAAGCGCAGGTCTGCCTGACGGTCTTCGATGGGCGAGTGGTGTATCCCCAAGAATAAGGAGAGTGTGATATGGCTCCACGTATGAAAATCACTTATGCCACCATGTCGGCCGATAACGAGGAGCTGCAATCCGCCTTCGACCAGGCCATGGCGCGCGTGAGAGCCGGCTGGCTGGGCGCAGAGGTGCCCATGTTCATCAACGGCAGCCAGGTCGCCGCCGGGCGGAAGTTCGAGAAATACAGCCCGATCGACACGCGCTGGTGCCTGTGCACGGCCCAGCATGGTGACGCGGAACACGCCCGGTCCGCCATTGCCGCGGCGCAGGCCGCCTTTGCCCGCTGGAGCAGCACCCCCTGGCAGGAGCGTGCCTCGATCATCCGCCGGCTAGGCGAGCAGATCAGCGACCAGAGCCTGGAGCTGGCTTCTCTCATGGTGCTGGAGGTAGGCAAGAGCCGGATCGAGGCGTTGGGCGAGGTCGAAGAGACCGCCGACTTGCTGCGCTACTACGCCGGCTCGATGGAGAAGAATCACGGCTTCGTCAACCAACTGGGCAAGCTCAAACCCGATGACCCCGAAGAACGTAACTTCAGCCTGCTGCGGCCGTATGGGGTCTGGGTAGTCATCTCGCCCTTCAATTTCCCGATGGCGCTGCTGGCAGCGCCGGTCGCCGCCGCGCTGGTGACCGGCAACACGGTTGTGTGCAAGGGGTCGTCGGACACGCCGTACACCGGCTGGAAGGTGGCTGAGCTGTACGCCAGGGCGGGGCTGCCGGCCGGGGCATTCAACTACGTGAGCGGCCCCGGCAGCACGGTCGGGCAGGAACTGGTCGATAACCCGGCCGTCTGCGGCTGGACGTTCACCGGTTCGTACGAGATTGGCATGCAGTTGTACCGGTCGGCGGCCACGGGCCGCTATCCGCGGCCCACCATCATCGAGATGGGCGGCAAGAATCCCACGATTGTGTCCAAAACGGCCGACCTCGACAAGGCCGCCACGGGCGTGCTGCGAGCTGCCTTCGGGCTGGATGGGCAGAAGTGCTCGGCTTGCTCGCGCGTCTACGTCCAGGCCGAGGCATACGATGCCTTCAAGTCCAAGCTGGTGGACATGACACGCAGGATCAAGGTGGGAGACCCGACCGAACGGGACACCTTCATGGGCACCCTGATCAACCAGAGGGCGTACGCGGCGTACCAGCGCAACGTAGAGATTGCCCGGCGCGACGGCGTCGTGCTGGTGGGCGGCCGCCAGCTGCGCGAGGGCGCGTCTGAGCGAGGCTACTACGTCGAGCCGGTTATCGTCGAGGGCTTGCCCGAGGATCATGAACTGGTCAAGACTGAGCTGTTCATGCCGATCCTGCACCTGGCGCGGGTCAAGACGCTGGATGAGGCCATGCAGAAGGCGAACGATACCCTGTATGGATTGACGGCCGGCTTCTTCGGCGAAGATCCCGGGGAGCTCGAGTGGTTCTTCGAGCATGCCCAGGCTGGCACCACCTACGCCAATCGGGCGGCGGGCTCCACGACCGGCGCCTGGCCGGGCGTTCAGGCTTTTGGCGGTTGGAAGGGGAGCGGCTCCAGCGGCAAGGGGATCGGCGGGCTGTACACCCTGGCGCTCTACATGCACGAGCAGAGCCGCACGATCATCGGCTGAGCGGGGCCTCTGCCGGGACCGGATCGCCGTGCTTGAACCGCTCGATCTCGAGCTCGAGGCCGAGCGCGCCGGCCATCCTCGCCAGGATAAAGCACTGAGACGAGCTGGGGGTGACCGGGTGGTCCCAGGCCACCCAGATGCCCCCGGTCAGCTCTCCCTCTGAGTCCACGGCAGCCATCGCCAGCGCCGTCTCCAGGCGGCGGTCGCCGGCCAGCACCGCCAAGCCGTCCAACGATTGGCAGACCGGGCTCGAGCTGCATTCGTCCGGCACCGGCGGTGCAGATTCCCATGAGAGGTGTTGGCTGATCTTGAGGGCGTCTTCGGTGGAGACGCCGGCGCTCGCGATGAGGCAGTGCGTGCCGGACGCATGCCCCCCCTGGTGCAGGGGGGCCGGCCAGCGCATCCAGCCCACAGCCTGAGCTTGCATCATCTGAAGCAGATGCCCGGGCAAGGGCGGGTGGCGCGGAGACAGGTCGGAGTTGAACCATTCGATGGCGGCGACCAGCCGCTTTAGTTCTTCGTCCGGGTTGGCGCCAGCTTCGTCCGGCGCTGTGTCGAGGTAACGCCGGTCGCTGCTCAGAGCCGGCACGCGGCTGACCCGGTTGCGGCCGGTCTGCTTGGAGCGGTAGCTGGCCGCGTCGGCCGCCTTCAAGAACTCCTCTGGGGTGCGTACGTCCAGCTCTTGCAGCGAAGCCACCCCAATGCTGGCAGTCAACCGGATCGTATCCGGCAGGCCCCCCTGCACAACGGGGGGCAGGTGGGCGGACGAAAGCCCGGCCGCCGCACCCACCACCGCCGGCCAGAGCCGGGTGGCGACGGTTGCACGCAAGCGCCCGGCGATGCGCAGCGCCAGGACTTGATCTACCCCCGGCAGCACAATGACAAATTCCTCACCTCCGTAGCGTGCCGGAATGTCGGTCGACCGCACCTGGCTGCGGATGATGTCGGCCAGCTGCTGCAACGCCAGATCGCCGACCGCGTGTCCATAACGGTCGTTGATGCGTTTGAAACGGTCGAGGTCCAACAGGATGAGACTGAGGGGTGTTTTGTCGTTCAGGGCCTGTCGCATGGTGCGCGCTAACACCTCGTTCAACAGGTAGCGGTTCGGCAGGCCGGTCAGCGAGTCGCTGGTAGCCATCTTCTGCAGCTGCGCCTGAGCTTCGACCCAGCGCACCCCCACCTGGATGCGAGCGCGCAATTCGGGCAGGAGCGCCGGCTTGACCATGTAGTCGTCGGCGCCCACCTGCAAGTTGTTGATCTGGATCTCAGAGCCGCTCTTGGCCGTCAGCATGACGACGTAGATGGGGTGCAGGTTGGGGTCGGCCTTGAGCGCGCGGCATAGGGCCGTCCCATCCATGCCGGGCATCATCAGATCGGTGATCACCACCTGGGGGTGCGTGGCTCGGGCGAGCTCCAGTGCGGATTGGCCGTCTAATGCCTGTTCGACCTGATACCCGCTGTGGGTCAGCACATAGTGCAGCATGCGCAGCAGATCCGGGTCATCGTCTACCAGCAGGATGCGCGGGGTATCGGGCATACTCCCCTCCGGCGCTTACTATGCCACGACTGGCGCGTGGCGTCAAGTGTGGTATATACTGATCTATGGCAGTGAAAAGGGAGTCCTGTTTATGACCGAGAAGCGCACGATTTACCTGGATCATTCTGCTTCCACGCCGGTGGACGAGCGGGTCATCCAGGCAATGTTACCGTATTTCAACCGGTTCTACGGAAATGCGTCGGGCCTGCATCACCAGGCGCGGGCGTCGGCGCGCGCCATGGACCAGGCGCGGCGCCAGGTGGCGGGCGTGCTGGGCTGCCAGCCGCGCGAGGTGGTGTTCACTGGCTGCGGCACCGAGAGCGACAATCTGGCGATCCGCGGCGCGGCACTGGCGGCACAGCTGGCCGGCCGCGGCAGGCACCTGATCACCAGCCCGGTGGAACACCACGCCGTCCGCCATACCATCGATCAGCTGTGCCACGACTTTGGCTTTGAGCAGACCGTGGTGCCGGTGGACCGCTACGGCATGGTGGATCCGTCCGACGTGGCGCGCGCGATCCGGCCCGACACGGTGCTGATCAGCATCATGTATGCCAACAACGAGGTGGGCACCGTCCAGCCGGTGGCCGAGATCGGCGCGCTGGCCCACGAGCGCGGGGTGGTGTTTCACACCGACGCGGTTCAGGCAGGCGGCTTCCTGGACCTGAAGGTCGAGCCGCTGCAGGTGGACCTGCTGGCGCTGTCGGGCCACAAGTTCTATGCCCCGAAAGGGGTGGGCGTGCTGTTCGTGCGCCACGGGCTGCCCCTGGTGCCGCAGCAGACCGGCGGCGGGCACGAGTTCAACCGGCGCGCGGGGACGGAGAACATCCCCTACGTGGTCGGGCTGGCCGCCGCGCTGGAGCTGGCCCAGGCAGCTCGCTCGGAGGAGAACCGCCGGCTGAGCGCGCTGCGCGAGCGGCTGGTCGAGGGCGTCCTGGCCTCGGTGAGCGGCGCGCAGCTGACCGGCCATCCCTGGCAGCGGCTGCCCGGCCATGCCAGTTTCGTCATCCCGGGGGTGGACGCTGGCGGCCTGCTCATGCACCTGGATATGGCGGGGGTGTGCGCCTCGAGCGGAAGCGCCTGCGCCACCGGCATGCCCGAACCCAGCCCGGTGCTGCTAGCCATGGGGATCGACCCACAGCTGGCCCTGGGCGCCCTGCGCCTGACGTTGGGGCGCGGCACGACTGATGCCGACGTGGACACCGTATTGGGCATCCTGCCGGGTATCGTAGAGAGCCTGCGCGCCGCCGTCCCGGTCTATGCGCCGGTGGTATGACCCTCCGGGTTCCCTATCATGCCAGAGGCCCGGTTTCTCGAAGAAACCGGGCCCCCCGGGTGCTCAGCGCGCCGTATCGGTCCTACAAGCGGGCGATGGGACTCGAACCCACGACCTTCTCCTTGGCAAGGAGACGTTCTACCACTGAACCACGCCCGCGCGATGAAGGCCACATCCGACGATGCTATAGCCAGTATAGCGCAGTTTGGGTTGACTGTCAAATCGATGGGGAAGTCCGCACCGCCGTGAACCGGCGGTGCTGGGTGCGAAAAACCCAGCACCGGCGCTTCCCTGGCGTGGCCACCAGGACAGGCAGGCCAGTCCTGGGTGCGCACCGCCACAGACCGGCGGTGCTGGACCCCTGCATGCCCCCAAGGGGATTCGAACCCCTGTCTCCACCTTGAAAGGGTGATGTCCTGGACCTCTAGACGATGGGGGCGTGGAAACTACCGCATTGTAGCATGGGCAGAGGGAAACCGCAAGCCGAACGAACTGGACATGTGCCCGGCACTTGGCAGGTGCCGGGCACGAATCGAAGGCAACCCACTAACCCGCCAGCTCGTCGGCGGCCTGGTACATGGCGCAGATGTTCTGGGGCGGCACGTCGGCCTGGAGGTTGTGCACGGGTGCCAGCACGTAGCCGCCGCCGGCCGCCAGGTCGGCGACGCGCCGCCGCACTTCCGCGCGCACCTCGGCAGGGGTGCCGCGCGGCAGCACGTGCCCGGTGTCGATGGCTCCCCAGAAGGCGATGCGCTCGCCGAAGCGCCGCTTGAGCGCGGCGGTGTCGCCCATGTCGGCGGAGCTGACCTGGACGGGGTTGAGCGCATCCGCCCCCATCTCCACCAGGTCGTCGATCTGCCAGGTCACAGAGCCGCAGCCGTGATAGACGATCTTGGCATCCGACCAGGCGTGCAGCGCCTGAAAGATGCGCCGGTGATAGGGGTGGATGATTCTCTCGTAGGTGGCCGGCGATACCATGCGCCCGCTGTGCACCGCCACATCCTCCGCGAAGAACAAGACGTCGGCGTGGGGGCCGGCCGCCTCGACCAGGCGCCGGGAGATTTCCAGCCATCGTTCGAGCAGAGTGTCCAACAGGTAGCAGCTGAGCTCAGGGTCGAGCACCAGGTCTGCCAGCCAGTTCTCGAAGCCGCGCAGCCACTGGGCCACGTGAACCATGCCCACCGGCAGGTTGAGCACCACGGCGTAATCGGTCTCTTCGTGGAGGAAACGCGCTCGCTCGGCGATGCCGGCAGTGATCGCGGGATCGGCGGGGTCCGGCCAGCTGCGGGCCGCCGCGGCGATGTCTGACCGGTCCGGCGCGCCGTCGAGGGGTGAGCGCACCACGTACCAGTGCCCCCGCTCGTTGGGCAGGGCGCGCACAATGCCGTAGCTATCCGTGAAGGTGCCGTCGGGGTTGGGTTGGCCCAAGTCGAAGGTGCCTCTGGACATCACCAGGCGGGTGTCGCTGCCGAAGTGGGCCAGGATGGTTTCGGAGGGCTCGGCCAGCCGCGTGCGTGTGCTCAACAACGTCACCGGTTCGCGCAGGCCCAGGTGATCGACCAGGTTGGCGTAGGCGATCACGTTGATGCCGCTTGCCGTGGTGCCGGCCAGGTCGCGCGGCACGCGGTCCGGCGCCTGGTGCGCCAGGGCCGCCAGCACCCGCTCGCGCGGTGTAAACTCAGTCATGTTCGTACCCTCCCTTGGAAATGTCTCACGCCAAGACGCCAAGACGCAAAAGGAAAAGAAACTTGGCGTCTTGGCGCCTTTGCGTGAGATCATCATTATCACTCGGTCGGCCAGGTGTGGCTCCCGCCGGCATTCAGGGCCAGGTTGCCGCCGTCGACCGGCAGCAGCACGCCCGTGACCGAGCGCGCCGCGTCGGAGCACAGGAAGACAGCCGGGCCGGCCAGGTCCTCGGGCTCCAGGAAACGCTGCTGCGGGATGCCGACCATCAGGCGCTGGCGCAGCTTCTCGCCGAAGCGGGGGTCGCTGAACAGTTCCTTCTTGAGCCCCGGGGTGAGGATGGTGCAGGGGAGGATGGCGTTGACCCGAATCCCTTGGCCAGCGTACTCGACCGCCAGCTCTTTGGTGAGTTGATTCACGCCGGCCTTGGCTACGCTGTAGGGCATGTTGCCGCGCCCCAGCCCAGAGGCACCCGCGATGGACCCGATGTTGAGGATGCAGCCGCCGCTGCCCTGCTGCAACATCCGGCGAATCGCCTGCTGCGAGCACAGAAGGTAGCCCGTCAGGCTGACCGCCAGCGTCTTGTGCCACGCCTCGAGCGCCAGTTCGTGGGGATGGACGCGGCTGGGAAAGGCGTAGGGGACGTTGGCGAGAATGTCGATGCGCCCGAAGTGCTCGTCCAGCCGGGTGAACAGGCTCGCTACGTCATCCGGGTTCGAGATGTCGCAGGTGACGGCCACGCACTTGCGTCCCAGTGACTGCACTTCCCCGGCGGTGACCCGGGCACCCGCCTCGTCGATGTCGGCGGCCAGCACGTCAGCGCCGTGTTGAGCGAAGCCGAGCGACAGGGCGTGGCCCACCCCCCCATTCGCGCCGGCGCCCGTGACCAGTGCCACTTTGCCCGACAGGTCGAACCAGCTCTTGTTCACACTTCCCTCCTTTTGGCATGATCTGCGCAATGGGCCAAAGACCCACCGCGCAGGCGCAGAGGACGCCGAGATTCCTATAGATTCATCTGCGCTCTCCGCGCCTGATCCGAGAATAGCGCGGCTTGCTCCCTGCCGATCCGTGATCGGCAGGCGGCAGGTCACGGACCTGCCGCGAGCGGTATTCTCATCCTTCATGGCGAACGCCAGTTCATGGCAACTCTGCG
>Ga0315282_10009022_pt1 | contig 15948 bp, 14 predicted proteins | sample YL17G07_20_MG_FD_203693 | JGI IMG/M metagenome (GOLD analysis project Ga0315282, IMG submission 203693) | Sediment microbial communities from Yellowstone Lake, YNP, Wyoming, USA - YL17G07_20 | ecosystem: Environmental > Aquatic > Freshwater > Lake > Sediment | place: USA: Wyoming | collected...
TCTGCGAATTCGTGGCTTGTAAGTATTGTTTCGTGTATACCAATCGGGCTGATATGCTCGATGGAACCGACTGCGGCTGAGACTTCTTTCTCCATCGTCCTTTCGGGAATGACGAAAAGCGTGTCTAGATCTGATTTTTTCGATGCTGTCCCTCTAACGTGAGAGCCGAAGATTATTATAGTGAAGAATGGGGAAGCGACTTTGGATAGAAGGGCATTTACGAGGATTTCCAAGTCGCGATTTTTGGCAAAGAACCGATTAGTGCGGATGGACTCTATGTAAGCTAGAAGCGAAGAATTTCCCACTAAGTTTAGTCTGCAGTATGTAACCGGCGGTTTCTTTTCTGCAATTATATAATGCTGCTTTGCTAGGCGCATAGTCATCACATACGAGATTTTATAGTCTTTCTGTATAGCTTCGGCAATTTGGCGTACGGTAAAGCTTTCTTTAATCTTTGAGCTTAAGTGAACTAGAATTTCAATTGAAGTTTTCGTCAAAGGTTCAAAGTACATAATACTATGTACGCAGGTACATAGATTTAAACGTTTCAAAAAGCATTATAACCGATAGTATGACGCCTTGATTGTGTGCATAAGAAGACTCTCGCTATAACTCTCCGCAGTCTCTTCTCCTTTTTTCTCTTTTATCTGGGTTGTTTGTGTGTACTCACCTACCCCTCCCGGGTTTTATTTGGATCCAAATATGTTTAAGAGGGGTAAGACTAGATCGAGCAGCCTAGAGTTTGTTTTTGTTAGGCTACGTTTTTAGGATTAGTGGGATTAGGAAGATTACTATTGCGAGGTAGACTATGAATAGGGCTATGGTTATGAGGAGGTTTTTGGCGAAGTTCTTGCTCCATGCTGCTCCGAAGGGTACGCCGATTAGGAACCCGATGACGTGGGAGATGTAGGCGACGTTGCTCTGCTCGCCGAGGTAGACTGCTAGCACGTTGTACGTGAAGTAGATGATGGCGACGAGTCCTTGGGGCATCAGAAAGATAAAGGAGAACTTCAGGGGCTTGACTAGCATGACCACGGCTGTCAAGGTGAATATTGCCGCTGAGGCTCCGATCAGGAGGGTTGACGGTTCGTAGAAGAAGACGCCCAATAGGAAAGCAAGGGTTCCCCCGACAAAGAACGCCGACAAAGTCTTCTTCGTTTTCAGTTCATTTTCCAGTGTGTTCCCGAAAACGTAGAGAAAAATCATGTTCCCGGCCAAGTGCACGACGTCAGCGTGGAGGAATAAGCCCGTGAACACGGTCCAGATTCTGCCCTGAAGCAGATGCGCTCCGCTAAAGGCCAAGTATTCATTCATCGCGCGCGCTAACGCCCAACAAAAGTCAATCTATAGTGAAGGCTGCATATATGACTTTCAACCATTCTTTATAATTCTCTGGGTTCTCACTCCATTTGACGGTCAGATTTTGCCTGTGATTTGAAATATGAATCGTTCGATCTTCATGAATTTGGATTTCTAATGCGATTGGTTGGCCTTCATATTCGAGTGAAATATCCAAGAAATCATAAAATCTTCTTGTGAATCTAAATGTAGCGGAAAAGAGAAGCGTAGCAACATCATAAGCTGTCTCTACCTCCGAACGATCGGGCTTTCTGAATTCATGTTCGAGCAGATTTCTAAAGGAGTTAATTCTGCCCAATATGTAAGGTGTGATTATGCCGATTTCGCTAAGGAAAGTCATTTTTGCGGGAAAAGTCCATCTTTCTCGTTTTGAGTCTTCCAGAAAATCCACCGCGAAAAGAAGAGAGTCGAAAAGGCAATCTATTGATCTTTTAATATTGCTAAGCGCATTTACGGTATTCCTAATGGATTGCCCTTTAAGATCTTCGCTTGCAAAATCAAGAAAATCCTTGGATGTCAACTCAAAAGGAATTTCTATGTCTTGTGCATTGACACTCATAATTTCAGACATATGAATGTTTATACGTCGAGGATCTAAGCTTTTGCTTCGCACCTTGTCCCCTACTTCACTATTGCCATTTTCGCTTAACATGTGGCTTTCCTGATACTTAATCGGAGAAATAAATTGTCAATCCATGAATTAAAAGGGTTCTATCTCATCGTAACGTTCGGTGGAAGCGTGATGGATGCGATTTAGCCCCTCTAATTTCGGACAGAGTTCCACTTGTCGATTCTCCGCTAGCCTGAACAAGTACTAAAACATATGTAGCCAATGGTGGTTTTTTCGTAGGTATCGCTAATGCTGCCCTGAGAATGGTACGTTGTGAACAGAGTCATTATGGAAGAATCTTGAGAAAGCATTAGAGAATACTGAAGAGACAGTAGAATTTGCAGAGGTTGAAGATTACTATTCAAGAGTTGAAGAAGATTTCTACCCTCTTAGAATTGACTTTACGGCAGACTCTGGAATACTCACCGAGTATAGTAAATATCTAAGTTTGTGAAAGAAGCTTCAAGTCAGGGGGACCAAAAGAAGAAATTAGCCTACAACAATGTTTTAATGGGATTCTTACCTAACTCTATAATATGGGTGATTATTTTGTCTAGCCCTGATGTAATAGCTAGGGGAATGGTCGCAGATCTCGAGGTTTCATTGAATAACGAAGTTTTGCCTGCACCTAGAGGCGCTGGATATGATGTGTTAGTAAAATCTGGAAGGGATGAAAAGCATATCGAAGCAAAAGGAATTAAGAATAATGATACATTTTTTGCTGTGAATGGCTTAGCTGGAATCCATAAGTTGTTATTCGATGCCAAGTACTGCATCTATTTTTGTGATGTGGAGACGGCTATGATACTTGTCACAAATAACAAATTCATCCAGACAGCAATGGGATGGAGCATAAATGGTGAAGCAAGTAGACTTATAAATTCATGGTTGGAACTCGCCTATTCTGTAAAGAACATATTAAAAGTTACTGTTGATGGCCGCATTAGATTTCACATTTTCCCGCCTATAAGAACTATTACTGCTTCTTTGCAAAATGATACATCGTCGGTAGATGGGAATATTCGCAACACAATTGTAGCTCTTTGGAGACACCGAGAAGGCATTTGGGAGAAACTCTACCCGTAACTGAAGTTCTCAGTATTCGACTATTGAATGAACAATAATGGCTTTTGTTATTCACACATTCAACAAGCCACGCCTCACGATGAACAGCTATCAATATTATTCTAAAAGATGGTTCTGGCATGTTTCTCAGATCAACAAAACAAAGTCTGTCAAAAACATACGTCCGATATTAATCACGACAACGCGAAACTTTTAAGATTGATTGTAGCCTATATATACAAGGGAAAGAGTTTGCTAGAGACGAGCAAGCGGTCCCTTGAGACAAAGAACACAAAAAATAGTAGACTGCTTTTCCATCCTTCCTTTAGCGAAACCTTAGCAGAGCTCAAGAAACGAAAAATAATATTGCCAACTAACGCAACTGATCAAGAAATTGATTTTAGTAGATACGGCTACCCGCAGGAAGGAGCCTTGGTCTCAAACGTTGAAGATTTCGGAAAGGTCAAGGTCGACGCAAAGAAAGGGGAAGCCATGGGTAATTCTGCTCTTATTTGTGCTTACGATGAGTCAGTTAACAAATTCGAAGGATTGCAGGGCACTGCTTACTTGACATCTCACTCATTGATAATCCATGGACTATATGATTTTATACCTGTGAATTTGTTGACGTTCTACTTCTATACTAGGTCTTCAATACTGTCTCAAGACTCAAACTTTATCAAGTTCTCTGAAGAACCAGAAGCTGATTCAAATCGAGATTACATAAATGATAGAGAGAAGCTGCTGACCGAAAACGTTCCTGATAATTCGGTAATTTTCATAGATGGTCCATTGATTGGAGGCAACATGGCCGATGCTACAATCAACCTCAACAAAATATTGGCTTCAAAAGGCATAATCCCAATTTGTTTCGTCAAAAACAGCAACAGCAACATAGTAACAGATAATATCGAACAGCTCAAAGGGAAGTATAATTCAGATATGCACTGGGCTTATAGCGTTCTAAGAGCGGGGGAAAGAACAAACCTCTTCAGATACACAGACGGTTACAACCCCAAATTGACCAAAATCTTCTGTTATATGAAGCCCTTTGATGTTAGTCCTCAAAGGATTGAATTTGACTTAGTAACATACAAGAAATACTCAAGAACTATTGATGATTTCTTTGACCTAGCATATTACTTGTTGCTGGCTCAGGGAGATTTAAAGAACCCGCAAATAAGATCAATTGCGGTCGCAGAAAAGTTCGCGAGGGCAACCTTAAGACTGATAAATTTTGAGCAAATGATGAAAGACTTAGGAATTACTCCGACTATGAATCAAGAGAGGTTTGCGTGGTAAGATGTGGATTGTATTAGGTGAAGAAAAAGGAAGAATACGACTCGTTTCATCCAGTCAGACAGGAGGACTTTTACCTAAAGGCTCGTTCCTCACGGTAGATGACAACGGCAATAAACACATTTTGCGGGTCGCTGACAGTCAGCAGACTGAACCTTACTCACCCGCACCAATGTTAGCCGATATGGATCTCACTCCACTTAAGCAGGATCAGAAATGCCAGAATATTGTATATGCATTTAGGGTTGCAGACTTGACTGAACGTCAAGACGGCCTCGTAGATTTCATTCGGCCTCAATTACCAGCCCGGCGTTCAACTCAGGAAGAAATTGATCAAGCGCTCGCTTTGAAAATGATTGGGCCTCGTGTCTTTCTTGCCACATTGCAAGCTGGAAAAAACCAGATTTTGGTTGACGAAAAGGGCGTATCAATCAAAATCTCAATTCCTCCAGAGGTTTTCTATCACCAGATTCTAATTTGCGGGAAAACTGGAAGTGGAAAAACCGTTGCATCAAAGTATCTCGCCCAGTACTTTGTAGAAGAACTGGAAGGAGCGGTTTTAGCAGTCAATGTTAAAGACATCGATTTCTTAATGATGGATAGACCTTCTGGAACATCAAATCCCGCACTCTTAAACGAGTGGAAAACTCTGGGAAAAGAGCCGCATGGGATTGATAATTTTGTAGTCTATTATCCGGCCAATACTTCAATCGAATCAGGTCAAGGTGTAAATCCTGAAGTTTGTAAGAGAATAACCCTCAATGTTCAGACACTTGAGCCAGAGGCCTTGTCAGGGTTATTGGTTGGAGTTTCGGACATTGCCGCTCAACACTTACCTAATATTTTCCGAGCATGGCAAGACCGAAGGAATAGGTCAATTGACGGGCATTTTACGTTCAATGATTTTGTGCAGTATTTTGAAAGAGGTATAGATGACAAATTCTACTATCCAACTCTAACAGCTCGCGGAGATCCGGGAAACATAACCCTTCCATGGGGCACTTACCACAATATTCTGAGAAATTTGGAATATGCAGTAGAATTCTTCGATAATGAAAATGCCCAGAACATAACCGCCCAGGATATCCTTGCACGGGGAAAAATGTCTGTGATTAATGTTGCTGGAGAAAAGGGTATACAATTCGGATCGGTTCTTCTGAGACACTTGCTGAAAAACATTGTAGAAGAAAAGAGGACAATGAGGTCTAAGGTTCCTATTTTGATAATAATAGACGAAGTCCATCAATTTTATGACACCACTAGCTCAAAGGAAGCACTTGGCGAATTAGATTTAATCTGTCGAACGGGGCGAAGCAAAGAAATAGGCGTAATTTTCTCCTCTCAAAATCCTTCCGATATCCCCCATGGCCTATCAAACGTTATCAATACCAAGATATTTTTCAAATCAGATAGGTCTTCAGCGAAAGACTATGACTTGTCGGTGAGTTCAGAAGAAATTCAAAACTTGGGAAAAGGGTATGCAATGGTAAACATTCACGGACTTAGTCAAATTAAAGTTTTGAAGTTTCCATTAGCCATGGCTGGAGTCTTCGAGGGGGGTCCAGTAGTTGAGTGAATATACAATTGCAGATTTTCTAAAAGCCCTAGTTGACGATGATTTAGAAAAGAAAATGGTTGAGTTGATTTCTGAGGGACACAATGACGAGGACTTGTTAACAAAACTTCTGGATCTAATTGTTGGAAGCAAATGAAATGATAACTTACGACTACACAATTGACAGAGTGCTTGGGCAAGGCAAATCTAGAAGATTCATACCTGAGAAAATTCCGACAAAGCTAAGCGATATGGTTTTAATTGAGGGACCGAATTCTTCTGGCAAGAGTACGCTTCTGAATATAATCGCTTCGGGCCTCTACGGAACAAGGAATCCTCGGATAAATCCGAAGTTGCAAAGCAAGATGAACGCCTTAATTAATTCTGAGCACCAAAAGGTGAAGTTTTCGTTTCAAATAGACTCAGCGAACGATGGTTTGATACTAGCTTCAGAGAAAACAGATCCTGCAGGTAACGAAATAGTTGTTAAAGAGAGCTTAGGTGGAAAACCCTTCAAGATACTTAGCGCTGAAAATTTCGAGAAAAAATACAATTTGATTTATGACATTCCCGATAGACCAACCGAAAGACTACACGAACTACTAAAAGAACTAAAAGATGAACAGCAACATTTTGGAAACAGAATAAAGGATTTCTACTTTTACTTAGACAAAACTATTGGTCAAATAACCAGTACTAGGGATCCAAAACATTTAGAAGAAATAAGAAAAAAACTAAAAGATGCCCTCGAACGCAAAAAGAAGATTGACGAAGAACTAAAGGAGCATCAAAAGTTCTTAGATTTGCTTGAAAAACGCGCATACATACAATATTATTGTGATTGCTCAAGTGAGGGCGAAAAGCTTGAGCGTGAGATTCAACTACTCAGAAAAACGATCAAATACTTCAACGCAGGCGGAAAGAAGAAAATCATTAAATTATCAAAAGACAGAACAGCAATTTCAACCCTTCAGAGTTTTTTTAAAATACTATATGACAAAGTCACACCATTAATTGCAAGTAATCTGCCAAAAAAGGAACTGCCAAGATTCAAAATATGGAAAGAAATTAATCCATACCAGACTGAAACTGAAGATCTGAATAGAGCGAAGTTTGAAGCAATATACTATGAAGAACTTTTTGGCGCTGAAATAGAGAAAATGCGCAAAGGTCCTTCTTTCAAGGAAGCTAGTGTGTGGGAGAGAGTGTTCCAAGCCCTAAAGGATTTTGAGAATTCGGGATTAGTAATACCTGAGTTGGAGGTATCTTTAGGGAAGCTTGTAAGAATAATGAAAGACGAGCACAGAAAGAGCGCGGTTCTGGTTCAAAAATATCAAACAATGAGCCAAGTTGTTGAACAACTCGCTGAGTTAAAGAACAATGCTAAACAGTTGCGTGCAGCGCGAGAACAACTAAAACTAGAATCCGTTGAAAGTGAACAGTTGTCAGAGGACGCCATTGACGCGGCATCCGAGCAAAAGCAAGAACTCGAAAAAATGGAGCAAGACCAAAGACTTCTAGCCACAAAGTGTAATGAGTATTATCAAAGATGTTTATCGAAAGGCATAGACGAAGAAAAACTTGAAAATGAATCGCTCGAGGAGCTAATCAAAGACATCCCTCACAACGAACAACTTGAAGAATACCTATCCTTAGGCGAGATACACGTAATCGCCAGAATCGAAGCTCTAAAAACTGAGATAATAGACAAAAGAGGCGAATCATCAGGTCTTGAGATGTTCATTACTCAATACTCCAATGAAGTCGAAAATCTTGAAAAACAAAAGCCCCATAAGTTTGAACCTTTTCTTGACGATCTTAACCTACTATTAAGAAAGACTGACGCAATGAGACAGAAATTACTCCTTGAATTCAATACAAATCTGAAGAATTTGATGGATGATAAGGTAAAAAAGAGCGACCTCAGTAAAGACTCATCGAAATCGAACTATTACAGAGAAGTTTCTAAGTATCTGGCGCACAGAGTGGGTTCCTTCAGGCATATTGACAAAATATACAAAGCAAAAGTGGTCGATCTAATAGAAAAAGTCATAATTACCGATAGTGAAGAGACAATTCACATGATTGATATGGGTACTGGACAAGAGCAAGCCACATACATCTTAAGTGTACTTAATGTCGACGCCAAAAATGATCCCCGAAAGATAATCGCCTTGTTCGATGAAATTGCTATGATGGATGATATCTCTCTTGAACCTATTTGTTTGAGACTGCAAGAACTGTGGAAGCAAAATCGGCTACTACTTGGAATTCTTGTTCAGAAAGGCAACCAGCTTTCCGTTCGAAATCTGGGGTAGATGACAGTCATGAGCGAAAATGAGAAAGATTATCTGAAGAAATTCTACAATCTCTTGCGAGACAACCTGCTGAGAGAGAAAAGCTTGAGGGATAAGTCCGTTTTGGTTTCATTTTTGGAAACTAGAAGTGCGATTAGGTACAAATTGTTGAGCAATTCTACCATTCCCTCGAATCTGGTCCCTAACGATATACTTTTGGCCCTGTTAACAAGAAAAGAAATTCAAGTTCACGGTGAAATAAGCACTTATGCTATCACGGCTAAAGGCGTTTGGGATTATGAGCAAAGTCTTGGACTTATGAGTGAAGAAAATCTGTTGTCTTATATAAATGAAAAATTCTTCACCGGTGAATCTTCGACTGCACGTATTAAGGGCGATTTGGATGATCGTGAAGCTGTTATTCTCTTTGCCATGATTGCGGCTAGGGCATTCTCGGAAAAATCTGTCGTTGACCTGAAGAAAGATGATGTTGTCAAAGGAAAATGGCAGGAAGTTCTCGAAAAATCATATGATCTGCTACATCGCCTTAATGTGATAAAGAAGGTGCGGAAAGAAGATTTCTTGGGCAAAACTGGCAATGAACATGTAGTAAGTAGCGTATTTAGGCATAATAATTATTCTGTTCAGAAAACTCGCGGAATCTATACATACAAAGGAAACTACGAGTATTACTTAGACATATACAGAGACTCAAGTTTTTCTCAAGAGAATTTGAGCTACCTTTTCTGGAAGATTTTCAAAGGGGCCGTTTCTTCAGATTACGTAGACTTGATAATAGAATTTTGTAAAGAAATCTCGAGTAGAGAAAGCGTATATCTTTTCAATGTAAAAGAGCACATTTTTTCAATGCCAATTTTCGACTCGATGATAAAAGCCAGTTTACTGGATTCAGTGATATCAAAAGCCAAATGGGCTAAAGTTACCTGATAAATGCATACACTAAAAAAGGTAAAAAGTTATATTAAAGACCATATGAAAGCCGTCACTAGTCCACTCAGATACCCCGGAGGAAAAGCGAAGGCACTCAAGAAAATCATGCCTCTTATTCCAAAATGTTTTTTTGAGTATAGGGAACCTTTTGTAGGCGGTGCTTCAGTTTTTATCGCTGTTAAGCAAAAAAAACCAAAAACAATGTGTAGAATAAACGACTTCAACCCGGATGTCTACTGTTTCTGGAAAACCTTGCAGGAGAACTCAGATGCCCTTACAAACGCAATCACTCAAATCAAGAATGGTTACAAAGATGGTAGAAGCCTTTATTCTAAACTTTCTGGCTCTCACCCTTCGGGAGTCTTTGCCCGAGCACTAAGATTCTACATTTTAAACAGAATAACCTATTCCGGTACAGCAGATTCTGGAGGATACTCTGATGAGGCTTTCCGGAAACGGTTCACCTCCTCCAAGATTGAAGCTCTAAAACCACTGTCGAAGCTCTTGAAGAATGTCGAGGTAACAAACGAAAGTTATGAGAAACTCCTCTCTGAAGAGGGCAAGGACGTTTTCATTTTTCTAGACCCGCCATACTGGCAATCACGAAATTCTCCATTGTACGGAAAAAATGGTAACTTGAACAAATTCTTCGACCATAAACAATTCGCAGAAGACGTCAAAAAATGCAAACACACCTGGCTTATTACCTGCGATGACTCAGATCTCATACGTGATCTATTTTCTTTTGCTCACATTAATCCCTGGAAAATGAAGTATAACGGACTGCACAAGAAAAAAGCAGTTGAAGGAAAAGAACTCTTTATCACAAATTATGAACCATATAAGCCATTGCTGTAGAAAGGTGTGCCTTAGATTCACAACACATTGCGAAGAAATAATATACGGCTTGTATGCGATATCATTTGGATATAGGTAGTCTTCGATGGGAAGTAACGGAACCGTTCTGGTTTTCTTAGGTGCAGGTGCTTCCGCCTCAGTTGGTGTTCCCGAATCTAAAAAGCTTGCAGAAATAATTGAAAGGAAATCTCCTGAGTATGGAACCAGAATTATGGAGATAGCAAACAGAATCAAACAGTTTGGATTTTCTTATGATGTTGAAGCTCTGCTTTCCGTTCTCGAATTCTGGTCAGACCCAAGAAACACAATAAAAGGAACTGGAGCCTTTTTTGCGGAGACATCAAGGCGAAAAACAATCAATTCATTCAGAAAAAGCCGAGAAGACGCGCGTATAAAAAACAAGGCAAAGGAGATGGTGGTTCAAGAATGTTTCATCAATGATCCTTCCAGATTGCGTAACATTAAGCTTCGTTACACGCCTTTTTTCAAAGACGTTCGTGACGTTTTTGGGTTACCCAATTGCAATCCCACTGGCAACCAGCCTTGCCCGCCAGTTGATGTGTTTACAACTAATTATGATAATGTGGTTGAAGAGTACTGTGATAGCAATGGTACCATATACTGTGACGGCTATAGGCCAGTAATTAGTGGTAAGAGGAGTACTTACGTCTTCGACAAAGAGTGTTATTCAGAGTCAAAAAGCTTGTTACGGCTTTACAAACTCCACGGAACAGTAACATACGTTCGACTTGCGAACGGCGCACTCATAAATATGCCTCTTTATCCGGGAGGGCCGCTACTAATTTCGGGAAAACCAGCCTTCTTCGACCTTATATACCCAGGTACTTACAGATACGGAACCAAGGAGCCACAACTTGAATTGTTTAGTCTTCTAAAAGAAAAACTTGCATCATGTAAATACGTCATAACGATTGGTTACTCTTTCGGAGATCAAAATATTTTACAAATCTTTCACGATGTCCTAGCGACAAGGAAACGGTCGGGGAATGAATGCAAATCATTTCTGGTATCACCTGATGCTCACACTGTGATAAAGGAAAAGGGGTTTAAAAATTTTGGAATAATTGGTATTAACAAAAGATATGAACAATTCAAAGTCAGACGTGACATTGGAGGGTATTTATAATGTGTAACGTTGGCACGATTTTGCCAAATAGCACGTGGGGATCTGTTAGGAAGATTAGATTCAAATCTCAGATAAGGAGTCTGATTGAATATGCCTGTTCTCATGAAGGTTCAAAGCTAAACTATTCTGACATTAAAAAGATAATTGAAGAGAACCGAGCACAACGAGAAACCATTCGTTTGCAAATCACTCAATCTGGCCCGAGAAGGGCATTGGAACAACTTGGGAATGAAAATAGCGAAACATATAGCCCTTTGGTTCAAGATAATGTTGCCTTCGGAAAGGGAATTGGCATATTTTCTATTAAGAATGGAAAAATTGAATGCTCTGAGAAAGCAAAAGAGATATTTGGTTTACTAAAGAGGAGGCCAACGGAACCAGACAAAATTCTTCTTCCTTTGCTTCTCGACTCAAAATACAGGACATACCTTTGCTTTTTAGCTAATCTGCAAAGGCTTGAAGGAAAGCTAGACATTCCTTTCGTTTATAGAAAACGCACGGCCTTAAGTGGAATAAAGGGTTTCTTGAAGGCCAATGGATTCGCCACCGATGTTGCTTCCTTCTTTACGGCAAGGGATATTTTGTACGATTTCGGCCTTATTAACTGGAGAGTCTCTACTCAAGAATCCGTTGAAGAGATATATTCGACCAGTGAGATCGTTGAAAAACATATCAAACCGAGAGGCCTATATCTGGATAAGGTCCAACTAGAAAAATGCAGTCTATTAGTTAACAAGGCAATAACAGATGGAGCTTTCATTGATGCTTTGAAAGAGTGTTATCTTTCAAAATCAGGCGGCAACTTTGCAAGTATTGTAGACCTTTTAGATCTTAGAGACGTAGTTTGTTCTGTTCTAAGAATAAGCGATAACCAGTTCAATAGAGAACTTCTTGATATCTACATGAACAAGCATACATCTCTCGAAGTGGAACTTAGCCAAGGTCGTATTTCGCCCAGAAGGTTTAGTGGGTTACTGATAAAAGCGGTAAACACCATAAAAATAGAAGAAGGAGTTTATGCAACATATATTCGACTAAGGAGGCGCAGTTGAGGAAATGCAATCGTATTGGGATTGGAGCAAATATGATCTCAAAGACCTACCTTTCGTAACTAGCCCGATAATTAATGTCTTATCAAGAGACAAAAGAATCAATGGACAACTATTCTGCAAAGAAATAGTCTCAAGCGAATATGAAAAACTCATCTCACTTATTGCTGAAAAGCATAATATGATTTTTGTATACTCCCCTAGCTCAGTTCTAGGCACAGGAAAATCAGCGCTGATGGCTGCCGCGTATTGGGAGCTACGCGAAAAAGGAGAAAATTCAATCTGGGCTGAAGCTACTGGGGGTGTAGCAACATCACCTACTCTGGGCAGAGTCATTGACTCAATGCTTGCTGAAGGGGTTATAGACAGGATGAAAAACAAGGTCGGGGAGATCTCCTATGACAAAATATTCAATTTGCTTAGTGAGGAGTGTAGACCAATACCTGGCCTGGTAGGAGCATTGACAAAAATCCTCCAAACAACACCTGAAGAGACTGCAAAAAAGTTCACTAATATTCGGAGATCCTTGCTAACTTTCTCTGCAACGGACGTATTTGGATACCTCACTGCATTAATGGTTGCAGTGGGTCTGAACAGACCGGTTATATTCATCGATCAGTTTGAAGAATTTGTACGTACTCACCATGGCTATGCTATGCTTGATCGACTAGGAAATGAAATAAACGACTTGCTCAGAGCAACCCAAAATAGAACTACTATAGTTGTATCGTTGCATCCTGAAGCCGAATCGATCCTAGGTTCTGCTGCTGGCAGATACATTGAGGAACTTGCCCCAATAAACGATCAGACAATGATAAAACTGCGGCCATTTGAGCCACCTGCTTCAGTTAAACTTGCAGCGTATTATCTCAAAGAATACAGACTTGAAAAAAGTACACGTCCTCCTACGTATCCGTTTAATGAAGATGTGCTCAAGTACACATGCTTAGAAGCTCGTAAAAGACCTCGTGCATTCATAATAGCCCTTCATTACGCCTTGCTCCAAGGGGCCAACTCAGGTTATCCTGAGATTGACGGCAATTTCATATCTAATGAACAAAATCACCTGAAGATCTTTGGGAAACCGAGCGAGTGGGAAAAGTACAAAGACGAACTTAAATAATCCCTCTTAGGACGCTGAATCGTTGCGAATGTGGTGAAAGGGACAAGGAGTTAGCGCGATTTCTTGTGTCTTATTTCTGAGCACATGGACGCGCTCTCCAGAAAAGGTAAACTTTTGTCTGCAGCAGCATCCCAACAATCTTAACGAGCACACGCGCAGGAAGTTTAACGGGTAACTGCTGACGTCAACCAGAATTGATTGACAGTTCAATTCAACTATTTTCTTTTCCATGAAATTGTAAAAAGGATGCAAGTAATAAATTTATTGAAAAACAGCCCGTTTTCAAGGATCTTTTTATAATTGGGGCGCTTCGCTTTTCTAAATTACAGAACCTTAGCGATAAGTGCAACAGCGGGATATTTCACGTATCTATTAGAGTATTCAATGGGAGTTCTAAGCCTCTTTTCAGGTAGCCACAAAGCGAACATATTCGCAGTTTTCAGGATTGGGGTCTTCCGAAGTTCATTGAAAGATTTTATTATTTTTTCGTCGTCAATATCAGCTAGTTTTTCCTTTATCCGGCTACCCTTTCTGAACGTTATCCATTCCAAAGCTATTTTGACATACCATTTGTCACGGTTATGGCACAAAAACTCCATTTCGCTACTCCTAATGTTACTGATTTGGTCAACAGCTCTTGCAAACTTTTTGGCAATTCTATCGGTTGATTTCATTCCATAGGCGAATTTAACATATTTCAGCTCTATTATGAAAAGAACTCGATGATAACTCGCCCTGTAATCGATATGTCCGGTGTACGCTTGTTCCCCTCTTGGCTTTCTTCTTGATGGCTACTCAATCAAAAAAACTGGGGTGATCTCAGCAAGTGATGGACAAATGACAGAAGTTAGCGGTTTCTCAGAATGTATGTAGACATAGTCTCTGTATTCATTGTCTCCTCTTGCTGTTTTGTCAGAATAAGCGGTTGCACGCAATATGCTATTCTTAACCAATTTTGAAAGAAAATCTTTCGTTATTGTTACGACGACTTTCTCTTCACAAGGTTCTATCAAGTTTTCAAAATCTATCCCAAAACGTCCGCAGTTATCAAGTTTTCTGAACTCCAATTTACATCAACCTATATTGTATACTTTTTCTCTTCTAATCGTTTGAACGTTATCGCGATACGATTTGAACAGTTCTTGGTTTTCAGTGTGAACTGGAAAAACCTGTTTGGGATTGATGTAGTTTACCATTTCCACTAATTGATTTTTGGACATATGACCAGAAGCATGCAGTTGATGGAACTGCATCTTGAAGTGGTCTATCCAGTTGTGCAAAACGTAGTCCTCAACGTCTTCTTCGCTGAACGGTTCACTCATGCTATGTATAAAATGACTTCCAGATTTAGGTTTAATATCCACTAGTTCTGTCAGCTGTGAAAAGTCTAAGTCCATGATCAGATCTTTCTGGTTCTTTCTCACATATTCGTGGGTTACGATTTTGTCCATGAATTCTCGTTCCCAAAGATAATAGTCAGATTCGTCAAAAGCTCCAGACTTCTTCCGCTTATAGTACACAACAATATCGTCGTCTTTGAGCGGGTCTGGGACAGTCAAATGCTCATCGCCTAAGAGCTTGGTTAGCAAATGGGCAGTTTTTGGATTAATCACGAGTTTTCGGCTGTTCTTTCTGGCTACTTTGTAGAAGCTGTTGAACCTGTCAATGTCTCTGCTGTACCGAGCCGCGAAAACCATCCTGTCAGTTGAAGAAACAACATCGTTGGCGAGCTTTGCCACTTGCGGTTCTGAATAGTTCTGCCGCTTCTCAGTATTTGCCATCCTTGTTCCCTCAGTAATCAACGCAATCGGCTCAGCATCTCTGGCTTTCTCAATGAACTCTTCAGTTAGATCCTTCCTCGGTCCATGCCTTCTCAAGTCCCCAGTGTAAACCACTGACCCAGCTGAAGTGTGAACAATGAAGCCATAAGCTGCTGGGATGGAATGGTCAACATGGATGGGTTCCACTGTTACGTTGTCGATTTTGATCTTGTCTCCGGTTCTAAACAGGTTGCACTTATGCTCGCCATAATCACAAAAACTACTCGTCTCCTCCATCGACTCCATAAACAGTTTAGTTCCAACGCCCAGGTAGACTGGAATTTCCGGATCCAAAAACTGAATGTGAGCAACATGGTCAAAGTGAGCATGAGAAAGAAAAACCGCATCTATCTCCGGTTCAACGTACTCGAGGTCAGTGAAGACTAACTGCTCCCTTGAGTACAGTCCCTTTATTTTAGGTAAAAGGTTGAATTCGAAATAGTCTCCCAAACCATTAACGCTTCTGGCCGCCAGATACCCCGTAAAGTAGTCCGCACCAAAAGTGAAAGACTGCCCAAAATCAAACATAATCTTGACTTTCCTGTCCTCCAAAAGAATTTTGTTGCCACCAATCTCGTTGACGCCGCCATAAAATGTCACTTTTACCATTGGAATCGCTCCTTACTGCACTTATAGTATTGCTCCAAAATTTTAATATTCTGAACTTCAAATACACATCGCACGCGCTAAACTACAGCCACAAAGAAGGTTCGATAGTTATAACTTTGCTGCGACTGACTTTGACTATACTACAGGCTCAAAGCATCAGAAGCCCTGAAGGGCACAACATTTATTATAGTCTTTTTACTATAACG
>Ga0315282_10009023_pt1 | contig 15947 bp, 14 predicted proteins | sample YL17G07_20_MG_FD_203693 | JGI IMG/M metagenome (GOLD analysis project Ga0315282, IMG submission 203693) | Sediment microbial communities from Yellowstone Lake, YNP, Wyoming, USA - YL17G07_20 | ecosystem: Environmental > Aquatic > Freshwater > Lake > Sediment | place: USA: Wyoming | collected...
AAGCGGCCGGGCGCGCACCGGCCGAAAAAACGGAAAGGAAACCGACGCCGGATTGAGTCATATCCCGAACAATCTATCCACTCCGAGGAACGCCAGGATCGGAAGCGTCATAATGAATATTCCGGCGAGCGACGAACGGATACCCAGACCCCATGAGACCTTTCCCTCGCGGCGGAGGATGCGGTAAGCAAGAAACGCAATCGGCAGATAGATCAGGCTGCTGATCAGGCCCGGCGTATATTCCTTGTAGAACCAGGAGATGCCGGTGAAGCCAAGGAAGTCCAGGAGCCCCCATACGACTATTCCCAGCCCCACCGCGATAAATTTTTCTGGGTCAATCCGGTAAATGAAGAAGGCAAGGGAGAGGGCCAGGATGAAATACGGTTGCAGCAGCAGCCATGTAGTGATTGTGAAGCTCGGGATGGTCAACCGGCGTCCCGCCCATGCCGCGAAATCAAAAACCCCTTCTTCCAGAAGTTGAAGGACGAGGAAGACGATCCCTACGCTGAGGATCAGGTGATCCAACCGGAGCTTGATTTTTGCTGGCACGGAGCGCTCCAAAAAACGGAGGGGACATCCTGCCGGGCGGGCGGTCCGCTTCCGCGCAGGATATCCCCCGATGGTCGGCCGGCGGGTCTACAGCTTGGTCCCGCAATGCGGGCAAGCCACCCATCCCTGCTGGACCGGCTTTCCGCAGGAAGGGCATGGGGTGGTTGCGGGCGATGGCGGAGTGGAGGGTTTCTTCCACAACATTACCCCGACCGCAACCGCGAGCACGACGAAGAGTATCGGAATCGCCAGGCGCGCCAGCAGCCCGATCCATCCGAACATCCCCGCTCCCATCATGCCGTACGGCATCATCCCCCGGAACTGCATTACTTTCCCGGGAAGGAGGAAGCCTCCGCTGAACAGCGGCAGCGCGACGCAGAAGGCCAGCAGAAAAATCGCCAACCCGAAGAGTATCCATTTCCAAACGCTTTTCATTGTGTCATCTCCTTTTCCGCGACGAATGCGCCATGCCAGGTATGTTCCCACACCTGCCCGGTAACGCCGTTCACGCTGAGCATTCCGGCTGTCTTTCCGTCAACGGAATAATCAAAGGTATAGTACCCGTAGAAGGAATACCCGCCTTCGTTCAACTTCGCTCCGGGATGGGTTTTGTCCAGGTACGCCTGCGCGGTCTGACGGGCCTGATCCAGAGTGACGGTGTTATCGCCCGTCTGGGCCTGGCGGGCGTGCATCGAACCGTATTTCCCGCTCCACATCATGTTCGGCCCCGGTTCCGGCGCAACCTCACCGCTAAACGGATCGATCAGGACCTCAAGAGCTCCGCGCCCGGTGTCCTTCTCGATGATGACCGCGTAAAAATTATTTTGGAACTCCATGACCTCCGCCACCGTAAAATCGGATCCCAACCCGGCCGCATAAGTTTCCGCGGCTTGGACGGCCTGGTCCATGGAGATCCGGGTCTCCGAATTGCGGTCGCGCCGTTCCTGCATGCGGTCCCACATTCTCTGCAGCGGGCCGTTGCCGCCGCCGTTCCGTACCCCGGGCAAACCGTTCATCCCCGGCAGAACGCCGGTCTCGGGCAATACATTGTTCCCGGATTGGGTATTGCCCCGCACGGATTGGATCGCCTGTCGAATTTGGGGACGATAAGTCTTGATCAGTTGGCTGCCGCCATAGGCGGCTCCCACTCCCAAAGCCAGAGCGGCGATCGTTACTCCGGCACCGATGATCCATTTACGCATAACTGCCTCCTGGAAACACAGCGGATAAAAGGGCTGTTTTCCTGATATAAAGATTAACCCACCGGTATGAAGAATTTATGAAGATCAGATGGAAAGCTATTGAATCAGTCTTCTTGGGAATCCGGACGAAGAAGGCAAAAAATTCGGAGGGGGAGGGAATATATAAAGAATTTGTGAAGGCGATGATTCAACGGACGGTTTTTCGGGGATAAACGCCAGGGGGATCAGAATCGAATTTCTTCATCGAAGCGATGCAGGCCTGCCGCGCGGGCCTCGGCAAAAGCGCGACCGTATTCATCCGCGGTGATCCGGCGGTTGATTTCCGCGAAACGGCCGGCGCCGACCTTCCCCGCCGGGGAATATTGCGGCATGAGGTTGCAATAGGTATGCGGGGAAATTTCCCGCGCCAGGAACCGCATGATATCCCGCGTACCGGCCGCGTCGCCGGGCATCACCAGGTGCCGGACGAGCACGCCGCGCTTGGCCAGGCCGGTTTCGTCTAGCGTGAGGTTTCCCACCTGGCGGTGCATCTCATGGATGGCTTCCCGGGCGGCGGCCGGATAATCCTCCGCCAACAGGTACTGGCGCGCCCGCTGCGGATCCCAGATTTTGAAATCGGGCATGTAGATATCGACGATGCCATCCAACAGGCGCAGGCTTTCGGGGGAATCGTAGGCGGAGGTGTTGTAGACGATCGGCAGGCGGAGACCGGCTTCCACCGCCAAGGGAAGGGCCTCCAGGATTTGCGGAACCACGTGTTCGGGGGTGACCCAGTTGATGTTGTGACATCCCGCATTCTGCAATTCGAGCATCATCCCGGCCAGCCGGGATGGAGGGCAATCGTCCCCGGCGGGATAGTGGCTGATTTCGAAATTCTGACAGAACACGCAACGCAAATTGCAGCCGGAAAAGAAGATCGTCCCGCTGCCCATGGTTCCGCGCAGGCAATCTTCCTCCCCGTGATGGGGAAAGAAGCTGCTCACGCGGACCCATCGGCCGATCTGGCAGACGCCGACCTTCCCCTCCCGCCGGTTTGCACCGCACCCGCGCGGGCAGAATGTGCAGCGGACGAGGCCGTCTGCGGCCAATTCGGCCCGCCGGCGGAGCTCGCCGCCGGACAGCTTCCGGTACGCCGGCTCGAAATCCCGCGCGCGCAGGAGAAATTCAGACGGATTATTTTCGGGCATACGAGAGAAATTCCGCGACCAGCCCCTGCAGCCGGGCGTAGTGGGAGCCCGCCCAGAAGATTTTTCCGCAATCGGAACAGCGGTAGAACTCGTCGAACCGATCCCGCGTTCCGGGCGGCAGCCGGTCCAGGATGGTGAGTTTATCGACCGGTTGCAGCAGCCCGTTGCAGCTCAGGCACCGGCGGAAGGGGGCGATCGCTTTCCAAAGGTCGAAACGTTCCACCACCTCGCGCGCCTGGAGCCTGGGAGAGTCGGAACGCACGCAGTAGCCGCGCGTGACCAGGGAGCGCTTCAGCAGGCCGCGGTCCCGGGTCAGGAGGATGCGCTCTTCGCCGGACGCCCGGCCGGCCAGTTCCCCGTCGGTGAAATCGTTGCGGTAGACGGCGTCCAGCCCGAGCAGGCGCAGGTAGGCGGCCAGCCGGCCGAGGTGCGTATCGAGAATGAAGCGCGGAGTCCGCAATGGTTCCGGACGCAGATGGAGGATGGGACGGATGTCGAGGGATTCGAAGACGGGGTAGATGCTGATCCGGTCGCCGTCCGTGACGATGTAGTGGAAATCCACCGAGCGGCCGTTGGCCAGGATCAGATCGATTTCCGTGTGCGGTACGCCGAGGGATTCGATCATATCCTTAATCGAGGTCCTTCCCTGGTAGGTGTGATCGAATGCCGTTTGGCGGCGCGCGGGCGGAAGAAAATCGTTGAGTTCCGCATAAAAACGGAAGAAAACATGTGACATTTTTAATGGTTGTCCGTACGACCCGTCGCCGGGAGGGGATTCCTCATTTTCGGAATCCATCCCACACGGCGAGAGCCGGCTTTGGCGTACCGTTGCGCTCCCGCAATCCGATGATCGAGAATAACCGCAGCGTATCGACCTTGTCTCCCTGTCCTTGGCTTTCCAGGAATTGCTTATAGGAGTCCATGTTGAAATCGTCCAACACCAGATAGATCCAGAAAGCCAGCCGCTTCCCGATCTGATCGTGGATCGCATTCAGGTAGAGCACCTGGTCCTCCGGTGTGCCGTGGGCGGGAGGCATATCGATCGAACCAAATCCGCCCTCAGCCACCGCCAGGGGTTTCTTGGTCCGGACCAGCAGGGGGGAATAATAATTCTTGGGAATGTCCGAGGCGGAGGCGAAGGCGACAAACGGGTAGGAAGAAATTGCCCACACATCCAGCTCCGGTTCGAAGGCTTCGATCTCGCCCCATTTGATGAATGCGCCCCGGTCCGCGCCGGTCGAATCCAGGTTGTTTAAATCTTCCCATTGGAAGGTGACAAAGACCTGCGTGGTGGGGGATTCTTTTTTAATTTTCCCGTAGGTCTCGCGGTACAGGCTCAGGAAGTTTGGGAAATCGTCCGGAAAGGTATCGGCATAGGTGTTGATCTCGGAAGCCAAACCCAAATACTTTGGATGAAATTCGCGGACGATCCGCAGCGCAAAATTTTGGTAGGCGGACCGGACGACGGCGTTCCCGAAATTGGCTCCGGCCAGATCGGGCGGAAGTCCGGCAAACTCCCTTCGGTCCAGGCCGTTCAAGGGATCCACCACGAAGATCGCCTCCAGTCCGTTCAGCCAGGCCAGGTTCACCTGATTGCGGATGTCGTCGATGGTTTTGGATTTTCCGTCGATCCCGGTCCGGAAATCATTCCAAGGGACCGTTTGCTGGATGAGCACCGCGTCGCCATGCTGCCCGATGGCGTGAAAGGTGTTCCAGACACTGAGAAGATTGACTTCCGGCGGGGTGGGGAAGAATCCGTACGCCGTCCGGCCCGAATCGAATACCGAAGGGGAAGGCGGCGAAGGCTGGGTCAACTGGCAGGCGAGCATCGCCAGCAGCAATCCCGCCAGGCAGCCCGTGCGCCGCAGAAAGGAATACGTTTTTCGGGGAAAGAGAGGTTTGGGGAAGATTGACATAGACGGGATGATCAGAAAAAACAATTGCAGGTGGAAAACAAATCGATCCGTAAAATTGCGGGCTAAAAAACTACTTCCAGACAATTGGTGCGAATACCAAGCCGGTGGTTAGGATACGATAGTCGGTGCCGTCGGGCCGCACGACTTCCAGAATTGTGGCCATTGTGTCGATCCCGTACACTTTCGAGGCCTCCAAAATCGATATCCATTGTCCGTCCGGAGACCATTGGACGATGGATAGGGGGTTTCGAAGGGTCAGGATGCGGTTTCGAATCTGGCCGTCGTCGCCAATCTCCACAATCTGGTTCATCTGTTTGTTCAAGAGCAGAAACAAGGATCCATCGGGAGACCACAGCGCCCCGAAGGACGGATCGAAACCGCCCTCGCTCATGGGAAGCGGGATGTACCGGATGCTTTTATCCATGCCGGCTACGACGATATAAGCCTGATCCGCCGAAGCCTCCGTGGGCAGGGCGTCGGTGACGGGTTTCTTGGTCGATAGATATGAAATAAATTTGCCGTCGGGCGACCAATCAAAATGGTATTCCGGTGCCAGGGCAGGGACGTCTTTCAAGTAGGAGAGGATGACCGACCGGGAATCGCTCACCCGGAAAGCGGACGGATACGGGATCTGATCCGGCAATCCCATGTCCCAGACGAAGACCCATTGGCTGTCCGGGGACCACAGGATGGTTTGGGCGTACCCCTGATGGACACCGCCGTTTTTAATTAGTTTCACCGCCCCGGAGCTGTCGGCGGAGACGACATACAGGAAGCCGGGATCCGCTTTCACCAGGTTCGGCGCCACCAGCGCGACGTTTTTCCCGTCGGGCGACCATCGCCAACCCCAGATCGAGCGGGTGAAGCCCGGGCCGGCGGCAAGTTTGATGAGGCGTTTCAAGCCGGATCCGTCGACATTCACCACCTGAAGAATTTCCCGATTCTGACCGCCGAGGAACGCAATCCGCGTTCCGTCGGGAGATAATTGGGCGGCGTCGCAAGATTCCAACGGTTGGGTCGTCAGGGATCGCGGCCCGCCGGATACGGGAATCGCGACGGCTCCGCACGGCCCCGGCTTCATTCCCAGAAGCGAATATTCGCCTGCGACCGGAGTTCCCAAATAAATCGTCGGCGTCAAAGAATTCGTGGGGGTTCCGGTTTTGGAGGGGGTGAATGTGATCGTACGGGTGCGCGTGACGGTCGGGGTCAGGCTCGCCGTGGCGGTGTCGGTTGCCGAGGGCTGCGGCGGCGTGAAGGTGAGCGTGGAGGTGGCGGTTTTCGCCGGCGGCCGGGAAATCGGGAGCTGGATGGAAGGCATGCTGATGGCGGGCAAGTTCTTCCGGATTATCGGGAAGAATAGAATCACGCCCGCCACCAGTGTGGCCGTTAAAGCGAAGGCCATCAACACAAAGATGGTTCTCCAGATCCGGGATACGGGCTTGGGCGTTCTCTTGGGCTTCCGGGGTTTGGAATCGGGCGGGATGGGCGGTTTTTGCGAGGGCGGAGTGGACCGGGCACCCATTTGGGAGCGCAGGCCGGCCAGGCCTTTTTTGGCGTATTCGCTTTTTGGATTGTGGTGCAGGCATTCTTCCAGGGTGAGAATTTGCTGGGCGGGGTCGGGCTCGGTTTGCACCAACCAAAGCCAGGCCATTTCATCGTGGGGATTCTCGCCGACGATTTTATGCAGCAGCGCGTGCGCATCCTCTTTCCGTCCGGCGCGCGCCAGGGAAATGGCTTGCAGGAGAAGCGTATTTTCATCGGGAGGGGTCATGACAATCCATCGGGCGTTTCTCCCGATTATACAGTATGCCGCGGAAGAGATAAGGCGAACGAAAAAGCAGGGAGATGAACTTCCGGGGGGATTTGAGGGCGGAAAAGGATGCACCCGGGTGCTGGCAGATTCGGCGAGCCTTTGCTATATTGGCCTTGAGATTCCACTCCGGGAGGAACCATGGTCCGACGCAATTGGATTTGGGGAATAGCCTTTATCACCGCCGCCGCGTTTGATTATCTGTTTTGGAAACACGCGCCGGGCATTTCCTTTTTTGTGTTCGTGGTTGTCTGCCTAGCGGCCGGAATCGCCTCCGCGGTTATATCCGGCGTGCGCCCGAACGGGAGGACCGTCATCCTCGTTCCCTGCATCTTGGCGACCGCAGCCATCACGTTTTTGCGTACCGAGCCGTTTACGGTATTGTGCGCCGGAGGATTGACGCTGATCCTGATGATGATATTGGCCTATACCTACCGCGGTGGGAATTGGCCGCTCTATGGAATCCTCGATCACCTGACCGCCGCATTCCGGCTGGGGGCGACGGCCGCCATGCATCCCGCATTGTTACCGGCGGAAAAGGCTCAGGCGGATACGGCCGCTCCGCCTCCGGTATGGCGCCGCTGGCTGCCGGCGGTTTTGCGCGGACTGGCGCTGGCGCTTCCGTTGGTCCTGCTTTTCGCGGCGCTGCTATCCTCGGCCGATCCGGTTTTCGGGAAAGTGATGAACAACCTGTTCAATATCGACCGGCTGCCGGAATATATCTTCCGATTAACCTACATCCTGGTGGGAATGTACCTGCTGGCCGGAGTTTTTTTGTACGCGATTCTTTCCAGCCGCGAGGAGGGGCTTTCTTCGCCCGATCGCCCGCGGGTCAAGCCGTTCATCGGTTTTATCGAATCCGTGGTGGTGCTGGGGTGCGTCAGCCTGCTGTTTGCCGTGTTCGTCGCCATTCAGTTCAAGTATTTCTTCGGCGGCACCGCCAATATTGCCGTGGAAAAATTTACCTATGCCGAGTATGCCCGCCGCGGTTTCGGCGAGTTGGTGGCCGTGGCGGTCTTCAGCCTGCTGCTTTTCCTCGGCCTGGGAACGCTTGCGCGCCGTGACGATCCCGCCCGGCGCCGGGTGTTCTCCGCGCTCGGAACCGTTCTGGTGGCGATGGTCGTGGTCATTCTCGTCTCGTCGTACCGGCGGTTGCTTCTGTATGAAAACGCTTACGGGTTCACCAGCCTGCGCCTGTACACCCACGTGTTCATAATCTGGCTGGGGATTCTCCTGGTGGGCATAGCGGGTCTGGAAATCGCCGGGCGCATCCGTTGGTTCAGCCTGGCGGCTCTGGCAACGGTCTTCGGCTTCACGCTCACCCTGGCCGTATTGAATGTGGATTCGACGATCGTTCAGATGAACGGCTCGCGCGGTTTGGAGGGACGCAGACTGGATGCGGCGTATCTGGATTCACTCTCCGCCGACGCGGTGCCGGCGCTACTGGACCTATATTCGGCCAGCCGCCAGCCCGAAAAGGATATTATCGGAGCCAGCCTCTCCTGCCGGCTGTACCGCATGGAACAAAACCAACAGACGGCATGGCAATCCTACCTCGTGCCGGTGGCGGATGCCCTGCGCTTATTGCGAGCCAGCCCGGTTTCCGGCCAATACCCGGTGCATCAGGATGACCGCGGAACCCCCTATGTAATGCGGGAGGGGGAGAAAGTCTCCTGCTGGTCAGTGGGGCTGATGGATTGAGTCTGTCTTGGAGCAACCCTGTAGATTAAAAGACCGCGTCGGATTGTTCAGTCCGGCGCGGTCTTTTAATAATTACTAGACAACCGCCGCCAAAGGTGCGGGTGCGGCTACGGTGCTGTCGGCCGCTCCGCGAGCCCGGGCTTCCTCCACCTGCCGTGCCCAGAGGAATAGGCAAGTGTGATACGCCGTCTTGGCGTACGATGAGAGCGTGGTCACCACCGCAATGACGATCCCCGCGACCAGGACCGCCGCTCCGCCGCCCACAATCAGACTAATGAGCGACCAGTTGGTCGCCGAACCGGCCAGGTAGAAGATCCCTCCGCCGAGAACGACAGCCAACGTGATCGCCAGACCAGCGATCAGGTCGACCACCCCGCTTACGCCGATCTCCGTAACCGCGACGAGCAGCAAATTGTTCTTGATGATCAGCGTCGCGCGTTTGAGCGCTTGGGCGAGGTTGAGGTTTTCGAGGACCATGGCCGGAAGCACGAAGAAGGTGGCCGTCGTCCAGACTGCGGCGAGGATCCCCGCCAGCACACTCCCCAGCAGGCTCTGGCGCCCGCGCCGGCCCCGCAACATGTTTTCCAGCAGTTTGACAACCGTCGACGCTGCGGCAAGGGTCATGATATTGAAAAACTCGCTGCGGACGGTGGCCCAGGCCTGGTCCATCCGCCCGTCTCCCTGGGTGAGATAATCATACACGAGCCGGACGGTCATTCCGGAGAAGAAATATGATACGGCGTACTCCAGGAAGAAGATAATCGGACCGAGAATGATATACATCAGGTAGAGAGAATTCCGGCTGCCCGGGATGAAGGTCACCCCGATCGCCGCAATGGAGCCGAACAGGGAGATCACGGCCCCGAGGACCAGGGCGTAGATGGACGGTTTGATCAGGTCGGGATCTTTCACAGCCATTTGGTAGGCCTGCCCCAGGAACCCGAAACCGCGCCGAATGGAATCCATCATGGGTCAATCCTCCACAGACATTACCAGCCAACGATTCTGTTTTCGCCTTTTACCCGGCAGGGGAGTTGTATTCCTAAGTATAATACGCGAAACAGCGTCGATCGTTTCGAATTTCCAGTTCTGTCTTTTGACGGGCGGCATTCCGGCTCCTATAATCGTCGGGAGACAAGCCGGCGAACTTCCCGCCAGGGCAATCTCGGACAAAAGGACTCCAATCCTTCCGTGCTTTTGGTCATTCCCGGATGGCTGGTAGAGAGAAGGCGAAAGGTTGATGCCTAATTCATCCGCACCATCACCCGGCCGGGGCGGACCCGCCGGTGGACAAAGCTCCGCTCCATCCATTTCGCAAACCCTCGTCTTTTTTCTATCGCTGCTCTGGCTGATTGCCATCCCATTGGTTTTCTATGTTTTTCATAAACCGCTCCCCCCATCGGCAGTCGAGCGCGTACGGGAGATCCTGATCGATCTCCTGGGAGCCGGATGGATCCTATGGATTGGCGCCGGCATGGGTTGGCGTTTTGTGCGCGATGCGGGAATATCCATCCTGGAGAAATTCGCCTTGGCGGTAGCTGTAGGCCTGGGGATACTGGGCCTGCTGATATTGGCGATTGCATGGGCGGGGATTTTTTACGCGCCGGTTGTCATTGTCCTTCTCATCCTGTTGACCCTCCTGACATCGATCCCCTTGCTTCGGGAGCTCGCCCGCATTGCCAGAACTCGCGCTCCTGAAACCCGTCCCGCGCACGGTTTTTCCATCTTTCTTGGATTGTTCCTGGCCTTCTCCCTGCTGCTCTCTTTAGGGATTGCGCTCTGCCCGCCGACCGCCTGGGATGCCCTGGTCTATCACCTGCAATTCCCGCGGCAAATCCTCGCGGCGCATTCCCTCTCCCTGCCGGGAGGTTCCCTGTTTCAGGAAATGCCGCAACTGACGGAGATGCTGTACGCCGCGGCGATCGCCCTGACGGGAAGGGCGGAGACGGCGGCGGTTGCGGGTTGGGGGATCGGGCTGCTGGCGCTGGTGGGGATCACGGGGCTCGCTCGGCGCTGGGGATTGCGTTATTTCCTGCTGCCCGCGGCTTTGCTCCTCGCGGGGGATACGCTGGCCCGCTCTCTGGGATGGGCCTATGCGGATTGGGCGGCGGCTCTTTTTGGAATTGCCGCCATCAGCGCCATTTCGCAGCGCGGTTCGGGGCCCAAATGGCTGCTGCTTGCCGGAGTATTTGCAGGTTTCGCCATCGGAACGAAATATACCGCCGGGGTGCTTCTGATCGTCCTGTGCCTTGCGTTGGTGAGCTTCCGCGAGTGGAAAAAGTCTTTAAGGGAAGTCTCCCTTGTGGCGGCCGGTTGTGTTGCGGCATTTTCCCCGTGGATATTGCGGGGAATTGCCTTCTGGGGGAATCCGCTCCCGCCGCTGATGGATGCAGGCGGAGTAAGCACCCTGCAATTGCGTTTCTTCGCCGGTTTGCCGCTCTCAAACAGTTGGCTGCTGATGGCGGTGGTTCCGCTGTTGCAATCCACCGTCGGGGCGGATGGAGCGGCTCCATTTGGTGCGACGATCGGTCCGTTGCTGTTGGCTTTTCTCCCGGGTGCCTTTGTTGTCCGCAAAGACGAATCTTTGCCGGGTGGTTTTTTGCTTAAATTGCTCTGGTTGTGTTTGATCGTATATTGGGCGGCTGCGGGCGTGGGCGGTCTGTTCTCGGCGCCGCTGATGCAACCCAGGGTTTTTCTGTCGCTGTTTCCGGGAATTGCCCTGCTTTCTGCCCGCGGGTTTGAGGGTTTGTGGGGAATCCGCCTGGCGAGAATCCGTCTGGGAGCGCTCGCATCCGTTTTGGCAATTCTGGTCCTGGCGGTGCAGGCAATCGGATTTGGCTCTTCCTGGGTAGCATCCGGAATCCCGAATTACCTCGCCGGCGCGCTAACCGAGCGGGAGTTTTTGGAGAACAATCTGGGATGGTACGCGCGCGCGATGGAATCCGTGCGCTCCCTCCCGGACGGATCCCGGGTGCTGATGCTCTGGGAACCGCGCGGCTATTACTGCGGTGAGAAATGCCGGGCCGATGCGACCATCGACCGGTGGTATCTCTCGATGCGAACGGTCGGATCGGCGCAGACAACGCTAGCGGAATGGCGGCGCGAAGGTTGGACGAACATTCTTATTTTTGATATGGGCGCGGACTTTGAACGCGCAACCCGGAAGGAGTATTCCCCGTCCGACTGGGCGGAGCTGGACGATCTGCGGTCGAGGCTAACGCCCGTCCCCGGATTTGCGTCGGGGTATTCCCTGTACGTGATTCCACCGGGATCCTAGCAGACTGTGGAACAGTCAGGATTTGTCATTGCGAGCCCGCCCCGACCGGGGCGGGCGAAGCAATCTCGGGTTCCCGACGAGAAAAACGAGATTGCTCTGCCCCGGCCCCTGCTTTTTAAAAGCCGCACTTACCGGGGTGAGGCCGGGGCTTCGCTCCCGGAGCCTGCCCTGAGCACAGCGAAGGGGTCGCTCGTAATGACGTACTTCCTATTTTTCGGCAGCCTACTAGGACGGGGGTGATTTCGCCGGAGCCGGAAACCACAAAATGCATCCGGCTTTGACAAGCCCCCCTGCGTCATTTACAATAACGCCCACCGTCGAATCCGGCATTCTCAATCTTTAAAATCCAAAATCTATCCCCGCGGGGATCGATCTCTACCCTGCTTACGGAGGTCAGTCAAAGAGCATGAAGGAATACGCAACCGATGCCATCCGTAATGTCGCGCTGATCGGACACGGCAGCGCGGGAAAGACCACCCTGGTGGAAGCCATCCTGCACACGACCGGCGCAACCACGCGCATGGGCAAAATCGAGGATGGCACGACCGTCTCGGATTGGGAAGACGAAGAAATCCGCCGCAAGATCAGCCTTTCCACTTCCGTCATTCCCGTCGAATTCGGCGGATGCAAAATCAACCTGCTCGATACGCCCGGATTTCCCGACTACGTCGGTGAAGTGAAATCCGCTCTGCGGGTTGTGGAGGGCGCGGTTCTCCTGTTGGATTCGGTCGCCGGTGTGGAGGTGGGATCCGAACTCACCTGGCAGTACTGCGAGGAATTTCACCTGCCGCGGTTTGTGATGATCGCCAAAATGGACCGCGAGAATGCGAACTTCGAGGACGCCTTGGCCTCGGCGCGGAATCTGCCCGGCGCGAAACTCGTCCCGCTGCAGATTCCCGTCGGCCAGGGGCAGCACTTTAAAGGGCTGGTCGATCTGCTGGCGATGAAAGCCCGCCTGGGCGCGGGCAAGGAGCCGGTCGACATTCCGGCGGAGGTGAAACCGGCCGCGGAGGAGGCGCGCGTGGCGCTCATGGAAGCGGCGGCCGAGGGGGAAGACGAACTCCTCGAAAAATATCTGGGCGGCACGGAACTCTCGCAGGAGGAGATCGTCCGCGGATTGCGCAAGGCGATGCAAACCGGAGCCTGCGTTCCGGTAATGGTAAGCTCGGCGGCCTCCGAGACCGGCGTCGAACCGCTGCTCTATTGCCTAACCCAGTTGGTTCTCTCGCCGGCCGCGGCGCCCGTCGCCGTGGCGGAGGGAAGAGAGGGCAAAGAGGAATTGACCGCCTCCGACGCCGGACCGCTGGCCGCCTACGTCTGGAAGACCACGGCCGATCCGTTCGTCGGCAAACTGACTTATTTCCGCATGGTTTCCGGGGTGTTGACCGCGGATTCGCGGGTTTGGAACGCCAAGAAGTCGGCGGAGGAACGCCTGGGCACGATCTACGTCCCGCGCGGCAAGGAAAACACCCCGATGAAAACGTTTCACGCCGGCGATATCGGCGTCGTGCCGAAACTTTCCGTCACCACCACCGGCGATACGCTGTGCGATAAGGGCCACCCGCTCACGCTGCCGCTTCCCGTCTATCCGGCCGCGCTCTATTCGGTCGCGGTTCACCCCAAAACCCAGGCCGACGCGGCCAAGATCACGCCCACCCTCGCCCGCCTGTGCGAGGAGGATATGACCCTCTCCTGGCACAACGAACCGAGCACGCAACAGACGATCCTGCAGGGGATGGGCGACCAGCACATCGACGTCGCCATCCGGCGCGCGGAATCCAAATTCCAGGTGGGCCTGACCGTGGAGCTTCCGAAGGTGCCCTATCGCGAGACGATCACCAAATCGAATTCGGCCATGTACCGCCACAAGAAGCAGACCGGCGGCTCAGGGCAGTTCGGGGAAGTCCACCTGCGCGTCGAGCCGCTGGCGGAGGGAAATTTCGAGTTCGAGAATGAGGTCTTCGGCGGCGCCATTTCCACCTCCTACATGCCCGCCATCGAAAAGGGCGTGAAGACCGTAATGCAGCACGGCGCCATCGCGGGGTACCCGGTCGAGAAGGTGAAGGTGGCGGTCTTCGACGGCAAGGAGCACCCGGTGGATTCCAAGCCGATTGCTTTTGAAGTCGCCGGGCGCGAGGCCTTCAAGCTCGCGATCCAGGGCGCCGGGCCCGTGATGCTCGAGCCGATCATGACCGTGCGCATCGTCGTGCCGGAAGCCAACATGGGCGACGTGTTGGGCGATCTCAACACGCGCCGGGCCCGGGTGCAGGGGATGGACAACGAGCTTGGCAAGAGCATCGTCACCGCCACCGTTCCGCTGGCGGAGATACAGCGCTACACCACGGATCTGCGGTCGATCACCGGCGGGCGCGGCTTCTTTACGATGACGTTCGACCACTATGAGGTTGTCCCGCGCAGCGTGGCCGAACCGCTGATCGCCGCGCGCCAGAAGGAACTGTCCGGCAAGGGGGAGGAAGAAGAATAAACCGCACCGTCACGGATACGAAGAAATTGCCTCCCGGGGTTTGCGGAGGCAGTTTTTTTTATTCCCATGAGAGTAGATGTTTGTCATGCTCGAGAAGACTTGCCCTCAGGCCGGGGGCTTGGGGGCGGGCAACCAAAAAACGTCCGGAGCTTCAGTAAAGTGCGCTCCGGATTCCCGCTTCCGCGTGAATGACAGCAGTCATTCAGACATGTCAGGATCATATAGGGAATCGCCAATCTTCAATAAATAATCGTCATGCCCGCGAAAGCGGGCATCCAGTGGTATTATTCACACATTAAGCTCATCGCAATATGCAAGAATCCGAATAATCATTTGGTGCTCCCAACCTATAAGAAATCCGAAAATCCAATATGACGAAAATACCTGCGGTATACATCCTGGCAAGCAAGCGGAACGGTACATTGTACATCGGCGTAACGAGCGATATTATCAAACGTGTTTAGCATCACAAGATGGACATCGTGGAAGGATTCACCAAGAAATATAAGGTTCATATATTGGTGTATTACGAGTTGCATAAGACCATGCGTGCGGCAATCGTGCGTGAAAAGCAATTAAAGAAGTGGAACCGCGATTGGAAAGTGAAGCTTATTGAAGAGGCCAACCCAAATTGGCAGGATCTATATGAAGATATTGTCGTATAGATGATAGTGGATATATTCTGGATTCCCGCTTCCGCGGGAATGACAGAAGTCATTTAGGTCTGTTCAGACCCAATAGTAATGCGTCAAACCTTAAAAAAAAGGACATCCTGCACACCCGTGGGCAACCAAGCCTCCGCTTGAGAATAGAATTTTACGGCGATGGACAAGCCGCATATAATCGATGATATGGCCTTGCGGGTGAGAAAAGTCATCCTAGCGGTTTCTTCCATCTTCTTGGGTGTGTTCCTGGGGATCCTGTTCCTGGAGCCTGTGGTTCGCTCCAACACCACGCTGCTGCCGCGCGGAATCTCCGCGCCGTTGCCGGTGGACGCACCCTTGACCGACCGAGAGTACGATGTACGCTACGCCGACGCCGATATCTTTTATTGGGAATCCTCGCTCGTCCGGCCGCCCGAGGAAAACCGCCTCGAAGCGCGGGTCCGCTGGCGCACCGACGAATTCGGTTTCCCCAATCCGGCGCCGATTCCTTCCCAGGTCGACCTCGTGGTCCTGGGGCGCTCGTATGCGATGGGTGCCCAGGCGACAAACCCCTGGCCGGACATCCTCCGCCAAAAGGGGTTGCGCGTGCTCAACCTCTCGCAGACGGGCGCCGGGCTCGGGCAAAAATGGGATTATTTCCGGCGGTTCGGCCTTCCCCGCGGCCCGCGATATGCCGTCATCGAAATCCTGCCGCCGATGGACATCCTCGAGTACGGGAACGCCGAGCCGTGGGTTGTCCAACGGCTGGTATTTCCGCTTGCGCAAAGCGTCCTGCGCAAGGTGTTCCCGCCGGCGGCATTGCCGGATGCGGGAGGATACATCTATCCGCTCGCGGTGGAATATGACGGCGGCCGGTCGGACGAAATCTTCTATTCCCGCTACCTCTCGGCGCTGACCATTTCGCCGGAGGATTGGACGCGCAGCGAGGATTGGAAAAAATTCTACGCCGGCCTGACCGGTATGGTGTCGGCTCTCCGCACAGATGGGATCGTTCCGATTTTGCTTTTCGTCCCCACCAAGGAATCGATTTTCATCCCCCGGATGGAAAACACCCGGACCTTGGAACCTGCGCTGGCAAATGCCGGATCGTGGAAATTGACGGGAGGCAGGTTGGAATGGACTCCTGCAGTGACGGATGCCGATCGGGTCCGGATT
>Ga0315282_10009024_pt1 | contig 15942 bp, 16 predicted proteins | sample YL17G07_20_MG_FD_203693 | JGI IMG/M metagenome (GOLD analysis project Ga0315282, IMG submission 203693) | Sediment microbial communities from Yellowstone Lake, YNP, Wyoming, USA - YL17G07_20 | ecosystem: Environmental > Aquatic > Freshwater > Lake > Sediment | place: USA: Wyoming | collected...
CTCTAGTTCGAACCCAGTACGGTAGCCCAAGTTGTTCAATATCTAGAACTTTCAGATCAACCTTTGCCTTTATCTGATTGAGTTCGAATCTCCCCAGGTCCACCAAAGGTCATTTTTGCAAAACCGGCGTGCTCCCTCTCTTCATTTACTTTGGCAAGGTTCAATCGGCAAGATATCTTCCGCGACTTCAAGTCCTCTGATGGCAGAATCTTGGTTCCGAGCTTGGCAATCAAGTCCGCTCTCTCTTCGAAAGTCGATTCTTGCAGGTTCCGATCACGCAAGCCCCTGAATTGCTGGCGCAGTAACTCGGCTTCAGCTGCGTTGACTTTGGTGTTTGCCATTTGATCACTGAGCCGCACAATCTCCGCTTCTGCTTTGGCAATAGTTTCCCGGTGATCAGCAATCTTGATCCGAGCTTCGTCCTGCGTGTAGAAGCTCTTCTCCCATCCCTCCTGTACCTTGCTTATACGAACTTTTGTTTGGCTGATCTTGAATTGTTCGAGTCTGATGAGCTTTTCTAGATCTGCGCTTTGAGACAGTTCACTCACCAGTTGCTGGTCCAACCAAGTATCATTGCTGAGCATGGCGGCGATCTCCTCCCAGACCTCGGCGTCCCAAGTTCCCGGAACAAATCGATTGTAAGTACAAGGATCTTTCAGCCACAGGCAGTAATGTGCCCGACAGTAGTAATAGACCCGGTCACTGCCTCTCTTCTGCAGCACAGACATCGGCTTCTGGCATCGCGGGCAAAGCATCCGGCCTCGGAACAGCGCGGGTATTTTCTTACCCTGCTTACCCCGGCCCCGGCCTCTTTCCCTGAGATTGGTGTTGGCCCTCAGCCACCGCTCTTCAGTAATAAGAGTTGGCACCTCGAATGTCACCCTCTCGCCATCGGCCTTTGGCCGCACGAGGGTTCTTTTTATGCCCAGGGTCAGGTCACCCAGGGGCCTGTCTGGGTTCGGAACACGACCATTTACGTTGTATTCACCCCGCCCCGTATAGCATTTATGACTGGCTATCTTGATTACCGTTTTTGGCGCCCATGATGTCCTGCAGGGTGCTGGAATCTTCAATTCATTCAATTTCTTGGCAACCCAATACGCAGTGCGTCCCTCGTCTCCTAACCAGACAAGAATCTGTTTGACTGCCCACGCAGGGCTTCCCCAAACCGGCTCTCCATCGGGCCCGAATTGGTTTATCTCCCACCAAGCACGGAGCACCTTAGCTCTGCCTGTTCGAGGTTCAATGATCTTATCCGCTCGATAGGTATAGCCATATGAGGCTCGGTGTGCAGGTACCTTGCCTGCCAGAACACGCGCAATATTGCCAGCTAGGGCATTGTCGCGGTTGCACTTCACCCGTAGCGCGTTTGCCTGGGCTTGAATGAGTCTCGTTGTCTGGCTTCCCCAATCCTGACCACCAGGGGCATCGCCGTATACCACCTGCACCCCATAGTAAGCACACTCCCTCTCGAAGGTCAACTGGTGGAGAGGATCTGCGGAAAGTCGTCCCTGGAAAGGAATAATGACTCCAGCTATACGTCTACCAGCTATCAGCTCTCTACGCAGGCGGCTAATGCCGGGGCGATTTAAGTCCTCGCTTGATTCAGCATCATATATCACGTACTCTCTGGGAACGACCACGCCTCTTTGTTTCGCCAGTTTCGCGCAGGAAAGCAAATACTCCGAAAGACGGTCGTTCTCCGCCTGCTCCCTCGTGGATTGCCTTGTGTACGCTGCCCACCACAGTTTAAGGTTCAAGTCGCGCCCTGTGACACCGAAACCTTCCTCGTAAGCGGCAGCTTGCACTGCTTCTAGAATGTATCGATCCAATCGTTCTTTGCTCATGACCTCTCTAGTTACCATCTTTCACCTCCTGAATAGCCAACGGCGTATGGTACCGTCATTCTCTTCGGTAACCGGTGATTCTGCAAACTCCCAGCTACTAACTGCTTCATCAGTTTCTTGTTGCCCCCTCCCTACCGAGCACGACCACAGACAACGCATCCTGAATGCGACTTCGAGAACCTGTGCCAAGGACTCATCGCTGTCGTCACCAAAGTATCGGACCGCAAGGTCACGGGTCTTGGCAATCAGATCATCCTCCATGTCAACGTCTAGCTGTACCCTTTCCACCGCAATATCTCCAAAGCCGCCTGAGGCTATCTCGAACTAGCCGTCTGACAGCTATCATGCCCTGCTTCGGCCAGGATCGGTCGGCCTCAGCTAAAATGTCCTTCATCAATTCATCGGTGACGTTGAACTTTAATCTTGCCATTTTACATACCAAATTCAGGTTGTGAACTTTGTCCCTCACACAACAATGTGTTAGAAGGTTAAAGGCCTGGAACCCGGAAGCCTTGCGTTGCCCCGGGTAGCGAGCGACATCATCACTCGCTACGGCACATTATTTTCGCTTCATGATGCTCGAACCTGTCTGATTGTCTAACGCCTATCTCCCATACCTGCTCGCTTGGCTCGAGTTACCTTGCCTTTTTGCTCCCTTCTCTCTAACTCAACGAGCGCTTTCTTCACAACCGCTCCCACCGCTGAGAAGATACCCTCGATAAAGCCATCTGCCGTCAGGAACTTTCTGTACTCCGAAACACCGAGGTCGCCGAACATCCTGTTCGCCATGCTTCGCAACTCTTTTTTACTGACCTCACTCCATTTCACATCCAAAGGAATTTCTTTAGAGAACCTTTGTTCCCAGAGTTTTTGACGAATCATGCTCCGGAGAGCCTCGGAGAGGTTGCTTATTGCTCCTTGTTCTACGGCCTCGCTCAGGCTTCGATACGTCTCAGCATCTAGCCTGACTGTCACTCTATAGTCTTTTTTACCAGTTCTCGTCACCTTTCTCATTGGCATTTAGATCTCCCCTGTTGTCATACATTATACGACACGAGGTCGGACATTGTCAATACCCCATGCAAACAAAAAGATGGTTCGTGCAACCGACTTATATGCTACGCGGCAGAATTATTATTGCCGGTTCTCTAGACGAAGGGGGTATTCCTTATCTTTTTTAACCAGCGTAGCTGTTTTACCAGTGTAGTCATTTACAAAATATGCTATAATTTAATTCTAGCTGTGGAGGGAAGATTGTGATGACTACTGAAAAGCAAAAGGTAATAGAAAAGGACAAACAAATTGAGAAAAGGTTAAAGGCGGTAGAAGTAGCTCGTGCTGTTAGGCATAAGATTGCCCAAGTCCACGGAGGCTTCCCTGATATCAATTCTTTGATTCGCGAAGCACGAGAGGGCACTGCCTCAAGCTATGAGTAAGGTGGTTGTAGATGCCAGCATAGCGCTTCGCTGGGTGCTAAGGGATGAAAAAGAAGCTCGCGTCGATGCCTTGTTAGAACAATGGGCAACCTCTCTTACTGAAATGCTAGTTCCACCTCTATTTCTAGCCGAGGTAACCAATGCCCTCTACCTGTCAGTAAAAAGAAAGCGTCTTACCTTAGCAGAAGCTGATTTAGCTTTAAGGGCCATTATGGAGCTAGGGATACAAGTAGCCGAACCATCTGGATTATACCCCCGAAGTCTCAGGTTGGCCGTCGAGTACGCTGCTACCAACGCCTATGATACCCAGTATGTAGCTTTGGCCGAAATGGAAGGCTGTGACTTATGGACAGCAGATGAGCGACTAGCTGCAAGCATGAAACCGTTACCTTCGTGCATTAAACTTGTTTAGTTAGGTTAAGCCAGCCCTCTTTGCCATGGAGCTGTGGAGCTAAATATTTCTAGGAAATTATTTTTCTAGTCGAAGGTTCTTTCCTCTCCAAAGACGCCGAACTCCAGCCTATCAATCGCTTCGGCCTGCTCTTTATTCTCAATCCTGATATATCTCATGGTTGTGTTAAGGCTTTTATGACCGGCAAGGTCTTTTATGGTGAAGGGCCCTACCCCCTTCTGATGCAGCCTGGTACAGAAGGTATGCCTCAAGATATGCGGACCTCGCTTGCTCTTCTCGATGCCAGCCAGCTTCAGGTATCTTCGCATCACCCAATAAACATAGCTACGAGTCAGATTGCCTCCTTTGTTTCCCACGAAGAACCAGCCATTTAGAGACAGGGGGCGTTTGGTTAGATACCTTGCCAGTATGCTCACCGCCTCACCGTTGAGATGGAGATATTGCTCTTTATTCCCTTTCCTGATTATTTTTATCTGACCCCTGCCAAGGTCAACATTGGCTAGCTCTAATTTTGTCAGCTCTGATACTCTCAGCCCGGCGTGAAGGAAGAGGATAACCATTGCCATGTCCCGTTCACGAACTTGTGGCCTAGCTTTTCGGGCTATCGTCCTCAAAAGGTGGATGCATTCCTCCTCAGTTAAGTATTCCGGCTCTTTCTCCGGTATCTTGGGACTTCTTATTGAGGCTGCCGGGTTTACTTCTAACCCCTCATTCTCTACCAAGTAGTTAAAGAATGACTTTATTGCTGCCAGCTTTCGCGCTCTGGTGGCACTGGAGTTACCTCTGCTGGTGGCTACATAGTCCAGATAGGCTCGAATGTCATGCCTGGTGACTTCGCCTGCGTTAAATTTACCTCGCTGATGCAAGAACGGAATGAGCCCTTTTCCCAGATCAAAGCGATAAGCCTCAATAGTGCCTGGGGAAAATCCCCTCTCAACCTGAAGATGATGAAGAAATCTGCCTAACCTGCTTTGCAATTTATTTGCCCCCCTTTCGGGCACTAGCATAGCAGTAGCTAAATCATTAACTAAATAGTATTTTTGTCAATACACCCTGGGCAAGAATGTTGCTGAAATTGACCCAAAAAGTGCCGACCCCCTTTGGCTTTTGCTCTCGTCATAAAGCTTTTCTAACATGCCTAGTCACGCGGACAAAAGGAAGCCCCCTCGTGGGGAAGGCACCCCTTTTGTTGGTCACAAAAGCTGGCACCGGCATACCCACTCGGGGGCATCTTATGATGCCTTCGCCGTGTGCTTGGGCTTTTCGCCCGTAGCTTTTGTGACCAAGATTATTGTAACACGAGAGCCGCTATTTACAACGCCGTCACAGGGTAACGCCAATCTTAGGATTTAGACCTTAGTTGCTATTCAGTACCAAGGGACTACTCAGACCACCTTCTAATGTCTAATTGGTAACTAAAATACTATTTAGTGGTATAAGTGGAAATACATATACTGATAGAGCCTATGAATATAAGTGCTAACGTCTAAGTGATATGCCGAGAGAAGACAACCGGAGGAAAGTGAAGCACATCCCGCAAATGGAGCTGTAGTTGGTAATGAAAAATACTGGTAAAACCAGAAAGCAGACGACTTTGAGTATCTCGAGAGAGACAAAAGCGTCCTTAGATTCGCTCAAGCACCCGGGGCAGAGCTATAACGGTCTCATTGGGGAGCTGGTCAAGTTTTGGAAAGATAAAGCAAAGCAAACCGGGAGGGCTGGAAGGGGGTGATGTGTATGTGATGACACGACTGCTAACCGATGAAAAGAAATCGACTTTAGGAGGATATAAAATCGGATGAAAGGGAAAATTTGTAGTATCTTGTTTGCCGTGGTGCTGGTGCTGAGCTTGAGTCTGGTGATGGCAGTGCCAGCAGCAGCGCAGGGGGGCATTTTCGTTACTCCTACCTCAGGCCTGGTTACTACCGAGGCTGCTGGGGAACCTGGCCCCAATACCTTCATCATTGTGCTTACCAGCGCGCCTACGGCTGATGTCACCATAGGGTTCAGCAGCAGCGACCTCACCGAGGGCACGGTATCGCCAGCCAGCGTCACCTTCACATCAGCTAACTGGAATGCGGCGCAGACGGTCACCGTTACCGGTGTTAACGATGACGTGGATGACGGTAACATCGCCTATAGCATCATCACCGCACCCGCCGTCTCCGGCGACCCCAACTACAGCGGTTTGGACGCCGCCAATGTCGGCGTGACCAATACTGATGACGACACGGCGGGCATTACCGTTACTCCTACCTCTGGCCTGGTCACTACCGAGGCTTTGGGCACTGCCACCTTCACTATTGTGCTTGACAGCCAGCCTACGGCTGATGTCACCATAGGGCTCAGCAGCAGCGACCTCACCGAGGGCACGGTATCGCCAGCCAGCGTCACCTTCACATCAGCTAACTGGAATGCGGCGCAGACGGTCACCGTTACCGGTGTTGACGATGCCGTGGGGGACGGCAATATCGCCTATAGCATCATCACCGCCCCGGCTGTCTCTGACGACCCCAACTACAGCGGTTTTGTTGTCGACGATGTTAGCGTGACCAACGAGGACAACGATCCGAGCATTATCGTTACTCCTACCTCAGGCCTGGTCACTACCGAGGCTGCTGGGGAACCTGGCCCCAATACCTTCACCATCGTGCTTAACACCCAGCCTACGGCTGATGTCACCATAGACCTCAGCAGCAGTGATACCACCGAGGGCACGGTATCGCCAGCCAGCGTCACCTTCACATCAGGTAACTGGGGTGACACGCAGGAGGTCACCGTTACCGGTGTTAACGATGACGTGGATGACGGCAACATCGCCTATAGCATCATCACCGCACCCGCCGTCTCCGGCGACCCCAACTACAGCGGTTTGGACGCCGCCAATGTCGGCGTGACCAATACTGATGACGACACGGCGGGCATTACCGTTGATCCTACCTCTGGCCTGGTCACTACCGAGGCTTTGGACACTGCCACCTTCACTATTGTGCTTAACAGCGAGCCTACGGCTAATGTCACCATAGGGCTCAGCAGCAGCGACCTCACCGAGGGCACGGTATCGCCAGCCAGCGTCGCCTTCACATCAGCTAACTGGAATGACGCGCAGGAGGTCACCGTTATCGGTGTTGACGATGCCGTGGTGGACGGCGATGTCGCCTATAGCATTGACGGAGTCTCCAGCTCTACTGACCCCCTCTACAACAATGTGACCTTCAGTGTTGGCGTGACCAACGAGGACAACGATGGGGGCATTATCGTTACTCCTACCTCAGGCCTGGTTACTACCGAGGCTGCTGGGGAACCTGGCCCCAATACCTTCACCATCGTGCTTAACACCCAGCCTACGGATGATGTCACCATAGACCTCAGCAGCAGTGATACCACCGAGGGCACGGTATCGCCAGCCAGCGTCACCTTCACATCAGGTAACTGGGATGACGCGCAGGAGGTCACCGTTACCGGTGTTAACGATGACGTGGATGACGGCAACATCGCCTATAGCATCATCACCGCACCCGCCGTCTCCGGCGACCCCAACTACAGCGGTTTGGACGCCGCCAATGTCGGCGTGACCAATACTGATGACGACACGGCGGGCATTACCGTTGATCCTACCTCTGGCCTGGTCACTACCGAGGCTTTGGACACTGCCACCTTCACTATTGTGCTTAACAGCGAGCCTACGGCTAATGTCACCATAGGGCTCAGCAGCAGCGACCTCACCGAGGGCACGGTATCGCCAGCCAGCGTCACCTTCACATCAGCTAACTGGAATGCGGCGCAGACGGTCACCGTTACCGGTGTTGACGATTACGTGTTGGACTTCAACATCGCCTATACCATCATCACCGCAGCCGCCGTCTCTGACGACCCCAACTACAGCGATTTTGTTGTCGACGATGTTAGCGTGACCAACAACGATAACGAGGAGGCGAGCACTATCATCATTATCCTCACCGAAATCGATAAGATTGAGGCTAAGCTGGATAACACTACCTACGGTCTAGCAGCCATTAAGACAGCCATCAATGGTCTGGGGACTGACATCGGTGCTATCAAGGCCAAGACTGACACTATTAACTGGGCCGACATCACCGGTCTGGGAACCAAGATTGATGACATTGAGGCTAAGCTGGATAACACTACCTACGGTCTAGCAGCCATTAAGACAGCCATCAATGGTCTGGGGACTGACATCGGTGCTATCAAGGCCAAGACTGACACTATTAACTGGGCCGACATCACCACCATCAAGACTGAAGTCACCAGCGATGAGCATGGTCTAGCCGCAATCAAGGAAGCTATCGATGCCATCGCCACTCCACCACCACCAGCCCTGAAGGCCAGTGCCATAGATGTGAGCATAGCGCGTAACGTGAGTCGTGAGATTGTTTCAGCGGGAGCGCAAGCCTTCTGGGGGCAGCTTACCGTTCAGAGCACGTATGCTGGCTACAACATCGAGGTCTGGGACGGCGATAGCTGGGTTCCGGTAGTGCCTGTTGGCGGGACGGCTCAATCTACCCAAGTGTCAGGCTTTGGGCTCAGGATACTGAATGACACGTACTACACCATTACGGTAGACTACGTGTTTGTCTACCATTCGGCTCCGTAGCCTATTGTTAGGCACGTGTCTAGAGAAAGGTGCGGGGCTCTTTGAAGGATGTGATACTCATGGAGCCCCGCCCTTTCTAGGGGGTGTGGATGGCGAAAACTGAAAAATCGGTCAAAGGGACTGCAGAGACCGTCAAATGTCGCAAATGTGGCTTTGACAGCCCGTTTTCCGAAGGAAAGTTCTGCCCAAACTGTGGGGCAAGGTTGGTGGCTACCAGTGCTGCTTTGGAAAAGGGTTTTGATAGCTTGGCGTTTCTGCATTTTGCCGGTGCTGCTTACCTCATCATAACCTTAGTGGCAAACTCGCTGGTTCAGGCATCCTTGCTTTTCCTCATCCCTTACATTCTGGTTGGTGTGTTCGGGCTAGTTGTGGGCTGGCAATTCTACAGTGGCAAACTGGTAAGGAGATGGACAAAAGGATTATCACTGGCGGTGGTAATTCTTGGCATTGCCATCACGGTCTCAGTATATGTCATTGGCGTGGGACGACTACAGGGGCTTATTGGGCCAGCGTGGGTAATTTTTGGCCTCAACGGTTGGGCACTAACGAGGGACTGGCGGAGGCTGTAAGGAAACTCCGGTGTGGGGGCGAGGAGTGAGAAGGTTAACAAGAAGCGAATGGGATATAGTCGCCAACCTAATGTCAAATGTATTGCTAATAGTATTGGCACTGGACCTGGTTTATCTCTATTTTGCTGGTCAGTGGTATGACCCACTTTCATGGGTAGAGAGCAGCGAACTGGTGGTCCTTTGCCTCATTTTAATATACAGCATCTATTGTATTCTGAGATTAAGGAATTCTTTGAGGCGGAAGGGGTAAGTGAAACTTAAAACAAGGGTCTTTGAGTTATCCAATGGGAAGTATCAAAACCTGTGTCAGCTAGCTCATGCTTCAGAGATAGCCCCAAGCCAGATTTACCGAGTGCGGCAAGGTAAGCGCTGCATCAATGAGAAGTTCATCATCGGGGCGATAAAAGCCTTCCCCGGGTATGAGTGATGACCTTTTTTATGTTGCCCCAGAGGGAGGCTAGGGTGAGTGCAGATAACAGGGCTGAGGTACGCAGGATAATTAAACAGCAAAGAACTGCGAGGGGGCTGACGCTGGGGAAGCTGGCCATTGTGTCAGGTCTATCTCCATCTCATTTGTGTCGCATAGAGAAGGGAGAGCGCTTCCCCTCGGCCCGTACTCTGTGGAAGATTGCCCGGCCTCTAGGCATGGATGAGACTGAGCTACTTCTTAGGGGTGGCTATCCGCCTATCCCAGTCTCCACCGAGGCTGAGAGGCCCCGTGGATTGAAAACCAGGGTCTTCGAGTTATGCAACGGGAAGTACAAGAGCTTCTACGAGTTGGCTCGAGCCATGGGTGTATCACCGTCTCTAGTTTACCGGGCGCGACAAGGTAAGCGCGGCATCAATGAGAAGTTCATCATCGGGGCAGTAAAAGCCTTCCCCGGATATAAGCTTGATGACCTTTTTTATGTTGTCCCGGACGAAAGCGGTGACCTCAAATTAGGCGTGAGGCGTGAGCGGCCGAGGCAAATTGTTAAGGCGAGTCCTACACCACAAAAGCCTGACCTTAGCTCTAAGGCTATGCTGACAATAAGGGATGTAGCTCGTCTTCTCAATGTACACATTAATACCGTAAGGCGGTGGAGTAATCAGGGGATGCTAAAGAGATATCGTATCGGCTCCCGGGGTGATAGGAGGTTCCGACGGGAGGACGTTGACGCCTTTCTTAAGGAGAGAGAAATTGAGTAATGACCTAGGTAAAATAGTCAAGCGCCGAAGGGTGATGATACCACTGACGTTGAAGGAGCTGGCTGCTGCTTCAGGGGTATCAGCATCACACCTGGGTCGCATCGAGAGGGGAGAGCGCTTCCCCTCAGCCCGTATCCTGCGCAAGATTGCTAAGCCTTTGGGCTCTGAGGAGAATGAGCTGCTTACCCTTGCCGGCTACCTGTCTCCCCAGCCTTCCAGCGGGGCTGAGAGGCCTAGTGCTGGACAATTGGACCCTTATGTGGCCGCGGTGCTATCACAGGAGCCGGTGGAGATACAGCGCGCTGTGGTCACCATCCTCACTATTATGAAGAGCATGGCCAGGGCGAACGACAGTAATATTGGCTTCGCCGAATACGTCCGTAGGAAATATCCTCAAGTTGATGAGGATACTATAACTATGATTCAGGATATACTAGAGCACCCGAAGGTTGCCCCTAAAGTAGGAGAGCGACCCGATGGCTAAGACAGGAGGAAGGCTGAAGGTACGACTCTATACGTCTGCTCATATTCTTGATGGATATATCGATGTCCTGCCCAAGCAACGGCTCCTAGATATCCTCAACGGTGTGCTGAGAGGGGCACTACGCACCAAAGGGGGATTCCTACAGATCAACGAGGCTGAATTATGTTCCTCAGACGGAACAAAGGTGACACTGCAATCTGCCTACATTAACAGGGCTAATATCCTCTTTGCCAGAGAGATTGAGGATGGCCAAACTCAGGGGCTTGGTGGCGAAGTTGGGCATAAGCTGTATCCCTTTGTCCGTAAGTCAGCTGCAGCTGTAAGGCTCTATATGCCGTTCTACACCTTAACCGGCCAGATGCATTGTGCTAAAGGTCAGCGCCCATCCGACGTGCTAAACACGGGAGAAAGGTTCTTAGCTCTCACAAATGTTCAAATAGTTTCCTCAGGAGGTAGCAGCGAGTTGGTCGGCTTTGTCGCTATAAACAAGGAACAAATCATTTCTTTGGAAGAAGGGGGTAAAATTTACAATTCAACAATGCGCTAATGCTTGATAAATAGCTGTAAGCAGGGAGGCGATGAGGCACTAGTTGTAAGCTTGGTCACTTGACTGGTGCGGAGCCAATGGTGAAACCGACCCGAAGCGGTCGGTTTTTTATTGCGAAGGCCTAGCCAATGGGGAACTATATGCAGACAGGCATCATAAGTAGAATTAAGGGTGGGGAACGAAGTTCGCCCAATATGAATTGGATTGGGCACGGGGCGTTTGTTAGCCTCAATATTGTTGATGCCTGGCTAACAAATCAACTGATAGGCATGGGTAGCCGTGAAGGTAACCCGGTAGCGGTTGCCTACGGTGACAACATGCTGGTTAAAGCGTTTCTGGCCTTAGCTGTGCTGCTGCTCTTGGTCAGGTTGGGCAGGTCAAAGCTTGTCTGGGTCCTCAACATATGTATGCTGGCGGTGGTGTTGTGGAACGGCAGTTGGCTATTAATTTCGTAGGCGAACTCGAGGATATGCTGGAGCGTCTGCCAAGGAGGATAGTATTCTTCGGCAGAGTGATGCTCTCATAATGTTGTTTTAGTTATATTTTTCATAGCTACGTAATACATCTTCTCCGGATAGTGGCCAATCAGGCTCACTATCTATTTTTATGCTCAGCCACATCTAGCATCCCTCCTGGGCAAGGCAAAATCCCTAATCTGCGATAGTAACTAAAACAACATTTAGTTGTAACATAATATTTTGACCAAGTGGTTGCAAGGTTACACAGACCTATCCAAGCCCAGAAGCTGGACGTCTTCGGCAAGGAAACTGATAGAAGAAAGGGGATTAACCGACGCAGAAGAGAAGAGGCTGGAGGGAGCCTTACCTTGTTCTGATCATTCACATAAGTGCCGACCCTGGACACCCTAGTCTCGGCTACGGATAGAAGAGGCTATTATGTCTAAAAGAAGCTTTGGTAGAGAAGCGCCTCCTTTAACTGGAATTACCCCCAAGGCTAGTGATACTCAGTCTGAGCTCGAAGAGCTAAAAAGAGCCCGAGATGAATTGGCTTTGCTCAGCAAGCTAAATAGAATCATTACCTCAAGCCTCGATATTAACCAGGTCAACGAGAGCTTCATTGAGGAATTAAGACGGGTTGTGGATGTGGATTGGGCGACCATTGTTTTAATCGAGGGGGATAAGCTTCGTTTCGTTACCCTATCAACCAGAATTGGCTCACTTTGGAAGCAAGGCGAGGTCATACCCCTGGAGAGCACAGCCACTCAATGGGTAGCTAGGCATAAACAAACCCTCATGGAGCCTGACCTCTCCAAAGAAAGGAAATTCTGGACTGGCAAACATCATCTAAAACAAGGAGTGAGATCTATTATTTATCTACCCTTGATACTCAAGAATGAAGTCTTTGGTGCTTTGATCATAGCCTCACGTCGCCCTAATGCCTACGGGGAGAGAGAGCTTTCCCTGCTGGAGCATGTTGCCAAACAAATTGTTAGCCCCATAGAAAATGCCAGGCTATATGAGGAAAATAAGCGTCGTCATGATCTGCTCCAGTCCATTAGCCATCTTACCAGAATTATTACCTCCGATGCTGATATTACCCGAGTATATGAAACCTTCGTCCAGGAGCTTAAAAAGCTAGTGCCATTTGACCGCGTCTCCATTGGTTTAAGAGAGGGAGACAAGGTAAGGTTCTTAGCTGTCTCCTCCACCATGCCAACTGAGATTGATGCTGGAAAAACCATTCCTTTGGAAGACTCGGTTCTGCAGTGGCTTATCCAACATAAGCAAACAAACATTGAAAATGGCTTCCTTAAAGAGCGAAGGTTCCCTGTGGATGAGCTTCACCTGAAGAGCGGTTTGAGGTCGGCTATAAGGGTGCCTCTCGTGGCTGAAGGAGAGGTCTTTGGCAGTCTCAACCTCACCAGCTCCGAACCTGACACTTACAATGAGTGGCATAAGGAAGTGCTGGAGCAGTTGTCTGCCCAGGTATCTGGTGCTATTAATAATGCCCGTCTCTATCAACTAGAAAAGACCCTTAAAGAGGACATCGCTAATACCGTGCTCCTACTAGAGAGGGAGAAGGGAGAGAGACTGCAGTTTATCAATGCCCTGGCTCACGAACTCAAAACACCTCTTACCTCTATTGTTGCCTCAGGAGGGTTATTGCTTGAGGAGCTCAAGAAGGAGAGACAAAGCCCGCGGGTAAGACTGACTGAAAACATACTCAGTGCTACCAAGAAGCTTGAGGCTAGGCTGTCTGAGCTTCTAGACGTGGCTAGGATGGGAAGCCTGAGCTTTAAGCTGAATTTGCAGCTCTTAGACATGCGGCTGGTACTGCAGAACATAGCGAATGAATTGTTGCCTGTCGCCGCTGAAAAACACCAAATCTTGATTCTGAATATGTCGCACTCAGTGCCTATGGTCAACGCAGATGAGCAGCGCTTGGAGCAAGTGCTGCTTAACCTTTTGAGCAACGCTATCAAATTTTCTGGGGAAAGCAGCGAAATACAACTCGGGCTGAGAAAAGAAGGTGCTGAGGTAGTGGTTGAGGTAAAGGATAACGGTCCCGGCATTTCCAAGGAAGAGCAGGCACGATTGTTTACCCCCTACTATCGAATTGAGGCAGATAGGCAGCGCTTCCCCGGCCTAGGCCTAGGGCTTGCCTTGAGCAAACAATTGGTGGAATTGCACGGGGGCGAGATGTGGGTGGAGAGTGAGTTAGGGAAGGGTAGCACCTTCTCCTTTTCCCTACCTGTTGCTGAGCAGGAGGAAGAGGATATGCAAACCAGTAGCCAGGGGGCGGAGTAATAATTTGTCTAATGGAGAGTAATCTTGAAGGCGTTGATAATCGAGGATGCTCCAGATATTGTTGAAACTTTCTCTTTGTGTTTTGAGCTACGCTGGCCTGGGGTCGAAGTAATATCCACTGCAGAAGGAAACAAGGGATTAATTCTGGCTGAGACTGAGTCCCCGGATGTCATTATCCTTGACCTTGGTCTGCCTGATATGGATGGCCTTGAAGCACTTAAGGGTATTCGCTCCCGGTCTAATGTGCCAATTATCATCGTTACGGTAAGAGGCGATGAAATAGACAGGGTAAGAGGGTTAGAACTGGGGGCTGATGATTACATTATTAAGCCCTTTAGCCACATGGAGCTTCTGGCACGAGTACATGCTGTCCTGCGCCGGGCTCACATGGCAAAACTTGAAACTGAAGAAAAGTCCTTCCATGCCCCGGGACTGACCATTGATTTTGCCACTGGAACTGTGACCGTTAACGAACGGACGGTAAGCCTAACCCCTACTGAATATGAGTTGCTCCATTATCTGGTACTGAATGAAGGCAATGTGCTTACCCACCGGGCGCTGCTGGAGAAGGTGTGGGGGGAAGAATATACTGATGCTCCTGAGTACCTCAAGGTTTATATCCAACGCCTGCGCAATAAACTGGAGGTAGACCCCAGTAACCCTCAACTCCTTATCAGCGAGCGAGGCGTGGGTTATAAATTTGTTAAGCCGTCATCTGCCTAGCTAACCGCGGTTATCAATTCCTCTCAAAAATATTTACCGTTTATTTACCAAACCTTTACCTATTATTTACCCATTTTTACCTGAATATTTACCCTACTCTGGTACTATTACTTTAGTACTAAGTTAAGTAGCTATCTGACAGGTGAAGGTTACCAAGGAGAAAAATGAAACGGCTATTTCGGCAAATCTCATGGGCTTTACTGCTAGCACTGAGCTTCAGTCTGGTAATGCTGATAATGGCAGTGCCGGTGCTGGCAGCTACCGCCCCATCAGCAACAACCAATGCGGCCACCAACGTCACCAGTACCACGGCTACCCTCAACGGTACAGTCACCCCCAACGGCGGCTATACTACGGTCACCTTTAAATACGGCACCGACTCTAACTTGACGACCGGCACCACTGTTGACGCGGTTCCACATTATCTGGAAGGTCATCTTGGAGCGACGGCGGTGAGCACGGCGATCAGCAGCCTGACGGCTGGAACCACCTACTATTTCCGGGTCATTGCAGAGAATAACCAGGGGATCACCAACGGGTCTATTCTCTCCTTCGCCACCCTGTCCGCGCCCACCGTGACCAACTCTACCGGGGCATCAAGTGTTACCCATAACTCAGCCAGGTTAAACGGCGAGATTACCAGCACTGGTGGCGAGAATCCCACCGTCCATATTTACTGGGGTGACAATGATGGTGGCACTACCCCGGGTAGCTGGGACAACGATGTCAACCTGGGAACTAAAGGGCTAGGAACTTTCTTTACTGATATAGGCAGCTTAAACTCAGGCACTACCTACTATTACCGATGCTATGCGGTTAACTCAGCCGGCAGTGACTGGGCAGGCACTACCGCCCAATTTACTACTCCCGGCATAACCGTTACTCCCGCCTCTGGTCTGGTCACCACTGAGGCTGGGGGCACAGCCACCTTCACCATCGTATTAACCTCTCAGCCTACGGCTGATGTCAGCATCAGCTTGAGCAGCTCTAATACCTCCGAGGGTACAGTATTACTAACAAGTGTCACCTTCACGTCGGGGAACTGGAATACCCCCCAGACGGTCACTGTAACCGGTGTTGACGATTTCGTAGTTGACGGCAATATCGGCTATACCATTATCACTGCGCCAGCTACCTCCACTGACCTCAGCTATGACGGCCTTGATGCCGCCGATGTTAGCGTCACTAATAATGACAATGATGTGACCCTGACGGTCAACGTCGTCGGCAGCGGCAGTGTCAGCAAAAATCCCGACCAGGCGACTTATGCCTCCGGCACTTCAGTACAGCTGACGGCAACACCTGCTTCTGGCTGGAGCTTCAGTGGTTGGAGTGGAGACCTGAGCGGCTCTA
>Ga0315282_10009025_pt1 | contig 15940 bp, 16 predicted proteins | sample YL17G07_20_MG_FD_203693 | JGI IMG/M metagenome (GOLD analysis project Ga0315282, IMG submission 203693) | Sediment microbial communities from Yellowstone Lake, YNP, Wyoming, USA - YL17G07_20 | ecosystem: Environmental > Aquatic > Freshwater > Lake > Sediment | place: USA: Wyoming | collected...
TATAAATGGAGTAAGCATTTTATTTTTATCTTTGCCTTTTTTATAATCCATGTTTATTTATTGATTTTCTTATAATTTTATATTTTGTTTACAAAATATTAAATGTATATTTTTCCCCTTAATTTTTTGCTATATACTACGCTTTATCCTTGACACCCTAAAACCCCTGTTATATACTACATATAATATGCATAATATGTAGTATTTAAGTAAAATGCCGATTTTTAAAGAAATTCATAAAAATTAGACGAAAACCAGACAAATAATAGACTTATGGCAAGAAAAAAATTACCGACAGTTTTAGAGCCGGAGGAAGCTCAAAATTTATTAAAGCAGCCTAACAAAAGATACCCGACAGGGCTTAGAAACAAAGCCATGCTGTCTTTAATGCTGCACTGCGGGCTGAGAGTTTCTGAAGTAGTTAATCTAAGACCGTGTAGTATTAATTTAACCAAAGGCAAACTAAGAGTAGAAAGCGGCAAGGGCAGTAAGGACAGAGACTTGGCAATACCTGATTATTTAACAGATCTTCTTAACAGCTGGAGAAAGAGGCGACCTGAAAGCAGCTACTTCTTCTGCACCCTTAAAGGTAAAAAACTTTCTATCCGGTATATTCAGCAAATGGTTAAAAGATATGCCCAGAAAGCCGGCATAAACAAAAGAATTTCACCCCATACCTTAAGGCACACTTACGCCACGCAATATTATAAGCAGACCAAAGATATTGAAACCTTAAGAAGAATCCTGGGCCACTCAGATATCAGCACCACGACAATTTATATCACCCTGGCCAATATTGATGTTGAAAACGGTATGAAAGCTTTTAAAGGATTTATTTAACTTTCCCTCTCTTCATTAAAAATAGTTTAGTGTTGGGCTTATTTCCTCATCTTTAAATATAGGGGAAGCTATACTCTCCCCCATATTTAAAGATTTCTTTTTCTTATTTCTGAACGCACTAAAGCATTAAAAGAAAAAGATTCAATTCTTTCTTTAATTATTTATTGCAGAATGATAACATGAAAATCCAGGATCTCGGATTTTGCAGTACTTAAAAAAACGTAGTGCACTTCCTATTGACAAGTCTATGATAAAATATCTTTATCATAACTTAAATTTTAAGAGAGATGCACATGAAATACATAGGTTTGGATTTACACAAAAAAAGTATTTTCGCAACAGTTTTGGGTGGTGATGGTAAAATTTTATCAAAAGTAAATTTAGGATCTAAAAGGGAAGATTTAAGCTATTATCTTAATGCTCAAGGCAAAGGTGATGACAGTATCTGTAGCAATAGAAGCCAGCTATAACTGGCTTTACTATTATAGGATCCTTGAGGATATTACAGATAATATTGTAGTTGCCCATCCATTAAAGACAAGAATAATTGGTGAGGCAAGGGTGAAGACAGACAAAATTGATTTAAGAAGTGCTGGCCTATATGCTAAAAGCCGATATGCTTCCCAAAGTATATATACCGACAAAGACTGCCATGGAAAACAAAATGCTTCTTAGGTCAAGAATATCTCTTGTCAGGTTAAGAACAGGCCTAAAAAATAAAATACATGCAATAATTGATAGAAACAGGGACGTCTACACGGGTCTTGAAAACTTATCTGATATATTCGGCAAGACCGGCACTTTTATGCTTTCAAGCATAAAAATACCAAATCCTGATTATATGATACTTGCAAACTATCTTGACTTAATTGCTGATATAAATAAAAAGATAGCAGATATTTCAAAAAGAAATAGACAAAAGAATAACTCCGGATAAAGATATAGAGCTTCTTAAAACTATTCCGGGTATAGGTACCATTACCGCATTTATCCTAAAATCTACTGATAGATGATATTGGCAGGTTTATCTCAAAAGAAAAGTTTACGTCCTATGCGGGACTTACCCCATCAATTCATCAGTCAGGAAACAAGTCATACGCAGGCAAAATTACAAAACAGGGAAATAAATTTATACGCTGGGCACTAACTTAAGGCAGCCCATATTGCAATAAGATTTAGCAGCTACTTCAGGTATTATTACAACAAGGTAAGAGCCAAGCAGGGTGCAAATAAAGCTATTATTGCTGTAGCAAGGAGAATGGCTGAAATTGTATATGTTTTATTAAAAGAAAAAAGACAATATATTGAAAAACCAATATTTTTTTCCTAAATGGCTGCCCTTACCTATTTTTAACCATAATGGGTTGTCAGAATGATTAGGGAGCCGCAAACGAATAACTATTGTGTACTATTAAGGTACGGATAGATGAATGATTAATTGGATCTATTTAATAGTTTTAGGTTTTAAAAATATTGTTTAATATTTAAGATTATAGGTGAGTATAGGTGCATAAATTTTTTAAGTCGAAATTAGTTGACAAGGATTTTTATAGATGAAATAGGACAATATTGCAAAAGAAATTTCTCACTTTTGCAAGTAAGCCATTGCAGGCACCGACCAATATAATATCCTTATATTGATAGTCAAAATCAAATGTAAGGAGGAACCTAAAAGGATGCTAGCAATGCCCCAAGTATATGATATAAGAAAACTATACTTTGAAGGAAAGCAAAAATATCAGTCAGATATTCAAAGCAACAGGCTTTGATCGAAAAACAGTAAGAAACTAACAATTATTGCATGGGAGACACTAAGTCTTTATTATAAAAATTCAGCAAGTAAAGATAATACAATGTCTGCTGAAGCAGAAGGAAAAGGCAAAAGGAAGATAATTCTGGCTTTATTATTGCGGGTGACAAGCACACAGAGGGTTGCAATAAATCCCGGGCAAGGCTAATAAAGAAAATCTATTAAGTCGAACCCCTGGTTTGCCCAATATGGGGAGCTCCCCATATTGTAACACTCTACATATTGTCCTAAGTGTGGTGGAAAAATAAGAATAATTACATTTATAGAGGATTATAAGGTAGTTAAGAAAATACTAAATTACCTGGGGATATTTTAATTTAAAAGAGACAAACCCCCACCAAAGATGCTACTGGTAGCTGATGTATTTGATGACCGCGATGTGACGATTATATAGATAGTGACTACACAGATTTTTTAGACTAAAATAAAATTTCTGCTTTAAGGGTCTGCCTAAAAACAAGTACAATGTGGGTGAAAAATGACACAAAAGCAAATTCTTATAAATTACATCAATATTCCTGTCTCTTTCCCCTTCGTTTGATGGAAGATGTTCGTGTGTGTCTATTATTTCAAGGGTGTTGATATAGCTTAAGATTTCGTTATATATCTGATTCATAATATGCTCCGTTTATTTTTTGATGAGTCTGTGTATTCACATCTTTTGCTGTCATCGGTTAGATGTTTTTGTTAATATTTTTTTAAATTAAAAAATCGGGTTAAAGTCTTTATCAAATCCGCTGATCCGCTTCTTTGAACTATATATTATTGCAGCATACTTGCATTTAATTGTCTGCCCGGGTTTAAGTGATAAAAAATCTTTATTTTTTAAAACTTCATCAAAATTGTCCGGCAGAGAAGACCACGGCTCAAGCGCTATATTGTATGTCCTGCCATACCACGGATATCCATAAACTCCCCTGTAGATCATCCACATCCAGAGATGTTTAAAAATATTTTTATCCCAGACCATTCCAAAACCCAAACCCAGATTTGGATTTGTTATTCCGTACCAGCCCTCAGCAACATTTTCCAGGTATGCAATATATGCAGTTTTGGAATCGGCGGACATTATTTTGCTTAAGTCCAGGGTGCCTCCACTGACGCTTTCTATGTAAGGCCACTGAAATTCCTTATCCAGTGGGACAATCTGATTTGGAGACAGACTTTCTTTATAAGTTTTTGCCTTTTTTGCTTTCGGAACATCTATTATGCAATTCTCGTCCAGGAAAGGAATACCGACTGCCGGATGCTGACCCCAGCTGAAATTAAATGCTTCATCCCCCTCATTTGCAACAGTCTCTTCGATTTCAAGAAAGCTTGAATTTTCACTGATTACCATGCGCTTCTCAACAAAAAATGGGGTTCTTTGCATTCTGATAAAAAGCTTTACAATAACTTTTTCGGGACTATCCTCTTTAACAATATATTTAAACGGTAGTGTAAATAATTCCCCGTGCACCCCCATTTCAGTCTTGCCCAAGCTTACCTTCTCACCTATTGTAGGAAGCATATCCTGCCAGCCTCCCTCGTAAATATCCAGGAAATTGCCTTTGGGACTTTCCTTTGTAAATGGAGTATTCCGTGTACCATTCAGCTCAATGGGGCTTTTCCACATGAAATCTATATCTTCAGGCTTATACAGGAATTCATAAATATCTGAACCTTTGTCAAGGTAAACAGATATCCTGATTTTTTTATTTTCCAGGACAAGCGAGCGATAGCCATTCTCAATAATTTCCTTAAATCTACAACCGTAATTCCTTGTGTGGTGATATTGATTTTTAAAACTATTATTCATCAGCTATTCTCCATTAATTATATTTAGCTTCCAGCCAGTTGCTGCCAGGTAAAACAATTTTTGGCTAATGCTCTCTTAGGATTATAAACTTATTGAGTTTGACTTTATAAGACTCTAAATTTTAAGCAATCATTCAACAAGAATTAATTGTTAAAAAAAATTAAAAAAATATTACAATATTTAATATAATATGATATTATATATAAAAATAAAATAAAAACAACTACCAAATTTTATATAATATTATAAAATATTAAATATTATACCCTGGTAATCAGGAATTTTTAAAAAAAGGAGAAAATATGAAGAAACTGGAACAATATTTTGGCTATACGGAAGAAGATTTAAGGATTTTTAAAGATGAATTTATGGAATTTTTACCTGAAAGAATAATAGACTCTCACGTCCATTTATGGAATAAAGAATTTTTTAAAAGTAGTATACCCGCAGAAAGATTAGATCAAAACCCGTTTTTGGATTTAGGTTTTGAAGCCTTTTCATTTGAAGATTTTAAAACAATAAAAGATAAGCTTTTCCCAACAAAAGAGTATAATGGTATTTTTTTCGGCCTGCCTCTAAAAGAAATGGATCTTGACAAGAACAACGATTACATCCAAAATATTTGTAAGGCCAACAATACTTATGGACTGTATGTCCCCGACTCTAATTTAAAGAAAATACCTGCGGATTTCTTTGCAAAAAGATTTATCGGATTTAAACCTTATCCAGATCTGGTAGAATACGGTGCTCCTAAAGATTTTTCTAAATTGGACATAGATGTTAGTATTTTTGATTTTGTGTCTAGGAATGTTTTAGAGTTTTCAGAAGAATATGGTCTCATTTTGCTTTTACACATTCCTGGAAAAGATAGGCTAAATGATAAAAGGAATATTGAGGAGATAAGAACTATTGGTACAAAATATCCAAATATAAAAATCATTCTTGCTCATGCTGGAAGATCTTACTGTTATGAAGACATCAGAGAAAGCATAAACTACATTAAAGATATTAAAAATCTATATGTTGATACTGCAATGATAAACAATGTGCTGGTTTTAAAAGTTCTTCTGGAGGAACTTGGCCCGGACAGGATATTATATGGAAGTGATTTTGCAGTTGCGGCACTAAGAGGTAAAAACGTAGATATCAATAATAAACATTATTTCGTAACCGATACACCGAAAAACTGGAGTTTGTCTTCGTCCTATATGAAACTGGAAAGCTTTACATTTTTTGTTTATGAAATAATAAGAGCAATAAAAAGAGCTTCTTGTTTTACCAGTACCGATAAAGAGAAAATCAACAATATTTTTTATGGCAATATTAAAAGATTAATAGACAATATAACAGCTTCATGAAAACACTTGGCATAGGAATGGCCGGATACGGCTTCATAGGGAAAGTCCATACATTATCATTTTTAAATCTACCATTCTTCTATAAACCGCTGCCAGTAAAATTAAAACTTGTCGGGGTGTGCTCATCGCCAATCTCTGATGCACAGGAAGGGACATCTCAGGCAGGCTTTGAGTTTGCAACGGATAACTACAAGGATTTACTGAAAAGAGATGATATAGATATAATATCTGTATGCACCCCAAATTATATGCATAAGGAAATAGTAATTAATTCACTTAAGGCCGGAAAACACATAAACTGTGAAAAACCACTTGCAATGAATCTTGCAGAGTCAAAAGAGATACTCGAAGCTGCAAATAAACATCCAGGTCTTGTAGCACAGATGTGCTTTGAGTTTAGATACACCCCTGTAACACTTCGTGCAAAACAATTAATCGATGAAGGTTTTTTAGGAAGAGTGTATAGCTTAAGAGTCATATACCTTCATGCCGGAAATGCTGATCCAAAAAGAACTGCCTACTGGAAGATTCAAAAAAAATATAGTGGAGGGGGATCTCTATTTGACTTAGGTCCCCATATAATAGATTTGGTAAGATTTCTGCTTGGAGATTTCAAAAAAGTATTTGCAAGGCTAGATACATTTGTAAGACAAAGACCGGTAGCAGGAACTCCCGGACAAATGCAGGATATAGATACGGAAGACATGGCACTTATGTTATTTGAGCTTGAAAATGGAGCAGTAGGCACCATGGAGGCAACAAAGATTGCAACAGGTGCAAATGACGAGATAAGGGTAGAAATTCACGGAGACAAGGGTGCAATCAGGTTTAACACCATGCAGCCAAACTACCTTGAGGTTTACGATACAAAAGATGCAGAAGAACCTATAGGAGGCATGAGAGGATTTAAAGCAATCGAAACTGTACAGAGATATCCAAAACCGGCTCTTTCGTTTCCCGGACCCAAATTTTCAGTGGGCTGGATAAGATATCATATGGGAAATACTTATGATTTTGTAAATAATATTATTGAAGCTAAAATGCCTGATGCTAACATATACGCAGGATATAAAGTCCAGGAAGTAATGGAAGCTGCTGTAATTTCAGATAAAGAAAAAAGATGGGTCTTGCTGCCTTTAGAATAAAAAACCTGATACAATAGATCATATATGATTTATACGCTTACTTTAAATCCCGCTCTTGATATTACAATATCAGCTGACTCTTTAATAAAAAACAGCATAAATAAGACGCACCTGAAATCAGTTTCTGCCGGAGGAAAAGGATTCAATACATCAAGGGCTTTAAACTGCCTGGGTGTTAAAAACAGGGCCGTCGCACTATGCGGTGGAATTTTTAGAAAAGACATTGAAAAGCTTCTTAATGATGAGAAGATAGACTTTCATATAATTCACATAAGCGACAGTACCAGGGTAAACATAAAATTAATTGAACAAAAATCAGAAAAGCTTACAGAGCTTAATGGAGAAGGACCTGTAATTGGAAAGGATGAAATTGAAAATCTCATGGATTTTATTAAGAATATAAATCCGAAACCGGGCTATTTTATAATCTCGGGAAGCCTTCCGCAAAACGTTGATGAATCAATTTATTTTAACATTATAAATATCTGCAAATCTTACGGTATAAAAACATTGCTTGATGCCTCCGGCAAGCCCCTGTATCACGGAATGCTTGCAGTACCTGATATTGTAAAGATCAATCAAAATGAACTAGGTGAAGTATCTGATAAATATTTCAATCTTAAACCGGAAGAGTTAATAAGGAGATCTCTTCTTAAAGGTTTAAAAATGATAATGATTACAAATGGACCTAAGCAAATCCAGTATTTCGATCAGCTCAATTTTTATACTATCATACCTTCGGACATAAAAGGACTATACAAAACAGGCGCGGGCGACTGTGTAAATGCCGGTCTTATCTATGCTCTGAAGAATAATTTTGAAATTGAGGAAAGACTGAAGTTTGCTGTCTCATGCGGGAATGCAAATATTTTAAGTGAAATTCCCGGCAGGTTTGAAATAAGCCAGGTGTATGACTTGATCCCCAATATTAAAGTTCAAAAGCTTTCATAAGAACAATTTTTTTTAACAAACAGCAAAAACTTCTTATAGAAAAAACACATTCAAATTGATATTGACAATACTAAATAGTATATTCCCTTTTTAGATTCTGGTTTTAATAAATCCCTTCAACTTTAAAAATCCAGCCTCAGAAGCATTCAGGGTATCCTCAACATCCCTATCGGTATGAGCAAGGGATAAGAACCAGTGATGGTTCGGATGAAGAAATACTCCCCTTTCAATTACTTCGCCAAAGAATATGCTCTTGCACTTCTCGTTTAGCTCATTATCATTATATGTAAACTTAAGCATAGGTATAACTGGCAGGCCAAGCATTTGGGCATTTATTTCATAATCATTAATTAATTTCTCAAATCCCTTTACAAGCTTTGTACCTTTTTCCCACATATACTCTATGCCGTTTCTGTTTTCTATTTCCTCTATAGTCTTAAGAGCTGCTACCATTGGAAAAGTATTGGGGAAAAAAGTACCCGATATTCTTGTTTTAACACTTGGCTCCATAATATCTTTTTTACCCATTACAACAGATATGGGATAACCGTTAGCCATAGCTTTGCTAAAGCAGGCCATGTCAGGATATACTCTATAGTACTGCTGGGCTCCTGCCATGGCTACTCTAAATCCTGATCTTATCTCGTCAAATATAAGGACTGCATTATTTGCCTTTGTAATTTCTTTTACACCTTCCAGAAATCCAGTCTTGGGTAGCTCCTTTGATGCTTCAAAGGGCTGCATTATAACGCAGGCAATGCTTCCCTTGTTTTTATTAAATACATCTTCAAGAGAGCCAAGGTCATTGTATGTAAATGTTAGTATGTTTGTTACATCAGATTTGGGCACTCCGAAAGGCTCCCTGTCTGTACCGGCTCCGCCATAGCTCCAGTCATGCCAGCCATGATATCCCCACCTTATTACCTTGTCTCTGCCCGTATATACTCTTGCAATTCTAACTGCTGCTGCAGTTGCATCCGAGCCACTTGTTAATAACTTTGCCATGTCAAACCACGGCATTATACTAAGAAGCTTTTTTATTAGCTCGTTATGTATTGAGTGAAACAGTGTAAAGCAGAAGCCCTGCTTTATGTTTTCTATTACTGCATTATCCACATTTTCATTGTTATGACCGAGCACCAGTGGACCGTATGAGCATACCCAGTCAATAAATTCATTGCCGTCTGCGTCCCAAGTATGCGAACCTTTGCCATGGCTTAGGAATATAGGATATTTTCCCGGAATAAATTTTGCCGGTTGTCTTTCGCTTGTTACTCCTCCCGGAGAAAGCGTTTTGGCTTCTTCGTACAGTCTTTCTGATTCAGTAAAATTCATATTGCCTCCTTATAAAAATAAAAATTTAATTTATTGTCAAAATTTAAAACTTTTTAATATTATATGATATTTATTAAATTAAATATAATTAATATTACACATAATATCATATAATATAAAATATTTACATTTTTTAAGGAAATTGTCAGCTTCCCGAATACGTCCAGGATACTCGCAATCTCCTTTTTACGGATATATTCCCCTGAGCTTCATAGCCTGGGCAACTCTTCCCACTGCAAGGGCAAGGGCTGCATTTCTCATGTCAAGCTTTCTTTTAGTGGAAAAATCATATACTTCATAAAATGCTTTTTCCATAATGTCTCTAAGCTGAAGGTTTACTTTTCTTTTGCTCCAGAAGTATGCATCATTTCCCTGAACCCATTCAAAGTATGATACAGTTACTCCGCCACTGTTACACAGCACGTCAGGAATTATAAATATGTTATTGTCCTTAAGTATCGGGTCTGCAGCAGGAGTGGTCGGAGCATTTGCCCCTTCCGCTATAATCCTTGCTTTGATGTTTGCTGCATTTTTTTCTGTTATCTGATTTTCAAGGGCAGCAGGAATTAATATGTCGCATTTTGTTTCAAAGAATTTTAAAGGGTCAAATTTTTCTGCTTCCGGATAACCTGCAAGAGCATTACCCTTAGTAAATTCTGATAATTTGTAAGGATCAATTCCGTTTTTGTTTTGTATTGCTCCGGTTACATCAGCTAACGCTATTATTTTAAATCCAAGGTCATGTAATATCTTTGCAGCATGTGATCCTACATTTCCAAAACCCTGAATTGCTACAGTTAAACTTGACGCATCAATGCCAAGAACCTTAAGTGCTGAAAGCAGGGTATATACTGCTCCTCGGCTTGTTGCCTCTTCTCTTCCCTGGCTTCCTCCAAGTTCTATTGGCTTTCCTGTTACAACCCCTGGAACCATATATCCTTTTGCTATTGAGTAAGTATCCATAATCCATGCCATAATCTGTGCATTTGTTCCAACATCGGGAGCAGGAATATCTTTTTCAGGACCAATAAAGGGGAGAAGCTCATAGGTGTATCGCCTTGTTAAGTTCTCAAGCTCTTTTTTTGATATTTTTGAGGGATCTACTACTACACCACCTTTTGATCCGCCAAATGGAATGTTAACTAGAGAGCATTTCCATGTCATAAGCATTGCAAGAGCTTTTATTTCATCAAGAGTTACATCCTGATGATAGCGTATTCCCCCTTTTGCAGGACCCCTGTTGGTATTGTGCTGGACACGATATCCTTTAAATATGTCAATGTCACCATTGTCCATCTTGACAGGGACAGTTACTTCAAGTATCCTTCGGGGTTCGCGCAGGTATTTTATTACTCCGGGCTTTAAATCAAGAACTGACATTGTCTGATCTAGCCTGGCAAGTGTCATTTCCCATACATTTGGTACGTCAGCCATTGTTAATTCTCCTTTGAAATAAGTTTTTAATCAGCTTTGATTAAAATATTAAAATAAAGTTTTGAAATCCGCCAAAAAATTAATAGCAAAGCATATAAATAAAAAACAAAAAAAAATTAATAATAAAAAATAATCCTGGATTTTATATAATTGCACTTTTCCCGGACTCTTCAGTTCTTATCCTTATTGCGTCCTCCACAGGGATTACAAATATTTTGCCTGAGCCGAATTCTCCTGTCTTAGCAAGCTTAACTATTGTTTTTATTACATTATCAACAATATCTTCATCTACTACTATCTCCATCTTTATCTTAGGTAAAAATTTTACCTCTCTGTTTGGTTTGTTGCCGTTAGTATATCCACGTTGCTTTCCAAATCCTTTTACTTCAGATATGCTCATCCCTTCAACCCCAACTTCAAAGAGCGCATCTTTGACTTCATTAAGCTTAAATGGCTGGATGAAGCATTCTATTTTACGAAGCATTATCAGTCGCCCCCTCTCTTTATTGAAATATTTTTAATTTTTTAAAAAACAGTAAAAAAAAATAAATTAATTTAATAAAGCTAAAACATTCATATATTGCTTATTGTAGCACTTTTATGATTATAATAATTATATTTTAATTGTCTTATAATAAAGAGTACCTATTCTAAGCCCCTTAAAGTAGTTCCAGCCCCAGGACTGCCCGAATGAATCCTCAGATCCCAGATAGTCATAGGTTGCTCTATCTTCTTTTGTATATGGTCCGTTGTGAGTGGGACTATCTGTATCAATTCTTATCTCATTGTTTCCTTCCATGGCAAATGTAAAGCCTCCAAAGAAAGGCTCATCTGTACTCATGCTTAGCTACCTTCCTATAAGATGACCTGAGCAGTCATTTAACTTAAATACATTAAAGACCCTATCTGGAGTTAGCTTAAATGAGCTTCTTTTATATGTAGCATGAAAATAACCAAGGGAACTGTCCCAACTATCAAGGTTTTCATACTCCACATGGGATGAATGGAATGTATCAAGTTCTGTATCATTTCTTACGCACACCCTGCAGGATTTTTCAAAGGGCATTGGTATAAAACAGTTATAGCTTTCGGGTACATGTTCAAAGAATATGTTTGAGTAATGGCTGCACTTTCCGTTTAGCCCGTCACAGAAAAAGTCTGCCAAAGGTACCTGCACTGAAGGTGTTTTTTCATAATTGTAATAAATTAGAAGAACTATTCCTCTTGGCATTGCCTTCCCCCTTTCCTCTTCAAAGGTCTGCACCTCATGTTTTGTTGTATGGATCCAGTTTATTACCGCAGGACTTTAATGTAGGCAACTTCAATTGTTTTACCTGCATCAAGGCTATCAAGGTATGGATGGCTGTCATATTTCCAGCCGTTATACTCTATACCTGTTTTTACTTTTTTTAGTCTTGCAAGATCGATATCGTATAGTATTAATTCATTTCTCCTTTGCTCCTTTAAATTTATTTATTGGTGATTGTGGCTTGATTATTATTTAACTTTTTGACTTTTTAAGCCAATTCGCAGCATATTACAAAAGGATGAAAATATATTTTTATAATCAATTTATAATAAAAAAATATTCTATTTATCTGCTATTATCTCTCAATTACTTATATTTTTATTCCTTCAATCCTGTCATTGAAACACCTGTTATAAAATATCTTGTAAGGAATATATATAATATTAGCGTAGGAATACTGGCAAATGTAGAGGAAGTTAACTGGCCGATATAATTTATTTCATAAGTGCCCGCAAATAAGGCTACGGCTTGAGGAATAGTCCGCATATTATTGGAACTTGAAATAATCAAAGGCCAGAATAATTCATTCCATACATTTAATGCCTGTATAATTATAAATGAAATCAGTGGCACTCTGATCAATGGCAAAGCTATAGTAAAAAAAATCCTGAATTCACCTGCACCATCGATTCTTGCAGCCTCCATAATTTGGTCTGGAACCGAATACATAAACTGCCGTACTAAAAAAACACCAAAAGCATTCAGACACATGGGTAAAATAATTCCCGGAAAAGTATTTGCCAAACCCATCCTTGAAACTAAAAGAAACAATGGGATCACTATTGCGGTAAAAGGTATCATCAGAGTAGATAAAATCATAATAAAAAGAAAATTATTGCCCCTGAACTTATATTTCGCAAACCCATAACCGGACATAGCACTAAGAATTGTTGCCAGCACTACCGCTCCAACTGTAATTATTATGGAATTGATGTAATACCTGGTAAAATTTAAATCCCCATAATTCCAAAAATCAAAAAACTCCCTGAAATGCCATTTTGACGGGAAAAATCTTAAAGGAATTGCCAGCAATTCTTCTTTACCTTTAAAACTGCTTATAAATGTATAAAAAAAAGGGAAAATAAAAATTACTGTAACAATACTGAGAGATATATATAAAATAGTTCTTACTGTAATATTTTTTTTATTCACTTTCTAAAAAATCTCCATACTTAAATCTATTACATTTATGTTTTTATTGTTTTTAATCATTCGGGGATGTGAGCACCCGTATTTGAATAAGGGCGAAAATAAATAAAATAATGAAATAAACTACCGAAACGGCGCTTGCATAACCTATTTTTGTCTGCTTAAAACCAAGATTGTATATATACAAAGCCAGTACCTCTGTTGCATTTGAGGGACCTCCCTTGGTTAATACATATTGAATTGGAAAAGCCCCGAATGTAAATATTACACAGGAGATAAACACTAGAATTATCGTATTTTTCATACTGGGGATAGTGATATAGATAAGTTTTCCCCAGAATCCTGCACCATCGATATTTGCCGCTTCATAATAAACTACCGGTACATTTAAAAAACCGGCAAAAAATAACATTATATATACTCCAGCAACTTTCCATACTATTACCATCATTGTAGTATAATTAGCTATTTTTACAGATGAGAGCCAGGGTATTGCGGTATTAAAAAGTGATGATGTTATGCAGGTTACAATTCCAAGATTATTAAAGATATACCTAAAGCCAACTGCCGTTCCTACAATGGACAGAACGACTGGAATAAAAAAGGCGCTTTGATAAAACCTTCTTAGTTTGGTAATAGTACTTAACCCATAGGCCAGCCAAAAAGAAATTATCATAAAAAAAAATACACTTATTAAAGTATAAACAAGAGTGACTTTTAAAGAATTAAGAAATCTGGCATCTGATATTAAGTGTTTAAAATTATTAAAACCTACAAACGTCTTTTCACTTACTAGATTCCAGTTAAAAAAAGATAAATAAAAAGCATTAATCATAGGATAAATCATGAAAAGCAAAAACATCGCTACTGTTGGAAGAACAAAAATATAACCATAGTTCTGAAGTCTTTTATAATAACTTCCTCTAATTGTTTGTAATTTTTGCATCTTGACCTTTTAATAGTAAGAAATTAAAAAATTTTATTTTATTTTTTAATTTTATAATTATGGTTTTGGCTCTAATAAGCCAAAACCATAATTTATCTGCGGAACAATTATTATTGATTCTTAATTGCTTCCAGATTGCTTTTCAACTGTTTTAAAGTATCCGCTGGAGTCATACCTTCATAGATAACTCTACTATGAGCTTTTTCTATCGCATCATTTATTTCAGCCACTCTGGAATCTAATATGTATGGAGTAGCCTTGGATATTTCTGAAGCAAAAACATCCCAGTCTTTAAAACTGTCTGAAAGCACACTTGCATCAAATGAAGCTCTTGGTAAATATAATCCCACCGGTATTAAGAGCTCAGGTCTTGATGTCCAGAAATCATAAAATTTCATCATCCAATCCATATTTTTAGACATCTTTGTAATAAAAAGACCATAACCGTATGACATTCCACCCTTATCTTCGCCACCTTCAAATCTTGGATACGGAAATGCCATTATATCATCAGGATTACCACCGCCTGTTTTAACCAGGCCAAATATCCAGGGACCACCCCAGAACCACATTGAAGCAATGCCATTTGCAAGAGGAGAATGCTGCGGATCGTATGTTGCGGGATCAAAGCTTTTATCTACCGTAACTACATCTGTGTACATTGTTAAAGCATCTACAGCTTCCTGGGTATCGCATGCTGCAATCATCCCGTCAAGGCTTCTCCAGTCCAAACCTTTTTGCTGGAATAAAGAACTCAATATATAATTATCTGTCATTGCAGTACCGGGGAATTGGTACCATCCGTCCTGTTTTGTTACTCCGCCTTCTACAATGGTCATTTTTTTTGCAATTTCTCTTGCTTCATCCCAGGTTTTAGGAATATCCTTTTTAGGGTCTAATCCGGCCTTTACCATGTTAGCTTTATTGATAAAACCTGCATAATTTGCAACATTAAACGGAACACCCACGATTTTGCCCTTATATGCAGTAGCGGTGGTTTCAAATGAACCCGGAAGCCACTGAGCGACAAACTCTTCAGTTGTCATACCAAGTATGGAAGGATCGATTTCTGCAACAGTATCATTCTCTAAAAACCATGAAACATCCAAATTTGACTCCATAAATCCATCAAGTGGTCCCCCTGCAGCGATGGCATCTTTTATTTTTTCACCAAGCTGGCTGGTTTCATATACCTGAGCATCTATTGTAACATTCGGATACGTTTTCATAAATTCTGCAAAAATTACATTATAAATATCATTTGTTTTCCCGCTTGACTGCTCAAGTATTATGTGCAAGGTAACAGGTTCAGTTGACAATGTTTTTTCTGCAGCTGTGGTTTCCTCTGCTGTAGTTTCAACGGCAGTGGTTTCTGCGGCAGTGGTGGTTGAGGTTGCTGCATTTGTCTTGCATCCAATACCCAATGCAAGCAATGAAACTGTAACAACAATTATTAATAATAAAAATAAGACTTTTTTCATTTTTCTTTCTCTCTTTCTATAGATATTATAGAATTTTTAAAAAATAGTTTTTAACATATACTTACAGCATATGTTAAATTATTTTACTCTCTAACCACCTTCTCTTATTTAGTAATTGGTAAAATATATTAATAGTCACCTCCTTTTTCTGATATAATAAGATACAATTGATATAATATTATAATAAATAAATTCTTAATATGCAATATTTTATTATATTATATTATATAATAAAATAAAATTTAATATAATTTTTGACAGTAATTAATCATATCGAGTTTATTTTACCCTAAACTGTAGCTAAATTAAGCATAATTTTAAAATATTTTTCCTGACCATATTCCAAATCAAGTTTTTAGGGTAAAAAAAACAACAGTTTTTTGA
>Ga0315282_10009026_pt1 | contig 15940 bp, 13 predicted proteins | sample YL17G07_20_MG_FD_203693 | JGI IMG/M metagenome (GOLD analysis project Ga0315282, IMG submission 203693) | Sediment microbial communities from Yellowstone Lake, YNP, Wyoming, USA - YL17G07_20 | ecosystem: Environmental > Aquatic > Freshwater > Lake > Sediment | place: USA: Wyoming | collected...
TGCCTACTTGAAACAGGGTCTGTCCCTGGACCCGAAAAACCAGAAACTGAACCACCAGTTGGGGATGGCCCTGGCCGGGGACAAGCGCTATGCCGAAGCCCTGGAGGCCTTCATGAAGGCCGGAGATGAGGCCCAAGCCTACAATAATATCGGCGTGCATTATTTTGTGGCCGGTCAATACGAAGATGCGGCTAAGTGCTTTCAGCGAGCCATTGAATTGAGGCCCACTTTTTATGACGAAGCCAAGGCCAACCTGCAGCGGGCCTTGGAAAAATTACACCAGACCCACAAAGATGACAGCTGAAACGCCGGCCAAAGGCTGAAGAATCTCAAAAAACCTGGAATCTCCGGTTAAGGTGGCTTTTGCAGCCACCTTTTCCTTTTCTGCCAGTTTCGAAGGTTCTCCCGAAGATTGCTTAATAATTTGTTTCAAATTGAAACTATTTTTCTTGCCTTGACCGCCGGTCCTTGATAAATTTTGTCAACTTAATAGAGAAAAGTTTTTTATGAAAAAAGCCACCTACAAGATCCGGCGCAAGATCCTGCTGGCCTTCCTGTTCAGCGTCCTGGCGGTTCTGGTGTTCGCGGTGTTCAGCTTTCAGGTGCACCGGGAAATCGGTCACCGGCTGCGGTTGCTGGAACTCACCGGCGACTTGTTTCAGAGTCTGCTTGAGACCCGCCGCTTCGAGAAGAATTTCTTTCTCTATCATCAGCCCACCAGTCTCCAGGAAGCGCGGTCTTACACCAATCACGTGGCTGAGCTTTACCTGAGCCATGCCGCGGAGATCTTACGGCTGAAGAAAGATCCCCAGGCGCCCGAGTTTTACAAGACCCTGACCCGATACCAGGAAGTTTTGGGGCAGATTGAAGCCAGTTTCCAAAAGCAGGAAGCCGGCAGCCGCAATTTTGCCGCCGAAGAGGAAACCCTGCGCAACCTGGGGCAGGAGTTGCTGAACCTGACCGAGAGGTGGGAAAAGGAAGAGAGGCTCGAGATCGACCGGCTCTTCCAGCGGGCCATGGGGCTGTTCGTCGGCTCAGTGGTGGTCTTCCTGGCCTTGGGCGTCATGGCGACCTACTACCTCACCCGCATGCTGGTGCGGCCCCTCTTCCAGATGCAACAAGCCATGGACAAAATCGCCCACGGCGACTTCTCCCCGATTCCCCCGCCGGAGTCTTCTTCGGAGGAATTCTTTGCCCTGTTCCGGGCCTTCAACCGCATGATCCATGAACTGGAGGTGCATCAGGAGCAATTGGTGCAATCCCGGAAGATCGCCGCGGTGGGCACCCTGACCTCGGGCATCGCCCATGAACTCAACAATCCCATCAACAATATCGTCCTGACCGCCGAGGCCCTCAAGGAGGACTTCCGGGAGGTGAGCCAGGAAGAGGCCCTGGGGCTGATCCAGGATATCCTGGCGCAAGCGGAGCGGGCCTCGGAGATCGTCAAAGGCCTTCTGGACTTTTCCCGGTCGGAGCACCCCGAGTTCGAGCCCCTGTCCATTGCCGGGGTCATCCAGGAGACCCTGAAGCTGGTGCGCAACCAGTTGTCGCTGTCCGGCATCCAGGTGGAGGCGGACCTGCCCGCGGATTTGCCCACGGTGCACGGGGATCGCAAGAGCCTGCAGCAGGTCTTCCTCAACCTCTTCATCAACGCCGTCCAGGCCATGCTGGACGGCGGCAGCCTCACCATCCGGGCCTACCCCAGCCAGGACGGGGAATGGCTGAAGGTGGAAGTGAAGGATACCGGCATCGGCATCGCCGCCGAGCACCTGCCCCGCATCTTCGACCCCTTTTACACCACTAAACAGGTGGGCCGGGGTACGGGCTTGGGTCTTTCCGTGACTTACGGCATCGTGGAAAAACACGGCGGCCACCTCGAGGTGGAGAGCCAAAAAGGCAAAGGGTCGACCTTCACCGTGGCGCTGCCGCTATCCCGGGAAGGCTGAAGGGGAATAAATGACGATCGCCGTAGTGGATGACGAAGTCATCGTCCAAAAGAGGCTGAAAGGGGCCCTGGAAAAAGAAGGGCACCTGGTGGCCACCTACGCCTCAGGGGAGGAACTTCTCCGGGAACTTGAACGGCGTCCCTTTGATCTCATCTTTCTTGATGTAGTCCTGCCCGGCCTCGACGGCATGGAGGTCTTGCGCCGGGTGAAGGCCCGCCTGCCTGAGACCGACGTGATCATGATCACCGGCCACGCCGAACTTAACGCCGCAGTCGGCGCCATCAAGGACGGCGCCTTCCATTACCTCTCCAAGCCTCTGAAGTTGGAGGAGGTCAGGAATCTGACCCGATTGGTGCTGGACCGCAAGCGGCTGCTGGAGGAGAACCGCAACCTCAAGGCCCGTCTGGAACCCCTGGAAGGCTTCGGGGAGATGATCGGGGTGAGCCCCAAGATGAAGGAGGTCTTCACCCTCATCCGCAAGGTGGCCCCCCTTAATTGCAGCGTCATCATCCAGGGGGAGAGCGGCACCGGCAAAGAGCTGGTGGCCCGGCTGATCCACCGGGAGAGCCCCCGGCGGGACCGGCCCTTTATGGCCTTCAACTGCGGCGGCTTTACCGAGGACCTCATTGCCAGTGAACTCTTCGGCTACGAGCGGGGCGCCTTCACCGGAGCCATTGCCACCAAAATCGGCATCCTGGAGACGGCCCACCGGGGCACGGTATTCATGGACGAAATCGGCGACATGCCCCCGTCCATGCAGGGCAAGCTCCTGCGGGTCATCCAGGAGAACCGCATCTTCCGGGTGGGGGGCAACAAGCCCATCCAACTGGACCTGCGCTTCCTCGCCGCCACCAACAAGGACTTAAAAAGGGCCGTGGCCGAAGGCCGCTTCCGGGAAGACCTCTATTTCCGTCTCAATGTGGTGCAGATCACCCTGCCCGGCCTGCTGGAGCGCCAGGAGGACATCCCGCTGCTGCTCCAGCATTTCTTGCATCTGTTCTGCCACCGGTTCGCCAAGAAGATCCGGGGCCTGGACCGGGAGGCGCTGGCGGTGCTGCGGGACTATGCCTATCCCGGCAACGTGCGGGAACTGCAAAACATCATGGAGCGGGCCGTGGCCCTGGCTGAGGGCGAGGAGCTGACCCTAACGGACCTGCCCCTGGACTTGCAGGAATTGGCCGCCGGCCGCCCCGACCAATGGTCCACCCTGGAGGAGCAGGAGAAGGCCTACATCCACAAGGTCCTCAAGGTCACCCAATACCACCTGGGGGAGTCCTCCCGCATTCTGGCCCTGCCCCGCACCACCCTCTGGCGCAAGATGAAGAAGTACGGCCTGTCCCGATCTTGAGGCCGTCAATGAAAGCTGGTGGCACAGGCGTCTCGCCTGTGCAGCGCAGGCTAAAGCCTGCGGCTACCAAAGAAACCATTTAAATGCGAATCGGCCTCAGGGGATCAAGACAATTTTCCCGAACGCCCTGGTCTCCATGATTTCATGATGGGCCCTGGCCGCCTCGGCCAACGGCAGCTCCCGGCCCACCACCGGACGCAGGGTGCCGTTGGCCAGCCCCGCCTCCAGGGCGGCATGCAGGCTCATTTTTCGAGGCTTTTTAAAGGGGTATTGGCAAAAGTTGGAAGAGGGGAGGGCTGGGGTTCGAATTACCCTTCTTTGGTTACTATCGCCAGAATGCCCAACTGCTTCTGTTCCAGGCAGCGGCGCAGGGAAAAGCCGCAATCCCTAAGGCCTTGACGCAGGTCGTGGCTGTAGAAGCGGTCGCGTTCCGGGTGCAGGAAGAGGCGTTTGGCCAGGAAATTCTGGTAAAACTGAGGATAGAATTCCTCTAAAAAATAGTAACCGCCGGGCTTGAGAACCCGAGCGATCTCCCACAGGCCTTTCCGCCAGTCGGGCAGGTGGTGCAGCACCCCGAAGCCGAAGACCCCGTCCAGGGTGCCGTCCCGGTAGGGGAGGCGAGAGACGTCCCCCACGTAGAGAGAGATGCGGCGGCGTTGCTCCAGGGTTAGGTAGGTCAGGGCCTGGCGGATCATGCGCCGGTCCAGGTCCAGGGCGTGGAGCGCCGCGGGCTGAAAGTTTTCCAGGATGAGGCAGGCCCCGGCGCCCCGGCCGCAGCCCACTTCCAGGATCTTGGCAGCCGGGTCGGGCGCCACGGTCTGGCCGATCCAGCGGACAATGAAACGCTGGATCATGACCCGCACCGGATTGTTGACGATGAGCCGCTCGGCCCAGTTGAGCTTCATGCCTTCACCGCTAGGTGGATCACCGCGATGCCGTTGGTGAGCCTACGGTACCGGATCCGGGTGAAGCCCAGGCCCGCCAGGGTGGCGGAGACCTCTTCGGGGTCAGCGAACCTGCGGATGGACTCCGGCAGATAGGTGTAGGCCTGCCAGGACCCCACGAAGATGCGCCCCATCAGGGGCATGAGATAAAAAGAGTAAAAGTCGTAGAGCCGCCGGAACCAAGGGTTGACGGGCTGGGAAAACTCCAGGCACATGAGCTTGCCGCCGGGCTTCAGGACCCGGTGCATCTCTTTGAAGCCCAGCTCCGGGTGAGTCAGGTTGCGGATGCCGAAGCCGACCATGGCGGCGTCGAAGCTGGCGTCGGGGCAGGAGAGGCGCTCGGCGTCCCCCTGGAGGAAGGCGATGCGGGCCGCCAGACCGGCCCGGGCCACCTTGGGCCGCCCCGCAACCATCATGGCCCGGTTGATGTCGTAGACCAGCACGCGGCCGGCGGGCCCCACCCTTTTGGCGGCCAAGAGGGCCAGGTCGGCGGTGCCGCCGCAGACGTCGAGAACCCGATCCCCGGCCTTGAGCCCCGTGAGCCGCACCGCGCTCCATTTCCACGGGTGATGGAGCCCGAAGCTCAGCAGGGTGTTCATGAAGTCGTAGCGGGCGGACACCGTGTCGAAATGCTGGTGCACCAACTTTTCTTTTTCCGCCGCGGCCACCGGCTGATAGCCGAAACAGGCGAATTCGTCCAGGCCAGCCTTCGGCGTCGGGGTTTTTTCTTCCACGTCCAATAACCTTCCCAAGGAGCGCCGGCTAAAGCCTGCGGCTACCAAAAAAACGGTATCCAACCTGGTGCATTCTATCAATTCTCAGCTCGATAGGCCACCTCAGGGTTGGATTAACCCCTCTGCGGCCAGGTGGCTCAGTAAAAAGTGGAAATAAATGAGGCCGCCGAAGGGCTGGAAGTCGGCCAGCACCCGACGCACCGCCTGGTAGTCCAGGGGTTCCTTGAGATTCAGCCACTCCTGCAACTTGCGGCGGGCCCCCACGTCGTCGCCGGGGAAGAGGTGCCGGCGCCCCAGACCCCGCAACAGGACATATTCCGCCGACCAACGGCCGAGACCCCGGAGCCGGCTCAAGGTTTGAACCGCTTGGTCGTCATCCAGGGAGTCAAGGTTTTCCAGGCCGGCGCTGCCGGCCACCAGATTCTGGGACAGTTCGATAATGGTCCGGGCCTTATTGTAACTGAACCCCAGGTCCCGCAGGGCCTGAGGTTGCAGCCCCGCCAGGTCCAGGGGCCGGGGAAAGGCGTGCGCCGGCCCGGTCTTCTCCGGAAACGGCTCGCCAAAGGTCTGGGTCAGGCGGTTGAGGAGATGGATGCCCACCGTGAGGCTGAGTTGCTGACAGGCGATGGCGTTGACCAGGGCCTCAAACAGGTTGGGGAACCGGGGTGGCTTGACCCCGCGAAATTCCTGGCCCAGGGCCTGCAACCGGAGGTCATGCGCGGCAAAGCGATAGAACTCAGTCAGGTCGATATCCAACCCCAGCATCCAGGTTAGGGTGGCGGCCAGTATCTCGCTGACCTCCGACTCGACTTCGATCTCCGGCTCGACGCAACAGGCCTCCACCCGCAGTTCCGGGGTCTCAGGTGGTCCGCTTTGGCTGACGGCTATCGCCACCGGCTGTTCTCCCACCAAGAGCACTCGCCGGTAAGTCTCCCCGTCCCAGCGGTCCATGAGGTTGTGGGGCCGCCGGCGCAGGACCCAGACCGTCAGGTCCAACCGGAAGGGCGCGACAGGCTTGAGATACAAGGAGAGCAATCACAGCTCCTCGAAGGTATTAATCGAAGTACTGAGAGAAAGGTAAGGCCCTTGAGGAATCTGTCAAGAATGGGGGTAAAAGGGGAAAGGGGTAAAAGGGGAAAGGGGTAAAAGGGGAAAGGGAAAGGCGAAAAGGCGTGATGGGTCTCACCCTTTCCCCTCTTCCCCTTTTACCCTTTTCCCCCAAGTATTTAAACCGCCTCTTCCCCGGTCTCCCCGGTGCGGATGCGGATGACTTCCGTCAGGGGGTAGATGAAGATCTTGCCGTCTCCGACCTTGCCGGTGCGGGCGACATTGATGATGGCGCTGATGATGGCTTCCACCTGCTCATCCGGGGCCACGACCTCGATCTTTACCTTGGGCAGGAAATCCACCTGGTATTCCATGCCCCGGTAGACTTCCCGCAAGCCTTTTTGCCGACCGAAGCCCTTAACTTCGGTGACGGTCATGCCTTTAACGGCCAGTTGGTGCAGGGCCTCTTTGACTGGCTCCAGTTTAAAGGGTTGAACGATGGCTTCGACTTTTTTCATGGCTAATTCCCTTAAATCTAGGTTTCTTTTCTAAGGCAGGAGCACGGAGCGACAAAGTGTATCGGATCATACACCAGGCATTTTATTAAAAGCAAGCCGGACCTGGGGGATGAAAATATTTGGCGCCGGCGGTGTAGACCGCCAGGAGTGAAGCCAGGACCGAGATATCCTCCGGGGCTGCTTGCGCCAGCCGCGATGGTGATTATTTATTTTATAGGATGTCCCGGTCCCCGGCCCGGTCCCGACCCTCCACACGTCTCGAAAAGTAACCGACCAAGTTGCATTATGGGGCGGACATGGGACATAATGGGGTTGATCAAGCAGATTACATTTTCCTCAGGAGGTCGAGCATGGCAAAGGTCGCAATTAACGGGATGGGAAGGATCGGCAGGGCGGCGTTTAAAATCATTATGGATCAACCGGAGCTGGAGCTGGTTGCAGTCAACGACCTGATGCCCATTGATAATCTGGCCTACTTGCTCAATTACGATACCGTCTATGGCCGCTACAAGGACCGGGTGGAATTCAGCAGCGAGGCCTTGCAGGTGGCCGGGAAGACCATTAAATTTTTGAGCGAAAGGGACCCGGCCAACCTGCCCTGGAAGGGCCTGGGCGTAGATATCGTCTTTGAGTGCACCGGCCTCTTTACCCAGTCCGAAGGCCTGAGCAAACACCTGACCGCCGGGGCCAAATACGCCATTCTCTCCGCTCCCCCCAAAGGCCCGGACATCTGCTGCATCGTCCACGGGGTCACCAAACCCGGGGAGGCCGACCGCGCCATCTCCTGCGCCTCCTGCACCACCAACTGCATCACCCCGGTGGTGGAGATCATGGGCCGCCGCCTTGGCTTCAAGAAGGCCATCATGACCACCATCCACGCTTATACTTCCTCCCAGGCCATCGTGGACGGGCCCAGCAAGAAATTTCGTCGGGGCCGCGCCGGGGCGGCCAACCTGGTGCCCACCTCCACCGGCGCGGCGGTAGCCACCACCAACGTCCTGCCGCAATACAAGGGCAAATTCGACGGGGTGGCGATGCGCTGCCCGGTCATTCTCGGTTCCGTGGCCGACCTGGTCTTTGTCACCGAGCGGCCCACCACGGTGGAGGAGATCAACCGCATCTTCAAGGAAGAAGCCGAAAGCCAGCGCTACAAAGATATTCTGGATTACGCCAAGGATGAAATCGTTTCTTCCGATATCATCGGCAGCACCTATGCCTCCATCTTCGATCCCAGCATGACCCAGGTGGTGGACGGCGACCTGGTGAAGGTGATGAGCTGGTACGACAACGAATGGAGTTACACCAGCCAGATGATCCGGGAGGCGGTGCGGCTTGCCAAAGAATGCCTGAAGTGCTGAGCCGCGGCGCCCTCCGGGATTCCCCTGCATCTCCCACCGGATAAAATCTTCCCCCCTCCACCCTAAAAAAAGGTGGAGGGGGGCCGGGGGGACCGTTAACCCCCGTGAAATAACCCCGCTCTTCTTTAAGTAGTCTGATAAATTTTATAATTAAATCAAATAGTTGTAAAGATGACCTCCCAGCCGGCTTGCGCCGGAAACCGGGATGATTAAATTTACTCTACCGGCTGGACCCGGGCCGGGCCGGGACGACTAAAAACTCGAAACTCGAAACTCGAAACCGCCTTTCCCATGCCAATCCACAACCACGACATCACTGAAATCTTTGAGAAGGTGGCGGATCTCCTGGAGATCGAAGGCGCCAATCCTTTCCGGGTGCGGGCCTATCGCAACGCCGCCCGGGTGGTGGGCGGCATGTCCCAGAGCCTGGCGGACCTGGTGGCCCGGGGTGAAGATTTGACCCGGCTCCCCGGGGTGGGCCAGGACCTGGCCGGCAAGATTCGGGAGATCGTCAAGACCGGCGACCTGGGCCTGCTCAAAGAATTGGAGGCCCGCACTCCTGCAGCCCTGGCCCGGTTGATGAACGTCGCCGGCCTGGGGCCCAAGCGGGTCCATATCCTCCATGAGAAACTGGGGGTCACCACCGCCGAGGACCTGAAGGCGGCGGCCCAAGCCGGGAAGATCAAGGAGCTGAAGGGCTTCGGCCCCAAGATCGAGCAGCTGGTCCTGGAGGGCCTGGCCCAGCTCGCGGCAGCCGGGAAACGCTTCAAGCTGGTGACGGTTGAGCCCGTGGCCGAATCTTTGCTGCAGCATCTCCAGGCCGTGCCGGGGGTGGACCAGGTCATCGTGGCTGGCAGCTACCGCCGCCGCAAAGAAACCGTGGGGGACCTGGACGTCCTGGTCACCTGCGAGGCGGCCTTCCGGGTGTTGGACGCCTTCGTCTCCTATGAAGACGTGAGCAAGGTGCTCGCCCGGGGGGACACCAAGTCCTCCGTGGTGCTGCGCCACGGCCTGCAGGTGGACCTGCGGGTGGTGCCCCAGGAGAGCTACGGCGCCGCCCTCAACTACTTCACCGGCTCCAAGGCCCACAACATCGCCATCCGGCACCTCGGGGTGCAGCGTGGCCTCAAGATCAATGAATACGGGGTCTTTAAGGGGGAGGCCCGGGTGGCCGGCCAGACCGAAGCGGAGGTCTATGCCTCGGTGGACCTGCCCTATATCGAGCCGGAGTTGCGGGAGGACCGGGGCGAGATCGAGTCGGCCCAGCAGGGCCGGCTCCCCAAGCTCATCACCCTAACGGATATCCGGGGCGACCTCCATACCCACACCAAGGCCACCGACGGCCGCAACACCCTGGAGGAGATGGCCCAGGCCGCCAAAGAGCGGGGTTACGAATACCTGGCCATTACCAACCACTCCAAACGGGTGAGCATGGCCCACGGCCATGACGCCAAAAATCTGGCCGCCGAAATGGCCGAGATCGACCGCCTCAATGGCAAGCTGCAAGGCATTGTCCTCTTAAAGGCCATCGAAATGGATATCCTGGAAGACGGCTCTCTGGACTTGCCGGATGAGATCCTGAAGGAGCTGGACCTCACCGTCTGCGCCGTGCATTACCACTTCAACTTATCCATGGAGGAGCAGACGGAGAGAATCTTGCGGGCCATGGACAACCCGTATTTCAACATCCTGGCCCATCCCAGCGGCCGGTTGATTCACCGGCGGGAGCCTTACGAGGTGGACATGGAGCGGCTGATGCAGGCCGCCAAGGACCGGGGCTGCTTCATGGAACTGGATGCCCAGCCGGACCGCCTGGACCTGATCGACCTCCACTGCAAACTGGCGAAAGACCTGGGAGTCAAGGTCTCCATCGCCACCGACGCCCACAGCACCGCGGACCTGGGCTTCATGCGCTGGGGTATCGGCCAGGCCCGGCGGGGCTGGTTGGAGGCTCCAGACGTCTTGAATACCCGCCCCTGGCCGGAGTTGAAAAAGCTGTTGAAGAGGACTTGAGAGAGGGCTGGAGATTTTTGGTAGCACAGGCTTTCCAGCCTGTGCGCTCGCAGAATAAAGTTTCGGATAGGGTTATCTTGGTGGTGCGCAGGGCGCACCCTACCAAGGCTGATTGCTGAAAGCTGGCCGCTGACAGCTTCTTCACACAAACCGCCGCATCAATTCATCAATAATCGCCTCCACATTTTCCGGAGTGATCTGGTTTTTGCGGATAATCTCCTCAGCCCGGCTACGCCGGAAGGGATTTCCCAGGTCCCCCAGGCCACGGAAAATCCCGGTGCGCCGCCCCACCTGGTAGACGACCTGCTCCTCCGGGCTCAGCTTCAGGAAAGTCTCAACCACCGAGATCATGAGCCCCTGGTCCTCCGGCAGGGCGCCTTCCACCTCCGGCAGCAGATTCAGGATATGGTCGCTCTTGACCACGCTGGTTATACCCCGCAGGGATTCCAGGAACAGCAGCACTTCCCGGGCCATCTCGATGTCGGTGGGTTTGTCGAACCGCCCCGCTTGATAATCGTCATAAAGCGGGGCGCCGACGGGGATGGCCAGGGTGCGCAGCCGGATGAAGTCCGGATTGATCTCGTTCAGGGCGGCCGCGGTCTCCCTGGCATTGGCCTCCCAGAGGCCCCGGCCCCCCAGGCCCGGCATGTAGTACTCGGAGAGCTCCATACCCGCCTGCTTCACCTTGAGCCCGGCCGCAATCTGGTTTTTCTGGGTGGTGCCTTTGTGCATCAGCCGCAGGACTTCGTTGGCGCCCGATTCCAGGCCGATATGCAGGCGGTTTAAGCCCGCCTCCCGGAGGACTTTCAGATCGCCCAGATCCATCCGGGCCACGGTGCTGGAGCGGGCATAGGAGGTCACCCGCTGCACCCCGGGAAATCTTTTGGTCAGGTGAGAAAGGATATCTATTAGATCAGAGGCCCCGATCACCAGGCTGTCGGCATCCTGGAGAAAGACCGAACGTCGGCCGTTATCGACCCAACTGGCCGCGGCCTGCCAGGCGCAGAGGTCCCCGGGGGCCTCTGCGCGGCCCGCACCCGCCACCTCTTCCATGAGAATTTGTCCAGCCCGGTAAACCGCCTCGATGTCCCGGAGCACGTGGTCCACCGGTCGCCGGGAGAACCGGGTGCCTTTATAGACCGGGCAGAACTTGCAGCGGTTCCAGGGGCAGTTGCGGGTCACCCGGAGCAGCAGGCTCCCGGCTTCGCTGGGGGGCCGGATGGGGCCTTGCTCAAAACCGCCATATGGTTCTTGAGTCATCAAAGAGATCCTTTAGGTTTCTTTAGGGCACGGCACGCCGTGATCTGTAGGGGCGGTTCTCGAACCGCCCTTTTATGGCTCTATAATCGCGGGCGGGTAGGACGCCCGCCATACGAGAGTTCGTTAATCGGCAAACCGGCTTTCGCCGCGGGCATTACTAGTATATAATTTAACCTCAAGCTATCCAATTGTTGTCAGTGAGAAAATGGTTTCGGGCCAGGGGCGGTTGCCATTGGCCTGGAATTGGTTATTGTATGTTTGTCTCTATTGGAAAAATTTTCCCATTATCCCGAAAGGGTGCTCATATGACCGAGACCGAAGCTCATCTCTCTGACTTTATTCGCGATATCGTGGCCGAAGATTTGCAGGCCGGCAAAAACGACGGCCGGGTCGTGACCCGGTTCCCTCCGGAACCCAACGGCTACCTGCACATCGGCCACGCCAAGTCCATCTGCCTCAACTTCGGCATCGCCGCCCAATTCGGCGGGGTCTGCAACCTCAGGTTCGACGACACCAACCCCAGCAAGGAAGAAGTGGAATACGTCGAGTCCATTATGAATGACGTGCGCTGGCTGGGCTTCGACTGGGGCGAGCGGCTGTTCTATGCCTCCGATTACTTCGGACAGCTCTACGATTACGCCGTGCACTTGATCCGGGAAGGCAAGGCCTACGTCTGCGATTTGACCTCGGAGGAAGTCCGGGAGTACCGGGGCACCCTCATCGAGCCGGGTAAAGACAGTCCCTACCGCAACCGCTCTGTCAGCGAGAATCTAGACCTGTTCCAGCGCATGCGGGCCGGGGACTTCCCCGACGGCGCCCGGACCCTCAGGGCCAGGATCGCCATGGCCTCCCCCAACATCAATATGAGGGACCCGGTGCTGTATCGCATTCTCCACGCCGCACACCACCGCACCGGCGATCAGTGGTGTATTTACCCCATGTACGACTACGCCCATCCCATCTCCGACGCCCTGGAGGGCATCACCCACTCCATCTGCACCCTGGAGTTCGAAGATCACCGGCCTTTGTACGACTGGCTCCTGGACAATGTGCCGGCGCCCTGCCATCCCCAGCAGATAGAGTTTGCCCGCCTCAACCTGAGCTACACGGTGATGAGCAAACGCAAGCTTCTGAAGCTGGTCAACGATGGTCACGTGGCCGGCTGGGATGACCCCCGGATGCCCACCCTGGCGGGAATTCGCCGCCGGGGTTATACCCCCGAGGCCATCCGCCATTTCGCCGAGCGCATCGGCGTGGCCAAACGGGAGAACCTGGTGGACCTGGCCCTGCTGGAGTACTGCGTGCGGGAGGATTTGAACCGGCGAGCCCCCCGGGTCATGGGGGTGCTGCGGCCCCTGAAGGTGGTCATCGACAATTACACCGAGGGCCAGGTGGAGGAGCTGGAGGCGGTGAACAACCCCGAAGACCCGGCCGCCGGGACCCGCAAAGTCCCATTCTCCCGGGTGCTGTACCTTGAACGGGAAGACTTCATGGAGGAGCCCCCCAAGAAGTTCTACCGCCTGGCCCCAGGCCGGGAGGTGCGCCTGCGCTACGCCTTCTTCATTAAATGCGTGGGGGTGGTGAAGGACGACAAAGGCGAGGTGGTGGAGCTGCGCTGCACCTACGACCCCGACACCAGGGGCGGCTACGCCCCGGACGGCCGCCAGGTGAAGGCCACCCTCCACTGGGTCTCAGCCGGCCACGCCGTCCCGGCGGAAGTGCGCCTCTATGACCGCCTCTTCACCCAGCCCGAACCCGGCGCCGCCCATGGCGGGGATTTCATGGCGGACATCAACCCCAATTCCCTGGAGGTGCTGAAGTCGTGCCGCCTGGAACCCGGCCTGGCGCAGGCGGCGCCGGGCAGCTTCTACCAGTTCGAACGCCAGGGCTACTTCTGCGCCGACCTCAGAGATTCCGCCCCGGGCGCCCCGGTGTTCAACCGCACCGTCACCCTGAAGGATCCCTGGGCCAAGCTCCAGCAGAAAGGGATGAAATAACCCCGCAGTGAAGGCCTCCGGGCATCTTAGTCACTTTTGGTGGTCATTGCTGGCTATTGGCGGCTGTTTTCGGGAGAAGGTTTTTGAGTTGACCGGAGATTAGAGATTTGCTAACTGTTTTGTAAAGATATCTTCCTCATCTTTGCTGGATGCCAGCCCGGTTATGAAAATGGTTGCTCTATTATTCAAAAATCTAAAGAGTGACCGGATAATAAGGTTCTTTCCGGTTGTAATGATCTGGTTTGCCGCATGGTTTTTTCTGGGCAATTCTGAGCAAGTGCAGGCGGACCCATACCTGCGGGTCTGCAAAAACGGGGTGATCTACTATTACTTTGACAATAAAGAGATTAATTCTCCGCCTCAGTCTTTCCGCAGCCCCCCGAGATTTAGGGTTAAGGCCCCCCCGGTAGCCAGGAAATTGGCGCCCCAGGAACTTGAGTCTTTGATTCAGGAGGCCAGCCGCAGTCATAACGTGCCGCCATCGCTGGTAAAGGCGGTGATCCGGGTGGAATCGAATTTCAATCCCGCCGCCACCTCCCCCAAAGGGGCCCAAGGCCTGATGCAGTTGATGCCCGGGACGGCGGACGACTTGCTGGTGGCCGATCCCTACGATCCCCGGGAGAATGTCTCGGGTGGGGTCCGTTACCTGCGAAGTCTGCTGGAGCAATTTAATTTTCGCTTACCTCTGGCTCTGGCGGCTTATAACGCCGGCCCGCAACGGGTCAGCCAGCGCCTCGAGGTCCCCGCTATCCCTGAGACCCAGTGGTTTGTCCACGACGTTTGTAAGGAGTTTCTGAAATACCAGCGGGAGCAAGCCGCCCCCCCATTAAAGGGGTTTCGGCCGGCCCTTCTCCAATAAAGCGAGCGCATTACCTGGTGGCAAAATTGCAGTGAATATTTTCTGCAGGAAAATGTAGATAATTACTCCGGTTTCTTCAACCTCACATATTTGCTTAACTTCAGAAAGAAGATCTTATACGGTTGGAGATAAGTTATTAAGGCTGACACCTGTTCGGATTTTTCATGCCGCACGACCTGCCAATGTTCCCGCCACAGGACTAGGCCAATCATCATAAAGAAGCTGAGAATTCCAGCCAGCAAGGATGGCAATACTCTCTTGTTAGCCCGTTTTTCAGGGGGAATAGCTATATCAATCACTTGCAAAGTATTAACGTTGCGGCCTACCTCCATGCGAGCCATTTCAGCCAACTTGACGTAAAGACGATAAATTTCTTCCTGATATTTGGTTTCTCGCAACCGACGAAAGTATTCCATTCCCAAGGCCGGCATCTTGGAAGTGGCGATACAAACGTCACCATCACAGGTGGAGTCCGCCTGGGTTTCTGCGCCTTTCAATTTGTCCTTCAGACCGTTAAGTTCGGTCTCCAACTTAATGACATCATAGTTAGTTGGAGTGGCTTGCTGCCGCATTACCTGGATTTGTACTTCCTTGGCGTCGATCTTGGCTCGCAGACTGGCGACGTATTCGATTAATCGTCTAGTTTGAGCGTCCACCTGGAGCAAACTGGTCTGTTCGCTAAATTTCCGCATGGTTTCTTCGGCTTTGGTCAGGTTTGCCGCGGCTTGGGAGCGTTCTTTCTCCAGAAAAGCCAAATAATCTTCTGCCTGTCGGCCTGCGGTCTCTTGCAGCAATTTGTTCAGTTCCTCCCAGAAGGCATTGGCCATCGCCGCGGCTCGCTTCGGGTTTTTGTCTATAACATCGATAGTGATCAGACCCTCCCTACCGGCACTGATCTTGGCATACCTTGTTAAGACCTTTCGTGTATCTTCGATTTTCTTCTCTTTATAGACTTTGCGCAGCTTAAACTTCTCAATGATACGGTCAAATATGGTATTTCCTTTTAAAATACCGATATAAAGCAAGCCGGGGGATTTTAGACCCAGCATGCCGCCCATTCCTCCCAGGCCCGCGGCACCGAGGCCAGGTTTCGGGCTGATTCCGGTACTCTCCAACAGCAGGGAACTGAGGGTCAGGCTTTGCTGGGGTGGCAGCAGCGTCGCAGTGGCTTTATACTTGTTGGGAAGAATTAGTAGGATCAAGAAGATAAAGACCGTCACCGCGGCACTAACGCCCAAGATCACCCGACTGTGCCTGGCCAGCACAATCAGACGATCCAGCAGGTGGCTTTCATCTGGGGTAGGGGTGGGACTACTCTCTGTTTTCTCCATTGCCGGTATCCTCAAGATGAACTTCTTAACCCTTGGAAACAGAATAATTTTACTAGACTTCTGCTCACTAGCAAAGCTCTTTGTCTCTTACTCTTGGCATAATTTCTATATATCCGGTAATTGTTGTAGATATTTTACTGTTCCCCCTTCCCCTTGAGGCCTGGGTTATGGGTCAGCAATTGAGAGGGGGCTGAATGGCATCTTGAAATTCCCATTTTCAAACGAGGCTGAAAGGCACGCTGCCGGAAAATTGCCATCATTTCGACAGGATAACCTGGCGGCTCAAGGCGTCCCGCGACGGGGCCGATTTGGGAGTTCCCATGAAAAGTTTTAAAAACTCAGGTCATTGCCACCTTAGGAAGATTTGGAGGCATGTTGCTTCTTGAATTGGGAAGGAGTGGGGCTGGGAGTAGGGCTGTGAGCTTTGGAGCGGCCCGTTTCAGTTTCCCATTTGGCATTCGTCGGTCCAACAAAAGTTAGAGCCTAGACCAGCTCTTGCTAGTCTAGGCTCCGGCCTCCGCATTTTCAGGGTTCCATGTCCAAGCCCTTCACCTTATCGGACTCGAAGACAAATCCCTCCATTTT
>Ga0315282_10009027_pt1 | contig 15940 bp, 17 predicted proteins | sample YL17G07_20_MG_FD_203693 | JGI IMG/M metagenome (GOLD analysis project Ga0315282, IMG submission 203693) | Sediment microbial communities from Yellowstone Lake, YNP, Wyoming, USA - YL17G07_20 | ecosystem: Environmental > Aquatic > Freshwater > Lake > Sediment | place: USA: Wyoming | collected...
GCCGCGCTGCGCCGGCGGCTGGCGGCGATCCAGCCCGGCTTCGCTGACTTCGAGGTTGAAGAGGTCGTTCTCTACGGGTCCGTAGCCGACAGGCTGCAGCGGGCGGGGCTTTCCCTGGCGGGGGCGCATGACCCCCGCCGCGTCCCGCCGGGGCAGGTCTAGCGTGGACCCCTTAGAGCTGTCTCTCATCGCCCACGACGTCTTCGAAGACGAAGAGGGCCGGCTCAAGGTCATCGACACCATCGGCTCGGCCTGCACGCTGGCCGTCACCACCAAGGCCGACTACAGCCCTCGGAGCGCCCGGCTGCACCGCTTCTTCGAGCTGCTGGAGCGGCGGCTGCCTGGCCTGAAGGAAGGGCGCCCCATCGTGTGGCACGATCAGGGGGTGCCTGGCTACCGCTTCGTCCTGCCCGCCGCGTTGGCTGCTTTCTACCGCGACCTGCCTCCGGGGGTGGCCAGGCTGGGCTGGACCGGGCAGGCCCGCCACCAGATGGCCCGGCGGCAGGCCAAGGCGCCTCACGAGCTGCTGCACTTCCAGGAGCACCGCGAGCTCGGCCGCGTCGCCCGCCAGCGGGGACTGAACCTTATCGAGACCGGCCTGTGCGAGCGGCTCCCGGGAGAGAGGCTGAATGTCTATGCCACGGGGGAGGGCCAGGCCCGCGCCCTGGAGCTCGGCGAGGTGGGGCTCCTCTTCAACCGTTGGGGGTTCGCCCAGCCGGACTGCCCGCCCTGGCCGCTGCCCCCGGGGCTCCCGGTCTGCAACCACCCGCTGGTCGACTTTGCCCTGGAGCGCGCCAAGTGGATGTTCCGGACCCTGGCCACGGGCGGGCACTCCGAGCTCGCCACCCTGTTCCCCCGAGAGATTCGTGTCGGTATGGGCTGCGCCGGCCCCGAAGAGCTGGCTGAGTTCGCCGCCGGCCTTGCGCGCAGGCCAGAGGCCCCAGCCGCGGTATTGAAGCCCCTGGCCACTCATGCGGGAATAGACATCCGCTTCTTGGGGAGCGAGGAGCTTGAGAAGCTACGCCAGGAGATGGAGGCCGCAGCCGGCGCGCAACCCGCAGTCAGGGAGGCGGTACGCGAGGCCCTCGCCCGGAGCTTCGCGTACACGAAAGACGACTTCCTGGCTGGGGCTTTTATCTGGGACGTGAGTAAGGGGCCGGGCCCTGCCCAGTGGCGGGATCTGCGCTGGGCCCAGCTGGAGCTCTCAGTGGAAGACAAGCGGCGCTGGCTGGAGCAGGCCTTTCCGCAGGCGGACACATTGCTGACCATGCACCATCCCCCCCTGGTCGAGCTGGGGACCTACCTCCTGCAAGAGTTCGTCCCGGCCAAGCCGGTGGAGTCACGCTTGAACCGCAGCCGCCAGCGGGGCTACCTGCGAGCCCTGTTCCTGGGAGGGGACTTGATCGCCGCGGTCTATCGCCTGGCCCGGGAGGAGGCCCCCGGCTTCACCAACCTGGCCGACAGCGGGGTGCCCACCTTCTTCGAGGCCGCCCCGCCCGCAGTCGAGGCGCGCCTGGCGGCAGAACTGGGGCCGCTGAACCGGAGCTTCCTGGCGGCCCTCAGGCCATACGCCTGCCAGCTGGCGGGAGAGGGCGCCCGGAGCCTTTGCCGCGACATGTTGCAGGCGAACTGGACGGCCCAAGGCATAGAGTCAACGGAAGGCAGGCCCTAAGGCCACACCGGCCGGCCCGACAGGCTGACCCCGCACACGCCTCCCCCCCGACGCCCACTTGCCGCTGATTGTGCATTCTTCATCGATCCCTTGCGGCCTGGCAAAATCGTTCTCCCGCATTGCTTAACCCGGCGAACAAGCTAGATTTTCATTGATGCAACCGATTCGGGTGGCCGGCGTCCGCGAGGTGAGGGGGGGTGATGAGGGTGAAGCTCTGTGCGGCTTGCCTGGACAAGCTGAACCTTGAACGTAGCTGGACCACGCCATTTGCGGCGGCGCGCTGCTGGCTCTGCGGCCAGCTCCAGGGCTGCGCGGAGGTTCCGGACAGCGCGGTCATCGCCGACGTGCCCGAGGCGCGCGAGCCGCATTTGGGGCCTCCGCTCCAGGGAGAACCCTGACCGGCCTGCGGCCAGCGGCCCAAGACCTAGCAGTAAGGCGACCTGTCCGGCTGCGTCCATGTTTTTCTGTATGTGCCTGCGGCGCCTCTGGCCTAAGTCATATTGACTGGTCGCCCGCACTTCAGCATGGCCACGCGGTCGCCGTTCCGATAGAGACCGTAAGTGTCCGACTCCTCGATGTGCGCCTGAGCCCCCAACAGCCTCTGTAGGGCAGGCACCACAATGTAGGCCGGCCCGCGGCACTCCACCAGGGGCACCGTGCCCCCCTCGATCCTGATCGTTGCGTCCATCCTTCCTCCCCCTTTGGCAGCTCCCCCTTGGGTTTATCGAAGAGTGATACGTCTCGTATCTAATATAGCCAGATCGGACGGCTGCTGCTACGTCAGGTATCAGGTATTCTCATTGACGGACATTGATACGTGCCGTATCTTAAGCCATGGAACCAGTGGAGCGCATCAAGACGCCCGAGGAGGTGAAGGGGCGGCGGCAGAGGTTGGGGCTCACCCAGGCAGCCCTGGCGGGCCTACTGGGGGTAACCCGGATGGCCGTCGCCCGCTGGGAATGGGGGAGGCATCCCGTCCCCCCCTGGCTGCATCTGGCCCTGGCGGGGATCGAGGCTACGGGGGCGCATCTACAGGCGCAGTCCCGCAGAAGGGGCAGGCGCCCCAAGGAAGGGGGGTGATGCCTGGTGAGACCGTCCGTGAGACGCCTGGGCCTTATGGCAGGCCTGTTTTTCGTATTGAACGCGGCGGTTCCTCTTCAGGCCTTTTAGGGCGGGGACGCCAGTGTGAGGGCGCGAAGCAAGGGGCTGGCGAAGGAGAAGCGAGGTTGTGACAACTATCGAGGAGACGGCCTACCACGAGGCGGGCCACGTCGTCGTGGCGCTGGCCACGGAACGCGAGTTCGTCTACGCCACCATCGAGCCGGACAGGGACGGTCTGGGCCATGTCCGCCCCAGTCGGCCGGACAGGGACGAGACGGTCCACCTGGGCCAGTCGGTCCTGACCGCGCTGGGCGGCGCCATCGCCGTGCTGATCCACGGGGGCGAGGAGCCCGATCCCGGCCAGGGCGGGGGCAAGCTGGGGCGCCTCTACCTCCAGGCCCGGGCCCTGGTGGCGGAGAACTGGGGCGCGGTGGAGGCCCTGGCGCAGGCCCTGATCCGCCGGCGCACGGTGACGTACGCCGAGGCGAAGCGGCTCTTCAGGACTGCGGGGGCCTCGCCGGCGCCTGCCACGAGGCGGATCGTGTGCGACCTGGACGAGGCCGCGCGGGCCATCCTGTGGAACGAGATCGTGTCGGCCGGGAAGGGGGGATGTAGATGGCCACCGATTGGCTCACGACGCGCGAGGCCGCGGGCCTCTGCCGGCTGAGCGTCAGCCGGTTCAACGAACTCGCGGCGGCCAGCCGCCTGCCCCGCGGTGGCAGGAAGGTGCGCCTCTATGACCGGACCGTCCTGGATACCTGGATCAGGCACGGGATGCGCGCGGAAAACGAAGTGCGAGGTCTAACCACGCCGGAAAACATCAGACTGGCGCCGAATCGCCGACGAGATACTGGGGCATGAGAAGGCGCGTGGGTAAGGCGAAACGTCAGGTCTATGACGGTGCCAGTCTGCGAGGGCACTTCGAGGGGAGCGAAATATCGTCGCGCACCTCGGTAGCACCGGAGTAGCACCGATTTCATAAGGGGGAACTTGCCCTGTCCATAACTAGCTGGATTTACTGGCGCGCCTGGGGAGGCTCGAACTCCCGACCTACTGCTTAGAAGGCAGTTGCTCTATCCGGCTGAGCTACAGGCGCAAGTGCTGCTTAGGAAAGGCTTTTCCAGTCCGTTGAGAGGCCGGTCTGCGGGCTACGGCTGGTGCGGCTTCTGCCGCTCCTCCTCGGCCCGGTCCCGCTTCATCCACTCGACGATGTAGGTTGCCCCCAGGATCAGGGCGGCAAAGGCGATGATGGCCGTCGGCCCCCCGCCCTCGAAGAAGAGGCGCAACAGCAGCCACGACCCGAGCAGCGCCAGGACTATCCTCACGGCCAGGATTTGACTTCGCATCGATGCCTCCCTGCCTTGGTGGAAAGGGCCCGGCGCGGCCAGGCTTATCCCTCTCGCGTTGACGCCAATATAACAGGGCGCTCCCAAATTGGAAAGATGGGGGGCGACCCGGGGCGGGAGGCCAACTGTAAAAAAGCTTGACAGCTAGACGCGGCCGCCGGTAGCCTGCCTTTATGCACAGGGCTCTCGCCTCGTGGCGCCAGCTAGCCTTGCTCTGCGGCGTCTGCCTAGCCTCGGTAATATCGTTGGTCCTCTGGAGCGGCTCCCAGCCGTCTTCGGGGGGCGGGCTGACCGCCGCCACGCTCTACCCCGACGCCCTCGAGCGCAAGAAGGCCGTCCAGGGGGCCCTGAGCCCGTTCGAGCATACCCTCCAGGCCGGTGAATCGCTCTACTCGGTCTTGCTTGCCAGCGGCCTCGTTCCCCAGCAGGTCAGCGAACTGGTCGAAGCCGGCCGCGGCGCCCTGGATATCCGTCGGGCAAGCCCAGGCGACAAGCTCCTCCTCTACCGCAACGGGGCGGGCCGGGTGGAGCGCTTCGAGCTTCGCCGGGTGAGCGGGGGGCAGACCTTCGTCGCCAGCCGCACCCCCCTGGGGTTCGTGGCCAGTCGGCGCGACCCCAGCTACTCCGTGCAGCTTGCCCTGGCCGAGGGCACCATCACCAGCTCCCTCTATGCCGATGCCGTCCGTGAGGGCCTCGATGAGGGCCTGGTGCTGCAGTTGGCCGAGGTCTTCGCCTGGGACATCGACTTCCTGAGCGACCTTCAGCCGGGCGACACCTTCCGCGTCATCTACGAGCAGAAGCTGGCCGACTTCGGCCGACCCAAGCAGGGGCGCATCCTGGCCGCCGAGGTGATCAATGAGGGCCGCGTCCACACTGCCTACTACTTCGAGGACGGGCAGGGGCACGCCGGCTTCTACGATGCCGACGGCGCCTCGCTGCAGAAGGAGTTCTTGAAGTCGCCCCTGCGCTACCGGCGCATCACCTCGGGCTTCTCCTACGGCCGGCTGCACCCCATCCTCAAGATCATGCGCCCCCACCTCGGGGTTGACTACGCCGCCCCAACCGGGACCCCCGTGGAGGTCGTGGCCGACGGCCGCGTGGTCTTCCGCGGCTGGAAGACGGGCTTCGGCAACTACATCGAGATCAAGCACCGCCGCGGCATGACGACCTGCTACGGCCACCTGAACGGCTTTGCCAAGGGCCTGCACGGCGGCGAGCTGGTCAGGCAGGGCCAGGTCATTGGCTTCGTGGGCCAGACCGGCATGGCCACCGGGCCCCACCTCGACTTCCGCGTGGCGGAGAACGGCAAGTGGATGGACCCGGTCAAGAAGCGCGGCTGCCAGGCCGAACCCATCAGGCCGGCGATGCGCAACCGCTTCGAGGCCGTCGTCACCGACATACACTCCCGGTTCCCCAGCTTCGAGACTCCCCCGGCCGGTAGCTAAGATTGCAGTTTGGCGCGCTTTCTGCTAACAGAAGGCTCGCGCCTGCGCGGACTGCAATCCAGCCGCTACCTATGTGCAGCCCCCAGTTACAGCGAGGAGACCTCTTGAGGATTCGCAAGGCTGTCATACCGGTCGCCGGATACGGCACGCGCTGTCTTCCCGCCTCGAAGGCCATCCCCAAGGAGATGTTCACCATCGTCGACCGTCCCACGATCCAGTACATCGTGGAGGAGGCCGTCGCCTCCGGCATCGAGCAGGTGATCATGATCACGGGGAAGGGCAAGCACATGATCGAAGACCACTTCGACTTCCACTACGAGATGGAAGATGTGCTCTTCCGCAAGAAGAAGCACGCCCTGCTCGAGGAAGTACGCCGGGCCTGCTCGATCGCCAACATCATCAGCGTGCGCCAGAAACGGCTGCTCGGCCTGGGTCATGCCGTGCTCTGCGCCAAGGACGTGGTCGGGCGCGAGCCCTTCGTCGTGCTGCTGGGCGACGACCTGATCGACAGCGAGGAGCCGTGCGTGCGCCAGATGATGGACGTCTATGACAAGGTGGGCGAGGCGGTCGTGGCGGTCGAGCGCGTGCCCCGCGAGGATACCAACCGCTACGGCATCATCGACGCCGAAGAGGTGGACGAGCGCGTCTTCCGGGTGCGCAGCATGGTCGAGAAGCCGAGGCCGGAGGATGCCCCCTCTAACCTGGCCGTGGTCGGCCGCTACATCCTGCCCCCCGAGATCTTCGACCTGCTCGAGGACCAGCCGGTGGGCCACGGCGGCGAGATCCAGCTCACCGACGCCCTGGCCAGGCTGTGCCGCGACCGCGCCGTCTACGGCTACGAGTTCGAGGGCGAACGCTTCGACGTGGGCGAGAAGTTCGGCTTCATTCAGGCCAATCTGGTCTACGGCCTCAAGGACCCGCAGCTCAACTCCCGGCTCAAGGATTTCGTGAAGACAAGGCTGGGGAAGTAGCGCCCCCTTTCCTCTATCGCCCCGGCGTTTGGGGCACGGGCAGCAGGGAATATGGCCAGAGTCGCGGAGGTGGCCCTCGCCGCACCGCTGCGGGAGACCTACCATTACTTGGTGCCCGAGCCGCTGGCCGGCCAGGCCGCCGTCGGCCACCGCGTGCTGGTGCCGCTCAGGCAGCGGCGCGTGACCGGCTACATCCTGTCTTTTCCCGAGCCCGGCCCCAAATCACCCCCTGAGCCCTCCCCCGAGGCGCCTGAGTTCAAGCTCAAGCCCATCGAGGCGCTGCTCGACCCGATGCCCCTCTTCCCGCCGCAGATGGTGCCCCTGTTCCGGTGGCTCGCCGCCTACTACTTCCACCCCATCGGTCAGGCCATCAAGTCGGCCCTGCCCCCCGGACTCTGCGTGGAGAGCAAACGCCTGGTCAGGCCGACCGGGCTGAGGCCGCAGCCCCCCTCGGCGGCGCAGGCCGAGGTGCTCGCTGCCCTCGAGGAGCGCGGCCAGGCCACGGTGGCCGAGCTGACGGCGGCCCTCGGCAAGGACGCCGGGGCGCTCCTGGCCAGGCTGCGGGAGAGCGGCCACGCCGTCTTCAATGATCGGGTGCGCCGGGATGCCACGCGGCCGCTGATGGAGCGGGTCGTGCGCGGCTGCCCGGTGGCCGACGCATCCCTGCTGTCACGCCGCCCGGCCATGGCCGCCCTGCACGAGTTCTTGCAGCAAGAGGCCTTGGCGCGGGGTGAGTGCCGCCTCTCGGAGCTGAACGAGCGCTTCCCGCAGGCCGCCGAGAAGGTGCGCTGGCTGGCCGCCCACGGGCTGGCCGAGGTGCGGGAACGGCGCCTCTACCGCAGCCCCTTCGACGACGAGCTGGCCCCGGCCGAGCCCCCGGAGCTCAACGGCGAGCAGCGCGAGGCCGTGGAGGCCGTCACGAATGCGCTCGAGGCTGGCTCCTTCCGGCCCATCGTCCTCCACGGGGTAACGGGCAGCGGCAAGACCGAGGTCTACCTCCGGGCCGCCGAGGCCGCGCTGGCCAGGGGGCGCGGGGTGCTCATGCTCGTGCCCGAGATCGCCTTGAGCGGCCAGAACGAAGCCATCCTGCGGGCCCGCTTCGGGGAGCGCGTGGCGCTGCTCCACAGTGGCCTGTCGGCCGGCCAGCGGCTCGATGAATGGGAGCGCATCCGCGAGGGCCAGGCCATGGTGGTCGTCGGGGCGCGCTCGGCCGTGTTCTGCCCGCTGCCCTCCCCCGGCCTCATCGTGGTGGACGAGGAGCACGAGGCCGCCTACAAGCAGGACGACGGCCTGCGCTACCACGCCCGCGACGTGGCCCTGGTGCGGGGCCGCATGGCCGGGGCGGTGGTGCTGCTCGGCTCGGCCACGCCCTCGATGGCCAGCCTCCACCACGCCCGCGAGGGCCGCTACGGCTACCTGCGCCTCACCCACCGGGCGACCCAGGCCCCCCTGCCCGCGGTCGAGGTGGTGGAGATGACGGGTGAGCGCGGCATCTTCTCGGCCAGGCTGATCCAGGCCGTGGGGGAGGTCGTGGCCGCAGGCAGCCAGGCGATGCTCTTCCTCAACCGCCGCGGCTTCGCCACCTACTGCCTCTGCCAGGACTGCGGCAAGCCCGCCGTCTGCCCGAACTGCAACCTGAGCCTGACCTACCACGCCCCCGAGGAGCGGCTGCGCTGCCACTACTGCGACTACTTCGTGCCCGCGCCGGGGGTATGCGCGCACTGCCGCAGCCCCCGCATGAAGCTCCTTGGCCTGGGCAGCCAGCGCGTCGAGGCCGAGGCGAGGGCCCTGTGGCCTGAGGCCCGCATAATCCGGGTCGACAGCGACGCCCTGACCACCCGCGGCGCCTGCCTCAAGGCCCTGAGCGCCATCAGGCGCGGTGAGGCCGACATCATCGTGGCGACGCAGATGATGGCCAAGGGCCACGACCTGCCGAACCTCGCCCTGGTCGGGGTCGTGCTGGCCGACGAGTCCCTCGGGCTGCCCGACTTCCGGGCCGCCGAGCGCGGCTTCCAGCTCCTGGCCCAGGTGGCCGGAAGGGCAGGGCGCACCCGCCCCGGCCGGGTCATCATCCAGGCCTTCGACGCGGGTCACTACGCCCTGAAGGCGGCCTGCCGGCACGACTGCGGCGCCTTCTTCGACGAGGAGGCCCCGCTGCGCCGGGAACTGGGCTACCCCCCCTACAGCCGGCTCTGCCGCCTGGTCGTTTCCTCGACGAACGAGACGGCGGCGGGCGGCTTCTGCCGCGCCCTGGCCGCGGTGGCCCGCAAGCACCTGCCCGAGGGGGGCGTGCTGGGGCCGGCACCCGCGCCCCTGAGCAAGCTGCGGGGCCGCTACCGCTGGCACCTGCTGCTGCGGGGCAGGCCGGGGGCGGGGCTCCACGGCCGGGTCCAGCTGGTCCTGGCCGAGGCCGAGCGGCTGCCGGCTGCCGGGGTGCGTTTCGAGGTGGATGTCGACCCCCTGGACATGCTGTGACGAATTTGCTATTGCAAGTGGCGGCCTCGAGGGCTAACTTTTAGTTAATTATCCCCTTTGGCCGGTTAACACATGGCATTGCGAGACATAATTCGCTACCCTGACGAGATCCTTCGGGTCCCCGCTCGTAAGGTGGTACGGATAGACGAGGTCATCGAGGCGCTGGTGCGCGATATGGCCGAGACGATGTACGCCGCCCCCGGCGTGGGGCTGGCCGCACCGCAGGTGGGCGAGTCGCTGCGGGTCATCGTCATCGACGTCACACCTTCCGAGGAGTCCGAGAAGAACTTCATCAGCCTGGTCAACCCTGAGCTGGTCGGGGCGGAGGGCGAGGTGGAGAGCAAGGAGGGCTGCCTCAGCGTGGTCGACGTGAGCTGCGACATCAAGCGGTACGCCAGGGTGTGGGTGCGCGGCCTGTCCGTCGAGGGCGAGTCGGTCGAGCTCGACGCCGAAGGGTTGCTCGCCATCGCCCTCCAGCACGAGCTGGACCACTTGAACGGGATGCTCATCTTCGACCGCCTGAGCGGCCTGAAGCGCGACCTGCTGAAGCGAAAGCTGCGGAAGCGGACCGAGGGCTAGTGGCCTACCGCATAGTCTTCATGGGCAGCCCGCAGTTCGCGGTGCCCACCCTGCGCCGCCTCCTGGAGGCCCAAAAGTCGGTCGAAGGGTCGGTCGAAGAGTCGGTCGCTGAGCCGCTGGCGGAGCTGGTCGCCGAGGTGGTCGCCGTCGTCACTCAGCCCGACCGCCCCAAGGGCCGCGGCCAGGTGTTGGCCCCCCCGGCGGTCAAGGTCGAGGCCATGCGGGCCGGGGTGCCGGTGCTCCAGCCCCCGCGCCTCAAGGCCCCGGAGGTGGCGGCCCAGATCGCGGCCTTCGAGCCCGACGCCGTCGTCGTGGCGGCCTACGGGCAGATCCTGCCCCCCGAGGTGCTGCGGATCCCGGCGCTGGGCTGCCTCAACGTCCATGCCAGCCTGCTGCCCAAGTACCGCGGGGCCGCCCCCGTCAACTGGGCGATCATCCGCGGCGAGATGGTCACGGGGGTGACCATCATGCAGATGGACGCCGGGCTGGACACGGGCGACATCCTGCTGCAGCAGGCCACCCCGATCGGCGAGGCGGAGACGGCCGAGGAGCTGACCCGCCGCCTGGCCGAGGCAGGCGCCAAGCTCCTGATCGAGGCCCTGCGCAGGCTGCGCGAAGGTACCCTCTTCCGCATGCCCCAGAACGCCGAGGCGGCCACCCTGGCCCCGCGCCTGACCAAGGCCGACGGCGCGATTGACTGGGGGCGGCCAGCCGCTTGCGTGTGCAACCGGGTGCGGGGCGTGCAGCCCTGGCCGGGCGCCTACACCTTCCTGCGCGGCAAGATGCTCAAGCTCTTCGGCTGCCGCAGGGCCGAGGGCGAGGCGACGGCACCCGGCGAGGTCCTGGGGGTGGGGGCCGAGGGCCTGGTGGTGAGTACGGGCGAGGGCCGCGTGGCGCTGGCCGAGCTGCAATATGAGGGCGGCAGGCGGGTGAGCGCCGCCAGCTTCGGGATGGGCCATCCCTTGCCCGTGGGCACGATTCTGGGCACGGTCGGACTGAAGCGCTAACACTCTCAAGCGGCAGCGCCCCGGAGCTTCGATGGGCCAGAAGACCATCCAGAAAGGCAGCGGCTTCAGCGACGACAGCCTGACGGCCGCCGACCTCAACCTCCCGCTGGAGCCGGAGGACAAGCCCAAGAAGCGCCTGTTCATCGGGTTGCTCATCTTCACCTGCTTCCTGGTGGCCGCCCTGGCCACCGTGCTGTGGTGGGTCCCCTACGTCGGCCTGTCGAACATCCATCCCTTGCTCCCCGCCGTGCTGGCCGCCGTCTTCGGTGCGGTCGTCGTGCTCATGGGTGTGGGCGTGGCCGTCCTGCTCCTCACCATCGTCCTCGGGCGCGACATCTTTCTCTCGGGCAAGCTGCGCGGTCTGGTGATCAAGGTCCTCTTCCCCGTCATGATCGTGGTGGGCAAGATCTTTGGCTTCTCCAAGCAGCGCATCCAGCAGTCGTTCGTGAGCATCAACAACCAGCTCGTGCTGGCCCAGCGTTCCTCCGTGGCCCCCGACAAGATGCTGCTCCTCATGCCCCACTGCCTGCAGAACTATGACTGCAAGGTGAAGATCACCGGCAATGTCGACAACTGCAAGCGCTGCGGCAAGTGCCCCATCAAGGACCTGGTCGAGCTCTCCCACGAGTACGACGTCAAGCTGTGCGTGGCCACGGGGGGCACCATCGCCCGGCGCATCGTCGTCACCCACAGGCCCAAGGTCATCATCGCCGTGGCCTGCGAGCGCGACCTGACCAGCGGCATCCAGGACAGCTACCCCCTGCCTGTCTACGGCATCCTCAACCGTCGCCCGCACGGGCCGTGCTTCAACACCCAGGTCGATATGGAGCGGGTGCGGCAGGCGATGGGCTTCTTCCTCAACGGGAGGGCGCAGTCCCGCGACGATGAACGCCCGGCAGGAGGCACTCCGCATCCTGCGCCGGATGGAACAGACCGGGAGCTTTCCAAAGGGGCTTCTGGCAAGGCCGTCTGAGGAAGCCTCCGAGGCCGACCGGCGTCTGCTCTTCGAACTCGTCCAGGGAGTGCTCAGGTGGCGGGGCAGGCTCGACTACGTCCTGGCCCGCTTCTCCCGGCTACCCCTGTCGCGCCTCGCCCCCCCGGTGCTCGACATCCTGCGCCTGGGCGCCTACCAGCTCCTCTTCCTGACCCGGGTCCCCGCAAGGGCCGCCGTCGATGAGTCGGTGAAGCTGGCCGGCCGCTACCCGCCTCACGTGCGTGGCTTCGTCAACGCTGTGCTGCGCGCCGTGGCCCGCGAGGGCGCGGGCGTATCCTTCCCCGACCCCGAGGCCGAGCCGGTCGCCTACCTGGCCGCGTGCTACTCTCACCCCTCCTGGCTGGCTGAGCGGTATCTCGCCCGCTTCGGCCTTGAAGAGGCCCGCGCGCTGCTTTCGGCCAACAATGCCCAGCCCCCGCTGACGGCCCGCACCAACACCCTGCGCACCACGAGGGCCGAGCTGGCCGAGCACCTCAAGGCCGAGGGCGTGGGGGCCACGCCGACGCGCTTCTCCCCCGAGGGTCTGACGCTCATCGGGGCAGGGGAGCCCGGCCGCCTCAAGAGCCTCGCCGAGGGCCTCTTCCAGCTCCAGGACGAGGCCGCGCAATTGGTGTCGCACCTGGTTGCGCCGCTGCCCGGGGAGCGGGTGCTCGACGCCTGCGCCGGGCTGGGCACCAAGACCGTCCACCTGGCCCAGCTCATGGAGGGCAGGGGCGAGGTGGTCGCCCTGGACGCCGACGGCCGCAAGCTCGAGCGCCTCGTGGAGGCGGCCATGATTGCCGGGGTCGGCGAGATGGTCAAGGTGCGCGTCCATGACGCCACTCGGCCCTTCGAAGGGGAGCAGCTCGACCGCGTGCTGCTCGATGCCCCCTGCTCGGGCACGGGCGTCATCAGGCGCCGGGTGGACCTCAGGTGGCGCAAGCGGCCCGAGGACATCGCCCGCTTGGCGGAGCTGCAACTGGCCATGCTCGAGGCGGCAAGCCGCTCTGTTGCCAAGGGCGGCGTCATCGTCTATGCTGCCTGCAGCCTCGAGCCGGAGGAGGGCGAGGAGCTGATACCGAGGTTCCTGGCCCGCCATCCGGACTTCAGCCTGGAGGACGCGGCACTCTCGCTCGGGCCGATGTCTCCCGGGCCGGGGCCATATTTGCGCACCTTCCCGCACCTGCTGGGGGGGGCGATGGACGGCTTCTTCGCCGCCCGCCTGAAGAGGCAATGAACCCATGCGCTCGCTGCTGAGATATCTCGGCCTCTCCATCATGCTGGTCATCGTGCTGGTCGCCAGCGGCTACTTCACGATGCGCCTCATCATCCACTCCGAGGAGGCGGTGACGGTTCCCAACCTCGTCGGGGCCGACGTCATGAAGGCCCTCGAGGCGGCGGCGGGAAAGAAGCTCAACGTCCGGGTGGAGGGCTTCGAGTACAGCTCGCAGGTAGCCAAGAACCACATCCTCTTCCAGGACCCGGGGCCGGGCAGCTCGATCAAGCGGGGGCGCGACCTGAAGCTCGTCATCTCCCGCGGGCCGGAGGTGCTCCTGGGCCCCAACCTGGCCAGCCTGCCGCTCTCGCAGGCGACCTTCATCCTGGAGCAGAACGAGCTTGCCCCGGGCGAGATGGTCCGCGTCCACAGCCGCCAGGCCCGCTCAGACGTCGTCATCGCCCAGAACCCTCCGGTGAGTGCCAGCCTGCGCCAGGGACAGAGCATCGACATCCTGGTGAGCGACGGCGAGCCGATCGAGGATCTCATGGTCCCGGACGTGCGCGGCAAGAGTGCCGTCGAGGCCTCGCTCGCCCTGGAAGGCGTCGGGCTCGAGCAGGGCCAGCTCAGCATGGCCTACCGCCCCGATCTGCCCGAAGGCCAGGTGCTGGAGCAGCGGCCCAGGCCCGGCTACCGCGCCCTGAGGGGTACGCGCGTGGCGCTGCTCATGAACCAGAGCGCGCCGGTGGCGGCCCCGGCCCCTGTCCCGCCCCCGCCTCCGGTGGAGCACCTCGTCTTCGCCTACACGGTGCCGCCGGGGACCAAGAAGCAAGAGGTGCGCATCGACCTGGTGACCGCCGCGGGCAACCGGCAGCTCCATTGCGCCCCGCACGACGCCGGGGAGACGGTGCAGGTGAGCTTCCCCAAGGCCGACGGGGCCACACTCGTCGTCTATCAGGGCGGGGCCGAGGTGCTGCGCAAGCGCTACTAGGCGCGAGGAAGGATGAGGGAGCGGTGATCAGGATAGCGCCATCGATACTGTCGGCCGACTTTGCCCGGCTGGGCGAGCACGTGGCCGAGGCGGAGCGGGGCGGGGCCGACTGGCTTCACGTCGATGTCATGGACGGCCACTTCGTGCCCAACATCACCATCGGGCCGCTCGTGGTTGAGGCCCTGCGCCCGGTGACGAAGCTGCCCCTGGACGTCCATTTGATGATCGAGTCTCCCGACCGCTTCGTGGCCGACTTCGCCAAGGCCGGGGCCGACTGGATCACCGTGCATGCCGAGGCCTGCCCGCACCTGCACCGCAGCCTCCAGGCCATCCACGCCCTGGGGGTGAAGGCCGGGGCCGTCCTCAACCCGGCCACGCCACTTGCGGCCCTCGAGCACGTCCTCGATGAGTGCGACCTCGTCCTGCTGATGAGCGTCAACCCCGGCTTCGGCGGCCAGAAGTTCATCCCGCAGGTCATGGACAAGCTGCGCCGCCTCAAGGCGATGCTGCGCGAGCGCGGCCTGCCCACGCTCATCGAGGTCGACGGCGGGGTAGGGCCGAACAACGCGCGGGCCGTGGCCGAGGCGGGCGCCGACGTCCTCGTGGCGGGCTCGGCCGTCTTCGGCAACGCCGATGTCCCGGCTGCCATCAAGCGGCTGCGCGACCAGCTCACCGGCCTCTAGGCAGGGCAAGCTTCGCCTGCACCACTTCCCGGCCCCCTGAGCGGCTGGAGACGATGGACGTCTATTCGTGGGGCCGGGGGCCCGGCTCCGCTGTCGCCGGGGCGGCAAGCTTCGCCTGCACCAGCAAGCTTCACCTGCACCAGCAAGCTTCGCCTGCACCACAACCGGCCCCGTGGGGCGGCTGATCCATTTGGAGCATCCGTGTGGGGCCGGGGGCCAGCCGCCGCTGTCGCCGGGGCATAAGCTGGCCTTCAGGCCACTCCCCTCGCCGCGAGGAGGGCCGCCCCCAGCGCCCCCGTGAACTGGGGCCGCTCGGGCACCAGCACCCTCACCCCCAGCTCGGCCTCGAGCAGCTCCCGCAGGCAGGCGTTGCGGGCCACCCCGCCGCTGAAGATGACAGGCTCCCCCACCGAGAGACGCCGCAGCATCGCCGCCGCCCTCATTGCCACCGCCTGGTGCAGCCCCCGCGCCACCATCTCGCGCGCCTTGCCCCCCGCCAGCAGCCCCGTCACCTCCGAGGCGGCAAAGACGGTGCACATGCTGCTGATGGCGACACCCTCGCAAGCCTCGCCGGCCGAGGCTGCGAACTCCTCCAGCGTAAATCCTAGCGTGGCCGCCATCACCTCCAGGAAGCGTCCGGTGCCGGCCGCGCAACGGTCGTTCATCTCGAAGCGGGCCACCTTGCCGGCGGCGTCGAGGGCAATCGCCTTGGTGTCCTGGCCGCCGATGTCGATCAGGGCGCGCGCCCCGGGGAATAGGGCGGCCGCGGCCGTGGCGTGGGCCCGGATCTCGGTGGCGACGGCCATGCCCAGGTGGCGCGAGAGCAGGTGGCGGCCGTAGCCGGTGGCCACGGCGCAAGAGAGGTCAAGCCCCGCGAGCAGCCTGCGGCACTGGCTAAGAGGGTCGAAGCTCGTCTCCTCCTCGGCCAGGAACCGGGGCCGCCCGCCCTCGACGGCGACGACCTCGACCGAACGCGAGCCGACGTCTATCCCAACGGCCGCGCTCATCGGTCCTTCAACACCTCGACGAACGCCTCAACCCTCGTCTTGAGCTGCTCTACGTCCTCCAGGCTGTAGTCGGTCTCGAGCTTGAGCAGGGGGATGCCCTCGGCCGCGAGGCGCTTCTCCACCTGGTAGGCCTCGGTGGTGTAGGGGCCGCAGAACTGGAGCGAGTAGTGGATGACGCCCGCCGCGCTCAGGCTCCGGGCCATCTCGACGATGTGGTCCAAGCGCTCCGGGTTGGGGGTGAAGCAGGCGCAGTCGATCTGCATGTAGCGGTCGACAAGGCGCTCCAGCATGTCGTCTACCGTGCGGCCGTCCTCGGCCACGAGGTTGCGGGTGTGGCGCTCGCCGACGCACGACTCCTCGCCCACGATCACCGCCCCCGAGGACTCGACCACGTAGGGCAGCTTCCAGTTGGGCACGGCCATCGGGCAGCCGGAGACGAGAACGCGCACCGCGCCTTCTGCCACCACCTGGCCG
>Ga0315282_10009028_pt1 | contig 15940 bp, 12 predicted proteins | sample YL17G07_20_MG_FD_203693 | JGI IMG/M metagenome (GOLD analysis project Ga0315282, IMG submission 203693) | Sediment microbial communities from Yellowstone Lake, YNP, Wyoming, USA - YL17G07_20 | ecosystem: Environmental > Aquatic > Freshwater > Lake > Sediment | place: USA: Wyoming | collected...
TTTTTCAATTTTGTTGCAGCGTTCACTTTCGGCGTCGGCGTGGCTTTCACAGTAGGGAAAGGAGTAGTTCATACCAATCAAGTAACGGTTCCTGTGATTTTTGCAGGTTTAATCGGCGCAATTTCCTGGAATCTCATCACTTGGCGGCTCGGACTGCCCTCCTCTTCGTCTCATGCATTAGTCGGAGGATATGCAGGGGCAGCGGTGATGTTCAAAGGTTTAGCCATGCTCGTTCCCGCAGGACTGATCAAGATCGCGATTTTCATAGTTGTTTCGCCGTTAATAGGGGTCATTCTAGGTTATACAAACCAGATTGTAGTGACATGGTTGGTAAGGAACGGATCCCCTGGAAAAATCAGGAAATTATTCAAACGCCTTCAGCTTGTTTCTGCGGCGATCTACTCTTTTTCTCATGGGACCAATGATGCTCAAAAAACAATGGGCATTCTGTTTGCTTTGCTCGTGGCAAGCGGAAAGCTGTCCTTCAACGCGCATATGCCGATATGGATTATTTTTTTATGCCACGCGATGATCGCCTCTGGCACTCTGGCCGGCGGTTTCCGTATTGTGAAAACAATGGGGCTGCGGCTGACTAAGCTCGAACCGATAAACGGTTTTTGCGCTGAGACCGCAGGCGGCGTAGTCATTCTGGCCGTATCTACATTGGGTATCCCGGTTTCCACAACGCATACCATTACCGGAGCCATCGTCGGAGTGGGCGTTGCCAAAAATATTCGTTCCGTTCGTTGGATTATCGCCCATAACATTTTATGGGCGTGGATTCTTACTATCCCGGTCTCTGCCGGTATCGGAGCCCTTGCTTATTATATTATATCTTTTTTTATTGCTTAATCACTGAATTGCCGTTGTAACGGCTACCTTACAGTATGCCGTCCTCGTTTTTTAATAGCATCGATATCCCTTTGTAATACCAATTTCGCCGGGTCAGGGAGATAGATAAGCGTGTTCTTATTCAAAGATGTTCCATGATTCGATGGATTGTGGTACAGGTTTATGAAATTCGGAGGCAGAGAAATGAAGCGGAGTTGGCTACCCAAAGTGGGCAGTTGGCAGTACTACTTACTCTTGATAGTAGTAACCGGGGTTTTGTTAGGGCCGCTCGGCGGCTTAGCAGCGGCCTACATGAATTTCAGTCTCGGATTTTTCGTCGGCGGGCAAGTGCTGGTCGGAATCCTCGGAAGCGTCATCACGTTTCACTATGGCGCGGAAGGGCGGCACGGCGCCAATTACATGCAGACCATGGCCGGCGTGCTTTCTTCCATGTGCGGTATGGCTGTACTGATTCAGGCCATGCATTGGCTGGGGATGACCCCTCCTCCTGCCTGGGAGATGGGGGTGTTTTTCGCTTCAGTCGGGATGTTCGGCATCGGTTTGGGCGTGATCTATACTCCTCTTTTGGTGGATCGCCTTAAGCTGACTTATCCCTCAGGCGCTGCGGTAGCCACCATCATCCGAGCGCTGACAGACCCGAAGTTGCTCAGAATCTCCATCATGAAACTGGGCGGAGGAATTCTGACCGGAATGGGTTGCGGGCTCTTTTCCGTGCCCTGGGGTTTCTCGGCTTCCACACTTGGGGCGGGAATGATCGTCAGCCAGCGAATCGCCATCCCCGGCTTGGTGATGGGGTTGATCGGATATGCCCTAACTCCATCCTTGAGAATGTGGGGCTGGATCGGGGCGAAGGACCCCTTCAGGAAGATCGGCTTCCTTATCGCTCTGGCCATGATCCTTGGCGCCTCATTAGTCGACCTGACCTTGATCGGGTGGGAGGCTTTTCAGCGAATCCGCGGAGCGATGAAGGAGAAACCCGAGGAAGTGCCGCCCAATCAGCGCGTAAATTTCAAGGCCTTTATCGTTTGGGTGGTCTTTTGGGGCATCATCACGACAGTTCTGGCTTCGCAGATCTTGCATCAACCCGTCGGCTTCATCCTGCTTGCGCTGGGGCTGGTGCTTATCTTTCTCCTGGTGAACGGCATCTCGACCGGCATCTCCGACTCGAATCCGATTTCCTCGGCTTTTGTTCTCAGCGTGCTGTTGATGTCGGTATTGGGGCTGAAAGATCCCCTGGTCGGGCTTTTCGCGGCGAGCATCCTTCTCATTTGTTGCGCTGTCGGGGTGGACATGCAGCAGGCGCTCGCCACGGGAAGGCGATTGGGCACCAGCCGGACAATCCAGTTTCATTTCCAGTGGGGCGGGGTTGTGGTTGGGACTGTTGTATCGCTGCTCCTGGCGAACATCTTTTTCAGGGCCTACCCGGACCTCACGATCAATGCCGTGCATCAGGAAGTGCCCAAGTGGCAATCGGCCATGACCTATAAGATAGTCGGCATCTTGGAGGATATCGGGCATCTTAAGCCGCACCAGACCTATGCCCTGCTGATCGGCCTCGTTTTTGGGCTCGTTGTCCAGATTCTGCGCAAACTGCTGAAGGATAGTCAGGCTTACAAAGGCTTCCTTGCCAAGATGAAAGCGAGCGCTGAGCCTTCCAAACGGTTTGTAGGGCTGGCCGCCGACTTCAGCATCGATGCGTTTTTGCTGAGCAGCCCATATGCCTTCTCATTCGGAGGGTTCGTCGACGTGCAGACTGTGTTCTGGTTTGCCATCGGCGGCGTGCTTTGCTCTTCAATCAATTTTTACTCTCAACGGTCTGTGAAACCAGGCGAAGAGATGCCGGAGGAAATCGGCACCACATTCCTGGTCGGCGGAGGCCTGATTGCGGGCGACGCCCTCTATGCCTTGATGCTCGGTATGTGGGGGCTTTTCGGACTGCTGGTGAAATAAAGCCGTTTAAATGGCCGAGCTCGGCTATGATATGTTTCATGTCGTTTTCGGTCGAGTACGTAAGGTTAGTCTTCATCTGTGCCCTATAGCAATGATGTAGCTGCAAACCGGTTGCGGATTGACACCATAAATTGAATTTATACAAGCAGATGAGTTCAAAGCTAGGACTAAAGCGTTTTCATTGCTCGTCGTCCGGTGCATGCATTTTCGACTTGACAAATTAGCCTGTGAGCGCAAAATGCCTATTGAGAGTGGGCATTATGAGCACAAAAGCTAACACCAAACAGAAAACGCTGGGACCGCAGGCCGCCAGGCTCGTGGTGGAATTGCACGAACGAAACCGCGTGATCTTCACGCTCGCGGATGTGGAGGCGATCACGGGTCTTGCGCCAAAATCGGCCCGAAATTTCACGGCCACTCTCGTGACGAGAAGCGTTGCGACCCGCCTCAAACCGGGACTTTTCATCCTCGTCCCCTTCGAACTCGGCCGCGAGCGCGAGTATCTCGGAAACCCTTACGTAGTGGCACGCGAGATTGCCGCCGATACGAGCTACTACATTTCGCACGCCTCGGCGATGGAAATTCACCAGATGACAACACAGCCGCAGATGGTCGTTTACGTCTGCGCCGTTAAAAGGATCCGTCCGCGCACCGTCATGGGTGTCGAATTCCGATTTGTGCTTTGCCGCAAAGCCGCTGTCTTTGGAATCGTCGAACATTGGATCGAGAAAACCGAAAAGATTCGAGTAAGCGATATCGAACGAACGGTGATCGACGGACTGGCGCACCCGGAATACTGCGGAGGTATTTCGGAAGTGGCCAAAGGCATGGCGATGCGTCGGAGCGATATCGACACACGCAAACTCGTCGATTATGCCTTGCGTCTGAAAAGCGGAGTGGTAATTCGGCGACTCGGGTTTCTGCTGGAGTTGTTCGACATGGCCAAGCCGCGCGAGATCGCCCGTCTGCAAAAAAAGTTGACCAACGCCTACGAAGTCCTCGACCCGCTATTTCCCGATGAAGGCCGCCATATTTCGCGCTGGAAGTTGCGGCTGAACGTCTCCCCGGAAGAACTCGAAGCTGCGGGGAGGACCTGATCCATGATCCCACAACGAAATCTGTCCCTATTATCCAATCGCCTAGCCAAGCGCGGAGGCCGCCGCATTCCCGAATCCGTGCTCGAACGCGATTACTGCCTCGCCTGGTTTCTGGTGGGTCTGTCGCGGTCGAGTCTGCGGAACCGGTTGGCCTTCAAAGGCGGGACGGCGCTCAAACATTGTTGGTTCGGCGATTACCGGTTTTCAGAAGACCTCGATTTTACGCTGACCGAGGAGACGCACTTCGAAGCGATCCGGAAAGAACTTGAAGCGGTTTACCGCGAAGCGCATCGCGCTTCAGGTATTGCGTTTCGTTTCTCGCGTGCGGATCGGAAGCAGCACCAGAACAGCCATACGTTCTACCTAGCCTATGAAGGACCGATATCAGGCGTGGCGGTCAAAGAGGTCAAAGTCGACATCACGATCCGCGAAGAGTTGGTGCGGCCACTTTTGGATCGCACCGTCCTTCGGGGTTATGAGGAGTATTCGGACCTACCGGAAGACGCCAAGGTCCGCGTGTATTCTCTGGAGGAGATCATCGTCGAGAAGATCGTTGCGCTCACCGACCGCGCCCGCAACGAGCCGCGCGACCTCTATGACGCTTGGTTTCTGATATCAAACGACCATATAGACCTGACGGAACTGACCGGGGACATCGAACGGAAAACCGCTTTTCGCGGTCGATCCATGAAGGACTTCGCTAAAGAATTTCTGGACAAGAAACAACGCCTCCAAAGGCTCTGGACCGCGAGATTGGCCGCACAAATGGTTGAGTTGCCGCCCTTCGAGAACGTATTTCGCGCGGTGAGCAGGGCCATGCGGGATGCCGGATTAATCAAAAGATAAATCGCAAGTCAAAACGATGTCTCTTTTTACAGCTTGAATAAAATCGCCTCGATGCACTTGCCGGAACTTTCGTACTCCACCTTCAGTTCACAACGGGAGCATAAAGTACGGCTGGGTTCCTCTCCTTCAGGCGCAACATTGGATATCCTGTTTCCTTCACCACCAGCACCGATTGTCCGGCGGAAGCCATCTTTCGCGCCAAAGGGTCCGCCATGCAACATGGGACTCCGACACGTGATCGTTCGCCGATTCGAGGTTTCAAAGGCGAAAGATTGAATGCCTCGGCCGCGGCAACGGCTTGGTCATCGTACATTTCATGGAATCTTCCAACCTGAAACAGAATCTCCGACTTCGGGTACCGCCATCTGTGCCAACCGTACTGGGAAGCAAGATTCGGAAATTCGCGCGGCGGTTTCCATCGGCGCTTCGCCTTGCCTTTCTCGAAAAAGAAAAAAGCTTTCAACCAGGCGTGCTCCTGAAGAATGGATTGAAAAAGCCGCCGGCACGATGCCTTTTCCAGGTGCGCGATATAGGAATTCAATGCCGCCAGCAGCTTTTCCAGAACGTCCGGCAAAAAGAGATACCGGACGTATTCATCCTGAGCGACGATCAGTTTTTTTCGAAAACCGTCAAGCCGCGCGCCAAAATTCCCGACCACACGCCGCCGGGCCAACCGATGATCCGGATGAACGATGTAACCGAGAAAGTTGATGCCGCAGGAAACCGGTCGGATCTTCACGGCGGCTTGGTTCAACCGCAGTCCCAACCGGTCGAGCGCAAAATCCTCGATCCGCGTCAACCAGTCCCGCAGGAAATGCTTGTCTTCGTGCAACAGCACGAAGTCATCCACATAACGCAGGTAGAATTTTGCGTTGAGTTCGTGCTTGACGAATTGATCCAGCGCGTTGAGATACACGTTGCCGAAAAACTGGGACGTGAGGTTCCCGATCGGCAGCCCTTTTTCCGGTTCGCAATGGAAAAGGCTTTTCCGGTCCTCGATGTGACGCCACTCGCTCGCGGGAGACTTGCGAGTGAACTCCTCTGTGCAGTCATGCAAGATCAGCGTTCGTGCAAGATCCCTCATGGCCCGAAAACGGTTCCAATCCGCGCAAAACAAGGGCAGCTTGTCCCTCGGAACGCCGTATTGCTTTCGCAGACCGTTTTCGATCATCTCGAAGAGAATCCGCCGGTCGATGCTCATGAAGAAATTGCTGATGTCCACCTGCAGAAACCAGGCTCGCCTCCTCCCGCCGCGCGTGACGCTTCGCACGAATTCTTCCAGCCGGTCCACCGCGGCGTGCGTTCCCTTTCCTTGGCGGCAAGCAAACGAATCATGAAGGAACACGCGCTCCCAAATACTTTTCGACTTCCCGAACGAACAGGTGATGCACCACGCGGTCACGGAAATCGGCGGCGAATATCTCGCGGGGCTTGGGTTTCAGATTGACGAAGCAGACAGAGCGGGAGGGCTGATATGCGCCGGAATTGAGTTCGGTTTCAAGCCGGTCGAGGTTTTCGACCAGTTTCATCTCGAAGCGTAGGGCGTTGGTCGTGCCGCGCTTGCGGCGACGGCAATCCAGATACGCCCTGTGAATTTCCTCGGATGAAAAAACCGGTTCCGGCACTTCCCCTTTCACGTTCGACTGACTAACGGACACAGCGCGCGTTGTTGTTGTTGTCGATGTTGTTGTTGTTGACGTTGCCGTTGTTGAAATTGACGTTCCACGCGTTGTTGTCGTTGTCCGCGACCGGCGAAGACGACCAATCGCGTTCCCGGAAATTGGAATCCCCCGCCGATCCCGACTCGGGTACGACGGGTTTCGAATCATGCCACGTGGGCTTTCCGGGTATAACCGTGAAATATTCGCTCACTCACGACCTCGCTCAATATGAACGCGGTTATGATTCCGGCGAGGAAGGCTTTCCCGCGCTTTTCAGCCACCCCTCGCTCTGTCTGCTCAAATCCAAAGCCATCTTCGCCGCGTGCTGGAAGGAATTGAAGCTTGGAAACGCCTTCAACTCCTTGGCGACGGTCAAGGCGATCACGATCTCCTCCGACTTGTCGCGTAGCGCGACGAGCAGGTCGCGCCGCTGAGAAACAGGCGTGTTGTTCGCTTTCACAATGCCCGTCACGACCTCCCAGCAGGCGTCCCGAAGCCGTGCCCCGATGCTGTATTTGTGAAAGCGGGAGAAATTCTTCACGGTGTCCTCCACGTACACCGTCAACTCCAGCGCCTTCTTATAAATCAGCAGGTGATCGTATTTCGCCATTCAAAAAAATATCGCCAGGGCTTCCAGCCTTCGCAGCCGCAGCGGCTGCTTCGGCGGAGTAGGCTCGCCTTGGAACCACCAGAGGGGATGCCCCTCTGGACTCCCCCAAATGACCAAATAACCAAATACCCAAATCACCAATGAATCACGGTCGACTGACTAACGGACACAGCGCGCGAGGTTGTAGCCGTCGTAGCCGATGTAGTCGTAGTAGACGTAGCCGTCGCTGAAACGGACGATCCACGCGTAGCCGTCGATGTCCGCGACCGGCGAAGACGACCAATACCAACTGATTTCACCGGACATTCCATCCGGCCAATAAGCCCCACCCGAACCGGGACCCGCCAGGTAGTCGCAGCCATTGCAGGCACCGTTCCTACAGGTTGAATCAAGACAGCCATCCGTCACGCCGCAGGCGCCGCCGGTGACCGTTGCGTCGCAGCCGCGTATCAGGGAACGCAATTCGCTGATCGTCGGCAAGCGCCAATCGTCGTGGCCGTCAAAAGTCAAATTGTCACAATAGGTCTTCGCGTCTTCCCACGTCATGTAATTGCTCGATGGCGGGTCCTGCCAGGTCAGATTTCCGGACGCATCATCGTCTCCAGAGGCGTCGTCATCTCCCGAAGCGTCATCGTCATTCGATCCATTATCGTCGTCGCTGCCGCCGCCCGAGTCATCATCTCCAGAGGCGTCGTCATCTCCCGAAGCGTCATCGTCATTCGATCCATTATCGTCGTCGCTGCCGCCGCCCGAGTCATCATCTCCGCCCCCGCCCGACGAACAGGCAAAAAATGATACCCCGATGCAGACCGCCAAACTAAGAACCGCAAGAACCCAATACGTCTTCATCGTCCACCCCTTCGTTGTGAAATTGATCAATGGTGATGATATTTACCCCCCCCCTGCAATGTCAAGGCCAAGTTTATCGCAATTTTTTCCAAAGCGCTGCCTCGACCGCCTGCACTGCCTTTTTGTCGATGGGGAGCATCTTCTAGTGCAATTGTGGCTTTCTGTTTGATGGTGGGTTATGGTTCGTAGAAACCCCCGCAAGGAGGTGTCTGTAAATAGCCCACGAATTCATTCGTGGAAAATCGACTATAAACTATAAACATTATCATCGTACGCAACTTGTGATCCGCTGATAATTTTCATATTATTATTTTTTTCCGACACGTAAACGAGGTTTGAAAAATGAACATGAAACGTTTGCGGCTTTCACTTGTCTTTGTCTTTGTTTTCATTGCTCTGATTCTGAATTCGTCCGTAAAAGGGCTGGCCAAAGAGCGAAGTGAGATTCCGGCCGAGTACAAATGGGATTTATCGGTTCTGTATCAGAATCCGGATGCGCTTAAGCAGGCCAAAGCCGCATTTCAAAAAGATGCGGAAAAGCTGGCGTCCTTTAAAGGCAGGCTCGGCGAATCGGCGGAAGTGCTGAAACAGGCGCTGGATCTTGTGTACGACCTGGAAAAACGCATGCGCCGGATGGAATTGTACAGCTCGCGCCTGACCGATCAGGATGCCCGCGTCTCCGAAAACAAGGCCGTTCAAAATGAAATCTCCGCGATGCGATCCACCTTTGCGGAGCAAACTTCGTTTGTAGAGCCTGAGATTGTTTCAATCGACGAGAAAAAACTCAGCGGATTTTTTACGGCGGAACCCGGGCTTATGATCTACAAGTTTCCGATCAGCGAAACAATCCGCCGCAAAGCTTATGTGCTGTCTCCGAAAGAAGAGAAGATATTGGCGGGCGCGTCGGATGTCCTGGGCTCTCCGATGTCCGTTTACAGCACATTCACCAATGCGGATCTGCCTCATGAAACCATCACGCTTGCAGACGGCAGCAAAGTAAAACTGGATTATTCTAATTACGACAAGCTGCGCGAGAGTCCGGTCGAGGCGGATCGCGTGCTGACTTTCAAAACCTTCTTCGGTCAATACGATCGATTCAAGAGGACGCTTGCAGAGGTTTTGTACAGCCAGATGAAGGCTCATCGTTTTGTCGCCAATTCGCGCGGATATCCGGATACGCTGGCGGCGGCCCTGAATTACGATGGAATCGACACAAAGATTTATACAAGCCTGATCGAGGCCGCTCACCGCAACCTGCCGACGCTGCATCGCTACCTCAAGCTGAAAGCCCGCGCACTCTCAAAGAAAAAACTTGAATATACGGACATGTACCTGCCGTTCACAGCAAAACTCGGCATCACCGTGCCGTATGACCATGCCCGGACAATGCTGCTCGAAGCTTTTAAGCCGCTTGGCGCCGAGTATGTCAATACGGTTCAGACCGCATTCAAAAGCGGATGGGTTGATGTATATCCCAATGAAGGAAAAGATCCGGGCGGATACTCAGACGGGTCCGCATACGGCGCTCATCCTTACATCCTGATGAACTACAATGACAACTACGGAGCGGCCCTGACGCTGGCTCACGAGATGGGTCACTCCATGCACTCGTATTTGTCCAACAAGGCTCAGCCGTTCCCGACATCAAGCTACTCTACGTTTGTCGCGGAAGTAGCCTCGACCTTCAATGAAAACCTGCTCAATGACTACATGCTGAAAAAGGTGCAGAGCGACGACGAGCGCCTTTTTATTTTGGGCAATTTCCTGGATGGGTCGATCAAGGGCACGTTTTTCCGCCAGATTCAGTTTGCGGAATTTGAGCTTCTCATCCATCAAAAGGTGGAAAAAGGCGAATCGCTTACCGATGAAGTGCTGAACAAAATCTTCCTCGACCTTGTGCGCATCTATTACGGGCATGATAAGGGAATCGTGAATGTGCCCGATTTCATCGCAGGGGAATGGTCGATTGTGCCGCACTTCTATTACGACTATTACGTGTATCAATATTCTACGAGCATTGCCGCCGCCAGCCTGCTTTCCCAGAAAGTAATTAAAAATGAAAAAGGATCGCTTGAGCGTTACCTGACGCTTATTCACTCTGGCGGCTCAGACAATCCGGTCTTGCTTTTGAAAAACGCCGGCGCGGACATGACCAATCCGGACGCCTATAACGCGCTCATGGAGCGCGCCAACCGTTACATGGATGAGGTTGAAAAAATACTCGCAAAAAAAGGCAAATAGATGCAGCCGCTTTCGTCAAGCCTGTGATGAATCAGCGGCGAAGCTAAAGTTATTTTAAAAACGAAAGCCGGTTTTTGCCTTGACGTTTTGACGTGTATAAAGCGTCGTCTGCGGTTTTGAGCAAATCATCCATAGATTTCGGGTCTTCCGGATCGAAAATAGTGCAGCCGAAGCTCGATGTGACATTAAGTTGCGCGTTGGACGGCAATTGAACAATATGCTGAGCAAGGGCGACCCGCATTCGCTCTATCAGGTTGAATATATCTTCTTTTGCGCCGTTGGCGATAACGAATAAAAATTCTTCGCCGCCGATTCGCGCCAGCAGATCGTAAGGTCGTATGTGGCTTCTGAAAATCGCCGCCGTTTCCTGCAATACCTGATCGCCGTAAGCATGGCCGTAAGTGTCGTTGACCTTTTTAAAATCATCGATATCGGCCATGATGATCGCCAGCATCTTTTTCTGCCTTTGAGAACGATTTATTTCGCGGATCAGATGGCTCATGACCGTCCGCCTGTTCATCAAACCGGTCAGAGCATCCGTAGTCGCCAGAATTTCCAACTTCTTGCTCAGTTCGGCCAAATCCCGGTTTCGCGCTCTCAGATTCTTTTGAAATTGATTCATTAGTTGGATGATGGCGGCTGAGACGGCAACAAAGACAAAAAGGCGAAACATAATGTAACGGGTGTCGCTGAAGATTAACAAAAATACATCATGGCCCTTTTTGTATCCGGGAAAAAAGGGCAATACGCCGTTTTTTTCCAGGAAAATCATTAAGATCCATCCATTTTTTAATGGTGTTGCATGATAATCTCGGGAATCGGGCAAATGAATTTGATGCCTTTAAAGATTTCATAACCAATAAGGCAATCTTTCAGAGGAACAGTTTTCATTTAAGACGTGGGATTTTAATTCACAATAACAAGGTTATTTTTATATGGAATCTAGCTTAGGCGGATGCCATATCTTTGTCGTTTTTTTGAATTATCAAGAAACTCTCTTCTCCATATGACTTTTCCGTTGATGGTCGTTCTATTATGATTAGGAATAACGACCTCTAATTTAAGGGCCGTTCCTTCATTAAAAACACAATCGCAGAATATACCCATCCCCTCTTTTGAAAGATCATTAATAGCCCCGTAGGTTTCAAAGCGCCCCAAGATAATCTTGGCGACAACAGGTTGCAAAACACGTCTCTCTTTTCGCTTCTCTACCATAGCACCCGACCAACCTTTCGACTGCGCTTAGGACAGGCGTATCATATTATTTTGTCGAGATAGATAATTATTTTCATATCGATAATATCGCAATCATCAGGCCAACGTCAAGTCCGCCACGGATTATTGCTTCCAATACGAGGGCGCTTGGACTCTTTTGGTGTTGCTTCTATTAAAATGCTCCACCATACAAGTGAAGCCCGTTTGTTTTTAATTGCGAATATGGCATGATACTTCCCGCCCTTGAATTGGGCCTTTTCTGAATAAAAACATATCAAAAGGAGGACCGGCATGAAGCGCCGCATCTTTTCGCAGGACCACAATATCTTCCGCGATGCCTTCCGCAAGTTTATGGAAAAGGAAATTATTCCGCATCATGCCCAATGGGAAAAAGACGGCATAGTCCCGCGTGAGATCTACAAAAAGGCCGGGGAGCAAGGCTTTCTGTGCACATGGCTTCCCGAGGAGCTGGGCGGAAGCGGGGCCGACTTCTATTACTCCGCGATCATCATCGAGGAGTGCGCTTACGCTCACAACACCGGTTTTTTAATCAACCTGCACAGCGACGTGATAGCGCCTTACATTTACAACTTCGGTTCTGAGGAACAAAAACGGAGGTGGCTGCCCAAATGCGCATCAGGCGAGGCGATCTTGGCCATCGCCATGACCGAGCCGAACGCAGGGTCGGACCTGGCCGCAATCCGGACCACAGCGATTCGAGATGGAAACGAGTATGTGGTCAACGGCGCTAAAACCTTTATCAGCAACGGCATTTGCTCGGACATCGTTATCGTGGCCGCAAAAACCGATCCCAAGGCCGACCCGCCCCACTCCGGCATATCGCTGATCGTCGTGGAGCGTGATACGCCGGGATTTGTCCGGGGGCGCAAGCTGGAAAAAATGGGGATGCACGCCCAGGATACCGCTGAATTGTTGTTCGAGGATTGTCGCGTACCGGCTGAAAATCTCCTTGGTGCTGAGGGCGCCGGTTTCATCTACCTGATGCAGAAACTCCAACAAGAGCGGCTGGTTTGCGCCATCGCGTCCCAGGCTTCTGCCGAAGTCGTCCTCGAATTGACTATCAAGTATTGCCAGGAAAGGGAGCAGTTCGGCCGGCCTATTTCCAAGTTTCAGTACAACCGGTTCCTGCTTGCCGAAATGAAGACCGAGGTGGAAATCGGCCGAGTCTTCATTGACCGGCTGATCGAGGAACACGCCAATAAGGAAAACATCCTTATGCAAACCTGCATGGCCAAGTGGTGGGATACGGATATGCTCAAACGGCTGACCGACCGGGCCGTGCAACTCCACGGAGGCTACGGATATATGCTGGAATACCAAGTGGCTCGCGCTTTCCTCGACGCCCGGGTCCAGCCGATCTATGCCGGAACCAACGAGATCATGAAGGAACTGATAGGCCGCCAGATGGGACTTTAAAACAGGCTCAACGGGGTTTTGGCATCCATGCGATATGCATCGTCCGATATGTCGTATTGCGGAGCGCGTGAAATCCTGGCATAAGAAAATAAAATATAAGACCATGAGTCTGCGAAAAATGATTTCGCCAAGCGCGCCAGTAGCTCAGTTGGATGGAGCAGCGGACTTCGACTCCGCTGGTCGGGGGTTCGAGTCCCTCCTGGCGCGCCAATAATTCTGATTGGGCTCTTCTCGGTTTTACTGCGGGCCAAACAAAGATTCGGGCATATAGATAAAAGTATCGTAAATCGTCATATCCCAGAAGCTGATCTTTTCATGGACTACTTCCAGATAATCCGGGCTAGTGGAGTCGTTCATGGTCAAAACAACATGCTGACTCCCACCATGAAGGTGCTCCGAAAAAATATGATGAATACCTATTCAAAAGTAATCGACGGCATGTATGCTTCATGACAGCCTGTCACATAAAAAAGCATCGCTGAAATCGGGTGACCGGCCGTATCGGATGCGAGTCGACAAAGCATTTCGAGCAGATTAAATGCTCAAAAGCAAGGATATGAAATTCGATTCTATTTCTCTTATAGAAGAACGCTTTACATAGAAAAGGGATATCCGGTATACTGCCGCCTTTATTACGCAAGGAGCGATTTATGAAAACACGCATCACAGAAATTTTAAGCATCAAATATCCGATTTTACTTTCCGGAATGAGCTTTATCAGCGTGCCCAAGCTTGTGGCCGCGGTTTCCAACGCAGGCGGCTTGGGAATGCTTGCTACAGGCACTTTGAATGCGGAGCAGACCCGGCAATCCCTTCGCGAAATCAGGAGCCTGACGGATAAACCCTTCGGCGCCAATGCAACGCTGCTTTTCCCTGGTGCTATCGAAAACGCAAATATTCTTTTGGAGGAAAAGGTCCCTGTGATCAATTTCGCGCTGGGTAAGGGCGACTGGATCGCCAAACAGGCGCATACATACGGCGGGAAGGTAATCGCCACTGTAGTCAACTCCCGGCATGCGAAACGAGCGGAAGATTACGGGTGCGATGCCGTAATCGCCACGGGACATGAAGCAGCGGCTCACGGCGGGGATGTAACGACGCTGGTTTTAGTGCCCAGGCTGGCAAATATCCTTAAGATCCCGGTCATTGCCGCAGGCGGATTCGGCGATGGACGAGGATTGGCGGCGGCTTTGTCCTTAGGGGCCGAAGGCATTGCTATGGGAAGCCGCTTCGCCAACACCCTGGAAAGCCCTGTCCACGACAAAACCAAGCAACTGACCATCGCAAAAGATATCACGGATACGCTCTACACCGACCGATTCGACGGCATGCCCGCCCGAGTTATGGATACGCCGGGCGCCCGAAAGGCCATGAAACGGCGCGTCGGCCTTTGGACCGCATTCCTGAATTCCTTTGCAATCGCCAAAGAAATGAAGATTCCTTATTACAAGCTTTTTTTCCAGACGCTGAGCGCCGGACTCCGCGAGACAATGCTGCTGGCTTATCTGGCCAAGGGATTCAGAGGATTCCGGCTGTCCATCGTAGAAGGAGACTGCGACGAAGGCGTTTATCCGGTCGGCCAGGTGACCGGACTCATTCAGGATGCACCGACAGTCGCGGAATTGGTGGAGCGCATTGTGGCCGAAGCCAAACTGGCGCAGTCAAAGTTAGGAGACATGCTTTCCTGATAGGGATCAATTCTTTTAAATCGATCTTCATTAGATACATTGCAAAGATTTTCAATTTTTGTGTTATGATACCTTCCAATAAATATTTCAGGAAGCACCCTTACAATAAGGAGAACAAGAAATGACAGGAATTCATAATCTTTGTAAAATGGAAACATTCGTTTTAGCGCTCGTCTTGAGCCTTCTGTTTTTCGCGGGAGGCGCTCAAGCCGCAATGCTCCAGCAATGGGTAGCGTCTTACAACGGCCCGGCCAACAACTGGGAAAGCGCTTACGACGTCGCGACCGACGCAGCGGGCGACACATATGTGACGGGGTACTCCAACGATGGGACATCCACACCCGATGTCTTTATCGCCAAGTACGATCCGACCGGCACGCAGTTGTGGGCTCAGCGATGGGACGGAATGACGCACGAAACCGACAGCGGAGTATCCATCGCGGTTGATGCGGACGGCAACGCGTATGTAGCCGGAACGACGGAATCGTCAGCTCAATTTGATGCTCTGCTCTTGAAGTACGATACCAACGGAAACTATCAGTGGGAAGTTATTTACGATGGAGGATCGGGAAACGACGGGTTCATCCGGGTGGCTCTGGATGGCCAAGGCAACGTTTATGCCGTGGGAAGCACATTTTCTGCCATCTCGAACTTGGACTACCTCGTTGCCAAGTATAGCTCAGCCGGTGTTCAACAATGGTTGCGCACCAACAATGGTCCGGGCAACTCGGCTGATTATGCCACCGGCATAGCAGTGGATTCCAATGGTAATGTCTATGTCAACGGGCAACAAACAAGTGCGGTAGGTCTCGACGTGGCTCTCGTATATTACGATGCATCGGGTACTTTCCAATGGAAGAAGTTCTTAACAGGCACCCTCGCCGGTTCGCTTGATTATGGTGGAGGTGTAGTCGTTAACAGCGTCGGAAATGCGTACTTCACTGGCATGTTGCAAGATACGGGTACCATCTATGACCTCGGAGTAGCCGGCATCGATGCAGCCAATACGACGTTCTGGCAGCAAAGCTATGATGGGCCGTTCCATGGGAACGAATTAATCCCTGAATTCTTGGTTTTATCTGCGTGGGTCGGTCCGGGTGTCCGTGATGTGGCTATTGGCCCTAACGACTCGGTGTACACGACCGGAACCGTAACAAACGTCGGCCCCAATTACGATATGGGTTTGATCAAGTACGACTCGACCGGTGCGCAGCAGTGGGTTACCCTATTCAATAACTCGGGAACCTACCCGGACTACGCCGCTTCTTTGGCAGTCGATGCGAATGGAACCTCTTTTGTAACCGGTTTCACCACTACAGACGGCACATACCTTAAGTACCTCACCCTCATGATCGACGCCAGCGGGACAGTATTAGACTCCCAGTTATTCTCCGCGCCTGGAAACCAACATAACAAAGCTCAAAACATCGCTCTTGATCCCGACGGCAACCCAGTCGTTACCGGATACGGCTGGCAGGGCGCGATGGAAGCTTA
>Ga0315282_10009029_pt1 | contig 15939 bp, 16 predicted proteins | sample YL17G07_20_MG_FD_203693 | JGI IMG/M metagenome (GOLD analysis project Ga0315282, IMG submission 203693) | Sediment microbial communities from Yellowstone Lake, YNP, Wyoming, USA - YL17G07_20 | ecosystem: Environmental > Aquatic > Freshwater > Lake > Sediment | place: USA: Wyoming | collected...
AAGTGAATATAACAAAATTGGATGTAGGAGGGGCAGCGAAAGTTTGCGGCGGAACAATTCAAGAAATTGATGTAGGAGGAAGTTTTGAATCAAATAGCCCACTAGAATTTGAAAGCATAGATGTTGGCGGAACCGTTCGGCTCGCCGGTAAAAACAAGGGTGAAAAAATAGAGGTGGGAGGCGCATTTCGGGTTGAAGGAGACCTAGAGTTTGGAGAAATTGATGTAGGAGGCAAAGTAGAGATAACAGGTTCAGGCGAAGGTGACGAAATGGACGTAGGAGGCAGAGTAGAAATCGGCGGATCGTTAAAACTTTCTGGAAGCCTGGAGGTGGGAGGTAAAGCGGAAATCGGCGGAGATGTGTCAACAAAAAACATTGAAGTCGGCGGCGTAATACGTTCAAGAAAAGCCACCGTTGAAGAGAGTGTAGAAGTTGGTGGGTCGATAACAACGGTTGACGGCGTGACTGCAAGGTTTATTGAAATAGGAAGAAGAGGTGAAGTTCGCGGGCCTATAAAGGCAGATCAAGTCATTATTGGTCGAGAAGCACATGCAGAAAATATCTATGGAAAAAAGATTTTTCTAAGAGGCGGAGCACACGCAGAAAATGTTTACGGTGAAAACATCATAATTGAATCTAATTGTCAAATAAGTGGCGAGGTACAGTACACCATTGAATTAAGGATGAACGAACATGTTTCGTTAGCCAAAGCACCACAAAAAGTAGATAAACTTCCCTTCTAAAAGAGGCAATTTACAGTTTTTTCGGCATCACCAAGTCTGCTATGTCTATGCTGTGTTCATAAATTTGCCTCAGAATTGAAGCTACTGCTAGAATATGTGGCAAAGCGTCAAGAGACTGCACTTTAGCAATTTTTTCGATGTTTGCAGACATTTTGTCAACTTTTTCTCGAATAAGTCGCACGTTTTCAGCTAAACCTGTATCGCCAGCTAAAAAGGCTTTTAGAGCATTTTCGTGAGCTTCAAAGCAAACCATGTGAAAGTCGACAAGCGATTTCTTTAAATCTTCACCTAGTTTTGTGCCTTTTAACTCAATCGTTTTCAGCGCCACCCGCACGCATTCATCACCAATAGCTTCCACCAAGCTCGCTACAAGTCGATAGTCTAAGCATTCGATTGGACGGACACCAAGTTTCTCGGTCAGGCTGGGATTTTGGATTATGGTGCGCAGAATGCGAACCAAAAGAAAGTGAAGCCTGTTAACTTCGTCGTCGCGGGCTATGATGCTTTTAGCCAAGTTTATGTCTCCGTCTACTAATGCATTAACAACATCGTGGTGCATACCAGCAGCGATTGTGTAGCCTCTGCGAAGAATCTTTTCAGGGGGAAAACTTGAAGGCTCTAACAAACACTGCATAACAATACGCGAATAATCTTCCTCAACAATTTCCAATCCAATCAGTCGACTGACGGCATTCTTAACAGTGTCCCGAACCTCAAAGCTAATACGGTCCTTCGCCTCAACAGTGATAATGTCGAAGCCAAGGAGATACTTTCCTATAATTTCACGACTCAAATAGGGCCCAGGCCTCAAAGTAATAGTGCGGAGAGAAGGTTCAACAGCATATTCGGTATCTATTAGGAGCCTGCCATCGCTGGCTTCAGTAACTGCTACCACAGAGCCTCGTTTCAAACCATAGTGTTCAGCCCAAGGCTTAGGTAAGCAAACAAAGAAAGTACCACTCGGGGTGCGCTGGACCTTGCGTAATTCACCCATTCACTTCACCACGCCAATAGAGAGATGCATCTTTGGATATAACGTATCTAAACAAAAATCCAATATATAAAAGTAGACGCGAGTGTTAGAATTGAAAACCAAAGTTATAATTGGTATAGACTTGGCGGGAAAGCCAGAAAATCCCACAGGATGGGCAACCTGGGAAAATAAAAATGTGAAAACAACTCTACTATACATGGATAACCAGATACTTGAAGCCATAACCCAGAGTAAACCAGAAGTTATAGCAGTTGATGCCCCATTCAGCCTTCCAAAAAGTGGAATCCTTAGAAAAGCAGACAGAGAAATGATAAAGAATGGCTACCGCGTTTTTCCGCCAAGGCTCCCAGCAATGAAAACACTTACAATGCGCGCCATGAAACTGAACAGGTTAATAGCGGAAAAAGGATTCAAAACAATAGAAGTGCATCCAACATCAACATGCAAAGCCCTAAACATACCATTAAAAGACTGGGAAAAAATTCAAACAGCCCTAACGCAAATAGGTTTAGAAGGAGACCTTAAAGTGCGCACCCTGACGCCTCACGAAGTTGACGCTGTAATAGCAGCTTTAACAGCATACCTCTACATGAGAAACCAAACAGAGGCTTTAGGTGACGAAGAAGAAGGCTACATAATCGTTCCAAAAAAGCAAGACTGGAGAACACTTCAAATATGAGTGAGACTGGAAAACTACAGAAAGCCATAGAATTGACAATTGCGGCAGGGTACCAAATAAACAAAGAAGCCTTTGAATTTCTTAGCACATTGGCTATTACACAAGACCCAACAGAAATAATGAGCAAGGCAATACATGAAATTGAAGGCTTAAAAGAAAAGCCATTGTTTATTGACAGAAGCTTCTTGGAACACCTCGTAGAACCGTCAGAACCAAAAAAGGAGATTCCCACTCAATTATTAGAGAAACCGTCTCAAGCACTACCAGAAATATACATCACAGAGGGAAAAATGAAGTTCCGTCCCTACGCAGAAGAAGTCGAACCAAACATCAAGATAATTGATGACCCAGCCAGCAAACTAAGTTCAAGCGGAATTATCGAAGACTATCTGGAATACTTCCGAGATAGATTCAAGCGAATAGAGAAGCTGCTGAGACAAAGGATGGACGTCAAAAGCGCAGCATCTATTATCGACGCCTTAAAGGCTCCAGCGAACACGAAGCTCAAAATAATTGGAATGATAACGGAAAGGAGAGAAGCAAAACAGAAAATACTGCTGACTGTTGAGGATTTGAATGCAAGCACCTTGGTGCTTGTTTCTCAGAACTCCTCGGCAGAACTCCTAGAAAAAGCACGTTTACTCTTGCTTGACCAAGTTGTCTGCCTAAGTGTCGTAAAAACGAGGAGCAACCTCCTAATTGCTGAAGACATAATCTTTCCAGATGTCGCACAAAAACCTCAACATAAAGCCTCAATTCCGGTTTATGCTGTGCTCACCTCAGACATGCATGTGGGGAGCACAAAATTTCAGAGAGAAGCTTTTAGCCGTTTCATTTTGTGGCTTAACGGCAGATATGGCGACGAAAAAATGAGGGAAATAGCAAGCCACGTCAAATACGTTCTAATAGCCGGAGACATTGTAGACGGAATAGGAGTTTACCCAAATCAGGTAAAAGAGCTTGCAATCAAAGACATCTATGGGCAATACAAGCTTGCTGCAAAATACATCGAGCAGATCCCCGACTATATAGAAGTGATAATCATTCCCGGAAACCATGACGCCCCGAGAAAAGCCTTGCCTCAGCCTGCAATATCAAACACTTTCCTTGAAACGTTGCAAGAGTCAAGAAAGGTCTATTCTCTTGGAAACCCATGCTTTCTCAGCCTCCAAGATGTAGAGGTTCTATTATATCACGGACGCAGTTTAGACGATATAACCTCTACAATTCCAGGCATGGATCCTAATCACCCAGAAAAAGCAATGAAACTGCTGTTGCAGAGCCGCCACTTAGCACCAGTATATGGCGGAAAAACACCGTTATCGCCCGAAAACAGAGATTTTCTGGTAATAGAGCGCATCCCCGACATTTTTCACGCTGGGCATATACATGCGCTTGGGTACAGCAATTATCGCGGAGTTTTGGTTGTAAACTCAGGCGGATGGCAGGAACAAACAGATTATATGCAGCGGCTTGGATTCGTTCCGACACCTGGAAAAGTTCCCGTGGTGAATCTTCAAACGTTAGAAGTTACGGTTATTCCGTTCAGTTAAGAGAGCCCACGGGCAATTAATCGTGCAACACGGATTGGTTCGGGAACTCTGCCACAAACAGACAAGGATTGTATAAGGTTACAGGTCCATTCGAGGCTAGCACCTACGGTTTCAACATAGATTGGTGGTTCACCAGCAACAGCAAACACCTTGTAGACAGAGCCTAATTTCTCAAAAACTTCCAATCGCACGCGCCAGTCTTTAAAGTGTCTTTGGAGGGCTCGCTTAACTGCCTTGTTGTCAGGTTTTGTCCGCGCTATTATGATAATTGGTTTCTCGAATTTCTCATAAATTACAGTCGGATCAATTATGTTAAAACCTCCAAAAGAAACCCCAGAAAGAAGAACAACGGCGAATTCCCACTCGCTCAAGATTTCAGCGAGCTTCTTTGTTGCATCTAGTCCATCGACAGTTATTTTCGTGATCCTTACATCCTCAATTTTTAACGCTCTAAGCAAGACCGCTGCAAGAAGAGCTCTTCGTGTTATGCCCTTCTGAAAACTTCCGTCCTCAACTCCTACTATTGGCAAGTTTCGAAAGGCATTTCGGCTCATAACCAACCAAACGCCCAAGCCTACTGTCATTAGCGAAAACATCTCTAATAAGAGTACGCGTTATCTCCAACCTAATCTTTTTCGTGCGTCCATACCTTCCCATGCTTACAATTTTCGAATTCAACAGCCCCATAGAATCAAGTTCATTCACCAACGTGCTTAACCGACGTTGGGTTAATGGCGTAACACCTAATTCTCCACAAAGTTCACTATAAACTTCATAAATATCACCCGTAATGACCCGGTGGGCATCTGCTTCTCTTAGGTGGTGAATGCTTAAAACCACAAGTTTTGAATGCAAAGGCAAATTTTGGAGAGCCTCGATAACACGGTTGTGTTCAATGTGTTTTTCAGCCTCTCGAACGTGTTCTTCAATTACAATGCTTGCGCCTTTTCGCTCAGCAACTTCACCAGCAACCCGCAGCAAATCCAGTGCCCGTCTCGCATCACCATGCTCCGCAGCGGCTAAAGCCGCACAAATACTTAAAGCGCCATCAGACAAAGCACCATCATGGAACGCCAATTTAGCACGTTCAAGAAGAATATTTTTTAACTCACCAGCATCGTAAGGACTAAAAACAATCTCTTCTTCACTAAGTGAACTAAAAACTCGAGGATCAAGAAACTCTTTCAGCCGTAGGTCATTGGATATACCCGCGAGTGATACCTTGCTTCCGCACAAGGTCTCATTTATCCTTGTCAATTCATAGAGAAGGTTATCACCATGTGTTTTTATCAAAGCGTCGATTTCGTCCAAAACTATAATAAAAATAATCTTGGAGTCATCCAAACCCGCTTTAAACCTGTCAAAAACTTCTCCCACTGATAGTCCTGTAAAAGGAACAGATATGCCTATTCTTTGGCATAAACTCGCAAAAACACGATACTCGGTTCCTGCTAATCGGCAGTTCACATAACAGAACTTAACGGGCGCATTAAATTCCTTCGCCTTAACCTCAAGATGACTGAGCACAAATTTTGTTGCAGCTGTCTTTCCTGTTCCAGTTTTTCCGTAAATAAAAACATTAGACCCTCTTGCTCCTTTTAGAACAGGAGCCATAGTTTCGCCGATCTGCCTAATCTGTTCATCTCGGTGGGGTAACTTATCTGGTAAATAGTCGTGCCGCAGAACCTCTCTATCCTTAAAGATTCTTATGTTGCTAACAAATTTTTCGAACACATCGTCAAGTACGTTAGTATTGTCCATTATAATTCCTCTTTAAGCAGAGGTAACGCCTTGTTTTCTTCTTCAGAAAATAAAATCTGTCATACAAAAAACTAAATCAGTGGCGCAAGAATCCTAAAAGAAAACCGAAAGGCCAATGTCAAAAGCTTAAAGAACATAGCCACACCCCTAAATTTCCAGTAGAACTCTGTTTTAACTATTGAACTATTTATAATTTCTTTCTTCTTTTTAAAGAAAATATACTCTGAAAGATAAAAGAGAATTAAAGTATTATAATCGTTACTGTAAAAGTTTTTAGATACTTTTTTGTAAAATTACTAAAAATAAATTTTAACATGTTTTACTTTTTCCTTCTCCATAGGAAACTAAGGGGTGCCCCCTTTCCTTGTTACCTTTTCAACCGATTTTAGACTGTGCCTCTTGTTTTTATTTCCTTTGTGCGTCGACCTTTTCCCATATTTTTACTGGTGATAGCGATAGATGATTAGTGCACTGGCCCAACTTTCTGCATAGATTCACAAAGTTGCGAATGTTCTGTGAAATTAACTTGAGACTGCGTTTTTTTCGGTTTTATTTTACTCGTTATTCACTCCTTTATGTCTCTTTTCTGTGAAAAAGCCACCCCTCCCCTTCTACTGGAGATATAAACATAATGGCGGTTTTTTGTGTTTTTCTTGTTTAGAGAAACTGTGACGCTTGTAAAGTGAAAATCTCTGGAATTTTTCGGTATTTTCCTTTTTGTGGCTTGCTGTAACACTTTTGCTTTTTACCTTTTCACCGTAATAGCTATAACTTGTGAAGTGTAAAGTGTGAACACCGGCCACGGTGTAGATTGCTAATGCCCGCGAGAAAGATGCGTGTTGAGCTGTTCGATAGTGAAGGTAATAAATACACGGTGTCCTTTGAAGGACAAATAACTAGAGAAAAGGCTGTACGCCTTTTGGATTTGGTAGAATTGTTGGGCGGAGTATCAAGCGACGCCGGAAACCCTGAAAGTAATCCAATGGTTGCAGGTAATGGCTTTTCTAAATATGAAAAAGTTCGCATATTGGTCCAAAAGCATTTTCCCATGGTCTGGTTCTCTTCGAGAGAGGTCCAATCAGCATACGAACAGGAATTTAAAGAGCCGATAAGTATTAGCACCGTGGCTACATATTTTGCTAGAATGGCGAACAAAGGGATACTGGTGAAGGCTGGGGCTTCTAACCGCTTGAAATACAAAGTGACACCAGGTTTTCCACAAGCCACACTGAAACAGCAAATACCATAATAAGGTCACAAAAGATAATAAGCAAACATGCAACAATTACTATAAATAAAATATTTTACGTTCTAGTCATGGTGCAAGAGGCAATGTAAATGAGCGACAACATCAAAACAGACTTTGCCGAAATGGAGAAGAAACTTAAGTTTTACATAGACAAAGGAAGAGTTACGGGAGCAGTTGAAGTGAAAGAAGAACCAATGATATCGGTCAAACCAGATGTGTCATTGATAAAGCCCTTAAAAAAAGTAAGCGAATTTCCTGGGGGTTTCGTTGCTGTTGATTGTTCGACAAGGACGCTCAAGAGAGCGAACAATTGGGGCATCTACCTCATGCGGGTAGCATATGCCTCAGTTAAAGAGCGCGATATTGACTGGGGCTATCAGGAAAGAATATGCACCGTGGTTGGTGATTCGCATACTCGTAGTAACTTTCTAACAGATGTAAGAATCGAGTTAGAGAGTCAGATGGCACTTAACCTTCTTCAGAACAAAACTAGTCTTTTCTACTACGAGCATACTAATCCTCGTAGTAATTACCTCTTGCTTGATGGTGGTGGATATTTCGGCGGCGAAAGGAAATTTAGAGTGGCACTTTATGAGAAATGTGAAAAAGACAGGGTCACCCTTCTCGCTATTAGCAAAAACTCTCCCTCACTCCATGATGAAAAGGGAAGGGACCTTATAGCTACTACGAGTATACTCTCTCCTTATAGTACATGGGTTTGCCACCCGATCAGAGAAGCTGACAAGGACAAAAGTTTGTATGGAGATATATCTCTTGTTAGGTTGTGTGAAGAGAGTTCACGCGTTTTTCGCTGTGACATAATGGAATACTTAATGGATCAGCAAATAAGCGAGACCCTTTCTCCTTTGACTGCGGTGGCCGAAGACCCCCGGTGTCTTGGATATCCTATTCCTCTTTGGCTTGCCCATGAGTTCTCTACGCCCTCCGATGCGATGCTTCTTTCTTACCACGATCAAGTTGAGAATGTACTCGCCGAGGTTGGCTTATTAGAAATACTCCGCCGTGAAGAATTTTCATGTAGCTTCGCTGATGAGCTTCATGGAATAAAACATGCGTTTGAGTGGGAGTGGTGGGGTGAACAGTTCTGAACCTATAGGGTTTGTGTGTGGAACGAAGGGAGATTCTGTATCCTTCTTTCTCTCTAAAGGAGTTAGTCTTTCTTTTGGACAAATTGTTCGAATAGATTCAGGTGAGAGGAGCTTCTACGCGAGGGTTGTCAACGCCGAGAGTAGCTCCACACTTGATACGATTGAGCAGTTGCGTGAAGCAGAAGGTAAGGAAGCCTTTGGACCGTACTCAGCCTACCGAAGCGTCGAAGCTATTCTTTTCTTAGAGAAGAGAGCCGGCAAGGTGCGTTCTCCAACCTTCAACCCAAACTATAAAGACAAAGTTTACACAGCCAGCGAAGAAGACTGCTCCATCCTCAAACTCTCAGGGGAGCTAGAAGTTGGATGCCTACGCTCAGGAGAGCAACTATTGGGTTCAGCAGGCATAAACATTGAAGCCATACCGCTAATGATGGGCATGTTTGGAATGACTGGCTCGGGAAAAACAAACACCGAACTGATTCTTAATGCCCAACTCATTGACAACAGCCCTAAAACAGTCGCTCTCATTTTCGATTTCGCCGGCCAGCTTCTTGAAGGAAAGGGAATTAAACCGCAAAAGGGTTTAAGAGAGCATCCACTGTTCCACAGCAAGGTCCAGTATTATTCTGCACGTGATGGGAAAATGACTGTGGGTTTGTTCACAATCACTCCGGAGAGGCTTATTACTCTATTTCCTGACATAGGTCTTCCTCAATTCCGGCTTGCTCGGAAACTTTACAAAAAGCTGGGCAAGGTTTGGATTCAGGAAACTAGAGAGGTTTATGGGGCAGAGGGGCACATCGGTGTAGGGCGTCTCGCAGACTACAAGATGAAGCATGTTATTGAAGCACTGATGCTTAAATTGTCATCACTTTCCCACGACCTCTTTCCAGCCTCCGATTACAGCTTTATTGACAGCGTTACTCAGAACATATGCAAAGGAATAACCTGCCTTGTAGATATCTCAGGAATAAGCTCTGAGGAGCAAAACAAAATCACATGCCTCACGGCTTCAACAGTTGCAAACTATTATAAACGCATGTGGGAAGAAAATTACGAAGAATGGAAGAATTTGCCCACGCTTCTCATAACACTTGAAGAGGCACATGAGTTTCTTGATCCAAACAAGCCGGGAACCATATTTTCCGATATTGCCCTAACATACCGCAAATATCGAGTTGGACTCAACGCTGTGACACCACGACCTTCAAGGATTAACTTTGACGTTTTCGCTGAACTGTGGACAAAGGTCATTATGAAGACAGAGCTGCGAAAAGACAGAGCATATCTGACCGAAAACACGCCTTATCTAGAGTACAGCGACACAGAAATAAAAATGCTCGATGTTGGTGAGGCTCTGCTCATATCTGAACCAAAAACAAGGTTTGCTGTACCAATAAAAGTCACACACTATCCAGAATATTTGGAAAAAAGGGGAAAAGAAGACTATGGACTTTCAGAATCACAGAAGCTTTCAGAGATGGAGAAACGACTTAAACGGCTGAGCGAACAAGACTCTCTTTCTTTGTAGTATGCTATGCTGTTTCGCTTTCCGTTTTTCTCAAGAGTTTTTCCATTTCTTTCTTAACGCTGTACTTAAAAGGAATTTTGCTAGTTTCTCTTTCCAGATAGCCACTTTCGTAAAGCTTTTTCATCAACCTGGCCGTGTGCTCTCGGCTGAGCTTGATTTTTTCTTTAATTTCGGGCGCCGTTTTAGGGCCTTCTAAAGATAGCATTTCCAGTACAGATAACTCGGTCTCTGTCAAAGGAGCTAAGACTTTCTCTCTTTTTATGGGTATCACTGCTTCAATTTTTGCTTCGGGAAACATTGAAAACTGCTGGGCTTTTTCCTCCATTGTAGAGATTTTGGCAGTTAATGCCTCTTGTGATACAACAGTATCACGCACCTTCTTGTCAACTTCATCCAGTCTCATTAACAACTTTTCTCTGTCTCCCAAGGCGGCACCAATTTTGCTTTCTAAAGGTAACAATTTTTTATCCACTTCTTCCGCCTTCCTCAACGCTTTATCACTTTTTGAAGAAACTGCCTCAACCTTATATGCAACAAGCTCCAACTTGTTGGCTTCATGCCTAATCTGCCTATTGAAACTCAGAACAATGTCCTCTACAACTTGTTCAGCCTTTTCATACTCCCGCTGAACCCTTCGAAGTTGTTTATAATACTTAATTGCAGCGCCAACAGTTACAGCAAGCAAAACGCCTGCAAGAATTAGTATAGTCTCATCCAATTAAAGCGCCTCTGTGATTTACATGTGATTACGAATGATACGCTCATGTTGCATCACAAATCACAATTTTACTATAAAAGATTTAAAGATTATGGTATTTTACATTGCTTACGGAATCTATGATGTCACACATCACACTTTAAAAAGTAAGCGTATGCTGCCTTGAAACAATAAGTGGTATACTCTAACGCTTCATTTTTCGGTTATTTTTGGATTCCCAGCGTTTTTATGTGCTAACTGTTATGCGTGTGCTTATTGTTGCTGTCAACGTTTCACTTTTTGGTGTGATTTGTGACGTCACATAGTGCCCTCGGATGAGCTTGAAAGCTGTTTTAGGCTTGTTTCAAGCTCTTCTCTTATCATTTCTATGATTTTCAGATGTTCGTTTAGTTCCTCACTTTTGTTGGGTATGCTCTTGTATGCTTCTATGTATTCTTGTAATTTGTTGGCTATTTCCAGATACGGGTCAAGAGTTGTGCTTTCAAAGATTCCTAAGTAACCTAGAAGTAGTACGGTATAAATTGATTTTACGACGTTTTCTTTTGCTTGCTTTAAAGTTCTATTAAAGGCTCCTCGGCTTATTTTTGCCTTTGTTAGCCTTAATCTGGCTTTTTCATCGTATTTTAGCGGTTTGCCTGCAATATTTTCAGATAAAACGTCAATAAGCAACGTTTCTAGCTGCGTTTTTGTCAAATGGCTACTTTTTGCGAGTATTTTTGCAATGGGGTCATTTTGGGAGCTTATTAGCCACGATTGAACGCCTTCTTTTAATTTCAAACTTTTCCCAGCGCAGTCTCTTCTAGTGGATACAACTTTGTATACGGGCTATCCTTTTAAGGTTATCGAGACTTTCACGTTCATTATGGCTGATTTACTAACGTAAACATTTTATGCTTATGTAAACAATGCATAGTCGGGGTCATCTCTTGGTTTCAGGCTTTAAACCCGCAGAACGCCTAAAACGCATAAAACTCTCTGGAATACGTCGCTTTTTCGCTTTAGCCCAAGAAATACCTGATGTTATTAACTTAAGTGTAGGAGAACCCGATTTCACTCCTCCAATACACGCATTGGAGGCTGGGTGGCAAGCAGCAAAAGAAGGTAAAACGCATTATGCACCAACCAATGGGATTCCTGAGCTTCGAGAAGCACTAGCCCAAAAGGCTTACCGTGAATATGATCTCAGCTATGATCCAAACTCTGAAATTTTAATAACTGTTGGCGGGACTGAGGCAATTTTCTCGGCGCTGATTGCCTTAATAAATCCTGGTGACGAGGTTCTGATTCCGAACCCAGGATTTGTATGCTACGAGCCCTGTGTTCTCTTGGCTGGGGGTGTTCCTGTTTCTGTTCCATTGCTAGAAGAAAATGGTTTTAAACCTTCTATTGATGATGTGATGTCGCTTATCACAGAAAAGTCACGTGTGATGATTTTGAATTATCCTAATAACCCCACTGGTGCGGTTCTTTCTCGTGATGAAGTTGCTGCTTTGGCGAAGATTGCGGTTGAACGGGGCATGGTTGTGATCTCCGATGAGGTGTATGAAAAGATAATCTATGATAACGCTAATCACCATTGTGCTGCAACTTTTCCAGGAATGCGCGAGCGTACACTCGTTGTTAATTCTTTCTCTAAAACTTACGCAATGACTGGTTTGCGGGTTGGATTTGTTTATGGGCCGAGGGAGCTTATTTCTCCTCTTTGGCTTGCGCATCAATACACAGTTGCATGTGTAGATACCCTAGCGCAACACATTGCCTTAGCTGCATTGAAAGGGCCACAAGATTTTGTTAAGGAAATGGTGCAGGAATTTGATAGGCGCCGGCACTTGGTTTACAAGAGGCTTAATGAGGTTGAAGGCTTTAACTGTATCCTACCAAAGGGCGCTTTCTACGTTTTCCCAAAGATAAAGGATTTCGGCATGTCCTCAGAAGAGTTTGCAGAATGTCTTGTAAAGAGCGCGCATGTCGCGACAGTTCATGGTTCGGCTTTTGGCAGCTATGGTGAAGACTACATAAGGATTTCTTATGCTGCGGCGTACGAACAGTTGGAAGAAGCGTTAAATCGCATAGAGAAGGCTGTCAAAACGTTCAAGAGAACTCCTTAGAAAGTGAATCTTTTGTTTTACAAGTTTTCAGCTTGCTTTTTCAATTCGTCAAAAAGTTCAGGTCGCAAATCTTTCAAGGTAGGGACAAACGTCTCTACGGACCTTATGTCAGCGTAATCAACATCACACATCACAAGGTCTTCATCATCATATTTCGCTTGAACAAGGACTTTCCCGTTAGGTCCGACAATTCTGCTTCCTCCCCAAAACTGTAACCCATCTTCTATGCCTACCAAATTCACGTAAGCCAGAAAAGCCGTGTTTTCCATGGCTCTTGCCACTGTTAATGTTTCAAAAAACGCTCGCCGAGTTGCTGGTGAAGCAGAAATGCAGACCATCAGTTGTGCGCCCTTCAGACGTGTTAGTCGGCTCACTTCTGGGAAGAAAATGTCGTAACATATGATTAAACCTACTTTTCCGAGCACGGTGTCAAATACTGCCGCTTGATATCCAGGACGGAAGTATCTTTTCTCTTCGAAAACGCTGTGAGTTGGGAGATACATTTTTCTATATTTTCCGATAAAGCCTTCGGGGCCTACAAGAACCGCGGTATTGTAAATGGTTGCTTGCGTTTTTTCACTTAATTCTGGCATGCCAAAAATGATGTGCGCTTTTGTTTTTCTGGATATATCCTCTATAACTTTGGTTGATGGTCCTGGTATTGTTTCTGCTAGCTCATAGATTTGATCTCTAACTACGTAGCCAGTCAATGAAAGTTCTGGAAAAATTACAAGGTCTGCGGATTGCTTTTTGGCTTTAATCACGGTTTTCTCTATTTTCGTTAGGTTTTCTGCTTTGTCTTCACGCTTGCAACTAATTTGTGCTAAGGCTATTTTGATTTTCTCTTTCATTTGCTATACTCCCCTTTACTAGTTTAATAATAACTGCGCGGGAGTCTGAAATCTGCCCCTATTGTTCGATATTCAAGTTTTGGTGTTAAAAAAATTCGCCTTTTATGTTCTGCGGAAAGCCATCTATGTTTTATCTTATCCACTAGCTCCTTCTCTATACCCAACTGTTCTGCAATTTCCTTTGGTTTCATAAAATGTTCCAGCCCATAAAGTATGAGGTCTAACTGTTCATATTTTATGCCAAGTTCTTTTTCTGCAAGTTGACCTGGCCATAAAGCTGGTGTAGAAGGCTTTGTCTCGATTTCCTTTGGGATACCTATGTGTTGGGCAAGTTTTCGAACCTGCGTTTTGTACAGATCCATTATTGGATATATATCTGCTGCAACATCACCCCACTTCGTAAAGTAGCCTATCATTGTTTCTGATTTATCTGAACTTCCGCAGACAATTAAGTTAAGCTTGTTAGCGTAATAGTAAACGTAAACGATTCGAGTTCTTGCTTTTGCATTGCCTTTGCAAACTTTTTCTGCTGGGTCAAAGATGGGTATTGTTTTGTAGAATGCTTCTAAAGTCGGTGTGATGTCACACACTTGTGATTTTAGACCAAACTTTTCTGCGACAAGTTTAGCGTGTTCTATGTCTTTTTCGTTGCGGGTTTCTTTTTCAGGCAATATAAGCCCTAAAACTTTGTCTCCACCTATGGCTAAAGCAGAAAGTGCAGCCACAGTGCTGCTGTCAAGTCCACCAGATAAAGACACAACTATCCCTTTTGCTCCGGATTTTTCCACATAATCCTTAATGAACCGCTTTATTTTTGTCTCCACTTCCTGCCAGTCCAAATTTAGAACGGAAGGTGCCAATTCCAAGCGATGCTTCCTCATTGTTTATGGTTGCAGGCGGGTATTTAAGGACAAACATAAAATACTGGTGTGATGTGAATCTTACGGTATAGAAGGATTAGAGCATGGGGCGAAGAAGGAGAAAAGTTGTTCGAATTCCCAAGAAACGTTTACCTAAATTTTTCTCTTGCCCTAGATGTGGGAAGGAGACGGTTAGAGTTGAAATTTTTCGTGAAGAAGGTCGCGCTGTTGTGGGTTGCGGTAGTTGCGGCTTAAAAGAGGAGCTTCAAGTTAAACCTGCACAAGGCGAGATAGACGTTTACTGTATGTTTACAGACAAAATTTACGGAGGCTCTAGAAAAGTTTCTGCACTTGAGATGAAGGGCGCATAGTTAGGCTGATCTTTATGGTAGGGTCTGTTGAAAAATACTTGCTTGAGAAAATCGAGTCTGAAGGCACTATTCACATAACTCTCATAGACCCTGAAAAAGTAACATCCCCGCAAGCCTCGAGAATCGCTGGCAAGGCAAAATTAAGCGGGACCTCGGCTATCATGATTGGCGGTTCAACATTTTTTTCTGCTGCTCACCTAGATGATGTTGTTAAGGCTGTTAAACGTACTGTCAAAATTCCTATAATTCTTTTCCCAAACAATGTTACGGGTATAAGCCGTTACGCTGATGCTATATGGTTTATGTCGCTCCTAAACTCCGCTGATCCCTACTTCTTAATGGGCGCTCAAGTTTTAGGCGCTCCACTCATCAAAAAGTATCGTTTAGAGCCAATTCCTTTAGGGTACATAATTGTTGGTGACGGTGGCACTGCCAGTGTTGTAGGTAAAGCGGTTCCAGTTCCATATGACAAACCCGAACTTGCTGCTGCACATGCCCTGGCAGGACAATATTTGGGTATGCGCTTCATATATTTAGAAGCAGGATCAGGTGCGAGGAGACCCGTTCCTCCCGAAATGATTCGCCTTGTTAAAAGTTACATTGACATTACTTTAATTGTTGGAGGAGGGATAAAATCCAGAAGCCAAGCGTTGGCTGCCGCTTCTGCCGGCGCTGACATAATAGTTACGGGCAATGTTATTGAAAACGCTGAAGTCAAAAGTAAAGTGGCCGAAATTGTAGAGGGTATAAAGCGGTTTAGAATGTGAAGGTTATTTGACGGCTTTTGAAAACTATTTTAATGCTTTAAAGAAAATTTTAGAAGATGAAAACATCTATGACGCCTGGCCGGATTTCGAACCGCAATATGATGAGCAGGAATATGCTTGGGCGACGCTGAGAAGTTTAGGCGAGGTTTTGATACTTAACTGTGGAGTATGCGATGGGCCGTCTAATTTAAGGCATATGCGATGTAAAGAATGCGTTGATAGACGAAGCAAAATTGCAATAGAAGCTTATCAGAAGTCAACCGGCTACTCAAAGGAAAAATGGGGCACACTATTTTTATGTAGAATTCACACGGAGTAAAGGTTTCCAGCAGACACAATTTTTGATTTTTATTTGAGAAAAACAAAATAAACTAGTAAACACAAGAGGTTGAGGAGGCGTATCTTGAACAGTCCAATGAGTCAAACATATCGACAATACGTAGAAGACTTGGAAAGTAAGCTCCTGCAACTATACGCAATAAGCGAGAAAGCTCGGGAAAAAGGGCTTGATCCGGCATTAAAAACAGAATGCATGGTTGCGAGAGACCTAGCTGACCTTGTAGAAGGACTTGTAGGACCAAAGGATGTCGCTGAGAGCATCAGAGGGCTGAGTGCAAAGCTTCCAAGGGAAGAATTAGCCTTTAA
>Ga0315282_10009030_pt1 | contig 15939 bp, 11 predicted proteins | sample YL17G07_20_MG_FD_203693 | JGI IMG/M metagenome (GOLD analysis project Ga0315282, IMG submission 203693) | Sediment microbial communities from Yellowstone Lake, YNP, Wyoming, USA - YL17G07_20 | ecosystem: Environmental > Aquatic > Freshwater > Lake > Sediment | place: USA: Wyoming | collected...
AGGGGCGACTGCATGAGCATGGGAGTCGGCGCCCCCCGAGCCGCTGCTATTGGACTCCGAACAATGCGCCGCGCTGTCGCTTTTGAGGCCGGCGGCATGCTTCCGTCCGCGGAAGCATGTCCACAAGGGTGATAGCACCGCTTGCAGGGTTTGCGGTGCGGCAGTTTGAGCCCCATACCAAGAACCATAACGGCGTGACGCGGTGGTTCGAGAAAAGAGCCTGGATTCCACCTGTCGGCCTGCAAAGAAAGCATGTGCCGCCTCTTTCAGTAGCCTAATAATAGCCTATTGGCGGCCAGTGTAGCCAATTCATTGCCCAAGGTCCAGCAGGACGATCGAGCGGGACGATCATCCACGGCAAAGGGGGCGGCGCGGTCTGGCGGGTCCGGCCGGGTTGGACTGAGCGGGTTGGATTGAGATCGTCTCGTGCCAGGCCTGTCGCTTGCGCGCGGCGCAAGAGAGCTTCGCCGGCATGGCGCATAGCGATGTCGCCGGCCCGCCGCGTCGCCGGCCCGCCGCGTCGCCCACGGGCGTCGCCTGGCGCCCTGCCGTCAGGACCCTGGCCTACGCCTTGTGGGCGGTGAGGGTTTCCTCCACGTCTTCGACGCTCGTGAACTGCCGGTTCTCCAGGCGTTGGAGCATGCCCAGGAACTGCACCGGCAGGTCGGCCTTCTCGGCGCACTCGATGATCGCATCCCGTCCGAGAGGGAACTTCAGCGAGTGGAGGAACTTGTCCAGCATCTTCCGTTCCGATGGAAACATCGTCCATCTCCTGAAATGGGCCTCAGCCTGTCACTGAATTATATGTCGCTCATTTCGCCCTGTCCAATATGGGCCCTGGTCCGGCCTGCATTTGCCGCGGAACCCCGGCGTGCGGCGGGCCTTGAAGAATGTGTGGATATTTGCAGGAACGCCGGCCGGCCGGCGGGTTCGTCCGCGACAGTTGTGAAAGGACGCTTCCATGCACGGATCGTTGCTTCGCCTCGGCGGGCTGCTCGCCGCGTCATGCGGCATGTTCGCCCTGTTCGGCCCGGGCGCTCTGCGCGCCGGCGACCAGCCGCAGTGGGGCCAGGCGTGGTCGCGGAACATGGTCTCCGACGAGGCGAACCTGCCGGGCGACTTCGACCCCGCCACGGGGCGAAACGTTCTGTGGACGGCCGAGATCGGCACGCAGTCGTACGTCTCGCCGATAGTTTCGGCGGGCAAGGTGCTGGTGGGCACCAACAACGATCGCCCGCGCCTGGCAAGGCACAGCGGCGACCGCGGCGTGCTGTTGTGCCTGGACTGCCGCGACGGCAAGCTGATGTGGCAACTCACCGTGCCCAAGGCCGGCGACGACCCGTACCTGGACTGGCCTCGCTGCGGCCTGACCAGCCCGCCCACCGTCGAAGCCGGCCGCGCGTACGTGCTGACCAACCGCGGGGACGTGGTATGCCTGGACCAGGCCGGCATGGCCAACGGCAACGACGGGCCCTACCGAGACGAGGGGCGGTTCATGGCGCCAAAGGGCGTCGAATCGGTACCGGTCAAGCCCGACGACGCGGACATACTGTGGACCTTCAGCGTGCCCGCGCAGGCCGGCACGTACCTGCACGACGGGACGTTCTCGTCGATTCTCATCAACGGCCGGCACCTGTACCTCAACACCTGCAACGGCGTGGACAACACGCACCGCACGATCCGCCGCCCGGACGGCCCGAGCCTGATCGTGCTGGACAAGCAGACCGGGCGCATCGTGGCCCGCGACGGCGAGCACATCGGCCCGCAGATATTCCACTCCACGTGGGCGCCGCCGGCGATGGGCGAAGTCAACGGCCGAAAGCTCGTGTTCTTCGGCGCCGGCGACGGCGTGTGCTACGCCTTCGAGGCACTGGGCCAGGACGTCGGGCCCGCCGACGGCGAGCCGCGAGCCCTGCGGAAGGTCTGGCAGTTCGACTGCGACCCCAACGCCCCCAAGCAGGACATCCACAGCTATCTCGGCAACCGCCGCGAAAGCCCCAGCACCATCATGGCCATGCCCGTCTTTGACGCCGGAAGGCTGTTCGTCGCGGGCGGCGGCGACATATGGTGGGGAAAGACCCAGTGCTGGCTCAAGTGCATCGACGCGACGAAGACCGGCGACGTGACGCGCCTGGCCGAGGTGTGGTCGGCCCCGCTGAACAAGCACTGCTGCTCGACGCCGGCGATACGCGACGGGCTGGTCTACATCGCCGATTGCGGGCGAACGCTGCACTGCCTCGACGCGGGCACCGGCAAGGAGTATTGGACGCACCAGACCAACGGCGACATATGGGCCTCGGCCCTGGTTGCCGACGGCAAGGTCTACATCGGCTCGCGGGCGGGTGATTTCCACATCCTGGCGGCGGGGCGCGAGAAGAAGCTGCTGTGCTCGGTCAAGCTGGACTCCGCCATCAGCGCCCCTCCGACCGCCGCCAACGGCAGGCTGTACCTGTGCACCATGAAACGCCTCTACGTCCTGGGCATCAAGGCGAGCGAGCAGGCGAAAGCCGCTCCTGCGTGGGATGCCACGAGACTCCCGAGAGCCTCCAGTCCGCGACGCCGGCAGGCAAGCTGATGGCCTTGCGGCACAAGGACATAAACCTCAAGTCCGAGGAGCTTCTGAAGATCACCAACTGGGTGGACACCAACTGCCAGTACTACGGCTCGTGGTGGGGCCGGCGAAACCTGCGGTACAAGGACCATCCCGACTTCCGCCCGGCGCCGACGCCGTCGGCATGACCAGCCCGGTCCCCGAGGACAAACGATAAGGCGGTGGCGGGCTTTGCCCGCGAATGCCGAATGTTCAATGCGACGTGCCGAGTGCTCGCGATACTAATCTCGTCGGGGCGGCAGTTTTGCAGGAGTGCGAAGCCCAGAGATGGCAATCCCTGGCAATGGTGTCTTGCGGGGCGTCCTCTTTGGCTGGTGAATGCACTCTTCAAGGTCCGATATTCCCTTGGACTGAGGTGACGCTGGGTATTGGAATTCGGCAGACACGGGGTCATGTATCATGAAGAGAAATGCGGCGGTAATGGTTTTAGCGTGTCTCTCTGTTGCTGGCGGCGCATTGGCTGGTCAATCCAGGCTCGAGATGGACTTCGCCAGGCAGTGCCCAAGTCTGACTTGCCAAGAGGGTCCAACCGACGAACCATCCTGTGGGGGAACTTGGCTCAAGGTCTACATGGCTGGCGGCGAGATCCGCAAGATGGAGTGGGAAGTTGAAACAAGCCGGCGTTTCGTCAGAAGGGATTTCTACTTCAGCCGGGGCAAAGGGCAACTGGTCATCGAGACGAGTTACTGGCTCTTGGACGCATCGGCGGAGCACCTGAAGAAGCCCAAGTTCGAGTACTCTCGCCGCTATTGGCTTAATGACCGAAGCGCAGGCAAGCAGGGCACCCAGACGCGCCGTGAAATGCAGGAGCATGCTCAGGAACTTGCGAAGGACTTCGCCCCCAACAAGGCGAAGTTCGTGAAGACCAGGAAGTGAACTGGGAGGCCTGGAGAAGTCTTCCGGATCTTTTCGGCCCCGAAGGGGCGCTGGCGCATAGCCGGGCGGTGAGCGACGCGAACCCCCGGAAGCTGGTGCAACAAGAACTGAGCCCCGAAGGGGCGATGGAGATCACAAGATCGGCATCGCCCCGTTCGGGGCTCGCTTATTCGCATTTTCCATTCACGCCAATCAGGAGATTGGCGTTCCCGGCCAGCCTATCGGCTCCTGGCCACTATTTCCGCGGCGCGGCCCAGTTGACGGCGTTGGCCATGATCTTGCGGACGTTCTTGTCGGCGAAGACCGGGTCGATCTCGTGCCCGGCCTGGAAGTAGAACATGCGGCCCTTGCCGACGGTCCAGGTCAAGCCGATCTGGCTGGTGTCGGTCTTGCCGTCCTTGAGCGTCGCGGCGCCGTTAAAGACGATCGCGTCGGCCTTGGGCACCGCGTAGGGGTCGCTGTACCGCTCGTGGTGGTCTATGGTGAAGTCCTCGACGCCCGCGGCGATGGGGTGGCTCTTGTCGAGCACCTTGATCGCCAGCGTCGTCGAGTCGGCCTTGTAGGCCTTCCACGAGCACGGCGTGCCCATCAGGGCCTTGTTGGGCTTGGCGAAGTGCGAGGAGTGCAGCGAGATGAAGCCCATGCCGTCCTCCTTCACGCGTTTGACGATCTTGGCGACCAGGTCGTCCTTGACCTGTGGGTGGCGCTTGTGGCCCCACCAGATCAGCACGTCGCAGCGGTTGAGCAGTTCATCCGGCAGGCCCTGGCTGGGCTGGTCGATGTTCGCCGCCACGACCTCCCAGCCGGGCAGGCCGGCAAGACCCTCGGCGATCGCGCCGTTGATGTCTTTGGGATAGACGTTCTTCGGGGCCGTGCATTCAGACCAGACGACCACCACCTTCTTCCCGCCGGCCGGGGCGGCCTTGGCCTCGTCCGTTCTCGCCATCGCCGACAGCACCAGCCCGCCCGCCGCGGCCGCGGCGCCAAAATGGAACAACTCCCGTCTCGATACACGCTTGCTCATTTCCGTTTCCTCTTCGTGAAGTACTTGGCCCAGGTTACCTTGTCAAACTCGCAGAGCGTGACATCATACCCGAGATGGAGATTGGAAGCCAGCGCAGCCCCGCGTAGCCAAAGGTGAAGCGGGGTAGCCGCCGGCCTGGAACCCCAGAGGCGAACCGGCGTGCGGCAAGGCTCAGTTCGCCCTTGTCTGCCGGTAATACCACTGGACCTGCGCGGGAGTGCTGTCCTCATCGAGGTTTTCCGCGTTGAGTTCCTGATCGCCTTGGGCTTTGGGCACGACCTCCTTGAGTTTCCACGTCTTGTCAAGCCGGCCGAAGGTCCAGTATTCCTCGAACGGAACGACGTGCGGGTCGGCGGCAGTCTCGTGGCCGCCGCTCTCGACCACCTGCTGCGCGTGGGCGCTGATGCGGGCGGTGAACTCGTCACGGCTATTGTCGGAGTAGTTCCGCACAAGGATCAACTCGACCTTGCGGATGCACAGGTTGCGGAATTCGACGGTCACGCCTTGGGCGGCTCGGCCGGCGATCTCCGCACGGAGGCTCTTGGCGATGTCAGGGAACAGGTCATTGTCGCGCGCCGCTGCGGGGTCGTTCGCCTCGCGGGCGGCGTGGACGCTCATAAAGACATTCCTGGCTCGCTGGAGCATCTGCTGCCGGTCCCAGAGCTTGTCCGTCCGGGCCAGGAAGTTCAGCATCCGTTCGATCTTGGTGGCCTTGACCTGGGCGTCGCGTTCCAGCCAGGGTCCGGCCTGGCCGCTCTTGCCGGCGGCGTCGCCGTAGATCTGGTTGACGTTGGCGTCTGTGAACTGTTCGAAGAAGTTCTCTTCCTTCAGCACGTCGCTCTCGCGGGTCTGCTCGATTTCCCGGAGCAGCCAGCGTCCGGCCTGCAAGTGGAAGGTCCAGAACTCCTGGAAAGATTCCGGCTTGTCGTCGCCGCGTATGAATTCCCGCGTGCGGTCGTCGATATAGCAGTCGCGTGCGGAGGCGGTAATGATCGCCGTGAACTCGCGGTTATCGGGCTTGGACGTGTAGCGGACATTCACTATATCCGTCCGCTTTACGGCCAGGCTTTCGATGACGTTGATCTCGTGCTGGCGGACCAGCCCTTGAATCTGCTTGCAGTGCAGGGCGTACAGGTCGGGCATGAGCAGGTCTTTCATCGGGGCGTACCGGCGTGCCTGCCAGCATTCCTGGAGCCGCACAAACGTGGCCTCCGCCGTTTGCGTGAGGGCGTCGACGTTGAAGGTCGGATCCTGCCTGGCGATGAACTCCGCCATGCGGCGGGTCTTGTCGGCCTTGGGCGCGATGGCGGCCGGGCTGTAACAGTAATCGAGGTTCTGTTCCGTCCTCGCCCCGGACTTGGCGATCGCCTTTACGATAGCAATGAGGATAATGCCGCCAAAAATGATCCCAATCCACAGTATGGCCGTGCTGTCGAGTTTGCCTCCCCCGCCGCCCGTGGAAAAACGGTATCCGCCGCCATGAAAGCCGCCGCCGCCCTTGTTGTGCACGACAAAGCCGTCGGCGATGAACGTGTGAGGCCAACTGACGCCAAGATTGAAGACCGCCACCTGCCCCGGGCTGACGCCGATGGATCGGACGGGCGAGTAGCCAAGCCGCCCGTCGCGCCAGATGCCCAGCGACTGTCCGACTCGCACCTGCCCGGCGTGGCGGAATCCTCCGCCCATGACCAGCACGGGATGCTCCGCGGTTGTCCGCAGGGCGCCCAGATCGGTCCTGATGGTCAGCAGCGAGCTGGACGTCGAGAAAACATCTTCGACAACGCCACTTTCCAGTTGGCCATCCTGCTTGACCGCGAGAATCACCTGGCCGGGCCTGACGCGATCAATGGGCACAACGCCCGAGGGCGTCCAAATGCCGGTCCCGGCGGGGAAGCAGCCGCCGCCTCCCTTGTTGTGGACGGCGACGCCATTGGCGAAGAACGTGTTCGGCTGATCGGTCTGAAGATTGTAGACGATCGCCGCCGCGGCAACGCGGTCGATGCTGACGATCGGTTGCAGGGACAGGCCGGCGCCGTCGTAGGCGTAGACCTGATCGCCCACGGCGAGCGACTCGATCGTCTTGAAGATTCCCCGCCCGACGTAGAAAGGGTGTTCCGGGGTGACGACCAGGCGGATCTTCCCGGTAGTGACAACCAGGTATTCATCGACCCGGCGGGACAGGACGCTCCGGACGGTTGTGCGCACGATCCGCCCGTCGGCCAAAAAAGCCAGCAGGACGTCGCCGGGCCTGACATCGGCAATGGGCGCGGCCGTCCCGTCGCCGCGAAGGATCGGCGTGTCGCCGAGAAAACACCCCTTGTTGTGAACGGCCATTCCTCCGGCAATGAACGTTCCGCCTGGTGAGACCATCAGGTTGTATGCCGGCACGGCGGCTTGGACCCGCCTGACGCTCAGCAGAGGCGTGGCCACGAGCGATTGGCCCTGGCGGACATACACCGACTCGCCCGCGCGAAGGCAGCCGGCCGTCCGGAAAACGCCCCGGTCCACCATGAAAGGATGTTCAGGCGTCGCCAACGCCGTGCCAAACCGCGTGCGGAGTTCCCGGTAGTCCTCGGCCGCCACTTCGTAACAGGCCAGGACCGTGGCCGGCTTGAGATCCCCCTCGACGACGCCGATGACGCCGTCTCCCGGGACAAGGCGTTCGATGGCGACGGGGCCGTCAGGCGTGAGGATGGGCGTCCCCCGCGGCAGGCAGCCGCCGCCGCCCCGCGCCAGGGCGGGCGACATGCTCGCGAGAATCACCAGGCAGGAGATGAGCTTGCGGTTGTGCATCGCGATTCCGTGTCAGCCGTGCAGGGCCGCGATGAGCCCGCCGAGGACCGCCGCCGCCACAATGATGCTCATGCCGATGATGCCCGCGGCCACCACCCGACCGAAGTATTGGGCGACGGCGACGTTGCCGCGGGCGATCTCTTTCTCCTCGTCCAGGTTCGGCGTGAGGCGGTCGATTATCTTCGGCAGGAGCATCGAGGCCAGCAGCACAAGAAGGAACCCCAGGATGCCGCCCACCACCACAAACACGACGGCCCAGCCCAGCCCCTCAAGAATCAGCATGTCGATCTCCTTTGCGAGTTCGCGGCGTCAATGGTTTCGACCGGCATTCCCGCCGCAACGACAATCTTCCGATCCGGCCGACTTCTTGTCCCAGTTGAATCCGGCAGCCTCTCCGCTTACGCCTTCGGCGGAATCTTGGGCGGCTTCTCGCCTGCCGCGGCCATGCGGCGCAGGAGGACTTCCCGCAGTTCGGCGCGGACCTTTTCGTGCTCGGCGCTGCCGGCGAGGTTGTTTCGCTGGTGCGGGTCGGCCTGGAGGTCGTACAGGTACGCCTCGTGGTAGACTTCGCTGTCGCAGGTGCCGTTTCGGGCCTGGCCCTTGGGGGCCTCGACGCAGTAGGTCCAGCGTTTGGTTCTCACGGCCCGGCCGCAGGCGCTCTCGCTGATCTGCACGAAGACTTCCCGCGGCCAGTTCTTTGCCGAGCCGTCGAGGAGCCCTTGCAGGGGCCGTCCGGCGAGGTAATCCGGCAGATTGGCGCCGGCGGCTGTCAGGACGGTCGGCGTCACGTCGACCAGGCTGACGAGTTCTTCCACGACTTTCCCGCCGGCAAAACCCGGCCCGACGGCTATCAGCGGCGTGTGTATCGAGTCGTCGTGGCAGGAGCGCTTGTACTCGCTGTTTCGCGTCTTGAAGTGGCAGGCGTGGTCGGTGGTGTAGACGACCAGCGTGTCCTGGGCCAGGCCGAGCTTGGCGAGTTCGTCGCGGATTCGCCCGACGTTGGCGTCGAGGCTGTTGCAGCAGCCGAGGTAGTCGGGCATCTCCGCCTTCCAGTCGCCGCCGGCGCCTTCGAGGTCGCCGGGTACGCGGTAGTCGCGGAACTTTTCCTTCGAGCCGCGCGGACCCTCGAAGTGGCCGTGGTCGTTCTGGTGGTGCGACTCGATGTATGAGACGAACAGGAAGAACGGCTTGCCCGCGGCGGCGGGGGCCTTTCGGCCGCGAAGGTACTCGATCACCCAGTCCGTCTGGGCGTCGACGCGGTATCGGCCTTCGGGGAAGTCGCGCCTGTTGCCGTCGCCGTCGAACATGTGCCCGTCGTAGCTGTGGCTGGTGAATTCCAGCACGTCCGAGGCCAGCCAGAAATCCTTGTATCCGCCGCGCCGCTCAGGCGGGACGGGCGCGGTGCGGCAGTCGAAGGGCTCGACGCCGGGGTAAAGCTTGCCGTCGGATGCCAGGTGCCACTTTCCGATGTAGCCCACGTCGTAGCCGGCGGCCGAAAGAAGATGGGCCATCGTCTTCTCGCGCCGCGGCAGAGCGATGTCGTTGCTGAAGCAGGTTGTCCGCGTGGCGTACTTGCCGGTCTGAAGGGCCGCACGGGCCGGACCGCACACGGGCTGGCAGGTGAAGTTGTTCTGGAACCGCACGCCGTCGGCGGCCATGCGGTCGAGGTTGGGCGTCAGGCCGGGGAAGATCGGCTGGCCGTAGCAGCCGATGGTGTCGTGCCGCTGCTGGTCGGTGAAAAGAAACAGCACGTTGGGCTTGCGAATCGGGGCGGCGGCCTGTTTGCCGGCCCCGTCGGCGGCGCGGGCCAGTTGTGGCAGCGTAACGGCGGCGGCCAGGCCGGCAGCCCTGAGAAAACCACGTCGGTTCATTGTTGTCCTCGACATCGCTGTCTCCGTTCCAGATTTCAGATTCCAGATTTCAGATTTCAGATTTCAGATTTCAGATTCCAGATTCCAGATTCCAGATCACTAGTGTCCGGTTATATAGTACGTAACAACAATGACTTATGCGAACCGCTCTGTGCTAAATGCTGGAAATAGGCATAAACCCCAGCAAATCGCCCATATGCACCTGGACGAATATGATCTGTCTGCCATGGTAAATTCGGTTTTCAAATCGAAAACAGACATGAGATGCATTCTGACCTTATAAAATGGGCCTTTGCTGCATATTGCGGAAACCTTAACCGGACAGTAGTGATTCCAGATTCCAGATTCCAGGTTCCGGGTTCCGGGTTCCGGGTTCCGCCGTCTTCTTCTCACCGGCTCCGGGCTACTGACCACCGATTACTGTCGTTGTCAGAACTCCGCCACTTCGATATTGGCGATCTCGTACTGGGCCTCGTCGCCTTCGAGCCGCAGAGTCGCGGTTTCGCCGACGGCCTTGCCCAGCAGTGACTGGGCCATCGCGGTCAGGTAGCTGTAGCGTCGGCGAGGCAGGTCGGTGTCCCACGGGCCGAGGATGGACACGTCCATTGCGCCGTCGCCCGACGCCCGCCGCAGCGTGACCCTCGTGCCGATGTTGACGATGTCGGCGGAGACCTCCTCCGGGTGCATCACGCGGGCCTTGGTCAGGTCGTCCTGGATCTTGGCCTGGCGGCCCTGGAGCTTGGTGCGTTCCTCGACGGCGTACTTCCACTCGCTGTTCTCGCTGAGGTCGCCCAGCGCGGCCGCGGCGCCGATGGCCCGGCTGTTGGCGGGGATCCGGATCTCGACGAGTTCCTTGAGTTCCGCCTCCTGGCTCCGCAGCCCGGCCAGGGTGGTGTAAAGCGTGGTCTCGTCCAGCCACGGCTCGATCCGCTTCCTGGCGAACAGGCTGTAGAAGTTCTCCTTGAGGATCTTCATCATGTCGTCGCGGACGCTTTCGGCCAGGCCGTCGGTCCGCTCGACGCGGCTCTTGACGATGCTGGCTATCGCCTCGTCCATCTGGGAGACGACCTCGCGGAAGCACGCCAGGTCCCGCGCGGCCATGGCGGTGCGGATGCGGCGCTGGAGCTCCTTGCGGTCGGACGACCCGGCCAGGTGAATGTCGATGTCCAGATCGTGCAGCGTCTTGAGCAGTTTGGAGAGTATCTCCAGCTTGGTTGCCCCGCCGGGCACGGCCTGGCTCGGGCGGGACCAGAGCCAGAGGATCAGCTCGAGGTTGCCCAGCGGGTCGGCCAGGGCCTTGGAGGCCGCGCCGGCGAGGGACTCATCGCGCCCGGCCTTGCGGAGCAGTTCGGCCAGGGCGTCGAGTTGGCGGACCGGGGCGACCATCAGCAGCCGTTCCAGCAGGTCGGCGCCGTCGGGCAGTTCGCTCATGGCGGTCATAGCGGCCAGCCAGAGCGAGTCGTCCTCCAGGGCCGAGACCACCTTGACCGCGTCGGCCGTCGCGGCCAGGACTTCCCTGGGCGACGGGCAGGGTTTTGCGGCCGGGGCAAGCCCGAGTCCCGCGGCGACCGCGACGCCCAGGCTGGCGGTCAGGGCGTCCGTCGGGCGGGCCTTCTGGAAACTGCGGGCCTGCTCGGCAAGGCTGTTGACCATCGCGGAGGCAAAGGCGGCGTCGATGTCCAGCTTGCGCTGCCGGGCCTCGCGGGCGTAGCGGCGAATCAGTTCCAGCGTCTCCAGCGGCGTCTTGGCCGATTCGATCTCCCGCGTCATCTCCTCCTCCAGCGTGAGGCCGTTGGGGTGGTAGACGAGGTAGATCGGGTTTCGGCCCTCGACGCTGAGCTTCCGGCATTTCTTTGCGGCGGCGCGGGCCTTGTTCCACCAGGCGGACCACTTGTCGGCCGGGACGTACTTGGGCACCAGCATGTCCTTTAGTTCGGCGGCGCCGATGCGCCCGTCGTGGGCCTGGCATACGCCGATGAGCACCGTCGCGGGGTCCTCGAAGAACATCTCGCTGAGCCTGGCGGGGTCGCGTTTGGACAGCACGCGGAAATCGGTGTCGCCGATGACCTCGAACTCATCGGCCAGGCTTCGCGCGTCGAGCGTGATCAGGCCGTCGGCGAGGTCTTCAAGCTCGTACTCGCCAACGGCGGCGTCGAACCGCCTGACCTGCGCCACCTGGTTTCGGAAGCGGTTGGAGACGTAACCGCCGTCGGTGAGCATCAAACAGAGGTCCAGGGTCGCAAATGCCCGCCGCGGGGTCTGGGCGTTGTTGATCTCCGAGGCCTTGACCAGCCCGTCGAAGTGCGGGTGCGAGCCGAACATCTCGCGGTAGAGCTCGACAGCCTGCTGGCGCAGGTCGCCGCTCACGGGCACGGCCACGGCCATGACTTTTGCCAACTCGAGCCTCTGGGCGAGCGTGTCCAGTTGCTTGCGCTCTTCCAGCAGCGCCCAGCCGAGCGCGTCGGCCAGGTCGTCCTTCTTCGCCTCGACAAGGGCCGCGAAGACCTCGCCCGCCTGCCTGGCGCTTATGCCGCCGCCGGATTCCGCGGCCGACATCCACGCCTTCTCGACCTCGTCGGTCTGCCCGGCCGATATCCATTCTTTGATCTGATCGACGTCCATAGTCCCGGCATTCTCGCATCTTGGGCCGGCGGAGTCCATACGAAAGGAATACGATGCGTTGTTTGAGGATCCCGACGTACGTCCGGAGAAGCGACCACGGCTTTGATCCGCGTGCGTGCTCCATCACCCGCAATCGCAACGCCGGCTGATGAGGTCCGCGAAGCGGCCCGAATCGGCCGGTAATCCCTCGGCAATTGTCCCCTTCGTCCCCATCGCCCACACTTTTTCTCGCATTTCACCCCGCTCGATTGGCCCGCGCGGCAAAGGAATCTTAGGTTCCCATTGCGGCCGGCTGCCTGAGAAGTCAATCGCTCGGCGCCGGCTGCGATGAACCAATGCGAGCTTGCGGCGTCCGGGCAGGCAGCGTGCCTCCCGGAGCCGCCAAGCCGGAAAGAAGAAGCAGTAGGAAAACGAACCGTGCCGCCTGGCGGCACAGGGTCCAAAGGAGACCTGACAATGAAACTCGCAAACGCCACCGCCCCCGCCGTCGTCCTCTCGATCTGCCTGACCGCCTCGATAGCTCCCGCCGACATGATGACCATGACCTACACGGGCACGGTCCTGACCGAATCGGTCAAGTTCCACTGCCCCGGCCTGCTGGCCGACGACATGACCGTCCAAGCCGGCCTCTGCGGGATCGAGTACCAGGGCCGCCGGTTCAACGCCTTCTGCGTCGACGCCGACCAGTACGCCGGCGCCAGCAGCGCGACCGAACAGGACGTCGCCGTCCTGCACAACGGCTCGCTTGTCGCCTACCTCTACGAGACGTACATGGGCTCGGCCACCACGGCCACGCGGGCCGCCGCCCTGGGCGTCGCCCTGTGGGAAGTCCTCTACGAGAATGACGGCGCCGGCTTCAACGCGTCGAGCGGGAACTTCTACATCACCAACAATACAGACGTGGCCGCGGCCGCCAACGTCATGCTGACCGGCATGCCCGCCAACTATAAGTCGGTAATGGACCTGACGGTCCTTCATTCAGAGTCCAAGCAGGACATGCTCATTGGCGGGCTCAAGGCCGTGCCCGAGCCTACTACCGTCGCCCTGCTGATGCTTGGCGCCCCGCTGATGCTCAAGACCTCCCGCCGCCGCCGACTCGCCGCCTGAACGGCCTACCACAGAGGCACAGAGGGCAAAAGAAGAAGAACCGTTTCAACGCGGAGATCGCGGAGATCGCAGAGACAAATAGATAGGACTCTTTATCTTCATCTTCTCTGCACCCTCTGCGTGCTCTGCGTTGAATTATCTTCTTGGTTGCATCCTCAGCGTGAACCGCTGTTTCTTCTTTTCATTCTTCCGGGAAGATCATCGCTTCGGCGAATTCCGCCTGGAATTCCGGGTCGCGGGACAGTTCGACGTGGCGTGTCCGGCGGGCGAGTTCTTCGCCTCGCGCGCGGGCGTTGGTGCTGACCAGCGCCCACTTGGCCCCCGCCAGCGAGGTGTTGCCGACGTAGTGGATCAGCCGGTGGTCGATGCCCGGCGGAAGCAGGCCGATGCGCTGGGCATTGTTGCGGCGGATGAAACTGCCGAACCCGCCGGCGATCAGCACGCGCTTGAGGCCGCCCACGGCAAGGGCCGCCTGCTTGAGCAGGACCGTGATCCCCGCGCGGATCGCGCCGACGGCGAGCTGGAGCTCGCGGATGTCCTTCTGCCGAAGCACCACGCCCGACGAGCCGCCCGCCGGCTCGACCAGGACGAACGCGGGCTGGCCGCCGTCAAGGACGACGCGCCGCCGGAGCTTCTCGCGGATGCCGGCGCCGGCCGGCAATTCGCCGGGCGGCAACATCCGCCCGACGGAGTTGACCAGGCCGCTTCGCAAGAGTTCCGCCGTCAGGTCCACCAGGCCGCTGCCGCACAGGCCCGCCGGCTCGACGTGCCCGATGACGCTGAAGCGCACGTCGTCCTCGAAGACGACTTTTTCGATTGCCCCGGCCGTCGCCCTCATGCCGCAGGAAATCCGCGCGCCCTCGAACGCCGGACCCGCCGCCGTCGACGCGGCCCACAACTTGCCCTCGGCCGCAAGAACTATCTCGCCGTTGGTGCCGATGTCGATCAACAACTCCGGCCCGTCGCCCTCCAGCAGCCGCGTCGAGACCATGCCCGCCACCGTGTCGCCGCCGACGAACCCGCCGATTACCGGGAAGACCACCGCCCTGCCGCGCGGGTGGATCGCGATGCCCATCTCCGCCGCCGGCACGTTGAGCCCGCGCCCGCAGGCCGGCACGAACGGCACATGGCCCAGTTGCGACGGGTCGATCCCGCACAGCAGGTGCTGCATCGTCGTGTTGCCGGCGAAGGTGATCTCGTATATCTCCTGGCGCTCTGCGCCCGCCTGCGAGCAGAGCCTGCCCAGGATCGCCTCGACGGTCTGGATGATCTCCGCGCGAAGCTCCTCCAGCCCGGCCGGGTCGCCGGCGAGCTTGATCCGGCTGAGCACGTCGTCGCCGAAACGAACCTGCGAGTTCATCGCCGAGTCGATCGCCACCTCACGCCCGCTGACGAGGTCCAGCAGCGAGCCGACGACGGTGGTCGTGCCGATGTCGAAGGCCGCGCCGTGGCAGCGGGCCGTCGTGTCGCCCGGCTCGAAGTCGATTAGCTGGTGGTCGGCAAGCACGGCCGTGCCCGCGAAGCCGCCTTCCCGCAGGCGCCGGCCGAGCTGGCGGATGACGCCCAGGGCCGCGTCGAACGGCCCCAGCACGGCCTGGAGGCGAAGCAGGTCCGGCGCGTCGCTTTCCAGGCTGGGCTGCGGCAGTTGGACGTGCTGTTTTCTGACGGCCGGCAGCAGCTCGCCGGCGCCGCCGGTCTGGGCGTCCTGGAGGATCTGGTGCTTGCCGGCGAACAGGGAGCTCTCGGGCACCTCGACGACGCACTCGCCGCACACGCCGGCCTGGCAGGCAAGGCGCCACCCGGCGGCGATTTCCCCATCGGTCAGCCGGCGGCGTTCCTCGGCCGTGGGTGGGCAGACCCTGCCGCGGATCCGCACGCGGCACTTGCCGCACGTCGCGGCCCCGCCGCACGGCGTGTCGATGGTCAGCCCGCCGAGCCCCGCGGCCTCGACGACCTTCGTGCCCGTCAGGACAAACACCGCCCGACCGTGCGGCTGAAACGTCACTCGCGACTGCTGATCCATGGACCGCGTCCTACCTGTTGCTTATTTCGACCAGTTTCGCCAGCGCCTTGGCGGCGGCGCCGGAGTCGATGGACGCCTTGGCCGGTGCGATCGCCTCGGCAATGCCCGGGGCCTTGCCCGCAACATATATGGCGGCCGCGGCGTTGAGGGCCACTATGTCCCGCGTGGGTCCGGGCTTGCCCGCCAGCACGGCCCTGACGACGTCCGCCGACGCCTCGGCGGAGTCTATCATCAGGTCGCCCATTTTCGCACGGGGGATGTTGAAATCTTCCGGCCGGACCGTGCTGGTGACCACCTCGCCGCCGGCGAAAACGGGGACTGGCTCCGGAGTCCCGACGCAGTCGGGACGGAGGTGCCTGTCCCCAGGTTTTCGCACGCCTCTCTCCCACAGCGACATCGTGGTCGGCGCGGTTGTCGAAAGCTCATCAAGCCCGTCGTCGGCGTGGACCACGAGTGCCCGCTCGGCGCCCAGCAGGCCCAGGACGCGAGCGATCGGCTCGGTCAGGCTCGCGTCGAAGACGCCCATCACCTGCCGCCGGGCGCGGGCGGGGTTGGTCAGCGGGCCAAGAAGGTTGAAGATCGTCCGCACGCCGAGGGCCTTGCGGACGGGGGCGGCGTACTTCATGGCCGGATGGTGATGCACCGCGAAGCAGAAGCACACGCCCGCCTCGGCCAGGCATCGAGCGACCGTCTCGCATGCGGCGTCGATGTTCACGCCGAGGGCAGCCAGGACGTTCGCCGAGCCGCTGGCGCGAGTGACCGTGCGGTTGCCGTGCTTGGCCACGCGAACGCCCGCGCCCGCCGCCACCAGCGCCGAGGCCGTGGAAATGTTGAACGTGCTCAGCCCCGTCCCGCCCGTGCCGCAGGTGTCGATCACCTCCAGACCGCCGGTGTCTATCGGCACGACGCGGGCCCGCATGGCCTCGGCGGCGCCGGTGAGTTCCTCGACCGTCTCGCCCTTGACCGCCAGCGCCACCAGCAGAGCGGCGATCTGCGCCTCGCTGAGCTGCCC
>Ga0315282_10009031_pt1 | contig 15939 bp, 7 predicted proteins | sample YL17G07_20_MG_FD_203693 | JGI IMG/M metagenome (GOLD analysis project Ga0315282, IMG submission 203693) | Sediment microbial communities from Yellowstone Lake, YNP, Wyoming, USA - YL17G07_20 | ecosystem: Environmental > Aquatic > Freshwater > Lake > Sediment | place: USA: Wyoming | collected...
GTTCGCGGTAATCATCAACGGCCGATTGAACCTGGACCGGCTTGAACTTTTTTTCGAGTTCAGCCTCCAGTTCCCTCACCAGGTCGAGGACTTGCTCAAGGTCGGACGTCCTGTACTTTCGGATTTTGACCGCAGAGCTCATATTTGCATTCAAGGTTATTTGATCTCGACTCATTTTAGCAGCGACAGGGACAACAATCAACCACTCCGGACGAGAGAAGTGGTTGACTTGTTCCGCCTCCCGTGTGAAAATTTTATTGGGGAGAAGAGAAAGGAAGTGCGATGGCCGAATCGCTTCTTTTGAAAGACAAAGTCGCCCTGGTCACCGGAGCCAGCGGCGCTCTCGGGAATTCGGTCGTGAAGCTGCTATTGGATCAGGGGGCTCTTGTCGTCGCCGCCTATCGGAATGCCCAGAAGTTCAAAGAGCTGGCTGAATCGACAGGCGCATGGAAGACCGCCCTGTCCGGAGTCGAGGCCGACGTGACGCTCGAAACAGACGTCGAGCGGCTGGTCGGGGAGGCTGTCCGAAAGCACGGCCGGGTCGATGTGCTCTTGAACCTGGCGGGGGGCTATCTGGGAGGGCAAGAAATAGCCCAGACCAGGGAGAAAGACTGGGATTTCCTTATTGACCTCAACCTCAAATCTGCCTTCCTTTGCTCGAGGGCCGTTCTCCCGTTCATGATGAAAGCAAATTATGGCCGGATCGTGAGCGTGGCCGCCAGGCCGGCGGTTGAAAAGAAAGGCCGGGTGAAGTCGGGAGCTTATGCGGTGTCCAAGGCGGGCGTAGTCGTCCTGATGGAGACGATCGCCGAAGAAGTCAAGAAATTCAACATCACGGCCAACTGCATCGTTCCCAGCACCATCGACACTCCAGAGAATCGCCGCGACATTCCCGCCGGAGATTTTTCCAAGTGGGTCAAGCCCGAGGACATCGCGGCCGTGGTGCTTTTCCTGGCGTCTGAGTTCGCATCGGTCACGAGCGGAGCGGCCATCCCCGTTTACGGAAAAGCCTAAGTTTTGAGTCTTGGCGGCTGACTTTGCGGAATGCAAAAGGAGAGCGCTGATGCCAAAGCGCAGGTTCCTGCTCTGCCTTCTCTTCCTATCGGGCTTTCATTCTATTTTTTCTCAAGCCGTCGATATCTACAGCCGCCCCGAACACTTTGAAAGAAGCAGGGACTATGACGCCCTCCATTATACGCTGCGCTTCCGATTTGACGAAAAAACAAAATCCTACTGGGGAGAAAACACAATCACTCTTGCTTCTCTTTCAGACGGCCTCAGCCGCTGCGTGCTGGACGCCGAGGATTTCGCCGTGACCTCGGTTCTCGCCCAAGAGGGAGAACAGTTGCCCTTTGAGCAAACGGCCAGGAACCTGATCGTCGATTTCCCGCGTCCCCTGGCTTACAAAGAGAAAGCCATTTTTACCGTAACATACTCAGCCAGGAACCCGAAGAGGGGGTTGAAATTTGTCGATGCTTCTGCGGACAATCCGCCTCAAATCAACACTTATTCCTGGCCTGAGGATGCCCATCACTGGTTTCCCTGCTATGATTATCCCAACGACAAAGTGACCAGTGATGTCTTGGCCACGGTTCCGAGCGACTACAGGGTCCTGTCCAACGGCCGGCTGGTGGAAATCACCGAGGACAAGGCCGGCGGCAGCAAAACCTTTCACTGGACGCAGGAGCTTCCACACACGGCCTACTCCATTATGCTGGCCGCCGGTCCTTTCGAGGTCGTCAACGATTCACTCGGCTCTCTCCCGGTGGATTATTGGGTCTATAAGAAGGATCTGGCGGATGCCGCGAGAAGCTTCAAAAAAACTCCCAAGATGATCGATTTTTACAGCCGATCCTTTGGATTCGCCTACCCTTGGGCCAAATACGATCAGGTCTGCGTGGCCGGCTTCGGCGGCGGGATGGAGGACACGACCGCGACCACTCTCGGCCACGGCACGATCCATGACGCCCGGGCGGACCAGGATTTTTCAAGCGATTCCCTTGTCGCCCACGAACTCGCCCATCAGTGGTGGGGGGATCTGATCACGGAACGAGCCTGGAGCGACATCTGGCTCAGTGAGAGCTTCGCCACCTATTCGGAATATCTTTTCTACAATCACGACCGGGGGAAGGACGAAGGCGCGGTGAACCTTCTGGAGAAGAAAAACGAGTACCTCGAGGAGGCCAGGGAGCGGTACATCCGACCGGTTGTTTTCAACCGTTACACAAATCCCTGGGACATTATGGATGGTCATTCCTATCCCAAGGGTGCGGCAATCCTGCACATGCTCCGTTTTATCCTGGGCGATGGGCCGTTCTTTCGGACGCTGGGCCATTTTCTGAGCAAACACGCCTTTCAAGTCGTCGATACCCATGATTTCATGGTCGCGCTCAAGGAGACGACCGGCCAGAACTTGGATTGGTTTTTTGAGGAGTGGATCTATAAGCCCGGGCATCCGGTCTTCGAAGTCGGTTATATGTGGGATGAAGGGTCCAAGAAGCTGCGGCTGAAAATTTCCCAGAAACAGGACCTGACGAAAGGGATCCCCGTTTACAAATTGCCGATCCTCATCGGCCTGGTCACTCGGGGAATTAACACTGAGCAGAAGATCTGGGTGGAAAAGCAAACCGAAGAATTTGAGTTTGATCTTAGTGAGAAGCCGCTGCTTGTCCAGTTTGACAAGGGGAATCATCTCCTAAAAGAATGGTCATTTCCCAAATCTCCCGACGAACTGGTTTTTCAGAGCCGAAACGACGACGTCATCGGCCGGATGTGGGCCGCGGCTGAACTGGCTAAATACGGGGAGAGCCGGGCGGTCCTAACGGTCCTTCAAGAGAGGGCTCTGCAGGATCAGTTCTGGGCGGTCAGGCGGAGCGCGGTGGAGAGCCTGGCGTCACTCCGGAATCTCAAGCTGGTCGACTTTTTCAAACAAAAGTGTCGGGACGTGAATTCAAAGGTCCGTGTCGCCGCGGTCCGGGCCCTGGGCGACCTGAGAAGGCCCGAGCTCGCGAAATTTTTCAAAGAGAAATTCAACAGGGACGGAAGCTACCTTGTCCAGGCCGAAACGCTCATCGCGCTTGGAAAGTGCGGGACCAAGGCCGATCTTTCTTTCCTGAGGAAGGCGGCGGAGATGAAATCGCCCCGGGATATCCTCAAGCGGAGTGTCAACGCGGCCCGTAACAAATTAGGGGAAATAAAGTAGGAGTCTACGGCTCAGCCTTTGTCCCTGGCTAAGCATTTCAAGATCATGCCGGATTGATAGTCAGTTGACCGAGGGCTTCTTTTTCTTAGCGAATTGATGGACCTGGTAGACGAAGGCCTCGAGCTTTGATTTTTCCGAGGAAAGCTCGGTCGTGCCGTAGATCAATGTGGGCAGAGGAATATTTTTGTAGTCCCTGCGAACCTGCGCAGCCAGGGCCTCTGCGACCGTGCCCAGCATGCAGTTGAAGCAGATCGCGTTGACGACGCCGTCCGCGCCTCGCCTGGCAAAGTCAACCATCTTGGCGATATTCAAAAGGAGAGTCTGGTTGTTGTCCGGCCCGATGTAAGGAGAGATAAATTCAAGGATGGCCTTGGAGGATGGTTCGCGCAGGCGTGGCAGGGCTCTTCTAAGGTTTTTTGTCACCCTCCGGCGCTCAACCGACTTCCTCAAGTTGAGGAGCCCGATGGCGGCGGCTTCGTGAAGCTTCAATTTAGCGAGTTTCTCGTCGAGGCTCCTTTTCAAGCCGAAATCGACGTCGTCAATAATGAACGGAGAGGGCCAGACCTCGCAGCCCATGGCCTCCAATTTCAGATAGAGGTTATGGTTGGCCACCGGGTGCTGGCGAGTGTAGAGGTCTCCGGCGATGCCGACAATGGGACGTTCCTCCTTCCGGATGTCGATGGATTGAAGGCGATCGGCGCACCTCTCCAGCGCCGGTCCGAAGGAGGCACGGTCCAGTCCACTCTCGATATCCTTGAGATTCTGCTGATGAACCAAATCGGTCGTGCCCTTGTGGATTTCGTAAGGCCTTCGTTCGCAAGCCGCCTTGAGCAGCAAATCCGTGGCTACGAGCCCCCTCCAGAGCCGGGTCAGTCCTCTGCTTCCCAATAATCTGGAAAGAGGTTCCATCGAGGGCGCGAAGACACTCAGGTCTTTGATCCCCAAATCCTGGAGGAGATAGTTCAGGACATCTTCGAACTGCGTCAAAAGACAAGTGTAGCGGGCGCCCGGGAAACAAAACACTTCACCACCCTGACGCGGAGATCTTGCCATCTTGGCGAGGTCGCCCGCCATGAAGGAAAAGGCATGGCACTCCTTTCCCGAACTGAATTCCTCTCCCAGGGCCAGAGTTTCGTCGTCGGGCGCAGGCAGGACTCGTGCCGGGATGCCCACACTCCGGAGGGCTCCGGCAAAGGCATAGACATGGTCCGAAAAATAAGGAAGGACAAAGGGACGCGCTCGGTATTCATCGATCGGCTTGGCGTCTTCTTTTTTTTGGGCGATGAAAGGGATGGGCATTTTATGATCCTGGGGCGTGGACGTCACTTCGTCCAGGAAGGCCTCGAGCCGGGTGATGAGTCCGGCTTCTGCCCGGTGCTCGTCAAATTCCAGGAGAAGGTGGGGGGTCTGCTCCAAGATTTTTTCGACGTGCTTTGTCGATATGGCATCCGGACCGCAGCCGAAATTTGAAAGGATGAGCGGAAAAACAGAAGGCTTCTCGGCGCACCAAAGCGACGCCAAGATGATTTCCTGATTGTACCGCCAAACAGGGCGGGATTCCCAATCGCGGAGCTGGTCACTGCCGGAAGGAATGAAATCAATCGGCAGGGCGAGAACTTCCAGTTTCTGAAGATGTTTGCCGAGGTTCAAATTGAGGAAGGCATCATGAACGTTGTACGGCTTTCCGAGAACAACCCAAAGCCGGAGGCTGTTGCCGACGAACTGGCCGAGAACTTCCTCTCCCCGCGCTCTCAGCTTGCGGCTGAAGTCTTTTTGTGCTTTCCACGACTCAAGGTAAGCGGTCTCGAAAGAATCGTCATCTAGTCCCAGGATTTTCTTAATGGAACCTAGAGATTTCACAAAATCACCGGGCCCTGAGTTAAAAAGGACCGACGGGGTCAGGAGTCTTGTTTCCAAGACGGATCGGACCATGAAAGGAACATGTTCGCAGTAGGGACAGAGATAGACCGATTCATCCGGATTCCGGTGCAGGTCGACGAGGGAGGGGAAAAAAATCCAGTCTACCTCCGTGTTAACGAGAGACCTGACATGACCGAAGGCCAATTTGATCGGAAAACATGTTTCCGCAGGAAGCTTTTTGAGTCCCCGCTCGAGCACCTCTCCGCAGGAATCAGGCGAGAGTGTGACAGCGCATCCAAGCCTGTTAAAAAACGTCACCCAGAACGGCAAGTATTCGAACATGAATGAGGCCTTAGGAAGGCCGATCCTCAGGGCAGGGGAGGGAGGGTTGCGGATCAGCGATTTGACCAGGTCTTCCCGTTCTTTAAAAAGATCGGGGAGCGGCGCTTTTGCCCTGGAGGGGAGATGAGCCTGGCGGGAGGTATAACGCTCGCAGGTATCGCCGAAGAAGAGAGTCTCTTTTCCCAGCAAGATCCTGTTGACTTGGCAGCGGTTGGAACACTGGGAGCATTCGAAGCTGGAGACGGAGTATTCTTGGCGGATTCTTTCCTCCATCTCCTGGCGAATCGGCAGGGACCTGACAACCTTCTGAGTTTTTTCTCTTGCCATCAGCGCCGCCCCTATTGCTCCGGAGATTCGATTGAACGGATGAACTTGGACCCTTCGTCCCAATATGAGCGAAAAAGCCTTGACCACCGAGGCGTTAGAAGCGACACCTCCTTGGAAAACGATGTTCTGACCGACCGGGTGGCCGGCGACCACTTTCTCCAAATAGTTGCGGGCGATGGAATAGGCCAGCCCGGCCGTCAGGTCGGATAGGGCGACCCCCCGGCCCGCGGCGTGGGCAAGCTCGGTGTCCATGAAAACGGTGCACCGGGAGCCCAGGTCATAGGGGGCTTCCCCCTCCGCCGCTGAGGCTGAGAATTCCCGTTCGATCTTGATCCCCAGTGGCTCTGCCTGTTCCTCGAGAAAGCTCCCGGTCCCGGCCGCGCAGATCTTGTTCATGGTGAAATCCCGGAGCTTTCCGCTTTTGACGCTGATGTATTTGGAGTCCTGGCCTCCGATTTCGAAAATGGTGTCTGTCTCCGGGAAATAATGGACCGTGCTCGCCATCTGGCAGGTAATCTCATTGTGAATGACATCCGCCCGCAGGAGCCTCCCGGCCAGATAGCGGCCGCTCCCGGTCGTTCCAATACCCGAGATCTCCAGTTTGCCCCGGCATCTCGATTTCAAGATCCTGTAGCCTTCGCGGACAGCCTCGATGGGCCGCCCGCTGGTTGGGACGTAGACTCCTGCCAGCACTCGCCCCCGACCGTCGACCAGGGCCAGGTTCGTGCTGACCGAACCCACGTCGACACCCAAAAAACCTCGGGCGATGTCCCCGTCGGCGAGAGACGGCTCGTTGGTCATCTGAAGGCCCAATGGGCCCAAAGGCAAATATTTGCTTTTGGGAAAGGATTTCTTTGGCTTCAAGAGGCGCAGCAGGTCCTCGGGGCTCTCACAAGCGATGGCTTTTCCTGAACGGGCGGCTCCAAGGGCGGCGCCCAGGGCGCAGCTGGAGAGCGGCCAATCTGAGATGATCCAATCATCTTCTTTGAGTCCGAGAATCTCGCGAAAAGCCCTGAGAAGTCCCCTGTTGAGGGCGCCGCCTCCGGTCACACAGACCGGGGGGAGACACTCTCTGCCACGGGAGATCGTGGCCACGAAGTTTCTGGCAAGGGCGAGGCAGACTCCGTAAGCGATTTCGGGGAGCGGGGTTCCTTTCTGCTGCTGGTGGATCATATCCGACTTCGCAAAGACAGAGCAGCGGCCGGCTATAGATGCCCCTTTCTGGGCTGATGCCGCGAGCTCCGAGAACTCGGCGATGGTGAGCTTTAGCCGCGAAGCCTGCTGGCGCAGGAACGCACCTGACCCGGCGGCGCACCTCTCGTTCATGGCGAAGTCCATGATCTCCGGCTGCGCGTTTGGGGCAGGGGCCGGGCCAAGAAGAAGCCAACGGGAGCTCTCGGCTCCGATCTCGATCACCGAACGGGCGGTGGGATACAAATGGACGACACTGAGAGCGAGAGAGACAAGTTCGTTGAGTGCCTCGACTTTGTCCCCCAAGTCAAACGCATCTCTTCCAGAACCTGTGACGCCCAGCTTGAGCTGAAGCCCCTCCTTGCTCCTGAGAGCGTTAGCGGCGATCGTTTCCAGAGCGCCGGCCGGATTGCCCCTGCTGAAGGTTTCCCAGCGGCCCCGGACCTGAAGAGAGTCATCCAGGAGAACGGCCTTGCAGATTTCAGCCCCAAAATCGAGTCCCAGGATCATCTTAGCTTATTCCCATTCCGTGTGGAGACTACCACCATGATTTCAACCAATTTTCCGGGTGCTGTCGCCAGAGATGGCATCTCTGCGCCCGTCCCTTTTATCGCCTACATGAATATTATACAAAATTCAGGCTTCTGCTCAAAGAAAACCAGAAATTCGGCAGGCGCGCGCCGCCCTTTCAGAACTCGCCGTGGACCCGGGGTCTCAGTTCTTCAAGTCGTTGTAGTTGAGGATGGCGTTATAGAGGAAGAGGAAGTTCGACTGGTTCATGTTCCGGTAGAGCGGGTTGAAATTGAAGAGAACGACTCTTCCCTGGCCGTAGGGCACATCCATGATGGCCGCCTTTCCATCCATCTCCTGGTCGTTCCGGACCAGGCCGCTCAGCCAAACCGGAGAGGTATTCTCGGCAGCTTTTGCTTTTTCTTCCACCTTTACTGTTTCGGTTTTTTCTGCGCCGCCATCGTTGCCGAATTCGCCGGGATAAAGCTGGGAATAATAATCGTCCTGAGACTCGAATCCCGTCGGCTCTTTGGTTCCATATTGGAGGACGATGTACTTAAGAGATTTCTTGCTTACGTTAAAGAGAGCGTTCGATCCCTTGAAGACGGCCATCTCATCGGAGCAGCCGTAAGTCATCGGATGGTCTTTTTTAAAGACCTTTGCCCTGACGATGGCCCCTACGACTTGAAGCTTTCCGGAGGGACCGAAGTCCAGGTCTTCAGCAAATCCGAGTTCGATAGGCAGGGCCGCAGCGCCATCGAGGGCGATGAGGACGCCCCCGCCGGTGACGAATTTCTCCAGGGCCAGGAAGCCTTCGAGCTTCATCCCGCCTGTTATGTCATCGGAGCTATCCACCCCACCGAGATAACGGAATTCCTCGGTTTTGTTGTAGGGAATGGGAGAGTGCCGCGAGGAAATCCCGCGCAGCATCGAGGTCAAGTTTCCGAATTCATTGGGGAGGATGAGGACGTCGAAGTCCTTCTGAAGATCGCCCTTCCGGAGCCGTTCGTCATTGACCATTTTATATTTGATCCCGCTGTGGTCGAAGGCGAAAAAGACCCAGCCGGCATCCTGGGGGTAAAGCCAAGTATGGTAGACCCCCACCCGCGGCAGGTCCAGTTCGTGTCGACTGACGTCGACCTTCTGGTCACAGGCTGTCACCTCAAGGCCGTATTTTTCCGAAGCCGCCCCCAGGTCTTGTTCGAGGCTCGAGGGATTGTCCTTGACCGGAATGATCCAGGTTCCGGGAGCGAGGTTTTCAGTTTTGAGCGAAAATTCTTTCTCGGCCGCATAGATTTTGTATTGGCTTAAGGCGAACCTGGCGGAGATGAGGCTGTTCGACCCGATGTTCCTGACCAAATAGGAATCCGGGTTCATCCCCTTGACGAATTGCCCCTGATACCTGAGAGGGCCGTTGACCGGCGACATTGGGATTTTCTGGATCTCAGGGTCATCAACTTTTTCTGTTTTGACTCCATAGAGAAGACCCAGGGTCCAGCCCGTGTCATCGTAGGGGGTTGTTGTCGCGTCTTTGGGAAACTCCTGGATTTCGAGCAGGTCCTTGGCGTGGTTGCGGTAAGGCTGGTCCATCCGGACGACGTAGCTTCCGGCGGGAAACTCTTTGTCCTTGAGCTTGATCTTCTGGTCGGCTTTGTTGACTTCAATCCGGTGCTCGAGCAAGAGATTGATCAGGTCATTGGTAGCGCCGATGTTTTTTTGGCCGGACGGAATGACCCAGGCGTAGGGAGCCTCAGTTTTGCCCTTGGTGTAGGAATTGAATCCTTTTTTCCAGAAATTGTAGAGAATGGTTTCCTTGTTGATCGCGGTCAAGGAGAGGGCGGCCAGGACCCCGCTTTCCATGTAGTTGATGTTGTTGCGCAGCGACCACTTGACTTTCTTCGGCGGCGGAAAAGCCCGGTACCATTCCTTGTCCGTTACAGGTTTGCCCATGAATTTTTCTTTGAGCTCGCGGTCAAAGGTATTGGCCCCTGCGTTTCCGAAGGTCTCATAAAAGCGGCCGATCCCGTTGTAGTTGTTCCCGAGCCAGAGGAGGTATCCCGGATACCAGCCGTCGAAAAAACCCCAGGTCCAGACGCCCGGCATGCCCAATTTTGTCAGCTCGGCGATCTCATACGTAGCGATCCACAGCCATTCCTGCGTCTGAACAGGTTCCAGGTTCGGGTCATAGGGCCCGTAGCCGGTCGAGATATAGAGGAGAGGCAGGGATTCGTGCAGGTCGTGGGTCACTTGGGGGTGCCATTGAAAAAATGAATTATAGAGGTTCTTGGTCAGCTGCTGGGATATCTGGATTCCGTCGCGGTTGTTATCGTGGAAGGCATACTTACCCCAGAAGGGAGGCGTGGACAGCGGGATGTCCTCCATAATTGTGAATTTCTTGGTAATCCTGTAATACCAGTCGACCTGCCTCTGCCAACCATCGACTTCCAGGACCGGAGTGATCAGAGTGACTATATTCTCCCTGATTTTTTTGGCCGGATCCTCGTCCGAGACGGCCAGCCGGTAGGCGAGCTCGGTGAGCATCTCCGGGCTCCCGGTTTCGGCGGAGTGGAGGCCTCCCGTGAGATGGTAGATCGGTTTGGCTTTTTTGATGATCTCCTTGGCCGCGGTCTCGTCCGTCTTTCGCGGATCGGACAGGGCCAACGTCTGGTCCTTGTAGAATTTCAGGTTGGCGATGGTCTCACGGTCGGCGATGGCCGCGACGAACATCTCTTTCCCTTCGTCGGTGGGCCCGATCGGAAAAACGGCGACGTTGGGGGATTTTTCGGCCAGGATCTTGAAATATTTATAAATATCGTCGTAATAGGTCATTTTGCCGGGAGTCCCATTGACATAGCCAAGAATCTTGTAGGGGGAAGGGACCGTAGGGGAGTAGGGAAGATGGTCGACCCAGGAATTAATAAAAGCTGCATCCGTAGTGTATTCTTTGATCATTTTCTTGACGATCGCGGCCTCGTCCTCGGCGCGCAACGCGGAAGACGTGCACAGCCCGACCACAGCCAGAATGAGCACGAGATATAAGACTCTCAGAAAAAGCCTGCTGTTCATTCGAGCCTCCTTTGTCGAAACGTTTAATTGATTGTATGGATTTGGAGAGGATTTTTCAATCAACTTTTCATTGCGGACAATGCTTCGCCTCTTTGGGAAAAGTGAAAAAGCTCGCTTGGTTTTTGCGATTTTCCTTGTTTGCGGCGAGAAAAACGAAATGGCGAGATCGACGAGAGAGACAAACTGGGCCTAACGCCTCAGGTCGAATTTCTTGACCATGTGGTCGGGATAATAGGAAGCTTTAGCCCGGCGCAGGCCCGGGAGCCCCAGGTCTTGTTCGCGGTTGATAAACCTACAGGTCGACCATTCGTTCCTGACAAACTCGCGATTGATCAACTGGGCCAAACCCTCATAAGCAGGGTTAACGATCTCGATATGAATGACCGCGGTGTCCGGGTTCAGTTTCTCCCCGATTGAAAAGGCCGCAACCTGGCCCTGAACATCGATGGCGCAGCCGGTAAAACCCAGGACTTCAAAATTGGCCAGGGCTTCGAGAATGGCCTTCTGTTCGCCGCACATCGATCCGTTTTGCGGGGCCTTGGCCTTGATCCACTCATCCAAGAGCTTGCCGCAGTCCGAGAGGCAATCGGAGGAAATCCGGTGATACTCCCAGCGATGGTTTTTTTCGAATTTCTTGATCCGGTTGCGCTTCCCGTCAAATCTTTTGCCCTTAAGATTGATCAATTCCTCTGTGAGGTAGACGTAATCAAAATTGTTCCGATCCGGTTCGCATCGGAAGTTCTTGCCGAATTCCGTGACAAAAGACCCGGGAATACGGGAGAGCCTGGGCGCATGAGTCAAACAACTTTCGATTGTCTCTTGAATGCGGTCGTCTCCGATGGGCTGCAAGAAATAAGGCGGTTCAGACGAAGGTTCGAAATAGAGGCAGAGGTTGTTGTTGATAAGCGTCCACTTCGGATGGTCGAAGTGCCTCCAGATAAACGTGTTGGCGAAGGTGACCTCGCTCGCCTCGGGAGGATAGCGTTCGATCTTGTCTTCGAAGAAACCCAGATCTTCGAGGCCGATCGCTTTGAATTCCGGAAAGAGAGGAGGAGTCATAGGCAACTCTTGACCATGACCGTACAGAGGTCTTTGCGGCAGTCCCCGCACCAGTCCGATTTCTTGACCATGGACGTGGGGATTTGCGTGGCCTTGCGAAAGCCGAGCTTCCCAAAAAAATTGGGGATGATCGTGGCGAGGTAAATGTCTCCTCGGGCTTTTTCCAGGAGCGCCAAAACGAGATCTCTTCCCAATCCTTTTAGGCGCTTGGCTTCATCGACTCCGAGAGCGCACAGCTCGGCGCAGTCCGGGTGCAATTTCAGGGCAACAATTCCGATGACTTCAGGCCCGTCGGCGGCCACCCAAAAGGAATCAGACTCCATTCCCGAATAGTCGAGATCACATTTCTTAGCCAGGCGGATAATTTGGGGCAGGTCCGCCTTTCTGGCTTTTCGGACACTCATGAAGATGTATTATAGCATTTCTTCGAATGTTCCCCAATTTGCGGGCTATGAAAACTTCCGCGACGGCATTTAATTTTACCGCTCACGGCTCACAGCTCACCGCTCACTGCTTTAGGTTTGATATTGATTGACGGCGCCTTTTTATTGTGATAAGAAACCTAATGTTTTTGTTGATCAAGAGGTTAAATAGGAGGTTGGCTTGAAAAGAAAACCTTTTGTGGTCGTCGCCTTTTTGGTCTTGGCGTTTCTGGTTTCCTGCCAGCAGCAGGGTTCGAAGATCACCTATCCGGTCACGAAGAAAGGCGATGTGGTCGATGATTATTTCGGGACCAAAGTCGCCGATCCTTACAGGTGGCTGGAAGACGATAATTCCGCGGAAACCAAGGCCTGGGTCCAGGAAGAGAACAAGGTCACTTTTGGCTACCTTGAGAAAATACCTTTCCGGCTGAAGATCCACCAACGCATAACCGATATTTACAATTATCCCAAATATTCATCCCCCTTCAGAGTGGGGGAGTATTATTTCTTCTTCAAGAATGACGGCCTGCAGAACCAGTCGGTCATCTACGTGCAAAAAGGCTTGGACGGGCAGCCCGAGGTTTTCATCGACCCCAACGCTCTTTCCCCGGACGGGACAGTGAGAATCGGGCTGGCCGGCTTCTCCAACGACAACCGCTATGCCGCCTTTCTCCGCTCCGAAGCCGGCTCGGATTGGGGCGAGCTGCATGTCATGGAGATCGAGTCCAAAAAAGAGCTGGCCGACCAGATCAAGTGGCTCAAGTTTTCGCCCGCTGCCTGGCAGGGCGGGGGCTTCTATTACAGCGGCTATGATAAGCCCGCCGCCGGCCAGGAATTGACCGCCAAGAATGAATACCAAAAGGTTTATTACCACAAGCTGGGCGATCCCCAGGAGAAAGACGCGCTCATCTATGAGGATAAGGAGCATCCTCTTCGCTACAAAAACGTCAGTGTCACTGATGACGAAAAATACCTGTTCTTGTCGATTTCCGAGGGCACTTATGGAAACGAACTCTACTGCAAAGACCTTACCGCCAACAAGGCGGATTTCAAACCGCTCGTCACCGGGTTTGCCTTCAACACCTCTGTCATTGACGACATCGGGGATAAACTTCTGGTCTACACAAATACAGATGCTCCGAATTTTAAGGTGGTCGTGATGGATCCCGAGAAACCCGCCAAGGAGAATTGGCAGACGATCATCCCCGAAAAGCCTGAGGTCCTAAGCGGGATCGGCGACGTTGGAGACCAACTCTTCTGCAGCTACCTCAAAGATGCCAATACCAGGGTCTATCAGTACGATCTCTCAGGGAAGCTGGTCAAAGAGATCGAGCTCCCGGCACTGGGGACGGCTGGAGGATTCGGAGGAAAGCGGGATGATAAGATAACGTTCTACACGTTTACGTCTTTCACCTATCCCCCGACCATCTATAAATATGACATCGCCAGCGGCCAATCGGAGATCTTTCGCAAGACCGAAGTCAAGTTCAACCCCGAAGACTACGAGACAAGGCAGGTCTTTTACGCGAGCAAAGACGGCACCAAAATCCCGATGTTCATCGTCTCCAAAAGAGGGTTGAAGCTCGACGGCAATAATCCCACGATGCTGTATGCCTACGGAGGCTTTGATATCAGTATGCTTCCGGCCTTCAATCCGACCAACATCTTCCTTCTCGAAAACGGAGGCGTCTATGCCCAGGCCAACATCCGGGGAGGTGGGGAATACGGGGAAGCCTGGCACAAGGCCGGGATGCTGCTCAACAAGCAGAATGTCTTTGACGATTTCATCGCCGCAGCCGAATATCTGATCAAGGAAAAATATACTTCTAGCGAGAGGCTGGCCATCTCCGGGGCTTCGAACGGGGGGCTGCTCGTGGGCGCGTGCATGACCCAGCGTCCCGACCTTTTTAAGGTCGCTTTTCCCGCGGTCGGAGTCATGGACATGCTCCGCTACCACAAGTTCACCGTCGGCTGGGGCTGGGTCGTGGAGTACGGATCGAGCGACAACGAGAAGGATTTCCGGAATCTTTATGCCTATTCCCCGCTCCATAACATCAAGGACGAGGTGAACTATCCGGCGACCTTGATCACGACCGCCGACCACGATGACCGCGTCGTCCCGGCGCACTCTTTCAAGTTCGCGGCCACGCTCCAGGAAAAGAACAAGGGCAAGAACCCCGTCCTGATCAGGATCGAGACCCGCTCCGGTCACGGCTCGAGCAACACGACCAAGGCCATCGACGAGATCAGCGATAAATTTGCCTTCATGTTTTACGTCATGGGGCTCAAGATAAATTAGAGGACGTTCCTCAGCTTCCAGCTATTTCTCTTTCAGCTTCTGATAAAGGAAGGCCGCCTGGATATAGGAGGCGGCGGCATTCTCGGACTCTCGCTTGCTCTGGTAGAGATTCCCCTGTTGCTCGATTTGCTTGGCATACTCATAAAGCCAGGGGTCGAGGGAGGAACGATCCAATCCCTCCAGTCCTCTTTTGAACCCTTCCATCATCTCTCTCAAGGCCTGGGTGCACATCTCATCGTTGGCACACTGAGCGCCCAGGCGGTAGGAGCGCTCTAAGATCTGGTAGAGGACCTTGGCCCCGGAGAAGTCGTTCTTGGTGAATGCTTCATCAGCGCTGCGCTCTTCATAATTGGCCAGCCGGAAGATCAGATTCTTGGTGTCGAGCCCTGTTTTCTGAGACTGGAACTTGGCCGAGTCCATCTTGGCTTTGGCTTCCTGGGCGGACTGCCTCTGGGAAACAAGTCCCATGAGCTTCTGCATCTCGACCTGAACCTCTTGATTGCTTTTCTGGGCTTCGTCGGCTTTGCCTTCTTTGTTGAGTTGCTGGCCCTGCTTGACCATGTCATACGTTTTTTTCCATGCCGTCTCGATGGCGCTTCCTGCGGGGAGCTTTCCCTTCAAGCCTTCCAGGAAATGGGCGCCGTCCTTTAAGCCTCCTTGGAGGCCTTCGAGGTCTTTCTGGCTCAGATATTTCGCGGCTTCGCTGCCGAGCATTCCCACGATGTCAAGTCCCGGCTTCTTCTCTGCAGCTTTTGTGGTCTCGCCCCTGGGGACGTTCTCGGCGCTTGTGGCGGGCTCTTGAGGAACCGGCGGCGGGGAAATGGGCTTCTGCGTTCTTATGGCTTGAGGAACAATAAAAGTATTCTGGCGGCGTGACCCAAGCTGGACGATGATGACAACTGCGGCAATGATGAGGATGAGCGCCGGGATCATGATTTTCCTCCGCGGGGCCGCGGGCCTGGGAGCGATCCTTTCCGCGGTCGGAAATCCTTGCTCGATGGGCGTTAGAGCCACCAGCAGCTCCTCGGCGTTCTGGTACCGCTTTTTTCGGTCTTTTTCCAGGCATCGGATAATCACATCGGCGAGCCCGGTCGAGACGTGGGGGTTGAGTTCACGCGGGTTGCGGGGCGCCTCGCTTTTGTGTTTCATAGCGATGCTCAAAGGCGTTTCGCCTTCGAAGGGGGCGCGGCCGGTGACCATTTCGAAAAGAATGACCCCGAGTGAATAAATGTCGGTGCGATTATCCACTTCCCTGAGCTCGTTCTGCTCGGGAGAGGTGTATTCCGGCGTTCCCATCATGACCCCGGAACCGGTGACTCCGTCCCCCTCCAGGAAGCGGGCTATCCCGAAATCCATGATCCGGGCATTCCCCTCCCGATCGATCATGATATTTTGGGGCTTAAGGTCCCGGTGGATGACGCCCAACCGGTGCGCCTCGGCCAGACCCTCGCAGACCTGGCGGGCGACGCTCACGGCCTTGGCGGGCGTTAACTGACCGGACTTCTTGATGAACCTCTTCAGATCCTCACCCTCCACATACTCCATGGTGATGAAATGGGTAAACCCCGTTTCGCCCAGGTCATAGAGGCGGCAGACGTGGCGGTGGGAGATCTTGCGGGCGAATCTCAATTCGTTCCTGAAACGTTCGATCGCTTTTTCGT
>Ga0315282_10009032_pt1 | contig 15938 bp, 17 predicted proteins | sample YL17G07_20_MG_FD_203693 | JGI IMG/M metagenome (GOLD analysis project Ga0315282, IMG submission 203693) | Sediment microbial communities from Yellowstone Lake, YNP, Wyoming, USA - YL17G07_20 | ecosystem: Environmental > Aquatic > Freshwater > Lake > Sediment | place: USA: Wyoming | collected...
GGCATAAGCAAGAGACCATTAAAACAAGGGCTTTCTTGATGAGCATTACGCTGGAAAACGCACAGAGTGCAAGATTAAGCTGTTGCCTTCTGATGATCGTAGCAAAGGCTTAATCAAAGAGGTTGAAGCGTGATGGTAAAACCATTTTAGGTGATTTTTTGGCTGGGAAAATTAAGGTAAAATGTCCTTTCTGTAGTTATGAGTGGACGCCACGTGTAGAGAAGCCAGTGGAATGTCCCCGTTGTAAGAATCGACTTAACCATAAGCGGAGGCGATTGCCGAAATGTTTCAAGAATATGTAAAGAAGATAGTAGTAGATTTCGTTGTTGTTGTTTGTTTTGTTTGTTTATGTTATGTTATTATGTTATGTCATACTACTATCTTTTCTCTTCAATTTCTGGGGAGGATATTTTCATGACTGAACCTTCTAAACCCAAAAAACGAACCACATTCTACCTTGAACCTAATCTTCTCCAGAAATTCAAAGAAATCTGCATACGTGAACATGTTCCAATGACAAATAAAGTGGAAGATTGGATAAGACAGTATGTTCAGTTCCATTTGCCCGGTAATCCTCAATTATTGATGACACACTACGTTAAACCTGATGAACCGAGCCCATTACATGTTCTCTGCCTCTATTGTCAAGGAGCCTTAACAGACGGAAGGGTTTTCTGCCAAAGAGCCGGTGGCATGTGGATTCCCGGCATCAGATGTTACAGTTGTAAACATAATACACTGAGGAGATAAATGTGGTCTTTTTCAGCAGTTTATGTAGCTTGTTTATGTTTAATTGTTGTAGTGTTGTTAAGTTGCAACATTATCGCTATTATACCATTTTTGGCTGTGAATGGAGAATTTAACATGACCCTAAGGGTTTTGACTCGGAAAACTAAAATGAGCCTTATCCCAACTGAAGAGGACATTTGCAAGCTTCTTTTCACCCGCCGTAAACAGCAGAGAGTTTGCAGGCTCTTCGTTGACTGGCTTAAAGAAAGAGGCGCGTGTAGCCGTGATGAGTTAAGCAAGTTTGCATGGGATTTAGAGGCTGGAAAAATTGAGAAAGGCTTCAGGTATAGGCGGACCAGTTTTTACCGTCAGATTCGCAAGCCGCTTCTAACATTGGGGCTGATAACGATTGAGCAAAGGTTCGGCGAGAAGCAAGATTTTGATGTGAAATCTTTCGTTGTCCGAGAGAAGTATGTTCTCGTGCGGCAACCTATTCCGAAACGACCTCCTGACGGCTTAAACCTGCCAAGGCTCATGTGGACAATCTGCAAGCGTTGGAACGACCAATTCTTATAGAAAACGCATAGTTCTTAAAGAAACAGAGAGACTGTTACGATGCGCAGAGCGTGCACGCACACACACAAATTACATAGAAGTTTATTTAAAGAGCTGGAGATAATGGAAGGTAGAAAGGGGGTTAGACCTAAATATGAGCAACTGGGTTGAGAGGCTCTTTGTTGCACACTCTGACTTGTTCTTGAAGTTTTTAAATGAAAGATGGCCTCAGACCGAGGAGTTGGTTAACGGGATGGTGAGTGTGCTTAATGACTTTGGAGTTACGTCGGGCAGTTTGCTCGACCTATGCTGTGGAAACGGGCGAGTTGCGATTTATATGGCTAAGAAGGGGTTCAAGGCCGTTGGAGTTGACATTTCGGGTGCCTTCATCGAGGACGCCAAAAGAAAAGCTCAAGAGCATGGGGCTTCCGGCATGGTGACTTTTCTGGAGGGAGACGTAAGAAAACTGAGAGAAATTGTTGGAACCATCTGGCAGCCCTTCGACGTGATTGTCAACGCCTGGACATCAATCGGATATTTCCAGCCAGAAGATGACTTGAAAATCTTTAAACAAGCCAGAGAGCTTTCAAGGGAAGGCGCAATCCTCTTCATCGCTGAGACCATGCATAGCGAGTTTATCTCCCTAAAGTTTACTCCCACCTCTTACGGGGAAGTAGACGACATTGTAAGGTTAGAAAATAGGAAGTATAACCCGATAACATCACAGTTAACTAATTCATGGACTTTTTACAAAAAACGGGGAGAGGATTTGGAGTTTATAGATCGGGTAGAGTTCGAACTTCATGTCTACAGCCTCAGCGAGCTCTCCCACCTTCTTAGAAAGGCGGGATGGGAGACCGTAGCATATTGTGGAAAACTCTCAACACAACAGTCCGTGAGCCCCTTAACGGGACTAAACATTGTGGCTAAGGCATGTTGACAAAATTAGTGATGGGAGTACTGTTCTCGACGGTCAGTAAAGCTGATTTTCGAAAAAATTTCATGCATTCATGTGCTTTTAGACAGCGTGATGTTAAATGAAGACGAAAGAAACGTTGCTGATATTGCTCTTAATATTCGCGTTAGATGCACTTGTTTTTGCGTTGTCGCCTGGTTTGATTGACTACTTCTGGTACGTTCAGGGTCTCTTGGGGGGATTCGCACTTCTTTATGCAATGGCGTTTCGAGCCAGAATTCCGAGGAGTCAAATAAAATATTTCGCACCCCTCGCAAGTGGGATGGTGCTGATGGTCTTAAGCTTGATTCTTATGAGAATGGATTTTATTTTAGGGTTGTTGGGAGTTTTTCTCGGCATTGTTGGAGTTGCCCTTCTGCTTTTTGGATTTTATTATTTGAGGAAAGTTAAAGTGGATGACACCTAAGATTAAATTTGCACTCCTTCATGAGGAAAACTACATTTTTCCGTGGACTTTTTATGTGATCAGGTTTATGTTCTTTGCGTATTCAAGAAATGCCTGGTGCATGACAAACTAAGACGAAGAGAAGGCTTATCCTGAAATGCAAAAAATCATAAACTATCGGGTTCTTCCAGCTTCAAAATACTCTTTTGCGCGTTGCCTAAGTTGTGGAAAATCGTTTAACATAGCCTTGATAATTTTCCAACGAATTTTATCAGCCGGACAATCTGTATTGTTTCGCACGATACCAGCCTCTGTCAAAAACATGGAATACGATGATTTAAAGTTTATGTCCACATGTAGAACAATTTCATAAAACTTATTCTCAAGCTTCTTGTGGGAATAGTGTGTTGCATATTCGGTAGTGTTGCAGGAATTGGCGTCCTTTCTCTGTTATAAAGAGCTTTTTTCGTCTTTTGCTTGCATTCTCTATTTGGACTAACTGGTTTTTGGCTATCACTTTTAGGAATTGGTAGTTTACGCTTGTTCTTGCAACGATGCGTGTCATTGCAAGATTTGGTGATCTGATCAATTCTTCAAGAATTTCTGCTGCTGCGTCTTTTGAGCCACGCTTCAAATTGCATCAGAAAAAATAATGAAGTGTATTATATATTAAGATTATCTATTCTGATTACAGATTCACTTACAATAATCTTCTTTTCTCACAAATATTCCTTCATTGTTGAAGAAACACGCGTTGTTTGGTGGTTGATTTGCATAGGAGAAGCGAGAAAAAGCTTCAGGAGAGACGCATAAGGGCTCTCATTTTTGCGAGCGCATTTGTCGATAGGGCTCGCAGTGAAACAGTGTGCAGAGTAGACCGTGTCGACCCCCTGCAGGCGCTTCACGGTCCTATCGATGTCTCTCGGGTTCCGGAAGTTGAGAAAGGCGAGGTTCTCGTTGATTCACGTGGAACAGGAAGCTTCCAGAAAAACGTAGGGGGAGGGGGTAGGGTCTTTTAGGTGACGAGAATGCTATTACAAAGAGTAATAGTTATCAAAAAACGTATCCATAAACTGCGGGCCACGTTTAAACTTGACACCCAGCAACTCCGGTACAACCTGATTAACAGACTGACAGAATTGTTTAATGCTGCTTCTCACTTGGCCAAAAGTCGTGACATGCATGCATGCACGATTCAATGACTAACCCTGACTATAAACTACTTGGCTTCCACTGGTACATCACAGCGAACTATTGGATAAACCCAAGTAACAAATATGGCTTTTCAGCATCCACTGTTGTAACAGCTATCACAACCTCCGCAAATACATGGGACACGCAGACGAATGCAGCTGTGTTCTCATATCGAGGCATAACAAGCCTAAAAGCCGGAAAATACGACGGGTACAATGTTGTCTCGTGGGGCGGTTATCAAGCTGGAATAATAGCCGTCACATACATCTGGTATAGTGGCTCACAAATCCTTGAAACCGATACCAAGATGAACCAGCTCTACGCATGGAGCCTCACTGGCGAAGCAAACAAGATGGATGTGCAGAACATTATGACTCACGAGTTCGGCCACTGGGCTGGCTTAGCGGACTTGTACGCTGATGCGGACTACTGGCTAACCATGTATGGCTATGCCAACTACGGCGAAACCTATAAGCGGACACTGGGATTAGGCGACATACTCGGACTACAAGCAGTATACGGCGCATAACCCTCAAACCTTTTTTTCCTATTATGCATTAAAGAATACAAGTTACCATCCATAGCCACTGCACACGGTGCCTACCAACACTTTTTTAGTACCGCTTGCGTTTCCAGGAAGACTCTTGCTCTCTTCCTTATTGAAAGCGTTCGAGATTTCTGATACAGATTGTTCCTAATGATTCATCATGCTTATGCAGAGTTCATAATGCGTAAATAAGGTTAACCGTCAAATTGGATCAGTATCGGTTGGAAATGTATGAGAAGCACAGCAATGTTTGCTACTTCTTTATTCCTTTTGAGCCTACTGTTGGTTTTAGGAAACTTTGGGAAAGTTTCAGCTCTGACAGCTTCGGATAATGTGCCGATGACTTTCTACTTTCATTATTCTGATGCGCCTGTTTATGTTGGAGGAACCATGTCGCATTATGTGATGAATACTACTACATTGTTCCAAGCTACGAATAACTCTGTTCTTAAGCCGGAGGGTCAGCCAAAGATAGAGGTAGACTTTTACATGTATCCTAATCTTGCTGGCTCTGTCACGTTCAATGGCACGTGGCAAATCATAATATGGGCTAATGCGTCAGCGCTGAAGCCCACCGTTTGGAACATAGAATTTTGGGAGGTTGACCCAAGTGGTTCTATCGTCTGGGATTCTACGTTACTTACGCCAACCGTAATAGGCGGACCAGCAACTAATAATGGTTATCTTGACGTGCCAATCTATGCCTATAATCTGTCCACTCCAAACCTTGTTCACACATTCAGCCCAGGAAACACAATACGTGCCGCTGTCCTGGTAAACCCTGGAGCAACAGTTTCAGCTCAAATCTGGTATGATTCCTCCTCTTTCCCCAGCCTTGCCATTTTTCCAAGCGTTGATCACATAGCTGTTGCTTCCGTTAAAACGTATCGTGCAGATAATACTCAAACTTCCACCTTTGAACCTACTTACTCTGAGAGACTTGTTAGGATAAAGTCAAATGTTACTGATCCTTTTGGAGGCTATGATGTGTATGAGGCGAACGTGACAGTACTTGACCCGTCTGGAGGCACTGTTGTTAAAAATGAAAGAATGACAAGAATAGCTGGAAACTCCGAATCTTTCTCAACGATGTTTGAGTTTAATTACACGTACGGAGTTGATGCCTTAACTGGCCAGTATAACATTACCGTAACCGCTACGGATAATAACGGGCATAGTGTCTCAGGATACGGATTCTTTATAGTAGGCATGTGGCAATCATACCTGTTTTATACTGAAGACTCAAAAGGATTATGCTTGCCCAATGCAGAGCTGATAATCACCCAGTCTGCAACCCAAACCACTGGTTTCACCAATTCCTCTGGCTTCTGGGGGCCAGTCTTGCTTCCAACAGGAGGGTTCAACGTATCTGTAATTTGGGAGGGCGTTGTTGTGAATTCAAGTTTAAACTTTATTGTGCCCTATACGAACGTCACTACTTTGGTCACATTAAGATGCCATGTGCATGATGTTATTTTCACAGTGGTCGACTCAAAAGGCTTCACGCTTCCTAACACTCCGGTAAGCGTTGCTTTCGCTAACAGTAGCAAGACAATTTTGCCTGTGTACACTTCTTCGAATGGTAGCCTCTATTTTGATAGGATTCCTTGGGGAACCTACTCTTTCCAAGTATATTGGCAAGGGATTCTGGTTAATTCTTCTTCAGTTTATATTGATTCTAATGAGCAAATCATTCTTAACTGTCAAGTGTATTATGGTTCGTTCAGAGTTATTGATGACACGGGTATTCCACTGAAGGAAGCCTTCATCATCGTGACGCAGCCAAACGTAACGTCTTCGCTTCTCGCCACTGATTCTTCTGGCAACTTTAATCTCAATCGCATTCCAGTGGGGAACTATGAGATTAAGGTATTGTGGCAAAGCGTTAATGTAAAAACGGTGAGCATTACGGTCAATTCCAACTTTGACATGGTTCTGACAACCGCTGTTTATCATGTGAAGATAGATATTGTCGATTCTAAAGGTAACGCTTTACCTAACGCCATGGTTATAATGACCCCACCAAATCCATATATTCTTCCACAATTAATCGTTGAAGCAAACTCTTCAGGGTTCTTGTCACTCGATCAAATACCTGGAGGGCTTTATTCCTTTAAGGTGATGTGGCAAGGCGTTGAAGTTAATTCAACCCAAATAAACGTGACTTCGAGCGGTTTCTTGACGATAACAGCTCAAGTGTATTATTTCTCCGTCAAAGTTATTGATAACGGCGGAGGCAGTGTACCAAATGCTCTGCTTATCGTGTATAAATCACCTTCAGGAACTCCATATACAGTAGTCGTGACTAATGAGTCTGGTATTGCTGTGCTGAACCAGGTTCCTATGGGAGACTACCTGTTGAAAGTAGAGTTTTCAACAACATACATGCTTACACCCCTCCACGTGACAGCAAGTCTGCCAGTTACCATAAACTCGAACGGTCAGACCACCGTCAAACTTTCAGATTATCCCCCACCATTTTATGCCACATTTCCATTCTTAATGGCCCTGCCCATAACAGCATTACTGCTCCTTATCATATTTCTTATCTTCAAAATGCGAAAATCAAAAGTTTCAAGAACTCCACCGCCAATTCGAAAGAGCGAGAATTAAAAAGCACTTTCATTTTTACGTTCCACCACCAGTCAACACGCTTCCAATTATACCAGCAAACTCATCAAACATCTTTCTGAAATGCAGAAACTACACATTCATCGTACAAAACTGCACGCGGTTCTCACACAAACTCGGGAAAATCAGCTGAGAAAGAAAAGCCGAAATAAGACGAATAGAGAGTGGCAACGGTAATGAGAACTCCAACAGGTAAAGTAATGTTCTCGAAAGATTATGCTTCAAAGCATATCAGATATGCCTACGACCACACCTGAAGAGTTAGCCATTCTGAACGCTGAACCGCTTGATTCCAAGTTTTTCCTGGACATTCATAAAGTCATGGATCAGCGTGAAGAGGAGAGGTCAAATCGGAATGAGTGAAGATTCTAAGCGTAAGCGTCTTCTTCGGTTGATTAGGCGGATAGCCAGGGAAGAGATATACGTGGTTCTGGATGAACACCTGGACAATTATGAGCATAAGGAGAAGCGCGCGCACTAAGGGGGCCTATCGAGACGCAGTTACTACGCACAGTTACGCAGAAAACGTAGGGGATATTGAAAAAGAATAGGGGGCATCGTTCAGTTAAGCATCAATTGTTTCTCACCGTACAATATTTGGTCCCGGATTCTATCCGAATTATAGCCAAAAACCCCGAGTAAAGTATCTGCAGCCGAAACAAGCAATTCCAAATACTTATCAGCGTCATAATTCACCTTAGCATTTATCAACTGCTTTGCTAAAACCCTCTCATTCACCCTCTTACTCTTTGAATCAACAATCAAGTACTGAACTGTTTGACCAGGGTAAACATCAAAACCAGCCTTCAAAAGCTGATTAGCAGCGATAGCCTGAAAAACATCATGCCTATAATCAGAAGGATGCTTCGACAAACGCTTTGCTATCAATAACTCTTGGGCGTCAAAACTGTTTGAAACCAACTTTTCAGCGTAGCCCTTTAAAACCTTTAAAGCATCAGGGATTCTCTCCAGGAAATCCTCGTAATTCGAAGCTTTAGCAAGCACCTTTATCATTTCAACCTGTGCTTCTGCAATGAAAGGCGGAGTGTCCCCCCGCCTTGCCTCAATACCCCGCATCTTTATCCGTCCATCCTCAAAAACACCATAATACCTATTAAGAACAGGAACACCACTCGAAATCTTCGAAGGCAAGAAAATAATCCAGCGATACTTGCCCTCAACATTTAACGGAACACCAATAGCCTTTGAAGCTTCTCTACAAAACTCTGCAACCTCTCTCGGCGATACACCAGCCTTCTTTAACCACAAAGAATCAACGATACCATGAACAACCTCAAACCCGTACTCCTCAGCCAAACGCACAGTCTTCAGCAACGCATCTCGAGCAAAAGCGCAAACTGCAATATGCGCATCAACCTTCCCAAAACGAGCATTCCTATAACCCAAATACCCAAAACAAGTAACCAAAATCCACTTTAGGGCTCCTTGCCTCATATCGTAAATCTGTTTAATCTTCTCATCCGAAGTCTCCCTCATCAACGCCTTGTATTTTAAGCGTTTCTTCAGAAGCAAATCCAAAGTTTTAGGCACAATACCAATCCTTTTCTCACAAACGTTATACCCAAGCTCAGGAACCCGGACCTTAGAATCTGGACAACACTTACAAAGAACGGTTTCAGCGGAAATATTCCGCGTCAACATCAACATAGGAAACATAGAAGTGAAATCGACTTCAACAACATCGGTGTGAAAACCAAGCTTAGGCTCAAAAACAAACCCACCACGATCGGCAACAAGCAACTCCCAACCAGACTTAAAAGACTCAGGCTCACCCTTCTTCCAGGGAATAAGAATATCGCTTTTCCAAGCAGTATAAAGCTGCAAAGAAGACATTATACTGCCAATCGATGCTCTCGCAGCCTTATGAAGCGGGACTCTACAGGTCCTCGAAACCTCAAGCAAACCCTCCAAACCACAAGCAGTAAAAATAAAAGTATTATCAACATCAACATGCACACGCCCATAAAGCCTCCGCAACGGCGCCTTATAATAAACCCTACCATAAGAAAAGAAACTCCTACCCCGACCCCGCTTCGCCGTCAAAGCAACATCCTCTCTACTCAAAACAAAACAGTCCAAAACACCATTAACAAAAGCACGATAAGCCAAATATGGAAAGAGAAAAGAATCTCCACCATGAGTAAAAATAATGTCCGGATCTTCTTCCCGCACAGCTTTTACAAGCGCCAAAATCTTATCGGTTTCACTTCCTTCGCTGATAACTATCGTCCGGTTAGCCAGCTCCAAAGATATGCTCTCTATCTTATCAGAAAACCTTGCAGAAACGCCTTCCTTTTTGACGCTTACGTTCAGCCACATGGAACGGAAAGGCGGAACAGAATACTCGCAACTATCAACAGAATCAAGAACCTCGTAACTAAGCCTGCCGCCAGAATCCACAACCAAAACACGAGCCAAAGGAAAAACATCCTTCTCATACAAATAAGCCTGCACTACTGGCACATCAACATTGAATAACCGATACCGTTCATAACTGCCCAATCGCAGAATTTTCCTCGCGAAAAACGAAGTTCGCCCATAATCCCTCATGTCAATTTCTAAAACCTTTTTCTTAGAAGCTTCCATAAAATCTGCATATTTCTCAACAAAACGCAAACCAGCCACAGACTTGCTATCTTTAACCTTATCCGCCAAAACTTTCAAGTCAGACCAATTTCCAGAAACATAAATCCTATGAACATACTTGTCGACAAGCCTAACTCGCTCTCCATTTTCAGCAATAATCCACACCGTCACCTCATTGGAGCCGGAAGGATAAACGTCGAAGAGCCAGCCCCGAATTGCATTAAGTTTCACGAAGCTGTTTTTCCAGTCGCTCAAGGCTCTCCTTAATCTCCATCAACTCTTTCTGCTGACTAAGCAAAATGGACATGAACATCGCTTCAGCCAAAACTGTTCGCGTAGCCATGCCGCCAGCAGACGCGTAAGCCTTACAAGCATTCATCATCCTGTCAAAAGCCTCAACATCCCTGCCCCTCAAAGCCTTCCGAAAGCCATCCCAGCGAGGTATCTCTGAGTCTAAAGCCTGCCTATAAGATGGAACAGTTCTCCCCATCATGCTACACCTCCACATAATTTGTTAATGGAACATCATCAGTCGGAAAATCAATGCTAAAAGGCTTAATTCGCGGGTGATCCTGCAAGACAAAACTCAAAATTTTGCCTCCTCGCCTTTCAAACTTTACAATAACATTAGAACGTCCAAACAAAACAGCATCAAAAAACAAGCCTCGCTTAGACCTTCTCTCAGGATAATAAGTCGCTAAGACAATAACCTGCTTTTTCGCCGCAATGTCTGAAAGCTTTGCACAGACCTTCATGAACAAATCTTTAGCCTCAGTCTTAGGAATATCCCTATCAAAAAATAATGAAGCAATATCAGAAACAACCAATAGTTTTGACTTTTTGCCATTCAGAAAGGGCTCAAGCCGCTCCAAAACCAAAGAAGACAACTGATAAGCAGTGAAAGCTCTTGAAACGTAAATCCTCTCCAACGCTTTGCGTGGATCCAAACCATGGCTTCGGGCGATATCTGCAACCAGATAAGGATTAAATGAGTTCCCACCATCAACAAAAACCACAGAAGAACCTAAACCACCCTTGTCAGAAGAAAGCTCGCAACGGATACACAAGACAAAACTTATGAAAGAAACACCATCTCCATACAAAACAACAAAGTCGCCCACCTCAAAACCCGGAAAAATGCCATCCAGTACTGAGACACCGAGGGAAAGACGCCTAACCCGTTCGGCTGACAAAACAGACAAGACATACTCCCCAAGCTGCAAATATAAAAAGCCACACAAAACCAGATAAACGTTTACCAGAAAAGCACCATTTAATACTTGGAGAGAGTAGAGTAAAAGTGAATACAGGACATTTAAAGAGGGCAAGTTTTGACTGAATACCTAATAGGCACAGGCGGATGGGCATACTTCCAAATCCCAGGGGTTCACCCATTACTGGCATATTCCAAAGCCTTCAACTTTGTAGAAGTAAACTCCACCTTTTACGAAATGCCCTCACTAAAAGAAGTGGAAAAATGGCGCAAACTCGTTCCCCGCAACTTTCAATTCACAGTAAGAGCACACAAAGCAATAACACACAAATATAAACTTCAACCAACACAAGAGACTTTTAAAACCTTTGAAAAATTGAAACAAATATGCACAATTCTAAACGCTCCTGTAATGCACCTTCAAACCCCACCAAAAATCGCCTTCAACGAGAACAATATCAAAGACCTCAGAGATTTTATATCCTCCGTAAACCTCGGAAAACTGCGGCTTGCCCTCGAAATAAGAGGAGCTTGCCCCTCTAAGTTGCCCTCGGAACTCGTAAAGACAATGCAAGACTACAACATAATACATTGCGTTGACCTTTCAAAAGGCGAAACACCAGCCTATGAATCTGACATACTTTATTCAAGGCTATTTGGCAAAGGACAACACAACATATACCAGCCCACAGACGAAGAATTAGCCCAAATCGATAAAAAAGCCACAAACGGAAACTTCCAAAAAATAATATTAAGCTTTCATTTCGTCAGAATGTACAAAGACGCTGCCAGACTCAAAATATACAAGGAAACAGGCAAGTTCCCACAAATCACAAAATACACGGGTCTCGCCTCATTAGAAGAGGTACTGCGCGAAGATGCACAGTTCCCAACAACAAAACAGGCTCTAATGCAGCATCAAGGATGGAAACTTTTTGACCTAACACAAGACAAAAGAATACACGTGGCTGAGTTTCTCCAAAAACTTCCCGAAAAAACATACAATAACATCAGCGAAGTAATTGAAACATTGCGTTCCGCAGTAAGGTGATTTACTTGGCTTCGCTTATGAATAAGATTTTTCTCGGAACTTCTGGATGGAGCTACAAAGAATGGATAGGACCGTTCTATACGGAAAAGGACAAAAGCCTGCTCAAAGCCTATTCAAAAGTTTTCAGAACAGTCGAAATCGACTCCACCTTCTATAGGTATCCGTCTAAAGGCACAGTTATGGGATGGACGAAATATTCACCAGAAGGCTTCATATACACGGCAAAACTGCCCAAACTAATCACTCACAAAAAGAAACTTGACATCAACGAAGGCATAGAAGCTGATCTTCAAAAATTCATAGAACTCATGGAACCATTATACCTTAGCGGAAAACTCGGCTGCATACTAATCCAACTCCCACCAAAATTTGATTATAAGCCACAGCAAATGGAGGATTTCTTCAAAATACTTCCAACACACGTAAAATTCGCCGTCGAGTTTAGAGATCCTTCATGGATGAGAGAAGAAACATGGAAACTGCTTGAAAAATACCATGTAGCGTACACAATAGTCGATGAGCCTTTGCTGCCTCCAGAAGTGCACATAACTTCAAACATAGCTTATTTTCGATGGCACGGACACGGACCAAGACCTTGGTACAATTATAGATATCGCCCCGAAGAACTTGAGCCATGGGCTCCTGAAGTAAAAGACGTAACTGAAAAGGTTGAACAGGTATATGGATACTTCAACAACCATTATCACGGTTATGCGGTTGAAAACTGTCTCCAAGTCCTTGAAATGTTAGGCGTTCTAACACCTGCACAGAAAGAAGCAAAAGCCAACGTTGAAAACTATTTCAAGACAACAGCAAAAACAAAAGAAGCCGGACTTGAGGCTTTTGTCGAACCATCTGAGCTGAACTTCGAAACTCTGCTACAGTGCTTCATGGATGCTGGGAGATTAAAGAGAGCCCAACAAATCGAAGACAACGAAGTAACCATTCAGCAAGAAACACACAACCAAATACGAGCCATGGTAAAAGAATACCACATAGTCATAGACCTCGAAAATCATGTGATCATGCATGACTGCGCAGACTGGAGCAAAATGCAGCCAAACAAAAGGCTCTGCAAACATTTAGGAAAACTATTACTGACCATTGACAAAGAAAAATCAACAACTCTCCTAAGGCAAATATACTCAAACAAAGAACGATGGAAATTCAAACCATACACAGAATGAAAACAATCCTGCAAGTCCTAAACTCTTTGGAACAATGTGTGGCATAGATCCAGAAGCATTTACAAGCAAAAGTCAAATCAGTTTCATGAAATACTTCTTTCCTCATCAGCTATTTGGAAAAAGGGGAAGCCTACACAAAGGAAATATGAAAAGCCAATCTTGAAAGGCTTGCTCAACTGGTCAAAGTCTGCGGGTTCTTAATGCAGACAAAAGTTTACCTATTCTGGAAAAGGTATAATAATTAATCTGTATTATTTACGAATTAGATTCATAATGACTTTGACTTTTTAACAAGTTCAGGTACATGTGGAAAGGGATTGGCATGAAAGATGAATTTAGTTTGCAAGCTGAATTTTACAATGAGATTTGGGGGAAGTATGATTATGATGCTGATATAAAATTTCTCGAGGCCTTCTTTAGGGAGTATGATTGTAAAAAGGTTATTGATATTGGATGTGGAACGGGAAACCATGCCATAAGGTTAAGCAAGTTAGGTTTTGAGGTAACAGGTGTTGACATTAGTCCGGCTATGATAAAAATAGCCAAGGAAAAGGATCGGGCTAAGATAAGGTTTATACAAGGGGATATGAGAAGACTCGAAAATATAATTCTAAAGGGTCAAAAATTTGATGCAGCCATCTGTCTTGGAATAACTATCTCTCACCTAATAACAAACAGAGATGTGCAAGCGTTCCTTAACGGTCTACATAAAATACTAAGGGAGAATGGCTTGTTCATATTTAATGCAAGAAACGCCAGAAAAATCGATGAAGACCGCTTGAACAGACTCATTTTAGACCACACAATAGTAGATGAAAGATTGCAGTTGCTTCTCCTGTTCTATAACACCCGTCATACGCAAAATAGAAACGTCATAGTCTGGAGGCCAATCTATCTGATAAATAAGGGCGGTAAAGCGGACTTTCAAATTCGGGAGCACAAGCTAAGATGGTTTCAATTTTCAAAGTTAAAGAGAATGTTAATTGAACATGGCTTCAAAGTAGTCGCCACCTATTCAGGACCAACAAAAGAAGAATTTAAAGAAGATAAGCACACAGAAATGTGGTTTGTGACAATCGCCAAATAATGTGCTTCTTTCCGGTCTGCTTTTTCGACATAAGGTGTTTACGTTGAAGACGTAAGAAAGGCGAGCCTCGAAAGGCTTGCACGTTTAATTAAAGTGTGTGGCTTTCTTCTGCAAACGAAGGTTTATCTTTCCTGGAAAACTTGAATGTGTAAGCGGTTACAACTTCTGAAGATTGTTCGGTTTGCTGAGACTTCACAACAATGAGATTGAAGAATATTGTGATCGTTATTTTCTGATCTTTTCATGTGACGCTTACTTAACAGTTTTCCCGATCAATTCAATCCAAATCCCATCGGGGTCTTTTACAAATGCCAACGTATAGCCGTTTTCATCCCATGGTTCAACAGCAGAAGCTGCACCGTCCGCGAGAAGTTTTTCATAGCTTTTCCTAACATCGTCGCACCAGAAGGCTAAATGGTCCAGCTCTGACCCTTGAACGTATTCTTCATAGAATCTCTTTCCAAGCGGATAGTAGTTTAACTCTAAAATTTGCGGAGACCCCATGCTTCCCAGTTGTACAAATGTACCGCCTGCCTGCATTTTCCCTCTTCGTATCTCTTTCATACCCATCGTTTTTGTATAGAACTCTATAGAACGTTTCAAGTTTCTAACCCGAATGCCTGTGTATGTAAACTTCATTTCGGGCACCTAATATAGAAAGTGCAGATGCCCTAATAATACTTAGGAAAATCCATCCCGGTCAAAACACGCCAAATCCACGCATCTATTACGCGCGCTTCTTGTTGCAGACGAAAGTTTACCTGTTCTGGAGTAAAGAAAAAGGGGGAAAGTTTAGGCTCTTAATGCAGCCTTTCGCCTCAGCTGCTTAATGTACTCTGCGTATCTTGGATAGAACTGTACGGCTTTGCGTTTAAGCTGCATGTAGTGTCTGGCTCCTACGCTTTTTGGCGTGCGTCCTTGGATGAAGTCGGCTACGCTTTCGGGAATGTTAAGCTCTTCGCTTGTCATAGTATCATTGGCGAATTTGCGTAGATATTTAAAAGCTACGACATTTGGTCGCTTTCTAACGTAGGTCACCGCGCACTCCCAATCCACATTTTCCCTCATTTGCTGAATCGACCTGAAAGTGTCTTCGGTAAAGAATCCAAAGTAAGCAATCTTTGACCTTCTAAAGTATCCAAGCTCAGCAACATAGAAGTCTTCAAACTTCTCAACATGCAACGTACAAAAACCATTGATAAGTCTGCACGCCTCAACGAGCCTTAAGCCACTTTCAAGAACCAAGTTGTAGAGAGCTCTATACTTCAAACAACCCTTTGACATCACCCGCAGGCTGTAAACAACCTCCTCAGGCGACGGAATTCTAAGATCAAAACCCACCTCATCTTTAGGAATATTTTTCCTCAACACATCCAAGTATTGCTTGCTCCAACCCTGAGCCTCCAAGAAATTAAAGAGGTTTCGCAAACCCCTGCTCAGATTATGCTGCTGACCAGCCGTCAACCCTGAAAAGACCCTGAGAACATCCAATGGCCCACTAATGACCTTCACATACTTATCCAAATAGCTCAGCATGCAACTGACATACCTCTCATTAAACTTCTTGCTTCCAAGAAAGCTTAGAAAATCGCCTCTTAACGCTGAATAATCTATTTTTAAGCTGCAATCATTGAAAGCAGGCGAAAATAAAGCCTGCCACGCTGACGACCCGGGTTCAAATCTCGGCGGCCGCACCAAAAAACAGCTAGCTTTTCGGAAGTTGCCTCTGTCGCTCTGCGGTGTCTAGACCCCCTTATATATAGGTTCAACTTTAGG
>Ga0315282_10009033_pt1 | contig 15938 bp, 12 predicted proteins | sample YL17G07_20_MG_FD_203693 | JGI IMG/M metagenome (GOLD analysis project Ga0315282, IMG submission 203693) | Sediment microbial communities from Yellowstone Lake, YNP, Wyoming, USA - YL17G07_20 | ecosystem: Environmental > Aquatic > Freshwater > Lake > Sediment | place: USA: Wyoming | collected...
ATGGATATGATATTTCCATTGACAGCTATTTGACGGTCTTTCCCATCTTGGGAAATGTTTATTATCGCTTCAAGGTGCCCAATCAGCCTAAATTGAAGCCCTATGCCGGCGCCGGCCTTGGTTATTATATGTTCACTGAAACAGTGAAAGTGACCGGTGATATCTCCGATTCAGAATCAACCTCTCTCAACGATTTCGGATTCCACTTTCTGGGAGGTGTCCAATATTCCTGGGGATTTGCCGAGTTGCGATATATCTTGGTGAACCTTAGCGACTCCGAGGGGGCAGCTAATGATTTTAATGGGCTGCAATTCCTTCTGGGTGCGCGTTTCTAATTGAAATTCAGGCGGGCGGGGGGATGATTTTTCATCCCCCCGTCCCTTATTTGTCATTCCCGCCCCTCTCTTATCGTCATTCCCGCGAAAGCGGGAATCCAGGTTAAAGGGGGAAACCCCAGCCGGAATCCTGCCCTCAATAGCTTCCAACCACTAGGCCAAAAATCCTGGATGCCGCAGGAGGCGCGGAATGACCTTCAGAAACTGACTCTGCCCAGAATCGGTTCGGGCCATAGGCTAAGAAGCTCCGGCCCAGATGCTTCAATCAGCTCTGACCCTTTTTAAAATAAAAAATTAAATGCGGTTAAACTATTAAGTGTAGGTCTGACCCCAAAATCCAAAGCGTTTCGCGCGAAGAGCCAAAATCCTTTGCGCTCTTTGCGCCTTTGCGGTAAGCTGTGATTGTGATTTGGGGAATTTTGCAAAGCTAAAAATGGTGTGGTAATATACGGTTCAGGAAATCCAGGCAAGGGGGAATTTATGTCAGGTCATTCGAAATGGGCTTCAATCAAGCACAAGAAGGGCAAGGAGGACGCCAAGCGCGGCAAACTCTTTACCAAGATCATCCGCGAGATAATTGTCGGGGCGAGAATCGGCGGAGGGGACCCTGACTCCAACGCCCGGCTCCGAACCGCTCTTGAAAAGGCCAAAGCCGCGAACATGCCCAAGGACAATATAATCAACGCGATTAAAAAAGGCACCGGCGAGCTGGAAGGCGTCAAATACGAGGAAGCGCTTTATGAGGGCTATGGTCCGGGCGGGGTGGCGGTTCTGGCGGAGGTGATGACGGACAGCAAGAACCGGACCTCGTCGGAAATCCGCAAGATATTCTCGCGCGGAGCCGGGAACCTGGGCGAGTCCGGGTGCGTATCCTGGATGTTCTCGAAGAAGGGCCTGCTGGTCTTTGAGAAGAGCGCGGCCACCGAGGACCAGTTGATGGAGGTGGCGCTGGAGGCCGGCGCGGACGATGTCAAGGATTCGGAATCGGTCTGGGAGGTCACGGCCAGCCCGGAGGGTTTCGAGGCGGTGAAGCAGGCGTTTGACCAGAAGGGATTGAAATACACCATGGCGGAGATTTCGATGATACCGCAGACCACGGTCAAGCTTTCGGGCAAGGAGGCGGAGCAGATGGTGCGCCTGGTGGAAGCCCTGGAAGAGCACGATGATGTTCAGAATGTTTACTCCAACTTCGACATCTCGGAAGAGGAGCTGCAGAGAATCAGCGCCACAGGTTGACCATGAGGGTTGTGGGATTCGACCCCGGCCTTAGAATAACCGGCTTCGGAGTGCTCGAACTGAACGGCTCAAACTGCCAGGTGGTTTCCGCCGGCGTGATTCGCGCCTCGGTCAAGAAGGAGCTGGCCGAGCGGCTCCGGGAGATTTACCAGGCCGTGAGCCAGATCCTGGAGGAGAACGCTCCGGAGGAGCTGGCCATTGAGGACCTCTATTCGCATTACCGCCACCCGCGCACCGCCATTCTCATGGGACACGCCCGGGGCATGATTTTTCTCGCGGCATCGGAAAAGGGCCTGCCGGTGAAGAGCTATCCGGCGAAAAAAATCAAGCAGGTCCTGACCGGGAACGGAAGCGCGGGCAAGCTCCAGGTGCAGCGCGCCATCCAGTCGCAGCTTGGTCTTTTGCGCCTGCCCGAGCCCCCGGATGTCGCGGATGCGCTCGCGGTGGCGCTCTGCCATCTCAACCGCTCGCGCCGGGTTTTCAAAGGAGTGGCAATTTGATCTCCAGGATTCGCGGCAAGCTGGTCTCGCTCTTGGAGGGCAGGGCCGAGGTCAAATGCGGCCTGGTCTGCTACGAGGTGATGGTTCCCGGATACCTGGAGGCCGAGCTTATCTCCAAGCTCGAGCAGCCGGTGGAATTTTTCACTTTTGACTACCTGGAAGGAGCCGCGGGCAGCCAGCAGGTGCCTCGGCTGGTCGGGTTCGCCTCGGACCAGGAGCGGAAATTTTTCGAGCTTCTGCTCAAGGTGCCGGGCATGGGGATAAAGACCTCGCTCAAGGCCTTGAGCGTTGCCCCGGCCAAATTCGCGCAGATGGTGGAGTCGGGCCGGCCCGAATTGCTGGCCGAGCTTCCCGGCATCGGCAAGAAAAGCGCGGAGCGGCTCATCTCCGAGCTTCACGGCAAGCTGCGGGGTTTTCTTTCCGAGGAAGCGCTCCGGCCTCTGGCTATGGGCGAGGATGAGGTGACCGCGGTCACGGTTCTGGAGAGCCTGGGCCTGCGCAGGCTGGAGGCCGAGGAGCTGGTGAAGAAGGTCAGGGCCAGGGGCGTGTCTTCGCGCGACGAGATTGTGCAGACTGCGCTCAAGGAGCGGGGACGGAAGGCCGCGGAGGTGCTCCGGTGAGCATTGACCGGCTGATCAGCGGCTCGAGCCAGGGCGCGGATGAAGAGCGAGTCAACCTGACCTTGCGGCCGGCGCGTCTGGACGAATACATCGGCCAGAGGGAATTGATCGAAAAATTGCGGGTGAGCCTGGAGGCTGCCCGGGCGAGAAAAGAGCCGTTTGAGCACGCCCTGCTTTTCGGCCCGCCCGGGCTGGGCAAGACCACGCTCGCGCACATCATCGCCAATGAAATGGGGACCAGGCTGCTCGTGAGCTCGGGTCCGGCGCTCATGCGTCCCGCGGACCTGCTCGGAATCCTCACCAACCTCGAGTACGGGGATGTGCTGTTCATCGACGAGATTCACCGGCTGAACGCCGCGATCGAGGAATACCTTTACCCGGCGATGGAGGATTTCAAGGTCTCGCTGGTGCTGGACAAGGGGATTTACGCCAAGGCGGTTGAGGTGCCGCTCAAGCCCTTCACCCTCATCGGGGCAACCACCAGAAGCGGGCTTCTGACCGCGGCGCTCCGCGAGCGGTTCGGCATCTTCCACCATTTTGACTTCTACCCGCCGGAGGAGCTGGCGGAGGTCATCCGGCGCTCGGCCCGGCTGCTCGGGCTTGCGATTGAGGAAGATGCGATAATGTTGAGCGCGGTTCGCTCCCGGGGCACGCCGCGGATTGCCAACCGGCTTTTGCGCCGGGTGCGCGACTATGCCCAGGTGCGCGCGGACGGCAGGATCACGAACAAGGTTGCGCTCGAAGCCCTGAAAATGCAGGGCATTGACCAGGCGGGGATGGACGAACTTGACCGCAAATTCCTTCGCACTATTATTGAGTATTACGACGGCGGCCCGGTGGGAATCGAGGCCGTGGCCGCCACGCTCAACGAGGAAGTTGACACTTTGGTGGATGTGGTGGAACCTTATTTATTGAAGGCGGGCTTCTTGACTCGAACGCCGAGAGGCAGGAAGATAACAAGGAAGGCTTTTGAGCACCTGGGAATAAAGATACCGGTTGGGCAGGACCAGTTATTCTGATGGACGACAGATTGACATTGATCGGGCAGCTCGCGCAGAAGGGCGAGAAGGCCGAGAACCAGGATTTCACCGGCCTGGACGCCCGCAACGCGGACTGGAAGGGGATAAGCTTTTACCGGTGCAATTTCACCGGCGCGTTGGTCAGCGACTCTTCGATCAGCGGCTGCCGGTTTGAGGAATGCAACCTGTCCAAGACCAGCCTCAAGGCCGCGCGCATCGTCGGCTCGGTTTTTCTCAAATGCAGCCTGAAGGAGTCGGACCTGCAGTCCGCGGCTTTGGAGGAAAGCGGCTTTATTGACACGGACCTGGAAAGCGCGAAGCTCACGCGGCTGGACCTGGCGCACTCCACTTTTGAAAACTGCAGTCTCAAAAACGCCGGCCTGCGCGCGGTGCGGATAACCGCACTCCAGCTCGCGGGCATGACCCTGGAAAACGCGAACCTGGGCGAAACCGATTTTTCCAACCTGATTCTTATGGGCCTGGACTTCTCGCGCACCCGCCTGGACCAGGCCATTTTCAGGAACGCGCATATCTCCGAGTCCATTTTTTCCGAGGCCAACCTGGAAGGAGCGGACTTGAGCGGAGCGCGCATTGAAAAAAGCAGGTTCACCGGCGCGCGCCTGCGCAAGGCGGTTTTCGAGCAGGCCCTGACCAGCAACTCGGACTTTGCGCTCGCCAATTTGATTGACCTCCAGGCCAAGGAGAGCAAGTGGCAGAGGTGCAAGTTCACCGGCGCCAACCTGTCCAACGCCGATTTCCGGAGCTGCGCCTTCTTCGGCTGCGATTTTTCCAAGACCCAGTTCAACGACGCCCGCTTCAACGACGCGGACCTGGTCGGCCTGTCTTTCTTCCAGGCCAGGCTGCGCGGCACCATCTTCAAAAACGCGGCCCTGGCCAGCCCGGACCTGGAAGAGGCGGATTTTCCCAAGGCCGACCTTTCCAAGCACAACCTCCCGCGCGCCAATTGCAAGGGCGCCAACCTGGAAGAAGCCAATTTCGCCCAGGCCAATTTGAAGGAGGCAGACCTCTCCTACTCGCAGCTTCAGGGCGCGAAGCTCTCGCTTGCGGATTTGAGCAAGGCCAACCTGACCGGAGCGGTGCTCAACCGGGCGGACCTCTCGCGCGCGAACCTGGAACGCGCCAACCTCAACTTTGCGCAACTGGAGCAGGCCAAGCTCCAGTCCGCCAATTTGACCAGCGCCAACCTGGTCTCGGCCAACCTGTCCGGAGCCGACCTCACCCAGGCCAATCTTCAGAACGCGCTGATGGAAGAGGTGGAGTTTAACCAGGCGATTCTCACCGGGGCCAATGTCAAGGGCGCGAAGATCAAGCGGAAGGAAAAGAAGGCGCGCTGCCCGGAATGCGGCGGGGTGCTGGACAAGTCCGGCAAATGCGCCTCGTGCGCGGCTGCGGAAGGCGCGGACCTTTTGCTCAAGCGCCATCTGGACCTCAACCCGCTGATTTTTTTCCTGGCGGTCCTGGCCGGGCCTCTGCTCTGGGTGCTGGACTCGACTTTTTATCTTGCCAAGTCCCAGGTTCTGGCCGCGGCCTTTTTCGGAAGTTTGCTGCTCGGAGTCCTGTTGAGCATAGTCGCGGTGATTCTTGGCTTCACGGGCGAAAGGAAGGAATCGCCGGTGGCCAAGGGCGCCAGGTTCGTTTCCTTCTTCAATATCGTGGCCTGGGTGGTGGCGGGAATTTATATTCTGCTGGGCAAGGGGTGAGGGATGGCTGACCGGGTTTTGATTCACATCTGCTGCGGGCCGTGCGGGATATATCCCGTGGAAACTCTCCGGGAGGAGGGTCTGGAGTTGACCGGTTTTTTCTTCAACCCCAACATCCAGCCCTTTCAGGAATACGCGAGGCGCCGGGACACGGCCAGGGAAATGGCGGACAAGCTGGGTCTGCGCCTGCTTTGCAAGGAAGATTATGAATTGAAAAGCTGGCTTAGGCAGATGGCGTTCCGGGAGGAATTCCGCTGCGAGCTTTGCTATCATCTAAGGCTGACGGAAACCGCGCTTTGGGCGAAAAAGGGCAAGTTCGATTATTTCAGCTCCAGCATTTTTTATTCCCGGCACCAGAAGCACGAGCTGGCCAGAGAGGTTGCGGAGTCGGTTGCCAAGGAGCACAAGGTCAGGTTTTTATACCGCGACTTCCGCGAAGGATGGCAAAAGGGAATCGAGCGCTCATTGGAGATGAAGCTTTACCGGCAGCAATATTGCGGTTGCATCTACAGCGAATACGAGCGCTATAAACCCGCGGACAAGGCCCGCGAGGAGCTGGCCGGATGACCCCCGCAGGAATCATTTCCTTCCTCCCCCTCCTGGCCCTGGCCGCCATCGTCCTGGTTTTCGGGCTGTTCCTTGTGCGCGCCCTCAAGGGCGAGAGCATGGGCCAGGAATTGAGGGACTGGCGCGAGGAGATAAAGGACTGGAACGAGAAGAAAATTGAGAAGACCCTGGCCACGCTGGTTGGCCAGGGCCAGTTCCGGCTGGCCGGGGAGATGGCCTTCAGCCTGGAGCGCTTTAAGGACGCGGCTGACTATTTTCTGAAGGGCAGTCATTACCAGGGCGCGGCGCAAAGCCTTTTAAAGCTCGGCAAGGTCAAGGACGCGGCCAGGATTTACCAGGAGCTGGAAGACTATGACAAGGCTGCGGACCTGTTTGAAAAAAGCGGAGACTCCGCGAGCGCGGGCCAGATTTATTATCTTTTGGGCGAGTTGCAGAAATCCGCGGAGCATTTCGCCGGGGCCGGGGACAAGAAGCGCGCGGCCGAGGTTTATCTCCGGGCCGGGTTCTTCCGCAAGGCCGGCCAGTTTTACGAGGAACTGGGAGATTTCAAGAACGCCGCGGAGGTCCTGGTCAAGGCCATTGAGCAGGCCGAGGCGCGGCTGGGCAAGGAGGTCGCGGTCTCGGACTTAAGCTCGTTCCAGGAACTGACCATCCATGCCGCGGAGAATTTCAAGAAGGCCGGAGAGCTGGGCCGCACCATTGAGCTTCTGGACCAGGCGCATCTTTACAGCGACGCGGCGCGTCTTCTTTCGGAAGCGGGCAAGCTGAAGGAGGCTGCGGAGCGGTACAAGTCCGCGGGCCTTCTGCTCAAGGCCGCGGAATGCCTGGAGAAGGTTGGGGACGCGGTGGAGGCCGCGAGGCTGCGCGCGGACCATCATCTGGCGGAAGGCAAGAAGCAGGAGGCGCTTTACGAGCTGGAAAAAGCCGGGGAATGGGACAAGGCCTCGCAACTATACCAGGAGATGGGGAATGCGCAGAAGAGCGCGGAGGCTCTGGAGCAGGCGGGCCGGTTGAAGGAAGCCGCGGAGGTTTGGGAGAAGCTGGAGAACTATTCCCGGGCGGCTGCGGATTTTGAAAAGGCCGGCAATTTTGAAAAAGCCGCGCAATGCTATGAGAAGGCCGGGGAGACCAGCAAGGTCAGCGAGATGTATGAGCAGGCCAAGGATTACTATCACGCCGGCGTGGCCTTTTACCAGCGCGGACTTCTGGACCGGGCCATCCGGGCCTTGCAGCAGGTGGACCGGAGCGCCGGGGATTTCAAGAAGTCCTGCTCGCTTCTGGGCAAGATTTTCCAGGAAAAGGGCATGCTCAACCTGGCCAAGGAGTCGCTCAAGCTGGCGGTGGAGAGCCAGGAAGTGGACCGCAGCAATCTGGAAGATTTCTACCAGCTCGCGTCCTTGAGCGAACGGCTCGGCGAACTCGAAAACGCCATGGCCGGCTATGAAAAAATCCTGCTCGTGGACATCGACCACCAGGATGTGCGCTCCCGGCTGGAGCGGCTGAAGCAGTCCAAGACCGTGATTGACAGCCGCAGTTCGGGCTCCAGTTTTGAGGACACGCAGAGCCTGCAGCAGGCCCAGCCGCTGGGAGTGGAGAAGCCGGTGCGGTATGAGATCATCGAGGAGGTGGGCCGGGGCGGCATGGGCATAGTGTACCGGGCGAGGGACACGATCCTGGACCGGGTGGTGGCCTACAAGGTTCTGCCCGCGAATTTGAAGGAGCATCCGGCCGCGCTCCGCAATTTTTTCCGGGAGGCCAAGAGCGCGGCGCGGCTGAATCATCCCAACATCGTGACGGTTTATGACGCGGGCGAGGAGGCCGGCAATTATTATATTGCCATGGAGTATGTGGAGGGCGAAGCGATCAAGGCCATCTTGATGCGCGACGCGAAAATTCCGGCCAAGGCCGCGCTCTTGATTGCGGGCCAGGTCTGCCGCGCCCTGGAATACGCGCACGAGCGCAAGGTGATTCACCGGGATGTCAAGAGTTCGAACATCATGTGGACCAAGGACAAGGTGACCAAGCTCATGGATTTCGGTCTGGCCAAGGTTCTGGAGGAAGTGAAGGGGTACCAGACCCTGGCCTCGGGCACTCCTTATTACATGAGCCCGGAGCAGGCCCTGGGCAAGGAGGTTGACCACCGCGCCGACCTCTACAGCCTGGGCGTGACCCTGTTCGAGATGGTCACCGGCCAGCTTCCGTTCAAGACCGGCGACGCCGTCTACCACCACATCCATACCCCTCCTCCGGAAGCCAGAACCATTGACCCGGGAATTGACCCGTCCCTCAATGCCATCATCCTGAAATGCATGCAGAAAGACCCCAAGGACCGCTATCAAACCGCCAAGGAGCTTTTAGAGGCGTTGAAGAAAGTCAGGCTCGATTAGGCGGTATTCCCGGCCGGAACATGACCGAAAACGGCAAGCCTGAAAACCAGGACCAGGACGCGAGAAGGCAGGCACTTATTCGCCTGCTCAAGGACCCGGATGAGGCGGTGCGGTCCATGGCGGCCTCGGCCCTGGAGCGCCTGGACGGATTGTCCAACCTTCCCGCCATCCTCCACCTCTACAAGACCGGGGACAAGCCCATGCGTCTGCGGGCGATTTACGCCCTGGGCAAGCTGGGAACCGAGGAATGCCTTCCGCCCCTGATTCACGCCCTGGACAACGACAAGGAGGAGGATGTTCGCGCGGCATCCATCCGGGTGCTGGCCGAGCTGAAGAATCCGCGCACACTCCCGGCGCTCATCCTTCGGCTCAATGACCCGAGCCTGACCATCCAGACTATGGTGGCCGGGGCGCTCGGCAATTTCCGGCATCGCAACTTGAGCCGGCATCTGCTCCCGCTTTTGAAAAGGGACAACAAATACCTGGTGATGGCGGCTTTGGAGTCGCTCGGCAAGATCAACGCCGGCGACGCTCTGAACGATATACTCAAGCTCTTGGAGCATCCCGAGGCCGAGGTCCGAAAAATCGCGGCCAAGGTGCTCGGCGAATTGCAGACCTGATACCAATTGCACATCATAGATAGAGTTATCAATCCCGCGATGCGCGGGACCGCAAAGAAGAATTTTTCTTTCCAAATCAAAGCCCTTTGCGGTGAAAAGCGGCTTCCAGTTATTACTCTATGGCTGGCGCAGAATTGGTATGAAATACAAATTATGAATGAGGAATTCTGGATTATGAAATAAGAAAACCGCGCGTGCGAGGGACTGCACCAGCTATTTTATCCTCCATAATTTCTTTAAATTCCCTAAACCGGCTATAATTAAAAGTTAAGATGGCCGAGTTCCGAAGAGACCCGGTTGACGGGAAATGGGTGATTATCGCGCCGGAGCGAAGGAAGCGCTTTGCCGCGGTTGCTCCCGAGGCGCCGCGGCAGGAAGGCGCGGAGCGCTGCCCTTTTTGCGAGGGCAACGAGCCGCTCACGCCTCCGGAGATTTTTGCCTTCCGCGAACCCGGGAGCAAAAAGGACCAGGCCGGCTGGAGGGTTCGGGTTATACCGAATCGGGCGCCGATTTTGCGGGTGGAGGTGGAGCTTTCCAAGGAAGGCGTGGGGTATTACGACAAGATAAGCGGCCTGGGCGCGAACGAGGTCATAATCGAGACGCCGAATCACGACCAGGTATATTCGCAACTGCCGCTGGAGCGGCTGACCGAGATTTTCATGGCGTACCGGGAGCGGATCAAGGATTTGAAAAAGGACAAGCGCTTGAAATATGTTCTTATCTTCAAGAACTACGGCCGGAGCGCGGGAGCGGTGATGGACCATCCGCATTCGCAGATTATGGCCCTGCCCATCATCCCGAGGCAGATAGCCGAGGAGTTGCGCGGGGCCAAGGAATACTACGGCCACAAGGAGCGGTGCATTTTCTGCGACATAGTTCACCAGGAGACCGGGGACCGTGAGCGGCTGGTTTTTGAAAACCAGGAGTTCCTGGTCGTCTCTCCCTGGGCGCCGATTTTTCCGTTTGAGCTTTGGGTGGTGCCGCGCTCGCACCGGCCGGTTTTTGAGGACAGTTCTGACGAGCTTATCCAAAAGCTTGCGGAGGCGGTGAAGCAATCCGTGGTCAAGCTGGACATCGTGCTGGAGCGGCCTCATTTCAACCTGGTGCTGCACACGGTTCCGTTTGATGTGAAGGACAGCCCGAATTACCACTGGCATTTTGAGATTCTGCCGCGGCTGATTCAGGTGGCGGGATTTGAATACGGCAGCGGGTTCTACATCAATCCGGTCATGCCGGAGCAGGCGGCTGACTATCTGCGCCGGGCGGAGTTATGAGCGCGGAAGCCCGTGCCCAAGGCATCTCGCTCAAAAGCCTGGTTTGGCTTTTCCTAATCATGGCCGGGGTCGCGGGCTTGAGCCTGATTTCGCTCCATGTTCCCCTGGGCCGGGACCAGGGGGTGGCCGCTTATTTCGGCTGGCAGATTCTGAACGGGAGGGCGGTTTACCGAGACCTTTATCATTTCAACTTCCCGGGCATTTTCTGGACCTATGCGCTGGCGCTGAAAATTTTCGGACTCCGACCGGAAGCCGTCAATCTTTTTGACCTGCTCTTCCGGCTTTTTACCCTGGTCGGAGTGTTCCTAGCCGCGAGCCGGCTTTTCAGCCCGAAGAGCGCGGCCTGGTCTGCGGGAATTTACGGAATTTTTTCCACCGTGGTCTATAACAGCTACTGGCTTTCCGCGCAGAAGGAGACCTTTGCGCTAGGCGCTCTGGCCTGGTGCCTGTTTTTTTTGGCGCAGGCCCTTGGCCGAGGCGGGCTTAGGAAAAGCTGGATGCTGCTGGCAGGGGCATTCGCGTTTCTGGCCGTGCTTTACAAGCCCACGGTTGGGCTGGGACCCGGCTTGGTCTTCCTGCTGCTCCTATTCCAGAAAGAAATCGCCAGGCGCGAGCGGATTCTCGGGCTGTCCAGTTTTATCCTCGGCAGCCTCCTTATTGCAGGGGCTGCGGCCATTTATCTTGAGGCCACCGGCTCGCTTCTGGAGATGGCGCGGCAGGTCTTCCTTTTCGGAGTGAACTACGGCGGCCAGTATTATGCAGGAGGCTTAAAGGTGCTGGGTCTGGCGGCCTGGAAAATCCTGGTCTGGCTGGTTGACTTCGGGTTCCTGCTCGGAGCCGGCATCCTGGCCGGCGCGGCGGCTTTGCGGCAGAGGCAGCCGGGCTTCAAGCTGGTCTTCTGGTTCGGCCTGGGGCTTTTTCTGAACATCCTGGTCCAGTTCAAATTTTTTGACTACCATTTTATGGTCATGGTGCTTCCGCTGTCGATTCTGGCCGGAGCTTTCTTCGGCGACTATCTTAGGGATTTTTATTCAGGCCAGACCGGAAGAGCCGGAGCCGGGCTTCTGGTCCTGGCCGCTTTTTTGCTGGCCGCGAACCTGAAGGACGGCCTGGGCCGGTATCCCCGAGAATTGCTTTATGACTTCCGCCTGATCAGCAGGGACAACTTCCTTTCCAAATATGGAAGATACGGCTTCGGGGACCTGTCCATCGAGGCGTCCTCCAAGGTGGCGAGATACCTGCGGGAGCAGAGCTCGAAGAGCGACAAGGTCCTGGTTTTCAGCCTGGAGCCGGGCCTGAATTTCATGAGCCAGAGAGCTGCTCCCACCCGCTTTTGCTACGACCTCCCGCTAACCTACCAGTTCGGCGGGCCGCGGTTCAAGCGCTACCAGGAGCGGCTGCAGAAGGAGTTCGTGGCCGGACTTTCCGAAGACCCTCCGACATACATCGCGGTGGTGGAGAAAGACACGAGCAGCATCGAGCCGCGCGATTCCTTCGCGCAGATGCTTGAATTCATTGCATTCCGTAATTTTATCGAGCAGAATTATTACCTGGAAACCAAAATCGAGCATTATTATCTATATCGAAGGAAATGAGCGAGCAGAAGACAGGCTTGAGCGCGGTTGAAGTCTCGGTGGTGATTCCGCTCAAGGATGAGCGGGAGTCGCTTCTGGAGCTTCACCGGGAGTTGAGCTCGGAGCTGGAGAGGCTGGGCAGGAAATTCGAGCTGGTGTTTGTGAACGACGGTTCCGAGGACGACTCCAGCGCGATTCTATCCGGAATTCAGTCCCGGGACCCGAGGGTGAAGGTTATTGAGTTCACGCGCAATTTCGGGAAGGCCTCGGCGCTCTCCGCGGGGCTGGAGGCCGCTTCCGGGGAATACATCATCACCATTGACGCGGACCTGCAGGATGACCCGAGGGAGTTGGGCAGATTCATCGAGCGGCTGGACCAGGGTCTGGACTTTGTTTCGGGCTGGAAGGTCAGGCGGAGAGACCCTCTGGGCAAGAGGCTCTTGTCCCGGATTTTCAATGCCTCGGTGCGAGCGATTTCCGGGGTCAAGCTGCACGACTTCAACTGCGGGTACAAGGCCATGAAGCGCGAGGCCGTTTCCGGGGTCGCGCTCTATGGCGAGTTGCACCGGTACCTGGCGGTGATGGTGGCCTTTCGCGGGTTCAAGGTCGGGGAGATGGAAGTGGAGCATCATCCCCGGCGGTTCGGCAAGAGCAAATACGGCATAAGCCGGATACCGCGCGGATTTTTTGACCTGCTTACGGTGCTTTTCATCACCCAGTATGCGTACCGGCCCCTGCATCTTTTCGGGGGATTCGGCTCGGCCCTCGGATTCCTCGGATTCGCCGGCCTCTGCTACCTGACCACGCTCTGGTTTCTGGGGCAGAGACCAATCGGCACGCGGCCTCTGTTCATAGGCTCGGTGATGCTGCTCCTGCTCGGCGCCCAGCTTTTATCGCTCGGATTGATCGGCGAGCTTCTGCTCAAGCTGAATGTTCGGCAGGACAGGCCCTATATTATCAAGCGCCGTCTTCCCTAATGAAATCAAGGAAGCGATATATCATCGGCTTTGCCGTATTCCTGGCTGTTTTCGGAATTCTGGTCCTGGGGTTTTTGAAAGTCGGGTATTTTAATCCCAACCGGCACCAGTCCGACATCATCCGCTGGGTGGAGGCCAGGTATGAGGTCAAGCTGAAAATCGGCCTGATTTTTCCCATCATCTATCCCGGTCTGGGCGTGGAGATAGATGATGTGGAAATTGACCTCCCGGACCCGGCCAGGTCCCGGCCGGAACTGTTCAAGACCAGGAACCTCAAGGCCGTGCTCGACCTGAAGGAGCTGGCGAAAAGGCGGCTTAAGATGAGGGACCTCATTCTCATCGAGCCGGAGATATATTATGAATGGGGGCCTGCGGAGAAGGCCCGGCTCCGGAATATTCAAAAGTCCAAAAACGGGGAGCAGAAGCTTTCGCAGGCCAAAGCGGAGCGCGGTTTGAGGGGCCGGCTTTCGAGCCGGGTTCAAGCCTGGCTGCAGCTGCAATTCAATCCTGAAGAGCTGCTCAATACCAACCGCATCCTGGTTTCAGGCGGCAGGCTCACGGTGGCGGATTTTCGGGACCGGCCCAGCCGCATCCCGGACATCGAATTTGCCAAACTGGACATCACCATGACTCCGGGCCAGGAAAAAAACAGCTTCAACTTCACCGCGCAAGCCCCGTTTCCGTATTCGGAGAAAGGCCTGCCCGGACTTAAGCTCCAGGGCAAGGGCAAGGTCTATTTTTGGCTCAAGCCTTTTGCGGCCCGGGTCATTTCCGAATCAGGCTCCTGGGGAACATACCCGATTAAGCAGTGGTTCTGCGAGCTGGTCAGGAGCGGGGACAGAATTGTTTACAGGGGCTATGTTGAAAGCACGATGGACCTGGAGCGGCTGAACCTCTTGATGAGCTGGCCGCCACTCAAGAAATATGACCGGTTGAGACCCTTTCAGCTTGAGGGACAGGCTGACTATCGGGTCCGGTTTAAGAGCGGCAAAACTTTCTGGGAGCGGTTTTATATTGAGCGGCTGAAAGTGGACAACCTGGCCGCGGTTTTGTTCAATCCCGGCCCGGACTCGCCTCTGAAGGAGCCGGTTATGTTCAAGAAGGCCAGGCTTTTTGCCCGGGACATTGTTCCGGGCCAGCCGGTGCCGGTGGAACTGGAAATGCCTTTCCCCTACCAGGAGCCGATTCGCAAGCTCACGCCTTTCCCGTTTGAGGCCCAAGGCATGCTCACCTTTGACGAGAAATTCAAGAAGAGCAGCTTCCTCGCGGACAAGGCCGGGTTCGGCGACAATGTTTTCAACAAGCTCACACTGGCGATTGACCGGAGCGCGAAGCCGGTCCGATTCCAGGGCAGCGTCAACCTGCGCATGAACGATTTGAGCCAGTTCAAGCAGGTGCTGCTTTGGAGGGTAATCAAGACCAGCCGCAACATCAACTATATGAATTTTTCGGGCAAGGGCAGGCTTATGCTCGATTTCCGCTACCCGGAAATCGATGCGGAGGGCACGAAAAAATTATGGTACCAGGGCACAGCCCGGCTCTGGAACACCTATTTTGACCCCGGAGCCGCCATCGCGCCCATTGACCAGTTCAACGGGGAAATCGCGGTGTCCAGCTCCAAAATCTCCACCCCGGTCTACTGGTTCCACATTTCCAATATGCCGGTCCAGAGCGACCTCGCCTTCACGATTACTGCCCAGCAGAATCCGCGCTTTGAATTTCACACCACAGCCAACGAGCTGGACCTGGCCCAGCTCTTCATCAAGCGGCTGAAGCCGCCGGACCCGTCCATCTTGCCCGGCTCAACCCTTCCGCCCATGCGCACTATTTATGTGGGCGACTTCAATGGCCAGCGCGCGCGCTACCGGAAGATAGTCTGCGAGGAGGTCAAGACCCGCTGGAAATTCAAAGACCGGGTGCTGGGCTTTTACAACCTCACGCTCAACTATCACCAGGGATGGTTCCAGGACGCCGGCTCCTGGGTGGACTTCCGGAGGGCCAACCGGATTGAATTCCATGTCTCCGGCCATTTTGAAAATTTCCAGCTCCGAAGGATGATGGACGAGCTTTTCGGATACGACTTTTTCGTGGACGGGAGGGTGACCGGCCAGGGGCATCTCACTGCGGCCTATGTGGACGGCAAGCTGGACTACAGCAGCCTGAACGGATATTTCAAGGTCCAGGTCACCAACGGCAGCCTGCTCGGATACAACCTGGGCATCAGGATTCTGCAGTTCCTGGGCTTCAAGCTGGACGAGAAAAAATTCGGCCTGGATTTCGAAAAAGGCAAGGCCGAGGTGGTGATTAAGAACGGCGTGGTCTATTTCGACGACTTGAGCATCAAGAGCTGGAACCTGGAAGCGCACTGCGCCGGCAAAGTGGACTTGGTCAAGCAGAAAATGAGAATCTGGGTCGCGGTCTATCCCCTGGAGGTGCTCTCAACCGTGACCAAGCCCATTCCTCTAATCGGCGCCCTCATCAACCAGACCCAGGAGGCGCTCTTCGGCTCATACGCCAAGGCCGAAGGTCCCTGGTCGGACATCAAGATTTCGGCCTATCTGCCGCTAACCGAAAAAGTGGCGACCGCACCCAAATCGCCGGAATTCCAGGCCAGGCCGTGGCCGTGATGAGGAGGCAGGGATAATGCAAAGGAAGCGCTTGTTTATTTTTCAAGTTCTGGTCATAAGCCTCGCGCTCGGGTTTTGCTCATGCGAAGGCAGGGCATTTCGGAACGCGGAAAAGCAAAACACCGTCCAGGCTTTTGAGCAATATTTGCGGAAATATCCGCAGGGCAAACACAAAGAGGCCGCCAACGGGCACCTGGCCCAGCTTTATTATCAAAAAGCCGCAAAGGCCAGGACCGTGCAGGCCTACCGGGACTACCTCCGCCGCTACCCTGCCAGTGTGGTCGCGCCCGCGGCGCAGAGAACTTTGAGCGAATTGGTCGATGTGGAAATCAAGATGCTCACCGACGAGCAGATTGAAAAAATGCGCGGCCTGCTCAAAACCGATTTTGGAACCATCAAGCTAAAATTCTTGCCCCATAAAGCGCCCAACACCTGTCGGAATTTCATCAAGCTGGCCAGGAGTCTCTTTTATGACAACAGC
>Ga0315282_10009034_pt1 | contig 15935 bp, 13 predicted proteins | sample YL17G07_20_MG_FD_203693 | JGI IMG/M metagenome (GOLD analysis project Ga0315282, IMG submission 203693) | Sediment microbial communities from Yellowstone Lake, YNP, Wyoming, USA - YL17G07_20 | ecosystem: Environmental > Aquatic > Freshwater > Lake > Sediment | place: USA: Wyoming | collected...
TCCCACCTTCCAGGTATGGGAGGCACTGTTTCAGGGTCGACGTAAGCGTTGATTACAGCGGCCATGCCTGATTTCAATGCGTCCTTTAAGGTCGGGACGATCTCCTCAGGTTTCTTGATTGTAGCCCCGTACGCTTTGAAGGATTTGGCGAAAGCCTCGAAGTCTATGTCGTATGGCTTTCCATCCTCATAATTGAACATTGTGGCTATGTCCCTGCCTTTGGCACATTGGACCCATTGAAGGTCTCTGATGCAGAGCCAACCTAGGTTGTTCATGACGATTGTTACAGTTGCTATATTGTATTGGACAGCTGTTGCCACTTCATGCAGGGTCATGAGGAACCCTCCGTCTCCCGGACATGCAACAACCTGCTTTTCAGGTTGCGCCAACTTGGCTCCTATCGCCGCCGGTACGGCGAAGCCCATCGTTGAAAACCCTCCTGAACTTATGTGGGTCCTAGGCAAGTATACTGGGAATTGCTGGAACAAGAAGACCTGAGCCCAACCTGCGTCCCCCAGTACAATAGCATCCCTATCTAGGATGCTCCTCAACTCCTTCAGTAGCCTCGGAATAGTTGGAGGAGACTTGGCCGATGATCTAGCTTTCTCCAAGGATTCTTCCCAATCCTTCTTGAGCTGTTGCATCCTCTTTACCCATGGAAGATTGTCATATTTCCTCATCCCGACAATGGTCTCGAGATCCTTGATCAAGAGCCTTAAAGTGGCTTTGGCGTCTCCAACGATGCCTATCTCAACAGGATAGTTCTTCCCAATCTCCAGCTGGTCTAAGTCCAAGTGTATGAGCTTCGTCGGCGGTATGTTGTACGTTACACCTTTCTCATAACCGCTACATGAAAGGTCCGCGAACCTCGCTCCAACCGCGAACAAAACATCACAGTTCTTAGCCACTTCGTTCCCAGGTATCGTGCCGGACCAGCCTCCGTAGCCGGCGAAGAGTGGATGATCTTCAGGAACAGCGCCCTTACCCATCACGGTAGTCATAACGGGGGAGCCGAGGATCTCGGCGACGCTAACCAGCTCCTCAGACGCGCCTGAAAGAATTACTCCGCCGCCAGCCAGTATAGCAGGCCTCTCGGCCGAGGCTAGAAGCTTAGCCGCTTCCTTAACAAGCTCAGGATCCCCCAAAGACCGTCCCATCGGTCTTCTTCTACCCGGCTTCGGAAGCTCCGGCACATCGATCGCCTTAGACTGTATGTCAAACGGCATCGCGATCAATACTGGGCCCGGCCTCCCGGTCACAGCCTCCTTGTAAGCTCTTGCGATTATGTCAGGAGTTCTCTCGGGTTTATGAATCGTCCAAACCCTTTTGTTAGCGAATCTCATGATGTTCTCGAAGTCGCTTTCATGGCTCCTGTATATGGCTTGAAGCACTCCACTCTCAACATCCTTCTGGGGTTCGCATCCGCATAACGCAATGACTGCGGATGAGTCCACGTAGGCTGTAGCTAAGCCTGTCACAAGGTTCGTGGCTCCCGGCCCTATCGAGGTAAAGCATAGGGCAGGCCTGCCTGAAGCCCTGTAATAGCCGTCAGCGGCATGAACCGCCCCCTGCTCATGCCTCATCATGATCGGCTTTATCTTATCGGCTCTATCACAGAAAACGTCGACGAAGGCTGTACATCCATGGCCTGGAACCCCAAACGCGTATTCGACACCTTCTGTAATAAGATAATCTACAATTATTTCTGAGATAGTATACTCAACCAATAGAACCTTCCTCTATGATAAGCAGTCTAGCTGGTGTAGTTGATTATTAGATTTCTGGATTGTTGGCAGGCCTGTAGTAGCCCACGACATGTGGCACACTCATAAGATGAGAGAGTGGAACAGGTTATGTCCTTGGCCATAAGGGAATGTTGAAGCCATGACCGAAGTCCTGTTGATGCAACCTGCCTTGCCGGACGGGCTCCTCCCCTATCGAAAAGGGCTGGTGCTATGCCCGCCAATTGGCCTGTGCTATGTTGCATCCGCCCTTCTCTCGCACGGATTCGGTGTAGACGTAGTTGATCTTGCTATCTCAGAACCGGAACCAGAAGAGGTTGAGTTAGAAATCCGTCGAGCAAAACCGAAGATACTAGGCATCACGGTTTCGACATGCATGTATGAGAAAGCCCTTCAGATCGCGAGAAAGGCAAAACAGATCGATCCAGGAATAGCTACAGTGCTCGGTGGTCCACACGTAACCTTCACAGCTCAAGAAGCCCTTGCCCACGCGGAAATAGACTTGGTTGTCAGAAACGAAGGCGAGATCGCTATGCTAGAACTGTGCAAACTGTACCTGAGAGGAGAGGGAAGGCTCGACAGCATCAAAGGCATAGCCTACCGTAATGAGGACAGAGTAGTGAACAATCCCAGTCGACCTCTAATGCGGGACCTGGACAAACTTCCATTTCCGGCTCGGCACCTCTTACCTTTGAACCTCTACAGGATTCCTGGGACAATGATTACAGGTAGAGGGTGCCCCTCGCAATGTGTCTTCTGCGCGGCAGGAGCCATGTCAGGCGGAGCGTACAGGACTAGGAGTCCAAGCAATGTTCTTGCAGAGATTGATGAAATGAAGAGACGATTCAACCCGCCGTTCTACTTCATAGCCGATGATACGTTTACCGTCTTCCATGACAGAACGAGGGAGATCTGCGAAGGCTTGAAGAAGATGAGGGTGAGATGGCTCTGCGAGTCGAGAGCCAATTTTGTGAATAGAGACTTACTTCGCGCCATGGCTGACTCAGGCTGTTTTGGCATTCAATTCGGAGTGGAATCAGGTTCTCAGGTCATCCTGAACTCCATCCGCAAAGGCATTACGGTTGATCAGGTTCGCAACGCGGCCAAATGGGCCCGTGAGCTTGGTCTTCTGACTGTCTGCAGTTTCATGGTTCCGCATCCGGAAGACACGCTGGAGACAATCGCTGAGACTAAGAGAGTCATGCTAGAATTGAAGTCGCAGGGGGTTGTCGTCTATGTTTCTCCGACGACGCCTTTTCCGGGAACATACCTTTGGGATCATGCGGCCGAGTTGGGTGTCAGGATGGTTTCAGACGATCTTGAAGATTACGACCTCGCGACCCCAATAATGGAGACTCGTCACTTGAGGATCGATCAGGTCTCATCTGTTTATGAGGATCTAGTGTCGATCTGTTCTGAAATGCCTGAATGGCAACCTCTCATCTGACTCTTCTCTGTCGATTTGTGTGTATGCTATTCTTGGTGCGCACGCACAAGACAAAGGTTCAAATTTGGGTGCCCGCACGAGCCTACCCGACGACGACGAAAAACGAACGCCCATGACGACTCTCTCGTCTCGAATACCCGTTCGTTGATCATGATTTCGTGCGCGTTCTTAGGCATCAGACACCAGTAGGAATGAGGGACATTGGGATCGACACCGACGGGTATTCTTTCGTTTTTGCCTCGTCCATCCAAACAACGACAAGTGAGACTGTCCATTGCGCGAAACATTCCGTATTGCTCAAAAATACTCGGTTCTAGGGCTTTCAACTCTGCACGAGTTAGCATAGGCATACCCCGGCACTCTTCTGGTACAGCTTCCAATGGGTAATCCATTCACGCAACCCCCAGAAGTCCGTGCTGACGAAGAAGCCCTTTGCCTTTGTCTGACAGTTTAACTGTTCCGCCTACACGCTGATGCGGATAGGTCACAATATACCCAAGTCGCTCTGCTTTCTGGATGCGACCGCAAGCAGCTTCCTTCGACTTCCATTCAGGATTTGCACTCACGAGAGATTGGCAAAGCTGTGCGAGGCTCTTCTCTTCAGAGGAAGCATGTAGATTCGGAGTCAACACCAAAGTCTCTAGGTACACTCAGTGCGGGCATCCAAATCTAAACCGTCACAGGAGGGGCGTTCGTTTTTCGTCGTCGTCGTCGCGCACGAGCCTACCCACACACACAACTCCAAGGACGACGGCTAAACCTGTGGTGCATGCACACAACGTGATGCCCTAAGTTCTTCGCGACTAATCTCCGTCTGACTTCACCGTCGAATCTCAAGGACTGGCAGAACTGCGACTCGCCTTCTTTCTCCAGAGTCCCCAGCTTCCAGAAGCCATTAGACACCATTCGTCATCGGGCAAGGTCGGGTACCACTCAGTTTGACCGAAATCAGCCGTAAATCCGTTGGCTGTCTCCTTCATCGGAAGGATCGCAACGCCCAATCCTTTTCTCCAACCGAAGTTAATCCCTGCTTGAAGAGAACCACTGCCAATGTATTGGACAGGATCCATCACTCTGAAGTATGAACCGGAGTCTTCATGCACTCTCAGGATGCTCTTGTTGACCTCAAAGTGCGGAGTGGCGTCCAATACTGGGCCCTTTGTTTTCGCGAAGTATTGCGTCGTGCCGTTTTCCTTCTCGACGACTATGACTTTCACAGATTTGTTCCTGTAGGTTCCGTTGAATTCCGTTCGATTTGGCAAAGGAGCTCACTTAAGGTTGCTCACGGATTCGTGTGATTTGCCTGTTTCCTCGGAATTCTCAACCTGAAAACGAGTCAGAGTGATCAGAGAGTAGAGGGCTAGTTCCACTGCACTCCTATTCATCTCTCTAATCTCCATCAGCCCATGAGCAAGATTGTTTCCCAGATTTACTCCATTAGGATACGAAAACAGGATCTCATAATAGCGCTTCAGGTTCGCGCCGGCAATCCGAGTGAATTCATCATCAGAAAGCAATGAACGCAGAACAACTGCTCCGCCTTTGCTTCTTGGCGTGGCAGGTTTTGTGAGGGTCAGCTGGTGCGGGCGTCCGAATTTGAACTTCGTGTGTGATCGATAGTCCGTCACCAATGGTGTAATTGATACTGGTAAACTGGTGCGCGAATCCCGCCCCCCGCACATCACCACTTCTCGATAGTGACTCCGCCCTAGTCAGAGCTTGGCCGCGGGAGAGATCTCCATAAGGAAAGTTGAGCGCCGTTAGAGACATGATCCGCTCTCAGTCATCGATGATCCCAAGTGGACACATAGAGTGTTGGGGACGAGCTCTGACCTGAAGGCTCAGAATACTCGTAAGTGTTGGCGATCAATGCTGATTCTTCTAGGGTACGTCTAAGGAAATGGATGGAAGTGAAAGCTAATTCCCAGAGGATCTTGTACGCAACAACTGAGCCTTATGCAATCGCGAGGCTGATTCGAATCGCTTCGTCTACTTCTCTCATTTTCGCCTGAGACAAGGCACCAAGTTTCCGGACTATTCTGGACTTGGCAATAGTTCTGATCTGGTTGAGCATCACCGTGGAGTCCGAATGGAGGCCGGATTCCTTGGCAGTTGTGTTGACTTCAGTGGGGTACTTCTTAGCTCTATGTGTGGAAGTAATTGGTGCCACGATCGTTAGGGGGCTGTACTTGTTACCCACATCGTTCTGTATGATCAATGCTGGGCGAGTCTTCTTGATCTCACTGCCTACAGTTGGATCCAGGGAGACGAGGTATATCTCGCCTCGCCGGACTTCCATGTTGGTTCACGTTCCCGGAACTTACTTTGGCCACTTGGAGTCCGCAATTTCCCACTCCTTGTTGTTCGCTAATGCTTCTTTCGCTAGTTCGAGGTATCCTTCTCGCAAAAGCTCGAACTGTCTGCTGGCAAACGGTTTCAGTGCGGGTACCTCGACAAGGCTCTTGATGTTGCCTTCCAGAAGACTCTCGAGGTACTTCTTGATGGAGACTTCCTTGAGCTTGCCTTGTCTGCCTCTCCGGATCTGCGGGTAGAAGATCAACGGTTCGTTTCCATCACAAAGAACAATGTGTGCGTATCGCAGCTCTTTGCTCCGTGAAGTTTGGGGTAGCCTGAGTCCATACCTGACAGAAATGTGGACGAGTTTCTCCTTATGGTCAGAATCGTCATCAAAGATCTTCGTTTCATAGGGGATCCTCAGATTGGCCTCTACCTTGGCCAGTAGGTCCTTTGTGGCGATGGTGGACGACGAGGTTTCTGATCCACGCGGGACACAGTAACAATGCCTCAGACTCAACGCTCATCTGGTCCTGACAAAGCGTTGTAGGCATATATTAGGGTACCCCCGGGGTACCCTGGGTCCCCGCACAACTCGGACCTCCGTTCAGCCAGAGCAAACATAGCTTGGACTCAACCGAACGTTGAGCCGAGGATTAGCGCTGACCTGAAGTTACGGCATGGGGGAAGCCTGGTCGACCATGGCATCAAGTATCGCGTTTGCACAAGACCGTCCGCTACGCATTCGGGGAAGTCGATGGACATATGCTTGACATGGCACGGACAATGCCGAAATAGAATGGCGCAGAACGACTGATCGTCTCAGAATTCAGGGGCGAAGGGATAGGGCCGAACTGAATCTGAGGTTGGAAACGCATGCGGCACCATATTGTGCAGCACTGAGCGCCTGATGTTGAGTCAGATATGGGGTAATCCATACTGGTAAATTGGTACACGAATCCCACCCCCCCGCACCATTGAGAATGTTCTGACTCTTCTCTCTGAATTGTGAGGGACTGGTTGTCTCATTCTGCTTGAAGGCTTGAATCCACTGTTCGTTGTAGTCGGTTTATCTTTCTTTCGAGCAGTTCGTCTCGTTGTCCGTGGTATTCTTCTTAGCGTTTGAGTACGTGGTAGATGGAGACGAGCATCTTGCGGGCTACTGCGGTGATAGCTTTCTGGTGTCCACGTCTAGCTGCGATACGGAGGTAGAACGGTCTGAGTTTCGGGTCGAAGCGCGACGCATTCTATGCAGCTTCGATGAGGATCCATCAGCTGCATTCCTTCAATGCATCAAAGAAACCGCAGCCCCCGGGCGAAGCATGGTCCATCAAATGGACGGACATCAACTCAGAACGCTCCCGCATCACCATACGGCCCGAAAAGAACAGCAATCCCAGACAACGGAAGATATCTGGACAGCTCATGGTGATGCTCAGCGGGCTTCCACATCGATGGCCCTATGTTCCATCGTCCAGATGCTGACCCAAGAAGCGACCTGAGCACATTCGCCAGCAAAAAGCGCAACAGCAGGAAGTGGAATGGCAGTGATATGGCTTGATGAGAGTACCGTCGTCGTCTACATGTACGGGATAAGCGTCCTGCGGATATTGTCTGCGACCTGCCTCCAGCCAATCCTCAGGGTTCTTGGAATATACGGATTCGATGAAGCATGCACTCTTGATATCAGTTCCTCATCCTCCAGGGCTTTGCTCACGCCCGAAACGAAGTCGCTGTACTTGATCCCTTCGGCATTCAGGACTCTTCGCAGCACTCTTACGATTCTTCTCATCTCAGCGTCCGTCCTTCCTTCCAGACTTCGGTAGATATCATACAGGTCCTTCCCAGTCTCCCTCTCGTAGAATGTCTTGAGCTTCTTTGCCACGAGCGCTTCGAAGGAGTATACGGGAACCCTTACGACCATTCCCCAGAGCTGGCTGTGCGCTTCCTTCACAACTATCCTTCCGACCTTAGGCGTCCGTAGATTGAACTCCACGAATATGCTGTCCTTTTTCCCCATCTCGTTGACAAATGAACAGGTGAACCTAACAATCTCCCTCATCATCCTCGGCCTTTGGACCTCATAGTACTTCACGAGAGCTGCCATCAGCTCGTTTTGCAGGAACTCGATCTTGCGCCCCCTTGTCGTGCTTCCTTTGAAGAAGGCATCAAAGTCCAGGTCCTCGGAGAATCTCTGTACTCCCGGCAGGTATATCTTGTTGAGCGCAGTTCCGCCTTTGGACACAATGACTGCTTTTGACCTGACCTTTTCCGACATGATAAGAGGGCTGAGCCTCCCCCAGATGTCAAACACTCTTGCCTCTTTCAGGACGTACTGAAGCCCCAGCCCCGAGGCCGATGCTATCTTTCTTGCCTCTCTCAGCTCAACCATGCAACCACCATGACAGAAGCTTCTGCTCGCCTATGTTGTCGTAGAGCTGCCATTCCCCAACGAGCTTTCCTCCCGCCCTCTTGGCGTCAAGCCTCGTCTTCACGTTCACCCTCGATTTCAGATAGTTGATGACGGTTTTCGGAATGTCGTAGTCAGTCTTCGCCATCAGTGAAAGGAGGTAGCCAATCTTCTGGCAGAGATTGTGGGACGCGAATTTTTTCATGTATTTCAGGAACTCCGGCCAGTCTATGCTGTCGCATGCGTGCAGCGCCTTGAGCACTTCTGCGTAACCGCCTGCATAGCCAGGATGAAAGAAGCAGTCGAAGAATGTCTTCGCGACCGTCGAGACTGTTAAGCCGTCCTTTGTCTCATATCCTGCGTAGCGGCTGCGGAAGGTGATGGCTTTGATCTCGTACTGTTTCAGCAAAGCGACCGTCTCTGACTTGTTCCTAGTCGCAACGTAGACTGTGAACGGCTCATACTCGCTGAGTCCGTGAATCTTCAGCGCGCTCTGGAAAGCGAGATAGCCTCGGAAAAGCTTCAGTGCGACTTTGAAGGGATCCTCCAAGTAGACCTTTCCGTCGACCGCTGCACTGGCCGGCAGCCTGAGATAGACACCCTTGCCCAGCGAGGTGAGCCATCCCTTAGTTTCCAGACGCTGGACCAGCACGCGGAGATGCTCGTACGAAAAGGGAAGACCCAGCTCCTTCAGGTCACCGATTCTGAAGACGCTCTGGCCCTCCGATTCCAGCGTAAAGTACAGCTGCTGCTCCCGATGGCTCAATGGCTGAGTAGTGAACTTTTTCTCCATAATGCTACTATGGTAGTCACAATTTAAATACTTTTTTCCCAGAGAAAAGTATGCAAAATGTTACGGCGGCGGTCACAAATTGCAGAGAAAAACCTCAACCAGTTTTCGCAATCTCACAACAGGTCCGTGATGAGGCAGCCTTATCCACGAAGTCGGCTTCCACCAGTTTCTTCGTGGTTTCAGCCGCGGTCTTCGGATTCCTCTTCGAATAGTCGTTCAGCCTGCCCTTTGATGCGCGCCTTGCCCAACACATCGTTGGTCAGGTTAGGTTTAATGCCACCCTAAGGCCACTTTTGGTTAGCGAATAAGGCGGATCCAATGAGTGAGTCCGCAAGGTTTCCTGAAGACCTCATTCAGGCTGTTGACTACGGCCTAGCGGTTCCAGTTGAGCCTGCGCGCGCGATATGTGAGAGGATCGAAAGGAACTACCCACTTGCAAGAGACGGGGCCCCTGACAAGCTTGAGACCTTCCACTTGGCGCTGCAGGACTTGTTGGGTAAAGGCGCGAAGGTCATGGAGAAACTGATCGCCAAGAACCTGTACGGCCGCCTCGGATTGAACTTCACAGAAGATGCAAACTAGACACTAGTTGACTATGTGAACCATGCAAAGAGGGTCGAGAGTGATGATTGAAGAGAATGGCGACGAGAAACAGCCGGATCCACCCGGATACCTGAAACGTAGCCGAGCGCGGTTGGAGGCGAAGCGTGTACCGATCGTTGAGGGTGCTCTGTCTCGACGTCTTGGATTAGTACCGATTCCGGTTTTCATAGCCACAATTGTAGTCTTGGAATATCTCAGACTCCAGTCATTGACGAGTGGGTTGGTGTTTGATCCGCCTCTGCTCCTACCCGTACTCAACGGACTGTTCCTCTCCATCATACCTTTCGTTTTAGCGTACGTCTCGGCCAGAAGCTACTTGTTGACTGGTTCACGCACCTTGCTGTATCTGGGCTCGGGGCTAGTGGTTCTCGGCTCCGCAAGTCCCATTGCGGGCAGTCTGATTGGCCTTCCGGGAGGACCGAACCTGAACGTGACCGTATACAACACGGGCGTCTTGGCGACGTCAATCCTTCTGCTGATGTGCACTGTCTCGGCGCACTCCAAGGTTTCAGATAGACCAAGATCACGCAATTCGATGTTAACCGTGGCCTACTCTGGGGCAGTTCTGTTCGTGGGTCTTTTCACTGCAGCTGCTCTTCAGGGTGTTGTCCCCGTTTTCTTCGTGCAAGAAGTCGGCCCCACTTTGCTGCGACAAGCGGTTCTGGGATCTGCAACAGTTCTACTCGCCGTCTGCTCGCTCCAATCTGCTAGAATCTACGTTAGATCTAGATCATCCTTCACGTACTGGTATGCTCTAGGCTTGGCGCTGATCATCATCGGTTTGTCGGCTGTGTTTCTTCAAGGTTCTGTTGGTAGTCCAACCGGATGGGTTGGGAGATCCGCGCAGTATCTTGGCGGCATCTACCTTGCCATAGCCATCCTGGCTCTTCGGAGGGAAATCGCTGCTGTGGGTGTGCCGTTGCAGGACGCTTTGACCTCCTTCTTCCGAGAGTCTGAGAACAACTATCGACTGCTGACTGAAACCGCTCTTGATGCCATCGTCTCCCTCAACCCAGAGGGTCGAGTGTTGTTATGGAATAGGGCAGCGGAGAGGATCTTCGGTTGGAGTCAAGGCGAGACTGTTGGCTCGTCTCTGGTGGAATTGATAATCCCTGACCAGCAGGCCGAGACTGCGAGAAAATGGTTCGGGAAGTCAGCTGCATCAGCCTCCGGCGTGATGCTTGGAAAGATCGTGGAGATGGAGGCGAAGAGGAAGGATGGCTCAAGAATCCCAGTTGAGATGTCCATTTCAACCAGAGATTCAGCGGCTGGAAACATAACCACCGCCGTCATTAGAGACATCACCGAGCGCAAGCGGATGGAGGAGACGCTGCACAGAGACGAGGAACGATATAGGATGATGTTTGAGAGCATGGGTAGCGGTGTGGCGATTTATGGAGCAGTCGACGATGGCAAGGACTTCATCTTCAAGGATTTCAATCGTGCAGCAGAGAGAATCGATAAAACAGAACGGGAACAGGTGATTGGCAAGAGTGTACTTGAGACCTTTCCGGGTGTCAGGGATTTCGGTCTGTTTGATGTGTTCCAGAGAGTGTGGAGGACAGGTAACCCCGAGCATCACCCAATAACGCTCTACAAAGACAACAGGATTTCTGGTTGGAGAGAGAACTATGTGTACAGGCTGTCTTCAGGCGAGGTCGTCGCAGTATATGAAGACATTACCGAACGCAAACGTTTGGAGGAAGAAGCTAGAAGTCTGGCACGGTTTCCCTCTGAGAATCCGAACCCGATATTGAGGTTAGACAAAGAAGGTGTGATCCTCATCGCGAACAAGTCCTGCAGACCGCTGTTAGACGCTTGGAGCTGTGACATCGGTAAGCTCGCCCCGGAATTCTTGCGCGACCTAGTCTCCAAAGTCTATGCAAGCGGCTCGAGCGAGGCTGTTGACATAGAATGCAGCGGCAGATTCTACGAGTTTTTCATTACACCAATTATGGAATCGGGTTACGCGAATCTCTACGGTCGAGACATCACAAAACGTAAGATAGCGGAAGAATCGGTGAATCATCTCAACAGGTTGCTTCATGCAGTTCGCAGGATCAATCAACTCATCACCAGAGAAAGAGACGCGAATAGGTTTCTCAAGAGTACATGTGATATTCTGGTTGAGAGTGAGGAATGCGAATGCGCGTGGATAGCGATGCTGGACGAATACGGCAAGTTCGTCTCAGCATTCAATGCTGGATTAGGCGACGAATTCAACTCGCTCGTTGAACTGATGAAGAATGGGGAGCTCCCGGCATGTGGCAAGAAGGCTCTGGAGAAGGCGGGTATCCATCAAATCGACGAATCCGCGTCATCCTGTGAGCGATGTCCACTAAGTGAGGCTCGTCGTGGAAGAAGTGTCTATGCCACACGAGTTGGATATGGTGAAAGAGTCTTCGGCTTTCTCGTAGCATCAGTCTCAAGAGAAGAGGTTGGTGAAGACGAGCGGGGACTGCTTGAAGAAGTTGCAGGCGACATCGGTCACGCCTTGCACCTATACGTTTTGGAGGAAGAGCGGAAGAAAACTGAAGCGCACATTACCTATCAAGCAGCGCTTCTTGAAAATGTCAACGATGCGGTCCTCGCGAGCGATGAACAGTTCAAGCTCACGGCTTGGAATCGAGCAGCCGAAAGAATGTACGGTTGGAAGATTGACGAAGTACGTGGGCGAATCGGGCAGGAGGTCTTACGGACAGAATTCGCAGACACAGACCATGCAGAAGTGAGAAGACGCCTGAGTGAGACTGGAGAATGGCACAGTGAAATAGTCCAATACACCAAGGGCGGCGAAAAGATTCACGTCGACGCATCTACTGTGGCAATTCGCGGTGAAGCCGGGAAAGTTGTTGGTTATGTCAGCGTCAACCGTGATATCACCGAACGCAAACGCATGGAAGACGAACTTCATCGATACTCTACGCAACTGGAGGGGCTGGTCTCCGAGAGAACCAAGAAGCTAGCAGAGAGCGAGCAGAGATTCAGGGAGCTATCCGACCTGCTGCCGCAGATCGTCTTCGAGATCGACGAGAACGGCAACGTCGAATACATGAATCGCGCTGCATTTGCAGCCACCGGTCTTAGTGAGGAAGAATTCCGCAGAGGTTTGAACGCCTCTGACATGTTAGCATCAGCGGAGCACGACAGAGCGGTGCGAGGTATGCGGAGAATAATGGGTGGCGAAATGATAGGTGAGCGCGAATTCACCGTGCTGCGAAAAGACGGCACCGCTTTCCCAGTGCTTGTGTGTACTGCCCCCATCGTGCGTGAAGGCAAGAGTGCCGGTTTGAGAGGGATTGCGGTCGACATCACGGATCGCAAGCGGGCGGAGGAAGAGATTCGCGCTGCAAGAGAACGACTGGATTACGTGATCACTACGAACCCTGTCGTAATCTACTCGGGCAAGTCTCTTGCAGACTATTCCGATTTTGTCCTGACTTACGTGAGCGAGAGGGCCTTTTCGATGCTTGGCTTTGAGCCAGGGGATTTCATCGGTCACCCGGAATTCTGGCTAGGTCGTGTCCATCCTGACGACCTGCGTCGCTATCCGACGGAAATTACGGAGCTGTGGAAGATGGGACAGTACACCTTCGAGTACAGGTTTCTGCACAAGGACGGAACCTACAGATGGATACGTGAAGAAGCGAAGGTGATTCGTGGTGCCGCCGGCAAGCCCGTGGATGTCATGGGTTACTGGACCGACATCACGGAACGCAAACGGGCGGAGGAGAAAGTTCGAGCAGCTTCACTATATGCAAGAGGTTTAATCGAAGCGAGCCTTGACCCATTAGTTACCATCAGCCCTGATGGAAAGATAACCGATGCCAACAAGGCCACTGAACTGGTCACAGGGGTTTCCCGTGACCAACTGATAGGCAGGGACTTCTCTGACTATTTCATAGATCCAGAGAAGGCAAGGCGAGGCTACGAAGAAGTCTTCGCAAAAGGATTCGTGAAGGACTATGACTTGGCAATTCGTGACAAATCAGGTAAAGTCACCAACGTACTATACAGTGCAACTGTGTACAGAGACGAGACTGGAGAAGTTCAAGGCGTGTTCGCCGCAGCCAGAGACATCAGCGAGCGGAAACGGATGGAGGCACGGCTCGCTGAATCTCAACGACTGGCAACTATCGGTGAGGCTGCAGCTATGGTTGGGCATGATCTCCGCAATCCCTTGACAGGCATCGCAGGTGCAACATATAATCTGAGGATGCATCTGGGCAAGAGAATTGACAGCGAAAGCAGGGAAGCGCTGGAGATTATCGAGCAAGACATACAATCCTCGGACAAGATCATAAGCGATCTGCTGGAATACTCAAGGGAAGTTCATCTGGAGGTAAGAGAGGCATCCGCGAAATCAATCACAAGAGACGCATTGGCGCACCTGAGTATTCCGAGGAAGATCCACCTTGTAGATTCAACCAAGAATCAGCCCAAGATAATGGTGGACAGGGAGAAGATGAGGCGGGTCTTCGTGAACGTCATCAAGAATGCCGTCGACGCCATGCCAAAAGGTGGCACGCTTAGGATCGCAAGCAGGAAAACTGACGGCAACTTGGAAATCACCCTCACGGACGCAGGAACAGGAATGACAAAAGAAACCATGGAGAAGATTTGGAGCCCGCTGTTTACGACAAAGGCGAAGGGGATGGGGTTGGGCCTGCCGATCGCGAAACGTCTCGTGGAAGCCCATGGAGGCTCAATCACCGCCGAGAGCAAGGCCGGGAAAGGATCAACCTTCACCGTCACGGTTCCCATCAGATCAAGCTCAGAATCGAAGGAGGTGAGAGGCAAGAAATGAAGACGGCAGAACGGCGGAGGATCCTCATCATCGACGACCAGGAGAGCATACGCAAGTCGCTGAAGCTTGCCTTGGAGAGGGAAGGTTACCTAGTCGACACGACGGAGAACGGACGAGAAGCTATCAGGAAATCCAAGAGGAGACTCTACAACGTGGCTCTGGTCGATCTCCGTCTACCAGACATGGACGGCATAGAACTGCTAACCAAGATGAGGGAAACTGTTCCGAAGATGGTCAAGATCATCATAACCGGCTACCCGTCGCTAGAGAACGCCATCGAGGCTGTTAACAGAGGCGCCGACGGCTACGTAGTCAAGCCATACACAATGGAAGGTCTGCTGCGGAAAATCAAGGAGCACTTGCAGAAGCAGCAAGAAGCCAAGAAGTACAGCGAAGAGAAGGTTAAGGAGTTCGTAGAGACATGCGCCGAGGAATACGAGTCGAGAACCTCAGCGAAGCGTAGCCTGAAGTAGGCCACCCATTAGACCAACAGATCGTGAGTGAGATGAGGCTCGTACTTGAATCGTGAATGCATATCGGTGTTCCTTGAGCTTATTCTACGTCTTTAGTTTCTCTCTTATCTTGGCTAGAAGATCGGGCGGATTGATGGGTTTGATGAGGTAGGCGTCAGCACCATCGTTGACTGCCTGAACGGCGTTTTCGATTGAGGGGTAGCCTGTTATGATGATCTCTTTGATTTCCGGTGTCTTCTCTTTTAGCATTTTGAGGAGTTTGGTTCCTTCCATGTCGGGTAGTCGTATGTCTACCAGGGCGAGGTCGTAGTGTCTGAGTTGAGACTTCTCCAGTGCCTGCTTGCCGTCTGGAGCGGTGTCCACACTGAAGCCTTCCTTCGTGAGTGTACGTGAGAGGCTCTTTCTGATGGTTTCGTCATCGTCTATGAGTAGGACTGATGGTCTGGTCTTCTTGAGCTCGGCGTGGGAGTTCAACCACCCTACCAGTTTTGGCTTTCCTTCTCTTAGACGCTGAAGCGTCTTGGCTTGTTGTTGGAGCAGGATGTCGAGGGCTTCCTCAGGAGGCGTTGGTATGAATACCGTCGGGCGTTTGCCTTTATGCTCGGTCACGAGGCCTTTTTCCGCAAGCTCTCTTAGGACTCTGTATACTTCGGCTCGGTGGACGCCGATTTCCCTCGTGACCTTCGTCGCTGATGTTCTCCCAAGCCTCAGGAGGTGATAGTAGACCTTGGCCTGAACCTCTGTTAAACCATAATCCGTGAGCTGATCCAGCATGGTATGCACGCAGATACGTCACTTTGTGACTGACAAAGTAACGCTTATAAGCCTTGGCCTCCCGCTCTAGAGTGGGTGTCGTCCACTGGCTGAGTTGTCAATAGGATCGTTGAACTTGCCAGGATTGGAGCGCGCGGCACCTGCCATTGCCGGATTGAGGTCTACAGCCCTTGACGACGCTCTGCGTGAGGCTACTGATTATGGCTTGCTGGCTCTTGGGGAGATTGTGAGAGAAACTATCTACCAGCGCATCGAGAGGACACATCAGGTAAAGCGTAAGGAGATCCCTGAGAAGCTTGAGACCTTCCACAAGGCGTTGCAAGTGATCTTGGGCGCATCCGCTAAGGTCATCGAGAGACTGATCGCCAAGAACTTCTACGACAGACTGGGCCTGGACTTCACAGGGCATAACGATTGGACAATAGTCGAGTACTTTGACCATATCAAGACGGCAAGGGGAGGGAAGTTGTATCTGGATCTTAGCAAGCAGCTTAGTAATCCGACAATCGCTGGTCCTGAAGCTGGAGTAGTGAAGAGTCACTGAGTATGAAAATGAGGAGTTGTTTCGGAAATGGGTGAAGATCGATACTA